>Ga0065721_10003404_pt1 | contig 27989 bp, 27 predicted proteins | sample Mesricmetagenome_FD_59108 | JGI IMG/M metagenome (GOLD analysis project Ga0065721, IMG submission 59108) | Mesophilic microbial community from rice straw/compost enrichment Sample: eDNA_1 v2 (version 2) | ecosystem: Engineered > Solid waste > Grass > Composting > Bioreactor | place: USA: Davis... | reverse complement strand
TCTCTCCACGAAACCGATTGAACCGCGCCGCCCACGTCCCTTGCAGCCACTTCATGCCGAGGCTGAGGTTCGGCTCCGGCGTTTCCACCGCCAGATGGAAATGGTTTCGCATCACCACAAACGCATGCACTCGCCATCCAAATCGTTCACCCGCCTCCAGCACGCAGGCCTGAAACGATTCCGCCGCCCCTTCTCCCGCAAACAAGTTCTTCCGGTAGTTCCCGCGGTTGATGACGTGATAACACGCTCCGGCATATTCAATGCGCAACTTTCTCGCCACGCGAAGAATCGACCTGTCGTCTCGCCAGCTGTCAATTGTTCACACCTGACCCCATTTCTCCACCGATGCCCTCGGCGGTAGTAAAGACCCAGGCGGAAGGATACGAGTGGATCATCGAGGGAGTTGGTCGCGCCCAATACGCGTTCCGGTTGGCGAAAGTCAGCCGGATATTGCCCAACGAAAACCTGGTCACGATCAAGGTTCCCGATGCCACTCCCGAGATCATTTCGAAATACGCGCTGTCCGACGAACAAGCCCTCCTCGCGAAGGTGCGATACAACCGCCTAATCGACATCTTCCTCGGGATAACCACCTACTCGCTGCAGAGGCACTTGCGGACGTCGGTCGAAGGCATCGGCCAAATCGAAATCGACGAAGTGTATGTCGGACTGGACCGGAAAGGCCGCCATTTCGTCGTTCGTGTTCAGGCCAAGGGCGGCAAGGACAAACTCTCCCCGGTGCAAACGAAGCAGGACATCGCCTGCTGCGGGGAAAATTTAGCGATCTCGTCTGTCGCGCAGTTTCTGCCCAGTTCGTCGATGACGATCTCATCGCGTTGTTCGAGCTGACGATCGAGGAAGGCGCGATCAAGGTGGTTGACGAAGCCCACTACCGCCTAGTTCCGGGCGACCAGATTACGCCTGAAGACCTGCGCGCATACGGAGACCGTGCATGCTGACGCGTAGCTGTTGCCGACACCGGCAGCACCTACCTGCGCTTCGAAACCGGCCCCGAAATCTTCCGCAGCCCTGTCCCAACCGACCTGCCACGCGTCACCCATCGCGAATACCCGAACCAGCGACCATACCATATCCGCGGACAGGTAACACTCGTCGGCTAAGAAGCGACCTGAGCCAGGTCGCGCCAGAAACCTTCAATTTGAGATTCCACCGACGGTTCTCTCAAGGACTGCAAAAGCCTATTGCGGTCGATCTGGAATCGGACGAAGTGACGGCGCGGCCCCCCTGTATCGCGATTCCAGGTCCGTAGTATTTTGTAGCGCAGCGCGATATCAATCGCTGCCGCCCCTAGCGGCCCCCACTTTTCGGAAAACTCCTCGATACATACGTCCCAGCCTTTGTTAGACGCTCTCACCAGCCTCTCGACGACATCGATAGCGTCAGCGGGGATATCGTCAGCGAGAACGCGCTCCTGAATAAGTTCTTCGGTCGAACCTACCGTCGCACCGAGCAGCACTATACGCTCGGTTATCTCTTGAGGAGAATAAAAGGTCTTCTCGCGATTACTCAGGTGCAACGCACCAACATCACAGCCTTCCAAGTGGGATCCGGCAAGAACCGTTGTTTCGGATATAGCGACCGTGTCGAACTTGCATCGGAAAAACTCGCACGCCGATAATGAAGTATCGGCTAAATCTATATTAACAAACGAGCACTCCGAGAAGACGACTCCACTGAGATTGGTGCCGGAAAGAGTATCCCCAGAAAAAATTATCCCTCTGAAAACGATGACGCCCTCGCACTTAGCTCCATCCAATATTTGCGGTAATAGAATTCCTAAGTTGGCTCGGAGGCCATCGCTTGGCTCTACAGGCGTTTTTTCAATGATTTGTTTGGCAACTTCTATCTGCGCTACTTCGAGACACGCCAGGTGGGACACGGCCCATTCGGTTATCTCTGGGGTAATCTCTTTATCCGAAAGGCATTTTATGAACTCATCAGTTCGGGCAACGCAAAGGTATCCTAAGCGCGTTCCAAGGAAGTAATGGAGAAACTTGTCGTGCGCAAAACGGTATCCTCGCTCAGTATTTTGCAGAAAGGCATGCGTGGGAACTCTCTCTACAGCATCCGTGATGTTTGCGGACGGTGTTTTCAGCTCCCCTAGCGCGATTTGAGCGGCTAGTCGAACTTCATCGGCCCTCAGAAAGAAAGCCCCTGTGCGGAACATATCCTCCGCTATTGTGCAAAGGACAAGCTCGTGAGCCTCCTTACTTAGGATGGCGTTACCTTTGCTGTCTCTCCATTTCTCTACAACCTCGCGCTCCAGCAAGCGTTCCACAACGAACTTCACCCGTCCCAGCTTGGATTCTGGCTTATCTGAACTGAAACGTTCTCCTTTGCGCCAGAGATCTGCCAAACGCGTCAGGAAAAAAGGCTGAAACGCGATGGCATCGTCTGCGAACGCTGTCCTAAGCTCCTCAAGATCCTCCGATGGTCGTTCGCTCTTAAGAGCTCGAAACACCTCAACTCCCTGCCGCTCGGTCCAAGGACACAGCCTCAAGATGGTGGTTTGGAACGATCCCCGCTTCGGCTGCAAGTAGCTGCGTATCGCGATTCCAATACGATGGAGCTCAAAGAAACTCTCCCGAGCGGAAATAATGAGACTTCCTGCCCCATCAATTTGGTCGAGCAAATCCGAAATGCGTAGAAACGCGTCTTTGGGGCCAATCCGAGCGACCAGCTCATCGAAGCCGTCGAGAGCAAGTGTCAGCCATCGGTGTCGCATGGCGACGACAACATCCTTCTGAGTTAGACTAGGGAAACTGTAAGTGTTGTTGATTGCCCCCGCGATTGCATCGTCGATGTTACCCACAAATCGCCCGAGTAAGTCGACGAGTAAGACAAGGGGATATGGATACGCGTCAGGGCGATACTCTCTTGTCGAGGCGTGAGACACCTCTTCTAGCAATACCGTCTTGCCATGCCCCGCAGGTGCCATCAACTGCACAAGATTCGTCACACCAGGCTCGTTTTCGCAAAGTAGAAGTTTTAATTCGTCACTTGCCCCCTCCAGCTCTCGACGACAGCTTTCAGCCTCAAGAATAGCCGGGCCATCAATATAGCGAGCCGCTCTTTTTTGTGCCGACCTGTCGAGAGCTCGCTGTATCTGCAGCGCCAGCCGAGGCAACTCAAGCAGATCCCGTTGTATGAAGGTCTCAATTGGAACGTAGTCTTTGATACCTCCAGTCTCTCTAAGGACACACAAGCCGGCTCCGGGCCGCTCCCGCATTGTGAGATTTAGCTCTTGTCCATGCCTCATCAGCATGACCGCTCCACCTTGGGATTCGAAATCGTTCGGATCGTCGGCTAGTTGCTGCAACACGCTTATCCAGTAAACGCTCATAAGTTCGTTATAGTAATTCCGCTCGACCTGAGGAAAGCATCCATATAGGTAATCTCTCCGTGAGGACGAATCCACGTGAGCCGGCTTCCATCGCCTCTCGATGCGAAGGCCATCAACGCGGGAAGAAAATCGTTGTCGGCGGAAACTAGAGCCAATTTATAGGTGGAGTTAACCGATTCGAGCAGGTCGACAGCAATGTGGACATCAACCTGCTTTTGCTCACGTCGTTCGAAAAATTTCGAATAAGGACTGGGACAGCCATGCTCAAGGCACGCTTTCCGGCGAGAGATCCACCGACGAACATCCGCGAGTCGGCAGCTAGGCACCGTGCATGCCTCCGTGTTCTTCTTAATCGCGCTCGTGACCTCCGATGGACGGACCACAGACGTGTGGGTGAATACGAAGCGATCGGCACCGCTGCTAACCCGGGAGGTCGACACAAGACCCTCGGCGAATCGTAGGTGCGCTCGAAACATACGCTTTCCGACTGCGAATAGAGACGGCATGTGGGCCTGGTAGTAAAGAAGGGCCTGTGTCCGTTCTTCAGAAGGCGCCGTCCCATCAAACCAGGCACCATAGGTCCGAACATACACGTCGACGACTGGACCTGATAGATTCGTTTCTACAGCCTGCTGCAACCAGCACACCAATGCATCTGACAGATTACACCCCGAGGCCTGAAGGTTTTTATAGTCCATTAGCGCTACCATAGAATCGGCAGAACGGGGCGGCGAAGGAGTCGTGGATTGACTATTGACAGAGCCGTCGTTCGTCGTGCCACAGGCGCCGGCAATCAGCCGGTCTTCGACACGTTTCGGAATCGGTGGCATTTGATACAGTGGGTTGAGCGGAGGGCGCCTGCACCCACCACGAGAGCAGCCGAACCGATCACGCTCGCGGGGCGAGCAGACCAATCCGGAGCGCGGGCAGAAAGCAAAAGCGGGGTTGAGCAGGACGAGCTCAAAGGGACGAAAGCTGGAGGAGCCCAAACGCTGCACATCTGCGTCTCGGAAAACCAGCCAAAATCTTGCGCTTTTCTTATTATTCCCGCTTTGCGCCGGCTCTTCTCCACGCGACGTGGCTTTTCCGCCAGCCGAGGAAGCGTTCGACCAGAATCTCGCAGTCAGGAAACAGCGTCTCCATCTCCGCGCGCGTGAGCAGACGCGTCTGCGATTCGATCCACGCGATCGCTTCGGCATCGAACCACCCCCCGCGGCGTCAGCCAGCGTCCTGCCCATCGCCGCCAACGCCTCGGCAACCAATGAACAAAGGGCGCCAGGTAGTGCGGCTCGAACCAATTCTCCCGCGCAGGTGTTTGAATCCACAGCGCCCGCCCTACCCGCCGCGCTTCCCGGGCAAAGGCCTCCTGCCGCTCCCAGTCGCCGACATGTTCAATCGTCGAATTGGAGAACACAATATCGTAGCTTCCATCCGCAAACGGCAGCGCGCACGCATCACCCACCATCGTGCCCTCCAACCGCGCATCCGAGTTCAGCAGATCGATCCGCGCGATTCGAACGGGTCCGTTTTCCCACACGCCTCGTGTCCCGCCGAGATCGAGCATCGTGTGGTGCGCCTCCGGACGGATCCGCTCCACAAACCAGCGAACCCGCCGAGGCCGCCAAACCCGAAACGCCGCGTTATATATTTTCGCAATCACTGCGACCTACGTCGTGACATAGCTGGAGGAACCCAAACGCTGCACACCTGTTTCTCCGACCACCAGCCCGAAATCGCCACTCATTCGCTCAGAAGCGACTTTCATCGCCATAGGAGCTGCGCAGCAGTGCCCTACTCCACTCAGTTGGCGCCGAACTCCGTCACCAGGGCCTCCCGCTGCGTCCAGAGGATCGGTTTGATCCCATAGGCCCGTAATGCGTCGATGTGGTCAGCGGATGGCTTCGCATCCCTGTCATTGATCACCGCATACGCTGCGAAACGGTCGTTGCCTCGCTGAAGCCTCACATCGTTGACGGCAAACGCCACGCTCGTCGCCAGATCGCGCGTGAGCGCGTTGACCGCCTGCATCACGGATTCGGGCCGCTTTCAGCTCTCGGTGAAAGCGAAGTCGAATTTGTGATCGAATCCACTGCGGCCTGCCAACTTGAGGTCCCGGAAGAAAGACACGCGATTGTCGCGCAGGAAATTCGCCACGTCTTCCTCGAAGAATTGCAGCACATGCGTCTGCCCCATCACGGCCAGATCGTGAACGGCAAGGATCGCCTGAATGAGATTGTGCTTCTTCTGCGGAAAATCCCGCTCCGTGGCCGTGACGACCAGCTGGTCGCCTTCTTCCAAACGAACACCAAAGCCGTTAAGGATCTGGCGGACGTGCGCCTCCCGTTTCTCCGTATTAATCTCCAGCCCCATGTCGCGGAGATCGCTGATCGTGTAGCCGTCATCGTGAGCCGGATGGAGTCCCCCTGCTTGTCGACGAAGATCTGGATCTCGTCATTGTGCGGATCGAGAAAGGGAGTCGAGATGAGCGTGTAGCCGCCGCCGTCGTCAGAAGTGGATCGACCAAAGCCAGTCCGTGAACCTGTGGATCAAGACGCCCGACCTGAAGTCCTTCAGTCACATGTATCGCCAAGCCTGGCACGTCGGCCTCAAGACAACGTATTATCTCCGCAGCCTCGGCGCCTCGAACATCGAGAAAGCAACGGTCTCGATCAAAAAAGAAGTCCGCGGCCACGCGGGCGCCGCTGAATCCGGCTCTCAGCCCTCAGCTCTCAGCCTGAAGGCAAGAAGACGTTTACCGCCGAGCAAAAGCTCGCCTGCAGCATCGAAGCGATGCGCAACGGCGGTGAGTGCGAGGCCTGCCAGTAAACGAGCTCCTTACCCAAATCTTGGAAGCCCCGAACTTGTTCGGGGATTCTTTGTTTTCACCAGAACTCCACGCTTCAAGCGCCAAGCTCTAAACCAAAGTTCAGAACAAGAGGCCATATCCGACCGGGTGGCGTCCATGTGCATGGCTGGAGTCGACGCAGGGGCAATCTAGGGCTGGCGTTGATGGTTCATTCCCGAACCATCAACGCTTGCTCCTGTTCAATCGAAATCGACGGCGGTCCCGCCTCGGCGTGTCAAGAGTCAAGACCTGACGTCTTCCGCTGTTCCCGTCGGCTCGGCCCTCAATCCTCCCAAGAAACAGGGCGATGCCTGAGTGGAATTTGGCCCCCCTNCTATTTAGCAGGGTAGGCAGCCTTTCCATCTTCGGGCAAAGTAGCTGCGAAATGCGTCNACGCAACGGACCCGACAGGCAAAAATCAGGTGGTTTTCAACAGGCTGCNTCACGTCGANGGCCTTTCGCACCNCCCATCCAATCCTCATGATCCGATCCCTTTGCTCCTTCCTAAGCCTGCTCACCCTTGCCATCTGCCTCTCACCCCACTCGGCCAGCGCCCAACTGGTCGGGACCGGCAACGTTAGCGCCTCCAACGCATTTACCAACCCAACCTGGAACGCCGGAGCGATGCTCATCGTCCAGGACGGAACGCTGGCGATCAACTCAGGCGGATCGGTCCACGCCACCATTACCTTTTTGGGATATAATTCAGGCGATGGCGTGATCGACGTAAACGGTGGAAGCTTTACCGGCTCGCAGATCCACATGGGGGACTCGAACAGCAGCAAACTGATCATTCGCAATGGTGGCAGCCTGATTCTCGCACCGGGATCGGTCGCCCAGCCGACCGGCCTCAGCCTCGTCGACGTTGGAGGGGCTCCCAACATCATCGAAGTGAGCACGGGCGGAAGCTTGGGCACCGGCTTCTTTTTTTCTATTGGCGCCTACAACATCGCCGGCGGGGACAAGGTGACGATTTCCGGAGGCTCAGTCACCAGCCACAAGGTCGAGCTTGTGTCCGGACTCGTGGACATCAGCGGCGGCACCTGGAATATCTCGGACGAATTAACCCTCGCTGCGGCGGCCAAACCCTCCCGGCTGCTCGTGCGCGGCACCGCCATGGTTTCGGCCCCCACGCTGCGGAGCGAGGGCTTGGTGGAGGTCGAGGGCGGGACTCTCACCATCGCGAATTCACTCGTAATCGGAGCCGAAAGCACCGGTGCCTACCCGCTCCCCTCCGAGAGAACCCTGACCATCAGTGGCGGCAGTGTCTCCGCGGACACGGTGTATGTGGGGCACGGGAATGATTCCAACGGCATTCTAAACCTGAATGGCGGCGAGTTGACCGCGTCCACCGTGTATATGAGCCGCGGCACAAACACGTCGAGCGAGCTCAATCTGAACGGCGGCACCCTCACCACCGGCTCCCTCTGGGGAAGAAATATTTTCAGCTCAACTCCTGAAAATTCCGTGGTTCGACTCAGCGGGGGAACCCTGCGACTGACGGGCAATGGCGAAATCTTCAACCGATTCGAACCGGGCAACGTGACCCTCGAGGAGGGCACCTCCTATATCGATACGCAGGAGTATACCCGCTCCACCAGCTACGCCCTGAGCGGCGCGGGGCGCCTGTATAAACGAGGCTCGGGCACGCTGACACTTACCGGCGCCAACACCTACACTGGGGGAACGACGGTTGCTGCCGGAACCCTGTCCGTCACAGGCTCCATCCACCACCCGGACGCCAGTCTCCAGGTCGCAGGCTCCGGTATTCTCCGCATCAGCGGAACTGGAGCGGTGACCAATTCCAATGCGCTCATTGGCCCCGGCGAAGTGCAAGTCTCGGGAGGCCGCTGGACGAATACCGGCCCGATCTCGCTGGGAGCTTTCGGCCCCGGCAAACTGACCATCTCCGGCGGCGAAGTAACGGCGACGGAAGTTGCCACCGGCTACGGTATTTCCGACACCGAAGTCCCGTCCACCATCACCCTGACCGGCGGCATTCTCACGACGGGTCAGGTCGTGAAGGCCGCCACCCGGCCGGCAACGATGAGCTTCGGTGGCGGCACGCTGCGTCTCTCCGGCCACCAAAGCGCCTTGTTCAGCGGGTTTGCACCGGGCTCGGTGACGCTCGATGCCGGCGGCGGCACCATCGACACCCAGAAGTTCAACGTGACGAGCGCCCAGGGGCTGAGTGGAGCCGGCGGCCTGGTGAAAAAGGGCGACGGCACGCTCACCCTGACCGGAGAAAACACCTACACCGGCGGCACCACGATCCTCAATGGCACGCTCATGATCGGCGAGGGCACGACCGGCTCGATCACCGGCGATGTCGTCAATCACGGCGGCCTGTGGTTCGGTCGCACGGATACGCATACTTTTGAGGGGGTGGTCAGCGGCACCGGTTCGGTCATTTTAACCCAAGGGACTGCGATCCTGACCGGCGACCATCACTACACCGGCGGCACCCACGCGTGGGGCAGTGGCACCCTCCAACTCGGAAATGGCGGAACCACGGGCTCCGTGGTCGGCGACATTTTCCTCGGCGGTGGAATCTTCGGCACCGGCCACCTCATGGTTAATCGCTCCGACGCGCTCACCCTTTCCGGCATCATCAGCGGCCCGGGCACGGTCACGCAGGCTGGCACCGGCACGCTCCTCCTGGACGGCGAGAACACCCACACCGGCGCCACCTACGTCAACGCCGGCACCCTCGTCGTGAACGGCTCGCTCGCGGATTCCTCCGTCGAGGTCCGATCCGGCGCCGCGCTGGGCGGCACCGGCACCTTCGGCGGCCTCGTCACCATCGGCTCCGGCGCCACGCTCGCCCCCGGCAACTCGCCCGGCACGATCACTTTCACGGAGGGGCTGACCCTCGCGGGCGGCGCCACCCTCGACTTCGAACTCGGTTCCTTGAGCGACCTGATCTGGATCACCGGTGGAACCCTCACCGGCCCGTCCGATGGCGTGGTGACGCTGAATATTTTCGACTCCGGTGATTTCGCCGCCGGCACCTACCTGCTGTTCAATTTTGAACCGGGCGTGATCCTGAACAGTTTCGATCTCACCGACTTTGACTTCGGGGATACCATCGCAGGCTACGACTACACTCTCGACTTCTTCGGCAGCGCGCTGCGACTCACCGCCCTCGCCCCCATCCCCGAGCCCTCCGCCTACGCCGCCCTCGCCGGCCTCGCCGCGCTCGGCCTCGTCATCCACCGTCGCCGCCGCCAACGCACCGCCTAGGCAACGCGCCCCGCACGGACGGCCGAAGGGGGTCAGTTTGGGCTTCCCCTGATATTTCGGACAGTGGCGGGAGCCGAAATACGTGTCTTGACTCTTGACCAATGCCCTTTCCGAGAGGTTGCGGTGAAACAGAAAAGCCGCGGTTCATCACCGCGACTTTTTTGCGCTGTTTCCGTCGAGCACGGCTTTCATCGTGCGGCGCGGCGAAGCTCGGGGCGGCGAAGTGCTCCGCCGATTTCTGACGGAGCAACGCCCCAAACGCGGTCCGCGCGCTTCGCTTTAGACCTCCGCACCACGACGCAGTCGTCGCCGTAGCACCACGGCCACCACGAGCGCCGCTGCGATCGCACCATAAGTCGACGGCTCCGGAATCGGTGTGAACGCCAGGATCTCGCCGCCGCCCGGAATCACACCGCGATTGGCCACGTAGAACACGCCGCTCTCGTCAAATGCGAGCGCAGTGGGCGCCCAACAGCCCTTCGGTCATCAGGAGCTCCGCGATGCCTGTCATGGGATTCAACCGCCACAACCCGCCCGTCGGGTCGACGGACAGCAGACCATTGTGCGCGAACTCCAGCACGTAGAGCATTCCGTCCGGGCCATAAGCGAGATCGATCACATTCGTGAAACCGCCTCCGACGAGGGACAGGCCCGCCTCGTCCACGCGAAACACGCCTGCGCCGCCCACCGGAAAGGGAAATCCCGTGAGCTGGCTCACGAACACAGCCCCGGCCTCACTCATCGCCAGCGAAGTTGGCACCGGCTCCGCTCCCGACGGCAGCGCTCCGAGCGTCTGAACCACATCAATCGTGCCGTCGAATTTCACGTTGAGAATCGCATTCGCCCCGGCATCGGCCACGAGCACTCCGCCCGCATGCACCTTCACCTTGAACGGATTCGAATCGAGCGGTCCCCCGGCAGGGTTGTTGGCGCCCTCGTAGCCGGCCAGGTCAGCGACTTTCTCCGGCGTGCCGCCGCCGGCCGGTAGCCGCATCAGATAACCGAGGTTGTTCAACTCCGGGCCTACTCGCTGCGCTGGGGCCGTGCCTAAGCCCACCGTGTAGTAAAGATCTCCGCCGGGGCCGACACCCACGCCGTGCACGCCCGTGACCTCTCCTGTGCCGGGATTATAGAGCATCGGCAAGTCCGGGCGAAGGGGTCATGTGTGAACTTTTGACAACGCTGACTGGGATGCGTGATTCGTCACTCCTCCCCTTTTCCTGAACCGGCGCACATACTGCGTCACGCTGCCCGGCTTTCCCATCTCGAGGCGCTTCGCCAGCCAGCCGTTCGAGACCGACGTGGTGGTCTTCATCAATGCCGCCAGCTGCACCTTTTCCGCCGCCGACTTCTTTGTCGGGAGCGACTCCAGCGACACCCATTGCGAATTGTTCACACCCGCCTCCTTGGCGGCTACGCCTTCTTCTGAGCGTCGCATGAAAACCAGCCACGGCTGCCAAATCTTAACGCGATGCCGAAGTGGCTATAGCAGGGTAGCGATCACGGATCGGCACACAAAAACCCCGATATTCTAACATGCAGATTATTGTATCATGATGTCGACGCCCATGAACGAACTTATCCATCTTCACGATCTAGCGGCACGAAACGTGACTGAGCTGCTTACGATCTTCGTAAACTGGTATATCTTCTTTTGGACTCTCAACGCCGCCATCCTGAGCTGGCTCTACAAAATGGATCCATCACCAGGTCACGAACGTTACTGGCGGCACATCGGATTGCTAATGACTGCACTGTTTGTGTTTCTCAACCTCCTATCCATCGCGGCCTGCTGGTTTTCGTATGATGCCGTTGCGAGGCTTATAGAGGATGCACGTAGCTTGGGCGCCAGGATGATGAGTTCCCGGCCCGAGATGGGGCTCATTCCAATCGGAACGATGCGCTTCATTTTCGTCGCTTGCGCCATTTCCCTCCTCTGTAACGCGATCGCCTGGGCTGTTCTCCCGCGATGCCGCCGTTCTTTCAAAGACACGTCTGCCACAGCATCGCTACCAGCGTAAGGAGATGGCTGAAGCTATTGCGCCGCTATGAACTTGATGGAGAAACAATTTGAGCAGGTCAGCAGGCACCTGTCGGATGTCTGGGATCTCTATCTAAAGTTCTACACGGGTTTCTTGACCGTGAATTTCGCCGCCTTGGCGGTAGCAGTCCAATACATCGAAGAGCCTAATGATCGGCTTCCCCTCACGGTCGCGTTCATCGCCCAGAATATTCTATCCCTCGTTACGGCAATAGGCATCGCTAAATATACCCGATTCGCGTATGCCAAGCAGCGCGACGTCATCTCACTTTTGGCCGAGCGGGAAAGTTTGACGGCAAAGGAAACCGAAGCGGCGCAGAGTTCCATCCCTGTGCAAGCCGGAACTTGGGGTGGAATAGCAAACGCCGCATCTCACGTTCTATTCATACTATGCTGGATCGGCGTTATCGGAATTGGTCGCGGATGGTTTTCAGGAGCCGCATACTAAGGAAGAAGATCGGGCGGATGAAGGAGCAGCCGGATGAGTCATGTGTGAACTTTCGACAACGCCGACTTGAACGCGCTATCTTTCGCTCCTCTCCTTTCCTATTGAGCACGGGATGCGGGCGGGTGAGGATTGCTCATGGCCAGCTCTCCCACCCCACGAACCTTCTCCTTTCTTACATTCACCGGACTGCGCTGGGTCGCGGTGGTCACGCTGGGGGCGCTCCTTGGAGCAGCGGCGGCCCGCGCGGAGGGAATTGCTCCCAAATGGCAGACGTTTTCTTCGTCCTACCTTGGGCTTTCGGTGGAGGTCACGGCAGCCACGCATGTCAGTTATCGCATCAACTTGGAAGGCTTCGTGGCCGTGGCCGTGGAGGAAGGCGTGCGTTTCGGCCCGAAAATCACCGAACGCAGCAGCAGCTTCAGTTTCGACGTCATCGACCTCGGCGACATGAGAATCACCGACCCGCACGGAATCATGCGTCGACGAGCCGACGCCATGATCACCAACCCCGGCGTCGAGAACTTCAAGGTCGTGAAAAACGAAACCTTGAAGGTCGATGGCCTGCCCGCGCGCGAAGTCATCTTCTCGTCCACGATCGATTTCTTCGATACGCCGGTGACGTATCGCTATCTCTTCGTCGCCGGCGGCAATCGCTTCTACACGTTCAATTGGGTCTGGAACGATGCAGGCCCGGTGCCGGCGGATTCGCGGCGGATATCCGGCTCCATTCGCTTCAGAACTCCCACGCCCATCGAGCACGTGCGGTCCCGCGCCATGCTCGAAGACACCATCCGCTACTACTGGATGCGCGACGAGTATCCGAAACGGATCCACTTCACCCCGGCGCTCCGCGCCATCGCCGATCCGAAGCGCACGGCAGAATCGAAAATGGTCAACGGCTACGGCTCCGTGCAGCAGGTGAATTTCCGCACCGTGGAAAACGGCTACCGCGTATTCCGCGTCGAACACACGAACGCCATCGTTGACTGGTATATCGCAGACAACGGCAAACAGATCACCGCCCTGACTTGGAAGAAAGTGCGCGATCGCTGATTAGGACGCGTGAGATTCCATTCACGGGAGCAATCAAAAGGCGCGCTGGTAATGCGCGTGTGTCATATTTCGATTTGCTCCGAGCTTATCTCAGCGCCGCCGCGCGACGGCGCCACCTCACCAAGCCCAGTGCAGCAAGCAAAGAGTCAGGCCAAAGGGGTGATGTGTGAAGGGCCTGTGGCCCAAATGGGCAGTGTAGTTGAACACTGGAGACAGAGTTCGAGTCTGAGATCCGGTGGTGCTGGTGAAGCTGATGTTTCTGCTCTTTAGCGAGAACGTCCGCAGTGAACGCGAGCTGATGCGCCGGCTGCCTGAGCGGTTGGATTGGCTTTGGTTTCTAGATTACGGTCGGTTCGATCCGGATTAAGTGTCACCTGTCACTCCGGTTCGACCCGCAGCGCTCCTGGCGAGTCGGGACACGTTGCGTGCAAAGCCGAGCCAAGATATCCGACCGGGTCGGACCCAGATCGCGACGATGTGCGCCCCGCGTCGAGCCACGGCCCGGATCGGAGTTCCCGCGTGGCCCTAATAAAAAGCCCGACACGCGGGCGTGTCGGGCTGCGAAAGGCTCTCCTCCGAGAAACGCTCAGCTTCGCTTCGACTGGCGGCGGCGGACGATCACCACGGCGCCGAGCGCGACCGCGCCGAAGATGGCGGCGTAGGTGGACGGCTCGGGAATCGCTTGGAGCGCGAGCACGCCTTCCATGAAAGTCAGACCGTCTAAATTCACCGCCGCTCCGATGAGCGTTGCGGTGTAGTCGTTCTGATTGAAGTAGAATTGGAGCACTGCGACCAATTTGCCTTCGTTCTCATCAAGCATGAGGACGTAGTTATCGGAGCCCCACTGCGCGCCGTCGACGAGCGTGCCGGGCTCGTCCATGACTGCGGCCCAGTAAACCGTTTCCCAAACCTCGATCGCTTGGTAGCCGGCCTCGAACGGATCGCTGTCCCAAGTCGAGGCACGAAAGAAGTAGTCGCACTCGGTATCGTTCCTGCGGAAGCGCGTGAAACCGATGTCGGACGTGCCGCCCAATGCGAGGTTGGCGATATTGTCGATGGCGTAGTAGCCCGGGGAGAGGCCCTGTTTTTCGGCGAGCTCGATCTTGCCGTCAAAGACGATCGTGGCGGCATCGCCCAGCGTGGTGTTGTGGAACGTGACCGTGGTGGTCGACGGCGGGATTGCGCACAACGGCGCCGTCAATAGCGCGAAGCAGAGGAAGGTTCGTTTCATTGAGAGGTGTTTGGAGGAAACACCACGGCTCATATGACATTAGCAAGCGCCAACTCGGTATAATGATGAAATAGCTTCGATTATACGGGTGGTTTCGCCTGCAGTTGGCGAGTGCAGCGGGTGATCGCACGTTTATCGCAGATGACACACCCAAACGATCATCGCCGACGCCTCAATAGATGCTTTGAGCCAAAAGCAGCCCCTGCTCGACATTAGGTAGATCTGCTCAGTCGGAATATAATTCATTTGCAGCGTAAATTACAAATAATTCTCAGCCTCTCCCAATTTCCGTGCGGGCAGCTCTTCGCAGGCTTGCCAATCCGAGACTAAACAAATTTCTCGCCTCCGCATGAAACATAGCACCTCGCGCAAACTCTCCCGTTATAGCATCAGTATTGCGCTTTTTTTGGCGGCCCATGGTTTGTCCCACGCGCAAGCGGTCATCACCTGGGGGACACCCACTTTCATTAGCGGCGATGCTGACGTTGCTGCTGTCGACACGCGCATCTGGGCCTACAATTTCGGCGACGCAACCGTGAGCCCGGTGGTCAATGGCGTCACCTTTACCGGCTACGCGGACGCCTCCAAGCCCACCACCGGCAACTCCGATTTCACGTTCACCACTATAGGCTCGTCCATCTACAATCAGAAGACCGCATTCGGTAACACCGGGGCCTTCTACACCGCCTTAAGCAGCGGCTATCAAAACCTGCTGCGTTCCGCGACCTACTGGTCGACGAATTACACCTCGGAGATCCAGACGATGACGCTGCACAACCTAACCGTCGGCGCCACCTACCAAATTCAATTCTGGGTCAATGATTCGCGCCCCGACTACCACAATACCGAAATAGTCACCTTCTCTGACGCGGCCACCGACGGCAACACCGTACAGCGTGCGCTTCAGCAACAAACGGCGCCACGCTCGGGCAGTATGTGACCGGAGTATTCACCGCCGAGGAAACAGATCAGGTCATCCACCTCGGCCCTTACAGCCCGCAGATCAACGCGGCGACGCTCGGCCTCGTCGCGATTCCGGAGCCAGCCACCACCGCGTTGATCGTCGGCGCGGCATCGTTGTGCGGCTTGTTGATCTTCCGCCGTCACCGCCGTTCTTGCTAGACTGACAGATCAGAGGACCCGTCCCGATCTTCGGACCGGCGATGGCAAAACCCGCGGTGTGAACCGCGGGTCGGAGAAAAGAAACAGATGCGGAATCAGGCCGCGCTCGCCCTGCGGCGGCGGACGTAAACCACGACGCCGAGCGCGAGCGCGCCGACAATCGCCGCGTAAGTCGACGGCTCCGGAATCGCCGCCGGCGTCACGTCGGCCCACGAAGTGCCGATGCGCAATTCGTCGAACGTGCCGGCCGGCGAGGTAGCGCCGCCACGGAGGATAAACTGACTCAGCGCGCCCATGTCGGCGCCACCTGTCGCAGTGAGGGTCGCGGTCGGCGCGGAAACCTTTCCGAAAGTCGACGACGACGGATTGATCCACAGCGACGAGACGTCATCGCCGGTCCCCGCATTAAATTGATAGCTGCCGACCAAAAACACCGTTTCACCCAGCGAGTAGACCGTGGATGAAAAAACCGGCGTGGAGTTGGTCCGGTTGGACACACCGATCTGGAAGCCCCCACCGCTCGCCTGCAAAAAGACGGCGGCGGCGTAGCTCGTATTGCCGGTCGCGAAACCAAAACTGTAGGTGCCGCTCTCGCCCGGTAACGACGACAAAAAGAAGGTGAAGGAATAATACAGTGCCGCTGTTCACCGACGTGTAAGTCATCAGGGCTTCCTCATAATTACCGCCCGGTAGCGTGACGGAATTCCCGCTGGAAAGCGCCAGGCCAGGGACCGAGAGGTTGCCCGACACGATCGACGGCGAAGTGCCTGAGTTGAGCCCGCTCCATGTCCCACCGCCCGATGAGTTGCCCTTCAAGGTGCCGCCGACGGTGTAGTTGAACGGTTCGTAAATGGACTGCGCCTGCGCGGACGTCAGAGCCCAACCTGCAAAAAGTAACGAGCAAACGAGTAAACGTTTGGTGCTGATCATAGGAAACATGAAGCCGGCGAAGGGTGGGAAACGGTTTTCTTCACTCAAGTCACGAGTCACAAAACGGCGCGCGATCGTAACCGCCTTGAAACGACCGCACCGTTTCTCCGCAAACATTCACCCACCGGCGTCGGCCCGGACATGCTTGGCGTAACCGGGTCAAACCGCGACGGACTTCGCCCGTCTGGCGCCTCTCACCCGGTTCCCAACGACCAGAACGAACGCGGCCAAGCCGGCCAGCACGGCATAGGTCGAAGGCTCGGGCACGGCCGACGTGGTGGCGAAACGGGCCGAAAAACTCGCGTCGTAGGACGAAACAATCGAACCACTGTAGATCATCGCGCCGCCGGAATAGGGATTGGTAGCGGTCGCGTAGGTGGTGAAAGTTTGCAGCGAGCCGGCGCCGGCGTCCGACGATTAAACCGCGTAGTAGGTCGTCGACTTCTCAAGAGCGAGATAGGCAAACGACCACGTTTCGATCGCGAGGTCATCGGCAGAGGTCCAGGTCTGACTGTTGCTCGAGGAACCCACGAAGGAGGTGAATCCGCTGTCCGCGTAGATATCCAGATAGACCGGGCCACTCGGCACATTGGGTCCTGAAGAAACCTGGAACGTGATTTGCGTGAGATAAGCGTAATCCGTCGGGAAGAACCCGGCATCGCCTGGCGTGAAGCTCTGGCCGCTGACACTCGCCGGAGTCGTGTCCGTGGTGGGATACGACAACACGAGCTGGGCGGGCAGCACCGTGGTAGCCCCAAGAAAACAGAGGATGACGACGAGCAATCGCGGGGCGGATGGGTTCATTAGAAAAAGACTAGCCACCTTCGGCGAGTTCAGCCGGAACTTTAAAGAAAAACAGGTGCGAAACAAAGAAGCAGACCATCCGAGGAAGCGGGCCGAGCTCATGGCTTCTCTTGGATTTCGATCAAAGGTGCATCGTGGTCACTCTGGAACGTTGTCCGATCGGTATAGACCTTCCCAGCGCTGTCAGCTTGGGCGAGGGCGCAAAGCGAGAGAGAGGTCGCAACGACGGCCGGGCTGAAAGGGAACTTCATGGAACCAGGAAAAGGTTTATACGGGACATGCCAGTCGGCGACGGTTGAGCCCACTACTTCCTTGTTCGTCACGCCCAGTTCCCAACTCAACGCCTCATGCACGAACCCGGCGGTTGGATGCACGAATGCGCCGATCGCCAGGTGTGGATACTCCCTCGAACGTCCCGGGCGGCCCACGCTGGATGTTAACGCAATTTACTCTATATTCGATGCGGTGACAGGCGCCTCGAAATAGAAAGTTTTCCGGCAGCCGGGGCCACAATGCCGATGGAAGCGATCGTATATCGTCGGCGAGCTCGCGCCTAAGAGATAGCCGTCCAAGGCAGACTTGGCGACGGCGAGGGCCAAACCGATATTTATCAGCCGTTTGACATCAGCGGTTGAAACGCGGCCGGCGGCGGCGTTCGAGCAGTGTGAACTCCTGCCCCGTCGTAATTCAATCGCCGGCTGCGCGCTCATTCCATCGTTACCGGGTCGTTCGCTCAGCCGCCGAGAAAGCTGCTTGGGAATAGCGTTACCGTATTGCGGACCAAGCCATTGCCACTTGGGATCGATCCGCTCCGCCCCCTCTGGTGGGTCATTCGGAGCATCCTCTTTGTGAATGATGGTCGATCCTTCGGAGCAGATCTATGGGTTATGGGACGAGTTGGCGGACCTGCCCTTGGCCGATCAACGCGGCACTATCGAACTACTCTTCAGCCGGATCTCTGGCTGGATCGGCGCGGATGATGCCTTCTGGATCGGTATCGCCCGAGTCCAGGACGGCTCGCATGCCGATAACGACGTCTTGTATGGGTGGCGTCTGCGCGCGGCCGAGTGCTGGATTCCGCGACCGGAGTTTAATCAGGAATACATCCGCAAGGTTCTCGCCCACATGGAGCGCGACCCGGGCCTGAGCACCCGCAAGGTCATCAGCGAAGCGGGACGCTTCCGCAGCTACCGGCTGCACGACGGTTTCATTGACTTCGAGGCTTTCCGCCAGACGGCCCAGTATCAGATGTATTTCGAAAAGGGCGGTATCACCGATCGCATCTGGTGCGTGTTCCCCGTGAACCAGGACGCGGAGTCACTCTTCTGTTTCGATCGCATCCGCCGGGAGACACGTTACTCGGCGGCGGATGCGCGGTTGGTCGAGCAGGCCCTGCGCGGTATCAAGTGGTTCCACCGCCAGCTTCTGCTCAACCACGGCCTGCTCGTCGGCAAGACTCCCCTTTCCCCGGCACATCGTCGGCTGCTGCCGCAGCTGCTCTCGCGAAAATCTGAAAAGGAAATCGCCGAGGCGCTGGGACTGAGCCGCGCGACCACGCACAAATATGTCACCGACATCTTTCGCAGTTTCGGCGTCTCCAGCCGAGCCGGGCTTATGACGCTCTGGATGGGCGGCCCCTGAGTAGGGTTCTGGAGCCCCCTGCTATTTAGCAAGGTAGGCAGCATCCAGCAATTCGGGCACAATCTCCGCCGATTTGCGCGGCGGACCGTGAGGCCTCCCGCGGTCGCCTTCCCACGCTTCCACTTCAACCATCATGAAACTGCGACAAATCTTGGTCCTCGGGTTGGTGCTGTCTGGAGTCTCGGGGCTGCAAGCCCAGACCGTCGTGCAGACGGTTCATTTCGACAAAACCGCCACTTACACGGAAGTGAGCGGCGAAATGGAACTGGTCGACTCGTCCTTCTTTGTCGGCACGTTTGACCCGTTCGATAGCTCCCTCGGCACATTGGACGGCTTCGTGATCGAATGGTCCCTGGCGAACACCGCGATTGGAAACCTGATCTCCGGGGGCAGTTCGGTTAACCTGATGTTGGTGGGACCGCTTACGTTCAACGGTAGCACCTATCACTTCGTCACTCCGGTCATGGACGTGTTCGGAGGTGCGCCCAACACGCCGATCTCGCTGTCCGTGCCGATCGCGCAAACCCATACGTTTTCCGTTTCCGAGACGGACATTAATTATAATTCCGCCTACCTGGATGCGGTAATGGGCGATGAACCCATCACGCTCGGCTTTGGCAGCGCAGTCAGTTTTTCGGTCGGTGGTTTGGCCACGTTTGATGCAGTCACACTCGGGAGTGTGACGCTGACTTACCACTACACCGCCGTGCCTGAGCCATCGACCTACGCCGCAATTTTTGGCGTGTTGGCTCTCGCCGCAGCCGCTTGGTTTCGCCGGCGAGCCGCTCTCTGAGTTAAGAGGCGCGGGCGGAACCCGACGCTCCGCATCGGCGCCTCGCTATATCGATCGACGCAACGAGCTACTCCAGATCATGGGGTCGCCGGTGACACTTAGCTTTCGCAGATTTGAGTCTCCCGGCGAGATGCCAAGCCCTGCTCAGCGCGATCCGAACCGCTGCCTTCGTGTCGATGTGCGTCCCTTCGTGGTTCACACTATCCGGCAACCTTCAACACTTCAGCGCTTCAGTGCCCGTTCGGAAGCGAGCGCGGTTTTCTTCACAAGCGCGTCCGGAATCGGCTGGCCCGGCGAGAAGGTGATGCCCGTCTTCGACGCCTTGAGTCCGGCCGCGGCGATATCGTCGGCATGCGCCTTGATCGCCTCAGGCGAAAGATAAAGGCCGCACTACTTACTGAACGCTGCATAACCCGCAACAATGTCCGATCCGATTGTGAACCCGGGCATTTTATACGCGATGACTTCCTCAGCGTCCGGCAGCGCCTTCGCCAGTTGAGCCCGCAACCGAATCAACAAAGGCCGAAGCTCCTCAACCGCCCCGCACAACCTCCAGATCACGGCCAAACCTCTCCAAGAATACTCCCTCCGCTCCCTCTGTTTCCTCCTGTAAAAACAGATCCCGCGCCCATCGCATCCACGCACCGGCTGAGAGAAAAATGCGTTGCCGGTGCGAATGAAGTTCCGGATCCGCATTCATGCATGGTTCAGCCCCTTTCCCATTCGTGTGCTTTCGTGTCCATTCGTGGTTAAGCTCATCCTTTCTTCGTGTCCCGTCGTGGTTCAGCCCATCCCTCCATCCTAAATCCGGGGTCTATTCGCGGTCGCATTCATGGGCTTGAGTGCGGCCAGGATCGCGCAACACGGATCACGGCATTCCTTTCGGGCATGACTCGCCTCGCCCGCTCCTGCCTCGTATCGCTCTGCGCGTTGCTCTCTGCGGTTCTGTCGACCGGTTGTTGCACGACCGCCAACCCCACCACGGGCGATGTCAGCGCAGTCGAGCAGATGCCGGGATTGGTCGCGTTCTGGACTTTCGGCGAACCCGCCGGCCAACCGCGCCTTTCGCAAGGCACATCGAACCCGCACCCCTTGCTCGAAGTCGGCGGTCCGATCCGTCGCGTGCCCGGCGGACCGTTCTCCGGCTTCTCGGCCGAACTCGATGGCCGGCAGTTTTTCCGCGTCCCCTACTCCGAAACGCGCGATCTCAACATCTCGGGCCCGCAGGCGCAGGTGAGCATGTTCGCGGTCGTGCGTTTGCAGGACCTCGAAGTCAGCAAGACGATCGCCGGCATGTGGAGCGAAGGCAAAGGCCACGGCGACGACAGCGGCACGCGCCAATACGCCATGCTGCTCAACATGCCCGCTTACGGCGGCCCGCGGAAACTCGTGCCGCACATCTCGAGCGAGGGCGGCGTCACGCGACGCGCCGACGGCAGCGCGTTCCCCTGGTGCGCCGACTACGCGGTGTCCAGACACGAGGTGCCGGAAAACGAATGGGTGACGCTCGGCTTCACCTACGACGGCCAATGGCTGAAAGCCTATATCAACGGCGTGCTCGACCGACATGAGCTGGACCCCGTCGCACACCATCGCACCGACCGCTATTTCACGCACGAGGGACCCAACGGCGGCTCGCGCGGGTTGAATCCGTATTATCACGGCCGCGGCATCTTCGCCTATGATCCGGAGCAGCACGCCGCCACCAAGCCGCTCGGCGGCTCCGATTTCCTGATCGGCGCACGCTACGCCGGTGGATCGATTTTTCCGGAAGGCGCCGCCACGCGCGGTCGTTTCGGAGCACTCGCGGTATTCGACCGCGCGCTCACCGACGCGGAGATGAAACGGCTCCACGACGCCGCCAATCTCTCCGCTCTGCGTCGAACCCTCACGTCCGACTGAGGATACCCCGTTCCGGAAAAACTCATCCCAAAGCGCGAACCCACCCAACCAAACGCGCCACGATCCGCGTCATCCGTGGTTCAGCTCCTTTCCCCTTCGTGAGCCTTCGTGGTTCCCCCACGCACTGGAACACTCCTCCTTTCACGCGTTCACACCGAGAGCCGGCTCGTCCTCCCCTCCCTGTTCATGAACTCGACCGGTGCCGATCTCCTTCCCGCGGTAAAACACCGTCACGTGGCGCTCGACGGCATGCGGATCTTTTATCGCGAAGCCGGGCCGGTGGACGCCCCCGCTGTGCTCCTGCCGCACGGGTATCCAAGTTCCTCCTACGCGTTTCGAAACTTCATCCCGGCGCTCGCCGATCGCTGGCGCCTCGTCGCACCGGATTTTCCCGGCTGCGGCTACAGCGACACGCCCGACGGATTCGCCTACGACTTCGACGGCTATGCCGAATTTCTGGAACGCTTCGCGAACGCGCTCGGGATCGATCGGTTCGCGCTCTATCTTCACGACTTCGGTTCGCAAATCGGTCTGCGCCTCGCGATCCGCGACCCGCGCCGCATCGCGGCGTTGATCATCCAGAACGGCGACATCTACGAGGACCAACTCGGCCCCAAGTATGTCCCCTTGCAGGATTATTTTCGCCATCCCACGCCCGACGCCCGCGCGAACCTCGCGGAAGCGGTCAGCGAAGAAGGATTTCGCGACGAGTTCATGAACGGCGCCGGACCCGCGCGCGCCGAAAGAATCTCGCCGGACCTCTGGACACTGCACTGGGGCTTGATGACGCCGCGCCGAAAGGAAATCGCAGTCAACGTCATCGCTGGATTGCGCGAAAACCTCGCGTGGTTTCCACGTTATCAAACCTATCTCCGCGAACACCGCCCGCCGACATTGATCGTCTGGGGACCGCGCGATGGCTTCATGCCCGAAGGAGCCGCGCGTGCCTACCTTCGCGATCTTCCCGACGCCGAACTCCACCTCTTCGACGACGGCGGCCATTGGCTTCTCGAAACCCATCTAGCCGAACTCGTCACTCTCTCCCGCACCTTCCTGAGCCGCGTGCACCGCTGAACAACCAGCCACCACGAGTCCGCCAGCAGTGACCACGTTCGGAACGGCGTCACGTCCCGACCGCCAAACCATGCCCCGCTCCCAACGCGCTCATCCGTGGTGCAGCCTTTTTCCCTTCGTGTGCCACGTGCCCATTCGTGGTTCACACCCCATCCCCTTCGCGACGCCGCGCGCCGGACGCGATACCGGTCGTGACTCCATCCTGCAGCTGACGCAGATACGCATAGCTCGCCTCGAGTCGCGTTCCATTTCTCAGCACAACCACCGAGGGGCCGCGCGACAGCGGTCGGAATTCCGCGACGTGCGAGAGATTGACCAGGACCGAGCGATGAATGCGGACAAACCCTTCCGGTGCGAGGCGACGCTCCAGCTCGGTCAACGTCATCCTCGTGAAATGCGCTGTATTCGCCACGTGGATGCGCACGTAGTCGCCATCGGCTTCGACCCAGTCGATTTCCGCCGGTTGCAACACCAGCACGCGATCGTCCCGCTTCACGAACAAGCAGCGCGATTCCGCGTGCCGGCCGGCCGTCCCGATGAGCGCGGCGAGCTTTTCCAGATGTTCGCCTCGCGCCGCCTCGCCGCGAAGACACATCCGCGCCCGCTCCAACGCTTGTTCCACGCGCGCCTCCCCGAAAGGCTTGAGCACGTAGTCCATCGCCCGCGCCTCGAACGCGCGCAGCGCGAACTCGTCGAACGCCGTCACAAAAATCACCACCGGCAGGCGCCCGCCTTGCAGTCCCCGCAGCACGTCGAACCCCGTCATGCCCGGCATCTGCACGTCGAGGAACAGCACGTCCGGCTGATGCTTGTGAACCGCCTGCACCGCGCTGGCTCCGTCTCGACACGTCGCAACAATCTCCACGTCCGCGGCGCGCGCCAACAGCCGCGACAGCCGCCGCAATGCGACCGGCTCATCGTCCACGGCGATTATCCTCATTTTTCAGCATGACGAAGCGACGGCGCGGCACTCACATGAGCCACGGCAAGGTCATCCGAAGCGACCACGCCGGGGCCGCCGGTCAACTGGAAACTCGCTCGTGAACCATAAAGGCGCTCGAGCCGCGCGCGCGTATGCCCGACGCCAATACCGCCGCCGCTGACCGGACGATCAGCGGCCGAATTCAAACCCGGCCCGTTGTCGCGCACCTCGAGCCGCAGCTGATCGCCCACGCGCGCCGCCGCGATCTCCAACCGTCCGCCCTGCGGGGCGGCCGCGATGCCGTGGCGAATGGCGTTTTCCACGATCGGCTGGAGAATGAGACTTGGGACCCGCGCGACCAACGCCGCCGGATCGATGTCGCCACCTCACCTCCAGCCGGTCGCCGAGCCGCGTCTGCTCGATCGCGAGATAGCTCCGAATAAAATCGAGCTCCTCGCTCAACGGCACCTCGAGCGCCTGCGTCTCGAGCGATTTGCGCAACAGCTCGCCCAACTGCAGCACCATCTGCTCGGCCTGACGCGGATTCTCGTGAATCAGCTCGGCGATCGAGTGCAACGTGTTGAACAGAAAGTGCGGGTTCAGCTGGCTGCGCAACGCCTGCAGCTGCGCCTTCTGCAGCAGCGCGCCGAGCTCCGCCGCTTCGAGCCGGCGCTCCTTCGCCTCGCGGAAATGCGTCACCGCATGCCACGCGACGACCGAGCACGCAAAGATGATCACCGACGCCGTGATCAGCCGCATCCACAACACCCGATACTCCGGCCACAAAGCCGGCGGCGAGGTCTCGATCCACGAAAAATTCCACGCGACCGACCACGCGCCGATGCGTATGATTTGATACAGCAAAGGAGCCAGCAAGACGGTCAGTCCCGCGCCTACTGTCAGTCCGATGATATAGCGAAGCCATCGCGGCGGCCCCTCGTGTAACCAGCGGCATAGCCGAAAAATCGGCGGCATGAGAATCACCCACGCCGTCCAGAAGATTGCCTCCCGCCCAAGCACCGTGCTCCAGTCGCGGCTCGTGTTGTTCAGCAACGATTCAATTCCACCCACGAGCGAAAAGAGCGTCGGGAGTGCGGCGTAAGCCAGAGCCAGCGAAGCGCGCGGCCAGCGCGTGAAAATGTTCACGGGCCCGGAGTGTAGCGCTCGTGTCAAGCTACGCACGCCTCGAAGAACGCCATCCGGCCCGGGGGGCGCGAGGGGATGTCGCACTCGACCGACGCCCATCATATTTCGTGCGGCCAAATTCGGCGTTCATCGCATCGCGATTGAGCGGGAGCGCCGCGCCGCCTTCGTTGCGCGTCGTGAAATCCCTATTCGTTTGGCTGCTCTGCGCGTGTTTGCCGGCAATCGTGCTGCTCGCGCAAGTCGTCGCGGACGCGCCGCCCGCCGAAGTGCCTTTTCCCGACGGCTACCGAAAGTGGATGCATATCTCCAGCGCCACCATGCCGCCGAAGAAACCCGCGACCGATGCTCCAACCCAAATGGGCGGCGACCGGCCCGCCGCTCCCCACGGCGTAATTCGCAATATTTACGCCAATGACATCGCGCTCGAGGGCTATCGCACCGGACATTTCCCCGAAGGCTCGGTATTGGTCGCCGACTGGTTCGTCCTCGAAGAAAAAGGCGGCAGCCTCGTGCAAGGACCGCGGCAATCTTTGGATGTAATGATCCGCGACACCCGCTATGGCGAAACCGGCGGGTGGGGTTTTGAAACGTTCGACCAGGACAGCCGCACCACCCGCAAGGTCGGCGCAAACGCGGTGAAGATGTGTTTCGAATGCCACACCCGCGTCAAGGATCGCGACTTCGTGTTTAGTCTCCTGCGGCCCTGAGGCGAAGCCTTCGTCTGTCTCCATCTCCCGAAGATGTCTCCAGTTTNCAACTACACACTCGTTGGTGCAACCGCTCCGCAATGCCACCGATATTCGCTCCATTCAGCCGGGTTTGCCTTTGACAGCGGGGAGACGGGCAATTGGCTGCGCCACCCGACTTCAATCATCCATGAAATTTCTTCGCACCCAGATCGTCACCGCGGCCCTTCTCTCGCTTTGCACCCTCGCCAAAGCTGACCTCGATGGAGATGTTTACAGCGATTTTACCACATTCCAAAGTAAGAACCGCGTGGAAATGATCGTCGATGTCGACGCGCTCGTCGGGTCGGACTTGGTCTTGTTTCCCAACACGACCTATCAGGCTGGTGACGTCGTTTTTTCCGAGCCCGAAAACCTGAGATTGTTCAACAAATCCATTTTCGACACGGCTACCGCGCTTGTCACGGCCGACAGCTACAATACCACGCTTACCATCACGTTTGAAAACGGCTTCGACGTTGTCGGTTTTTGGTATGGCGCGATCTCGGACGATCGCACCATCACGATTACAGCTTACGACGCCGTAAGTGGCGGATCCTCTGTTTATATATCCGATTATATCATGGCCCCTGATCTCAATGCCGATCCCCTTGCCTTCTTCGGGCTGAGCACTTCGGAACGATCTACCGTCTCGAGCTCTCCGGCGGAACGGCTATCTCGGTGGGGAACATGTTCGCGGGATCCCCGATTCCCGAGCCCTCGACCTACGCCATCCTGTTCGGCTCCTTGGTGCTTGGCTTCGTGATTCTTCGTCGCCGACAAGTCGCCTGAGCCCGAGCCCAGGGCGTCGCTCGCTCGCGACGCCCTTTCCGCTTATCGGCCGCGGGCAGACGACTGCACCGTCAACGTCGTCTGGTAAACATCCGGCAATCCGCCCGGCTGCTCGACCTCCACCACGGTGCTCACCCAATAACGCGTGTCCTTGGGATGCTGCGGCTGCGCCAAATGCAGCGTGAACGCGTGTTCTTTTCGGCTCGCCCGGCTCCACCCGAAGCTTCACCGGCAGCCCCTCCGCTTGCGCGTAGAGTGGACCGCTGTGGTAGGCCATCGAAACCGTCATCGGCGCATCGAACGTATTGTTCAGCTGTAGCACCGTCGCGAAATCCGCCGTCTCGCGGGTCTCGTCGACCATGCGTCCGGACGCCACCCCCGACGGCAATATATAATTCGAACGAAGGGGTGCTATAAAGCGCCTTCGCTTCGGCGGCTCCCGGCGCATCGCCCGGGTAAACATCGAACGTCCGCCCGTGCCGGTCGATCGCGCGATAAACAAGGCCGTTCCGATCGACGTCGACCACCCAGAAGTGCAGCATCTGCGCGGCCTTCTCGAGATACCAGCGTCCGCCTTTCGTCACCGGGCGCTGCTCACGGCCCCACGCGCCATCGCCCAGATAAAGCGTGCCGCCTTCCGTCACGACTTCGTTGTTCCGCAACAAATGACTCCGCTTGAACGTATGCTCGTGGTTCTCGAACGCCACGGTCAGCTCGTAGCGATCGAACAACGGCAGCCAGTGCTTCCGCCCGAGCGTCGCCCAGCGGTCGTCGAAACTCCGCGTCGAGGGATAAAGCGGCACGTGATACTGCGCCGCGCGAAACGGAACGTCTTTGAACCGCTCCAGCGTTTCCTCGAGCCATTGCGTCTGCGCGCCTTCGTGCGCGGCCACGTGCCCCGTGTCGAGCGAGAGCACGACCAGGTTGGCGCCGAATTGATGCGCGAAATAACTGCGCGCTTCCGGCTGTTGCCCGAGCATGGAAAAATAAAACGGCACATCTTCGCCCGACCCGCCGTAGCCGCCGCGCACCTCGTGATTGCCGATCGCGGCCACCAGCGGGATTGAAAAGCCGTCCGGCGTGATCATCTCGTCGGCCCAGTAGCTCAGCAGCGAATCCCACATCCCGAGATTGCTCAGGCGCCCGTCGTCATACGCGATGTCGCCCCCGATCAGCGCGAAGTCGGGCGAAAACGTCGCGGCCAGGCGCAACATCTCGCGCGTCTCGTGCTTCGCATCCAGATCGCCGCCCGCGATGAAGCGCAGCGGTCGATCGTCGTGCGGAATCGTGCGAACCTTGATCTCGCGCGAAGTCCCGATCGCCGGATCGCCCGCCGTCAGATAAATCGTGCTGCCCGGCGTCAGGCCGGTGAGTTCCACCCGGTGCAGCCAACGATCCTCGATCCCGGGAATCTGAAACGACCGGCCCTCCGCGCGATGGCGGTATTCCTCCAATCGCCCGCCGCGCGGTTGCGTGTCGTAGAACACCTGCGGCGTCACCCGCCGATCCCCGAGCGTCTGATAGTTCACCGTAAGCGTGGTGCCCGTGTCGCCCTGCCACGTGAACACGACGTGCTGCGGCGAGAACGCCAACAACCACGACGGCAGGCTCAACACACACGCCGCGAGCAGCAAACCGCGCGCGACCAAGGCCGGGGAAAACAAATCGTGCATTCGCATGGGGAACAGGGAGGGTGAGCACGCCAGTATTCCCGCTCAAGCCGCGCCGCGCAATCCGCACCGCGATCAGCTTACCGAAGTAAACGACGCGCTCGCCCCGCGCACCCCAATGGCGTCCCATTATAAATCATTGATTTCCAGCTGCTCCGGGGGCGCAGTTAGTGGAGTGCTAGTGGTCGATTTTGTAAACAGCTGATCAATAGGGACTCGGGCGCAAGCGTGCAGCGACAGGAC
>Ga0065721_10004433_pt1 | contig 27992 bp, 21 predicted proteins | sample Mesricmetagenome_FD_59108 | JGI IMG/M metagenome (GOLD analysis project Ga0065721, IMG submission 59108) | Mesophilic microbial community from rice straw/compost enrichment Sample: eDNA_1 v2 (version 2) | ecosystem: Engineered > Solid waste > Grass > Composting > Bioreactor | place: USA: Davis... | reverse complement strand
GCCCGTCGACGGGTCGGCGGCCGCGGGCGTGAGCGGCACGGCGTCGCGCAGGCCCAGGCGCTCGGCGAGCACCGCCGAGGTGCCCGCGGCGACGACGTCGGCGTTCGTGTGCGCCGCGAGGAGGGCGCAGTCGGCGCGGATGAGCCGAGCGAGCGCGGCGCCCTTGTAGCGCGTCTCGGCGACGGTGGTGACGCCGCGCAGCAGGAGCGGGTGGTGCACGAGGAGCAGGTCGGCATCCTGGACGATCGCCTCGTCGACCGTGTCGAGCACGGCGTCGACGGCGAGGTGGATGCGGGCGACCTCCGCCGCCGGATCCCCCGACAGCAGGCCCACGGCATCCCACGCCTCGGCGCCCGACGCGGGCCACAGCCTCTCCGTGACGGCGAGGACGTCGGCGAGCGTGGCGGTCACCGCCTCAGTCTACGAGCGCGCGCTCCTGCCGACGGATCGCCGGCACGGCGGTCGCGAGCGGCAGCACGATGCCGAGCACGAGCGCCCCGAGCACGCCGATGTCGCTCGTGAGCAACGGGTCGCCCTCCGGGAGCCCCAGGAACGGCAGGAGGTAGCCCTGCCAGTCGAGCCCGGGCAGCGTCGCCGACGTGAAGCCGAAGCCGAGCGCCGTGATGACGACGAAGCCCACGAGGTTGACCCACCGCACGTCGGGGTAGACGCCTCCCCGCCGCAGGAGCGAGTCGGACTGGAAGCGGCGTCGACGGATCATCATCTCGGTCGCGACGATGCCCGCCCACGCGGCGACGGGCACCGCGATCGTCGTGGCGGCGTCGCGGATGAGGCCGCGCGCGTCGCCCGCGACGAGTACGAGCGCGAGCGCCGCGACGAGCACCAGCGCCCCCGCGATCGCCGTCGTCGCGGGACGCCGCAGCCCCACACCGAGCGCCTGGAGCGCGAAGCCGCCCGAGTACACCGTCAGCACGGCGCCCGAGAGCAGACCGAGGCCGACGGCGGCGAGGAGCGGCGCGGGGTACCAGACCGGCAGGAGCGCGGCGATCGTGTGCAGCGGGTTGGTGGCGAGACCGTCGGCGATGATCGGGTCGGACGCGGCGAGCATCGCGCCCCACGCGACCAGGATGAACGCCGGCAGGGTCGCCCCGAACGTCGCCCACAGCATCGTCGAGCCGCCGTCGCTCTCGGGACGCTGGTAGCGCGCGACGTCGGCGCTCGAGTGCACCCAGGCGAGTCCGACGAAGCTGAAGACGAGCACGACCCCGCTCACGAGCAGCATCCACGGCCCGTCGGCGACACGTTGCGCGGCCGCGACGTCGAGGTGCGGGAACGTGAGCACGACGAGTCCGACGACGAGGACCGCGGTGAGGACGCTCAGCACGAGCTGCACGCGCGCGAGGAGCCCGTAACCGAAGATCGCGACGACGAGCACGATCGCGACGCTCGCGGCGAGGGCGACGAACGTCCACACCTGCTCGCCGAGACCGGCGTCGAGGCCCGCGTCGGCGAGCACCCGGCCGACACCCGCGGCGAGCATCCAGAGCAGCGCACCGCCCCAGAACACGCGCGACAGGACGGCGACGACCGTCGGCACGACGTTGCCGACGACGCCGAAACTCGCGCGCGACACGATCATCGTCGGCTGCCCGCTCCACTTGCCCGCGAGGGTCACGAGCCCGAGCGGCAGGAACGACAGGGCGACGCCGATGAGGATCGCGACGAGCGCCTGACGCAGGCTCATCCCGATGCCGAACAGCACGGCGCCGAGCGAGAGGGAGAGCACCGACGAGTTCGCGGCGAACCACAGCCAGAACAGGCGCGCGGCGCGACCGGCTCGCAGGTCGAGCGCCGTCGGCTCGACGCCCGCGGTCTCGACGAGGAGCGCCGGATGCTGCTGCGCCTCCTCGTCGACGAGCGCGGGCTCGTCCTCGGCGAGGCGCATGGTCGGGATGGGCTGCGACGGCGGCGCGGGCACGCTCGCCGATCCGGTGGCGTCGACCGCGATCGCGCCCGTGCCGAACGCGCGGTCGACGTCGTCGACGACGTCGTCGTCCTCGGCCGCGGTGAGGTGATCGGCGGCCGGCTGCGCCTCGACGGGCGGGGGCGCGAAGCGGGACGGCTCCTCCGGGCCGGGCGTCGTCGGCTCCGCGAACGCGAACGCCTCGCCGCCGAGGTCGTCGGGATGCAGAGGCGGCACCGACGTGGCGAGGAGCGCCTCGAAGTCGGCGGGCGGCGGCGCGAGCGGTCCCGGGGGCGGCGGCAGGTCGACCGGGGCCCCCGTCGGCGGCGGGACCTCCCCGCTCGCCGGGTCGGTGGTCGGGTCGTACGGCGGGATCGGAGCCGGCTGCAGCCCGATCGGCGGCGGCAGATGCGCGATGTCGACGGCGCCCGTCGTCGGGGCGGGCGGCGGCAGGTCGATGGGCGCGGAGACGGGCGGCGGGGCGAAGACCGGCGGCGGCGCGTCGATGACGTAGGGCGTCCCGCCGGGTGCGGGGGGCTCGACGAGCGCGGGCGGCTCGGGATCTGCGAGCGACTCGGGCTCTGCGAACTCCTCGGGCTCGCCGACCGACGCGGACTCCGCCGCGGACTCGGGCTCCGCGTCGATCGAGAACACCGGCGGGAGCTCCGAGGTCGACTCCGCCTCCGCGGGCGGCGCGGGGTGCAGGTAGGTCGGGGGCGCCGGGAACCGCCGCGCGTCGGGGGCGGGCTCCGACCACGGGAAGGCGGCGGCGGGTGCCTCATCGACGGCCGGCTCATCACCGCCGGGCTCATCGACGGCGGGCTCATCGCCGGCATCCGCCGCGGGCTCCGGCACGATCGGGAGCACACCCGAGGCGGCCTGCGCCTCCTCGGCACGGCGCCGCAACTCGGATTCGAGTCGCTCGATCGCCTCGAGCGTCGGGCTCACGCTCGGGTCGACGGTCGGGACTTCGACGGGCCCGGGCTCCGTGACGGGCTCGGGCTCGGCCACGTTCTCGGGCTCGGCGACCTCCGGCTCCAGCTCGAACGCGGGCGGCACGCGGCGCGCGGAGGGAACGACGGGGATGGGCGACGTGTACGACGCGACCTGCGCCGCGAGGGCATCCGCGAGGGCGTCGTCGTCGAATGCGGGAGGTTCGACGTCGGCCGGCGGCGGGGTGTAGGTCGACCGACGGAGGCCGGAGGGCACGTACGGCTCGGGTTCCTCCCCCGGTCCGCCTTCGCCCGGTGGTACGACGGTCATGCCGGGATTCTATGAGCGGGCGGGCCTCGCGGCGGTGCGACGTGCCGTGACGAGCACGGCGAGCCCGACGAGCACGAGGGCGAACCCGACCCAGCCGACGGGCGACAGCCGCTCCCCCACGACGAGCACGGCGAGCACGGTCGCGAACACCGGTTCGAGCAGCGTGACCGTCGTCGCCGTCGAACTGCGCACCGAGCGCAGGCCGATGCCGAAGAGCACGTAGGCGAGGAACATCGGGCCGACGACGAGGTAGGCGGTGAGGCCGACCGACGCCCACGACGCAAGCAGCGGGCCGCCGAGCACGGCGAGCACGACGAGCAACGGGAGGGCGCCGAGGCCGAACATCCCGCCCATGACGCCCCGCGAGGGCTGTCCCACGCGGATGGCGCGCGACGACGCGTAGGTGTAGAGCGCGTAGGCGAGGCCCGCGAGCAGCGCGACGGCGACCCCGAGCACCGCGGATCCGGGCGACACGGCGGCGCCGCCCTCCTCCCGCCCGAGGGCGAGCAGCACGATGCCGGTCACGGCGAGGGCCGTGGAGACGAGCCAGCGCCCGGAGAGCCGTTCGCGTTCGAAGAGCCACTCCAGGAGCGCGGCGAAGACGGGGCCGGAGCCGAGCGCGACGACGTTCCCGACCGCGACGCCGACGAGGTTCATTCCCGCGTAGAACGCGAGCGGGTAGACGACGACGCCGAGCGCGCCGAGCAGCGCCCAGCGCCGGGCGACCGGATGCTGAAGCACCCCGGTCGACAGCCGCGGCGCCGTCAGGAACAGCAGCACCCCGCCGAGGCCCATCGTCGCGGCGCCGATCGCGAGCGGGCTCGCGGCATCCGGCAGGAGGGTCGCGGTCGTGCCGGTCGTGCCCCAGAGGAGGCAGGCGACGACGAGGGCGACGATCCCCGAGATGCGCGCACCCGTCATTCTCCGACCCTACCGAGCGCCGAGAGGCCCTCGCGTACGCCCCCGGAGCGCGAACCGTTGACACCGTTCGACGCCCGATGCTACGTTCCGAGAAAGCGGTTTCTCGACGCGCGACGATGCGCACCGGGGCCCTTCCTCGCCGGCTCCTCGGGCCTGGTCGGCCCGGGCGCGGAGCGCGACTCCCGCCCGATACGGATCCGCGGGCACCCCGACCCCGGATCGACGGCGGCGCCGGACCCGGGCGCCCCGCGCGGCGATTCCGCGCGCCCACGGGGCGTGCGCGCCTCCCCCGAAATCGGACACAGGAGAACGCAGTGAAAGCACTCCGACCCTTGGCGGTCATCCTCCCGTTCGCCCTCGTCGCCGCGGGAGCGTCATCCCCCGCGCTCGCGGCGCCGGGCGACGGCTACCCCTACGACGCCCCCGGCGACAAGAAGCACATGACGAACACGAACGTGCTCGAACGCTTCTCGCCGACGGGCGGCAACAACGTGAGCCACCTCGTCGAGTCCCCGCGCGCCCACGCCGACGCGGCGTTCACGACCGAGGGCATCGCGGTCGACGGCGTGCGCGACGACGCGTGGGACGCCGCCCCCGCGTATCCGATCGACAACTCCTTCACCGCCGCGATGACGGGCGAGCTGCCCACCGCGACGACGTCGGGCGAGCTGCGCCTCCTCTGGGACGGCCCCGTGCTCTACGCCCTCGTCGAGGTCAGCGGGGACGCCACGAAGTCCGACACGGGCACCCCGAACTGGACGAGCGCCGCGTATACCCCGAACACCGACGGCCTGTTCGTCTTCATGGACGTCTTCAACGACCAGTGGGGTCTGGAGACCGACACCCAGGGCGTCTTCTTCCTCGGCGCCAACCCCGCGCTCACGTCGGTGACGTCGTTCAACAACGGCGGCATCCCGTCGCTGGGGTCGTTCTTCAACCCCAACCACCAGGACTACTCGTCGCGCCTGCGTTCCGCACGCTCGTCGGGCTACGTCGCGGGCGACGGCGTCAACTACACCTACGAGATCGCCCTGCAGATCGAGGGCTGGGGCGACGCCTGGCCGCGCACGCTGCAGAACGGCACGCAGGTCGGTCTCGAGTTCGCGATCTTCGACCAGGGCCAGTCGTTCACCTACTGGAGCAAGACCGAGGTGTTCGCCGGCCGCGAGGGCACCTCGAACCTGCCCAACTCGGAGCGCGTGCGCAACCGCGACTGGGGCGTCGCGACGCTCGCGGGCTGGGACGGCGAGGAGCAGTTCGCCGAGAGCACCTGGGCCGCCGACGAGACGATCAGGTTCTGGAACTCGAAGAACAACCCCGGCGGGTCCGGCAACGGCACCGCCGCGGGCGCGAGCGGCGACGGCAGCGCCGTCTGGACGCCCGCCTCGAAGGCCGCGATGGTGGACGCCAAGAACGCCTACCTCGCGATCCGCGACAGCGCGACCGCGACGCGGGCCGAGAAGGAGGCCGCCGCGCGCGCGGTCAACGAGGCGTTCCTCGGGCTGCGCTGGGCCGACACGACGTTCCCCGACCCCGCCGACCTGCCCGCCGAGGCGACGATCCCGAACGCGTTCCGGTTCTTCGACCCCGCGAAGGGCACGAACGGGATGGTGACGACCGCCGCCGAGTGGGAGGAGCGCAAGGCCGAGATCCTCGAGCTCGCGCAGTTCTACGAGTACGGCTACAAGCCGCAGCTCGGCGACGACTACACCGTGACCGTGCTGACCAACGCCTACGCGGGAACCGGCAACGCGACCGTCACGGCCCAGGTGGTGCCGACGAACGCGCGGTTCTCCGGCGGCGTGCCGGTGAACGTGACGATCACGGTGACGATGCCGACGAACGTGCCCGAGGGCCAGAAGGCCGTCGTCGCGTTCGGCGGCGGCTACACCGCCAACGGCATCGCCAACGTCGCGTTCCCGAACTGGGCGTCCGACAACCGCACGGATGCCGGAGCCTGGGGCAACCCCAACCGCACGGGCACCTTCTACACGCTCTTCCCCTACCAGCGGAACAGCACCGCCCACGACTCGAGCATCCTCATCGCCAACGCCACCGCGGTGTCGGTGTACCTCGACGCGCTCGAGCTCGCGGTCGCGCAGAACCCCGCGCTCGCGGCGAAGATCGACCCGACNCGGGCGATCACGAAGGGCTTCTCGATCGGCGGCAAGAACGCGTTCGTNGCGGCCGTGTTCGACGAGCGCGTCAAGTTCGTCGTCGCGGGNGGCGCGGGCGCGACGGGTCCGGCGAACTGGCGCTACAACGCNCAGGGNCAGCNGTACGACTTCACCGGCACGCCGTACTTCAACCCCGGCGCCGACACGGTCGTCGCGCACGGCACGGAGGGCCCCGGCAACAGCTACCGCCACAACCGCGTGCGCGAGACGGAGCTGTTCCGGCACTTCATGCCGTACGGGCACATGTACGCGCANGAGGAGGGCGCCTACGCGTANGGCGGCTACAGCCGGCTGCCGTTCGACCAGTCGCTNCTCGTCGCGACGCTCGCCCCGGAGCGCGGCATCATCATCGACACCAACCTGAACGACTACAACGACGGNTCCACGACCGACAACATGAGTCTTCAGATCGCGATGGGNGCCTANCGCAACCTCGGGGTCGACCCGACGTCGCTCGTGAAGTTCAACAGCGGCGTGTACATCTCCTCGGGCGACCCGCACGGCGCGGCGTCGGGCGTGCGCGAGGGCCGGTTCTTCAGCGACCACTTCTACGGCACGAGCACGCTCACCGCGGACGACGCGGCCTGGCTGAACACCGACCCGTACGCGCTCCCCGTGTCGGACGGTCGCACGCAGAGCCCGTACGACTACTACTGGGGCGGGTACAACACGATCACGGGCGGGTCGACGGGTGTCGGCGGGGTCGACGGCTGGTACTTCGCCGGCTTCGACGCCGAACTCGCCGGGCTGCGGGCGGCCCTCGCCGCGAGCGGGCTCCCCGCGAACGCGAAGGCGGCGCTCACCGCGAAGCTCGACCTCGCCGTCAAGCGCCTGAGCGCCGACGACGAGTCGGGCGCCGCCGCGGCGCTCGGCGAGTTCGTGGCGCAGGCGGCGGGTCTCGGCGCAGCCGCGGCGGGGCTCCTCGCCCCCGCGCAGCAGCTCCTGCTGCACGTCAACACCGCCGACGGGATCGTGCCCGCGTGGTCGTCGACCATCGCCTACGGCGCGGGTGATCGCGCCAGCTACGACGGCCGGCTGTTCCTGGCGACCTGGTGGACGCAGAACCAGACGCCGGGCGACCCGAACGGGCCGTGGCAGGAGATCGCGACGGATGCCGCGGGCGTCGCCGTCTGGACCCCGTCGCGCATCTTCACGGCGAACCAGGTCGCGACGTTCGACGGCCGCACCTGGCGCGCCCAGTGGTACACGCGCAACCAGCAGCCCGGCGACCCGAACGGGCCGTGGGTCGAGGTCGTGCCGAAGTCGCCGACGGGCGTCGCCGCGTGGGCCGCGACGACGGTGTACACCGCGGGCGACCAGGTGAGCTACCGCGGCGCCGTCTACGAGGCGAAGTGGTGGACGCGCAACCAGGCCCCGGGCGACCCGCACGGGCCCTGGAAGCCGATCGGCTGACCCTTCGGTCGACACGAGGCCGCTCCGGATGCCGGGGCGGCCTCGTGCCGCGTCCTACGCTGATCGGGTGCGTCCCACGACCCTCCGGCGCCTCGCCGCGGCCTACCTCGTCGTGCAGGGCGTCGGCGTGCTCGCCTGGTGGGTGCTCTTGCTCACCGTCCCCGCGAGCCGCTCCCTCTTCACGGCGACCGGGGCTCCGGATGCCGTCCTCCTCGCGTTCCTCGTCGGCGACGTCGTGCTCGTCGGCGTCGGCTCGCTCGTCGCCGCCGTCGGCGTCGCGCGGGCGGCGCGCTGGGCGTGGCCGGTGCTGCTCGCCCACGCCGCGACGGCCGTCTACGCGGGCCTGTACTGCGTCTCGCTCCCACTGTTCGCCGGCGGGTCGGGCTGGGTCGCCGCCGTCGCGATGACGCCCGTGCTCGTCGTGCCGGCCGTGCTCGCCGGGCTCCTGCGCCCGCGGGTCGGTCGCGCGTGATCGGCCTCCGCACCGCGATCCAGGCCGCCGCGTTCTGGACCGTCTTCCTCGTCGTCGTGCCGCTCGGCATCCGCGCCGTCGAGGTCTCACTCGGCTTCGCGACGTGGGCGCTGCCGCATCCGACCCTCGTCGTCACGGGGGCACTCGTGCTCGCCGCGGCGTCGGCGCTCAACATCGCGTCGGCGCACGCATTCGTCGTGCACGGCGAGGGCACTCCCCTGCCGCTCGATCCGACGCGTCGGCTCGTCGTGCGCGGCCCCTACCGACGCGTGCGCAACCCGATGGCGATCTCCGGGATCGCGCAGGGCGTGGGGGTCGGCATCCTGCTCGGCTCGGTGCTCGTCGTCGCGTACGCCCTCGCGGGCGCCCTCGTCTGGCAGCTCCTCGTGCGCCCGTGGGAGGAGGCCGACCTGCGCCGGCGGTTCGGCGCCGCCTACGAGCACTACGCGGCGACGGTGCGCTGCTGGATCCCGGGTCGGGGATACGTGGGCCCTGACGGACTCGAACCGCCGACATCCTCGGTGTAAGCGAGGCGCTCTACCAACTGAGCTAAGAGCCCGACACGCGATGGTATCCGGCCCGCCCCTAGGGTGACGTCATGCGAACCGCTCGGAACCGCGTCCTCCGGCTCGTCGATTCGACGCCCTTCCAGCGCGTCATCATCGCGCTCATCCTGATCAACGCCGTCATCCTGGGGCTCGAGACCTACCCGGTCGTCGTGGATGCCGTCGGCGACCTGCTCACGATCGTCAACACCGCCATCATCGCGATCTTCGTCGCCGAGATCGCGCTGCGGATCTTCGCGCACGGCTGGCGGTTCTTCACCAACGGATGGAACCTCTTCGACCTGTTCGTCGTCGTCGTCGCGCTCATCCCCGCCGGGAGCGAAGCCGGCGTGCTGCGCGTCCTGCGCCTCCTGCGCGTCCTGCGTCTGCTCTCGGCGGTGCGGTCGATGCGCCTCGTCGTCGCGGCGCTCGGGGCGAGCGTCCCGGGCATCGTGTCGATCGGCGGGCTCCTCGTCATGCTCACCTACGTGTTCGCGGTCGCGGCGACGACGATCTTCGGCGCGCAGAACCCCGCGTACTTCGGCGACCTGTGGCTCGCGAGCGTGTCGCTGTTCCGCATCATGTTCGGCGACGGGTGGCCCGACTTCGTCGCCCCGATGGCGGTCGACGCGCCCTGGGTGTGGGGCTTCTTCGTCGTCTTCACGATCCTCAGCTCGCTCGTCGTGCTCAACCTCCTCATCGCCGTCGTCGTCGAGGCGATGGACCGCATGAAGGTCGCCGAGCTCGACGGAGCGATCGAGGAGGATCGGGCGATCGACGAGCGGATCCTCGAGGAACTGAAAACGTTGCGGGAACAGGTCACCAGATTGGAAACCGCGATCACGCCGCGAGACCCCGGCCGTTCAGTATCCTGAGCGGGAATCACCACTGGAACCCGAACGGAAGAGGCTCGCATGGCGCGCTCCCGGTTGATGACGACGCTCGCCGCGGCGGGTGCCTCCGTCGTCGCGCTCGCAGGCCTGACCGCGTGCGTCGGCGGGCCCTCGAGCCCCATCGGCGGGCCCCTCGTCGCGCCCGACAGCTGGACGATCATGACCTACTCGATCGCCGACACCAACCTCGANCCGGCGATGCTCGAGGACATCGAGGAGCTCGGCCAGGTGGGCACCCGCCCCGGTCTGAACCTCGTGGCGCTCGTCGACCGCGCCGAGGGCTACACCGACACGTCCGTGCTCGGGCTCCCCGACTGGACGGGGGCCAAGCTCCTCGAGATCGGCCGCGGCACGGCCACCGAGCTCTACGACTACGGCCCCCTCAACACCGGTGACCCCGCGACGCTGCAGGCGTTCATCCGCGAGAGCATCCGCGCCTACCCGGCCGCGAACTACGGGCTCGTCATCTCCGACCACGGCGCGTCGTGGCCCGGCATCGGCGACGACGAGTCGCACAACCACGACACCCTCACGCTGTCCGAACTCGAGCAGGCCATCTCCGGCGCCATCGCCGAGACGGGCGTCGACGGGCTCGACCTCCTCGGCTTCGACGCGTGCCTCATGGCCACCTACGAGGTCGCGACGACGATGGCGCCCTACGCCGACATCCTCGTCGCGTCGCAAGAGCTCGAGCCGGGGCACGGCTGGGACTACCGCTCGTTCGAGGCGGCGTTCCGCGGCGCGAGCCCCTCGGAGCTCGGCTCCGCGATCGTCGACGGATTCGAGGCGCAGGCGATCTCCTACGGCACCTCGATCGACATCACCCTCTCGGTCGTCGACCTCGCCAACTTCGGCGTCGTCGACACCGCGCTGCGGGAGTTCGCGCAGGCGATGACGGATCGCGTGCGCGACGTCGCCCCCGCGGTCGGACGCAACCTCGCCGAGACCCTCGGCTTCGGCACCCACCCGAATCCGGCGTACGACCGGCACATGAAGGACCTCGGCATCCTCGCGGGCGAGATCAGCGTCGACGCGGTCGATGTCGCCGACGAGGCGGAGGCCGTCGTGCGCGCCGTCAACGACGTCGTGCTCGACAACGTCGTCGGCCAGGCGACGCGCGGCGCCACCGGGCTCTCGATCTACTTCCCGCCGAACGGGCAGTTCTACAACCGCGACTACACCGCCGTCGCGGAGGACACCGGCTGGGTCGACTTCCTCACCACCTACTACGAGGCGGGCGGCGCGATCGATCCGGGCGACCTGCCGTCGTTCGTCACCAACGACGCGCTCGTCGAGTTCGACAACGGCGGCGTCTGGGTCGGCGGCACGTTCGGCGACGGCGCCGAGGAGAACATCGCGGAGGTCGTGCTCTACTACGGCATCCTCCGCGACGACGGCACGATCGACTACCTCGGCGACAAGTCGGGCTACGTCTCCGACGACGGCTCCAACCGCGCCTCGGCGTTCTACAACCTGGGCTACCTGTCGCTGAGCGACGGCGAGGACTCGGCGCTCGCCTACCTCGGCTACTCGCAGGACCGCGGCTCGGGCTCGGCGACCGTCTCGGTGCCGCTCGACTACTACGCGCCCGACACGGGCGACCGCACCGAGGCGCTCCTCGAGCTGAGCCTCGACGCGGCGACGGGCAACATCGTGTCGGAGACGTACTACGGCTACGTGCCCGAGAGCGACCAGTGGGGCCAGCTCACGGCCGACCCGCGCGGCGAGATCATCCCGTTCATCGAGCGCTTCAGCCCCGACACGCAGGAGTTCAGCTGGGTGCCGACGACCGACACGGGTCTCTACGCCGACCTGTCGCGGCTGCAGTACCTCGTCGACCCGCTGCCGTCGGGCCTGCGGCTCGTGCTCGAGCTGTGGGTCTACGACTTCGGCGGCAACGGCGACTACGTGAGCGCCGTCATCACCGTCCCCTGACCGGGGCGCCGGCGACCGAGCGTCGCGGGGAGGTCAGGCCTGGACGGCCTTGACCTCCTCGAGCGCGGCGCGGTACTCCTCGATCGACCGGGGCTCGCCCGGCGCGGTGATGAACGAGGCGCGGATGACGCCCTTGACGTCGATCACGAAGGTCGCGCGGTTCGCGAAGCCCTTCTCCTCGAGGAAGACGCCGTACTCCTTCGCGACCGCCCCGTGCGGCCAGAAGTCGGCGAGCAGCTGGAACCGGTAGCCCTCCTGCTCGGCCCACGCTCGCAGCGCGGCCTTCGAGTCGACCGAGATGCCGATGAGCTCGACGTCGTTGTCGGCGAAGAGGTCGAGGTTGTCGCGCAGGGCGCACAGCTCGCCCGTGCAGACGCCCGAGAACGCGAGCGGGAAGAACACGAGCACGACGGGCTTGACGCCCTGGAAGTCGCTCAACCGCACGTGCTCGCCGTACTGGTTGGCGAGATCGAAGTCGGGTGCCCGGGTGTCGTTCTCCAGAGCCATGGGGGTGAGCGTTCCTTTCGGCCGGGCTGGGCGCCCGGCGGCACAGCGCCCGATCATACGCCTCGGATGCGGGACCCGTCGGACAGCGGGAGGGCCGGGTCGGACAACTAGAGTGGAGTCGCCGCGGTCCACGAGACCGCACTCTCGAAACCACCCCCGACCGCTCATCAGCGGGAGAGAACTGCGAGGTCATCGGTGCCCGTCAACGACCAGGACCCCTATTCGATGAACAACATCGACGTCGATCCCGACGAGACGGCGGAGTGGCAGGAGTCACTCGACGCGCTCGTCGACGCGAAGGGACGCGGTCGCGGCCGTGACGTGATGCTGAGCCTGCTCAAGCGCTCCAAGGAGTTGCAGCTCGGCGTGCCGATGGTGCCGACGACGGACTACATCAACACGATCGCGCCCGAGAACGAGCCCGCGTTCCCCGGCGACGAGGAGCTCGAGCGCCGCTACCGCGCGTGGATCCGCTGGAACGCCGCGATCACCGTGCACCGCGCGCAGCGCCCCGGCATCGCCGTCGGCGGCCACATCTCGACCTACGCCTCCTCGGCCGCGCTCTACGAGGTCGGCCACAACTGGTTCTTCCGCGGCAAGGACCACGCCGGCGGCGGCGACCAGATCTTCTACCAGGGCCACGCCTCCCCCGGGATGTACGCGCGCGCCTACCTCGAGGGCCGGCTCAGCGAGCAGCAGCTCTCGGCGTTCCGCCAGGAGAAGTCGCAGGCGCCCTACGGCCTGTCGTCCTACCCGCACCCGCGCCTCATGCCCGACTTCTGGGAGTTCCCGACGGTGTCGATGGGCCTCGGCCCGATCAACGCCATCCACCAGGCGCAGCTCAACCGTTACCTCACCAACCGCGGCATCAAGGACGCGTCCGACCAGCACGTCTGGGCGTTCCTCGGCGACGGCGAGATGGACGAGGTCGAGAGCCGCGGCGCCCTCCAGTGGGCGGCCAACGACAAGCTCGACAACCTGACCTTCGTCATCAACTGCAACCTGCAGCGCCTCGACGGCCCGGTGCGCGGCAACGGCAAGATCATCCAGGAGCTCGAGTCGTTCTTCCGCGGCGCGGGCTGGAACGTCATCAAGGTCATCTGGGGCCGCGAGTGGGACGACCTGCTCGCCCGCGACACCGACGGTGCGCTCGTCAACCTCATGAACGAGACCCCCGACGGCGACTACCAGACCTACAAGGCCGAGTCGGGCGCCTACGTGCGCGAGAACTTCTTCGGTCGCGACCCGCGCACGCTCGAACTCGTCAAGGACATGACGGACGAGCAGATCTGGAACCTCAAGCGCGGCGGCCACGACTACCGCAAGGTCTACGCCGCCTTCAAGGCCGCGATGGAGCACAAGGGGCAGCCGACCGTCATCCTCGCGAAGACGGTCAAGGGCTACGGTCTCGGTCCGTCGTTCGAGGGCCGCAACGCGACCCACCAGATGAAGAAGCTCACGCTCGACAACCTCAAGCAGTTCCGCGACGAGATGCGCATCCCGATCTCCGACGCGCAGCTCGAGGCCGACCCGTACCAGCCGCCGTTCTACCACCCCGGCGCCGACGACCCGGCCATCCAGTACCTGCAGGAGCGCCGCCGCGAGCTCGGCGGCTACGTGCCCGAGCGCCGCTCCAAGTACACGCAGATCACCCTCCCCGGCGACGACGTCTACGAGGACATGGTGAAGGGCTCCGGCAAGCAGCCGGTCGCGACGACGATGGCCTTCGCGCGACTGCTCAAGGACCTCCTGCGCGACAAGGGCATGGGCAACCGGATCGTGCCGATCATCCCGGATGAGGCGCGCACGTTCGGCATGGACGCCTACTTCCCGTCGGCGAAGATCTACAACCCCAACGGCCAGCACTACACCTCGGTCGACCGCGAGCTCCTCCTCGCCTACAAGGAGAGCCCGCAGGGTCAGATCCTGCACACCGGCATCAACGAGGCGGGCGCCTTCGCGGCGTTCACCGCGGTCGGCACGGCGTACGCGACGCAGGGCGAGCCCCTCATCCCGGTCTACGTCTTCTACTCGATGTTCGGCTTCCAGCGCACGGGCGACGCCATGTGGGCGGCGGGCGACCAGATGACGCGCGGCTTCATCATGGGCGCGACCGCGGGGCGCACGACGCTCACCGGCGAGGGCCTCCAGCACGCCGACGGGCACTCGCACCTGCTGTCGTCGACGAACCCGGCGGTCATCTCCTACGACCCCGCCTACGCCTACGAGCTCGGCCACATCGTGCGCGACGGTCTCGAGCGGATGTACGGCGGCTCGCACCCCGACCCGAACGTCATGTACTACCTGACGGTCTACAACGAGCCGATGCCGCAGCCCGCGGAGCCGGAGAACCTCGACGTCGAAGGCGTGCTCAAGGGCATCTACAAGCTCAAGGCCGGCGAGGTCGCCGGCCCGAAGGCCCAGCTGCTCGCGTCGGGTGTCGGCGTGCCGTGGGCCCTCGAGGCGCAGGAGCTCCTCGCGCGCGACTGGGGCGTCTCGGCCGACGTGTGGAGCGTCACCTCGTGGACGGAGCTGCGCCGCGACGGACTCGCCGCGGACGAGCACAACTTCCTGCACCCGGGCGAGGCGCCGCAGATCCCGTACCTCTGGCAGAAGCTCTACGGCGCGGAGGGGCCGTTCGTCGGTGTCTCCGACTTCATGCACGCCGTGCAGGACCAGATCCGGCCGTTCGTGCCCGGCGAGTACCTGACGCTCGGCGCCGACGGCTTCGGCTTCAGCGACACGCGCGCCGCGGCACGCCGGTTCTTCAAGATCGACGGTCCGTCGATCGTCGTGCGCGTGCTGCAGTCCCTCGCGCGCCGCGGCGAGGTCGCGCCCGACGCGCCCGCACAGGCCATCGAGCGCTACCGGCTGCACGACGTCAACGCGGGCACGTCCGGGGCGGCGGGCGGCGAGAGCTAGCGGTGGCGCCGGCACGCACGAAGCAGCAGACCCTCGCGTGGCTGCGCACGCTCTCGGGAGAGCTCTCGACGGCGACGCTCAAGCGACTCGAGGAGACGCTGCCGTGGTATCGCGACATGCCTCCCGGCCGCCGCAGCGCCGTCGGGCTCGTCGCGCAGGCCGGCATCACGAGCTTCATCTCCTGGTACGACGACCCGAAGTCGATCCCGTGGATCGCGGCCGACGTCTTCGGCGCCGCTCCGCGTGAGCTCCTCCGCTCGGTGAGCCTGCAGCAGACGCTCCAACTCATCCGGGTGACGGTCGAGGTCGTCGAGGAGCGGGTGAAGGACGACGACGAGAGCCTGCGCGAGGCGATCCTGCTCTACTCGCGCGAGATCGCGTTCGCCGCCGCCGACGTCTACGCCCGGGCCGCCGAGGCCCGCGGCCTGTGGGACGCCCGCCTCGAGGCGCTCGTCGTCGACTCGATCCTCACGGGCGAGTACGACTCCGAGCTGCCCAGCCGCATCGCGGCGCTCGGCTGGAACGGGCACGGCGAGGTGAGCGTGCTCGTCGGCACGGCCCCGCGGATGCTGGACGTCGACATGCTGCGCCGCACCGCCCGGCACCTCGAGGCCGACGTGCTCATCGGCGTGCAGGGCAGCCGGCTCGTCATCGTCATCGGCCGCACCGAGCAGCCCGACGAGGAGTCGACCGCCGAACCGCGACCGTTCCTCGACATCGCAGCCGAGCTGGAGCCCGGCTTCGGACCCGGCCACCTCGTGCTGGGGCACGCCGTGCCGTCGCTCCTCGAGGCGGCCCGCAGCGCGAAGGCGGCCCTCGCCGGGTTCGCCGTCGCCCGGGCGTGGCGCAACGCCCCGCGTCCGGCCCTCGCCGACGATCTGCTCCCGGAGCGCGCCTTCGCGGGCGATCCCCTCGCCCGTTCGACGCTCATCAATCGCGTCTACCGGCCTCTCCAGGACCACTCGACGGAGCTCCTCACGACGCTGTGGTGCTACCTCGACAACGGCCGCTCCCTCGAGGCGACGGCGCGCGAGCTGTTCGTGCACCCCAACACGGTGCGCTACCGCCTCAAGCGCATCTCCGAGGTCATCGGCTACGACGCGACGGGGGCGCGCGAGGCGCTCATCCTCCAGGCGGCGCTCATCGTGGGCGCGATCGCGGGCTCCCCGAAGTCGGAGCGCTGACCCGCCCCCTCGGCGCCTGTCTTCGTAGGAATCGCCCAACGATTCCGACGGGACTTCGTCGATCGCCCCCCACCGCGGCGCGCCCGGGCTGGCAGGATGGACTCTCGTGAGTGTCGTCGTCGTCGCCCCCGGACAGGGCTCGCAGACCCCCGGTTTCCTCGAGCCCTGGCTCGCCGAGCCGAGCATCGCCGCGCATGTGGACGAACTGGCGGATGCCGCCGCCGTCGACCTGCGCACGCACGGCACCGTCTCCGACGCCGACACGATCCGCGACACCGCGGTCGCGCAGCCGCTCATCGTCGCGGCGTCGCTCCTCGCCTTCCGCGCCGTCGCGGGCGACCGTCGCGACAAGCTCGCGGGCGTCGCGGGCCACTCGGTCGGCGAACTCGCCGCCGCGGCCGCCGCGGGCATCCTGAGCGAGGCGGATGCCATGGTGCTCGTGCGGGAGCGCGGACAGGCGATGGCGGCCGCGGCCGCGCAGGTCGCGACCGGCATGAGCGCCGTCGTCGGCGGCGACGAGGCCGAGCTGCTCGCGAAGCTCGACGAGCTCGGGCTCTCCCCCGCGAACTACAACGGCGGCGGCCAGCTCGTCGTCGCGGGTGAGCTGCCCGCCCTCGCGGCCCTCGCCGAGAACCCGCCCGCGGGCGCGCGCGTCATCCCGCTCCAGGTCGCGGGCGCCTTCCACACGCGCTTCATGCAGCCCGCGGTCGACCACCTCCGCGCCGTCGCCGAGGCCCTCGAGGTCGCCGACCCGTCGCTCACCATCTGGACCAACAAGCACGGGCAGGCCGTGGCATCCGGGGCGGCGTTCGTCGACCTCCTCGTCGGGCAGGTCGCGAACCCGGTGCGCTGGGACCTCTGCATGGCCGCGTTCGAGAAGGCCGGCGTCACCGGCCTCGTCGAACTCGCCCCCGCCGGCGCCCTCGTCGGCCTCGCCAAGCGCGGCCTCAAGGGGCTGCCGACCGTCGCCGTCAAGACGCCCGACGACATCCCCGCCGCGATCGAACTGATTGAGAACGCATGAGCCCGCTCACCCAGGCCGTCGGCCCGAAGTACACCCGCATCCTCGCCCTCGGCGCCGCGCGCGGCGACCTGACGGTGCCGAACGACGACCTCGTCGGGCCGATCGACTCGAGCGACGAGTGGATCCGCCAGCGCACGGGCATCGTCACCCGCAAGCGCGCGAGCAAGGGCATCGACGCGATCGATCTCGCCGAGACCGCGGCGAAGGAGGCGATCGAGAAGTCCGGCATCCGCCCCGACCAGATCGGCGCCGTGCTCGTCTCCACGATCAGCAACGTCGCGGTGACGCCGTCGATGTCGGCGCTGCTCGCCGAGCGCGTCGGCGCGGCCCCGGCCCCCGCCTACGACATCAGCGCCGCGTGCGCCGGCTACACCTACGCGATCGCGCAGGCCGACGCACTCATCCGCGGCGGCGCGGCCGAATACGTGCTCGTCGTCGGAGCCGAGAAGCTCTCGCAGTACGTGCACCCCGAGGACCGCTCCATCTCGTTCCTCCTCGGCGACGGCGCCGGCGCGGCCGTCATCGGCCCCGCCGACGAGCCCGGCATCTCCGCCTCCGTGTGGGGCTCCGACGGCTCCAAGTGGGATGCCGTCGGCATGAACGCGACCTTCGAGGAGTACCTCGACGGCGAGAAGCCCTGGCCGACGATGCGCCAGGACGGCCAGACGGTGTTCCGCTGGGCGGTATGGGAGATGGCGAAGGTCGCGAAGCAGGCGCTCGAGAAGGCCGGCGTCACCGCCGACGAGCTCGCCGCGTTCATCCCGCACCAGGCGAACATGCGCATCATCGACGAGCTCGCGAAGCAGCTGAAGCTCCCCGAGCACGTGCAGATCGGTCGCGACATCGAGACGACCGGCAACACGTCCGCCGCGTCCATCCCGCTCGCCACGCACCGCCTGCTCGAGGAGCACCCGGAGCTCTCCGGCGGCCTCGCGCTGCAGATCGGCTTCGGCGCCGGGCTCGTCTACGGCGCTCAGGTCGTGCGACTGCCCTAATAGACTCGACGTCGGTCAATCGAAACGTCCGACTCCACACCCCAACCAAGGAGAATCACCATGGCTCTGTCCACCGAAGAGGTCCTCGCCGGCCTCGCCGAGCTCATCAACGACGAGACCGGCATCTCGACCGACAGCGTGGAGCTCGACAAGTCGTTCACGGACGACCTGGACATCGACTCCATCTCGATGATGACGATCGTCGTCAACGCCGAGGAGAAGTTCGACGTGAAGATCCCCGACGAGGAGGTCAAGAACCTCGCGACCGTCGGCGACGCCGTCACCTTCATCGTCAACGCCCAGGGTTAAGACGCGGGATGGGGGCGCGAGCCCCCATCCACCTCCCTCGTCAGCAGCACAGGAGCTCAGTTTCGAATGACCAAGCGAATCGTCGTCACCGGCATCGGCGCATCCACCCCACTCGGCGGCACGGCCCAGGAGACCTGGACGGCCCTGCTCGCGGGCGAGTCGGGCGCCGCCACCCTCACGCACGACTGGGTGAGCCAGTACGAGCTCCCCGTCACCTTCGCCATGGAGGCGAAGGTGCGCCCCGAGGAGGTGCTCGAACGCGTCGAGATCAAGCGTCTCGACCCGAGCTCCCAGTTCGCCCTCATCTCGGCTCGTGAGGCCTGGGCCGACGCGGGCGCCCCCGACATCGACAAGACCCGCCTCGGCGTCGACTACTCGACCGGCATCGGCGGCCTGTGGACCCTCCTCGACGCGTGGGACACCCTCCGCGAGAAGGGGCCGCGTCGCGTGCTGCCGATGACGGTGCCGATGCTCATGCCGAACGCGGCATCCGCGGCCGTCTCGATGGACCTCGACGCCCGCGCGTTCGCGCGCACCGACGTCTCGGCGTGCGCGTCGAGCGCGGAGGCGATCTCGAACGCCTACGACCACCTCCAGCAGGGCCTCGCCGACGTCGTCATCGCGGGCGGCACGGAGTCGTGCATCCACCCGATCACGCTCGCGTCGTTCTCGTCCATGCAGGCGCTCTCGAAGCGCAACGACGACCCGCGGCGCGCGTCGCGCCCCTACGACGTCGACCGCGACGGATTCGTGATGGGCGAGGGCGCCGCGACGGTCGTGATGGAGACCCTCGAGCACGCGCAGGCCCGCGGCGCGAAGATCTACGCCGAGGTCGCCGGCGGCGGCGTCACGAGCGACTCGTACCACATCACCGCTCCCGACCCCGAGGGCCGCGGCGCCGCACGCGCCATCCTGGCCGCGCTCGCCCAGGCCGGCGCGACGCCCGACGAGGTCACCCACATCAACGCGCACGCGACGAGCACCCCGGTCGGCGACATCGCCGAGTACAAGTCGCTCCTCGCGGTGTTCGGCGACCGGGTGCACGAGGTGCCGGTGTCGGCCACGAAGGGCGCCCACGGGCACCTCCTCGGCGGCACGGGCGCGCTCGAGACGATCCTCACGATCCTCGCGGTGCAGAACCGCGTCGCGCCGCCGACGATCAACCTCGACAACCAGGACCCCGACATCCCGCTGCTCGTGCCGACGGCGCCGCACCCGCTCGGCGATGGCCCGCAGCTCGCGATCAGCAACTCGTTCGGGTTCGGCGGCCACAACGCCGTCGTCGCGATCCGGTCGTTCGAGGGCTGACCCCGGGCGCCCGTCGTCGGGCGGGGGCTTGTGAACTGCGGTTCACATATGGCTGACTGGGCCGATGGATGCCGACGACGTCAGTCCTGCCCGTCCGACGACCGCGAAAGCGGAGGCGCGCCGTGAACTCGACGCGCTCGACACGTCGACGCTGCGCCGCGCGGCGAACTGGTTCGTCCTCGCCGGCGGCACGGCGAACGTCATCATGCAGCTCTCCCGGCCGCCCGTCGCCTACGGCGTCATGGACTCCCCCGTCACCGAGGGAAACCTGTTCACCAATCCGAAGCGCCGCGCCCGCACGACCGTGAGCTACCTCGCGGTCACGATGCTCGGCACCGCCGACGAGCGCGCCGAGATGAGACGCGCGACGAACCGCTCACACGCGCGCATCCGCTCCGCCGCGGGGGCGCGCCCCGCCTACGACGCCTTCGATCCGGAGCTGCAGAAGTGGGTCACGGCGTGCCTGTACGTCGGCGCCGAGAACGCCTACCGGCTCACCTACGGCGACCTCGCGCCCGACGAGCGTGAACGGTTCTACCGCGAGGGCATGGTGTTCGGCACGACGCTCCAGCTCCCCGCGGAGGCGTGGCCGGCTACCCGCGACGACTTCGGCGCGTACTGGGACCGGTCGCTCGACGAGCTCGAGATGGACGACCGCACCCGCGAGTACCTCCTGCGCATCGTGCGCCTCGAGTACCTCGGCCGCCGCATCCCGGACCGCGTGCTGCGCCTGCGCACGCGGCTCGTCGGCGGACATCTCGGGCCCCGCTTCCGCGACCTGCTCGGGATGCCGTGGGACGACGGCGAGCAGGCCCGCTTCGACCGGTTCAACGCGCGCCTCGCGGGGTTCCTGCGCCGCGCCCCGCGGGCCGTGCGGGAGGCGCCGCTCGCGCGGCAGCTGCGTGACGTGCGCCGCCGGATGACGGCGGGCATCCCGTTGTTCTGACCGCACGGCGGTCCGGCGGGGTTACCGTGGCGGGGTGACGCCCACCGACGCCTGGACCACGATCGACGACCTCGACGCCCTCGTGGCGGTCATCGGGGAGCCGCTCCCCGCCGCGCGCGCGAAGACGCGGGCGGCTCTCCTGCCCATCGACCGCGAATGGCTCGCGGCGTCGCCGTTCTGCGTGCTCGCGACGACGGGCCCCGCGGGTGCCGACGCCTCGCCGAAGGGCGACCCCGCCGGGCGGCTCGTGCACGTGCTCGACGACCGCACGATCGCGCTCGCGGAGCGCCCGGGCAACCGCCGCGCCGACGGCTACCGCAACATCCTCGAGGATCCCCGGGTGGGGCTCCTCTTCGTCATCCCCGGTCGCGGCGACACGCTTCGCGTCAACGGCCACGCGCGGCTCGTGCGCGACGCCCCGTTCTTCGACGACATGGTCGTGAAGGGGCATCGCCCGCAGCTCGCCGTGGTCGTCGACATCGACGAGGTGTTCCACCACTGCTCGAAGGCGTTCCTGCGCTCGCAGCTCTGGCAGCCCGAGTCGTGGCATCCGGATGCCCTGCCGCGTCGCGCGGTCATCGCGCAGCAGTGCGAGCGGCCCGACACGCCCCTCGAGGAGCTCGACGCCTACTACGACATCGCGAACTACTCCCGCGGTCTCTACTGACCTGCGCATCGGGGTCGCGCTGCGAGCGGGATTGACGAGCCGGCTTGCCCGATCTCGTGGTCGAAGGCCCCGGGGAGGGCACGACATCGGGCAAACCGGCTCTGGGGGCGACTCCGGGGGGTGGGGTCAGCCCTGGGGGGTACGGGGGTGGTCGGGGGTGGTCAGGATGGGGCGGCAGCCCTCGTGCTCGAGGCAGTCGCCCTCGCCGTCGGCGCCGAGGGGCGCGAGGGCGGACGTGTCGAGGATCTCGTCGGCCGTGAGGATCTCGGCGACCTCGGCGTGCAGCATCTGCGTGATCGACGGCGTGCGCATGCTCATCCCACCTTGTGCAACCAGATGACGGGGGTCTCTTCGGACGCGAGACGGAAGGGCTCGAGCTCGTCGTCCCAGGCCTGGCCGAGGGCGAGGCGCAGTTCGCGGTGCAGCTCGAATGCGTCGGAGCCGGCGGACTCCATCGCGGCGCGGATGCGATCCTCGGGAACGACCATGTTGCCGACGGTGTCGGTCTGGGCGTAGAAGATGCCGAGGTCGGGCGTGTGCATCCAGCGGCCGCCGTCGGTGCCGAGGCCGGCATCCTCGGTCACCTCGTAGCGCAGGTGCTCCCAGCCGCGGAGCGACGACGCGAGGGCCGCGCCCATGCCGCGGTCGCCCTCCCAGTAGAACTCGGTGCGGAAGGCGCCCTTGAGCACGGGCTGCTCACGCCAGTCGAAGTTGACGGCGCGCCCGAGAGCGCGACCCGCCGCCCACTCGACGTGGGGGCGCAGCGCGCTGGGGGCGGAGTGGATGTAGACCACTCCGCGTGCGATCTTCGATTGCACAGCAGCCACTTCTCTCTCCATTCGTCAGGATGCGACTTCCCCATCGACCTGATGAATGCTTCGAGATAGCTATCGCTGATTATGCCGGAGAAACTCCCGAAATCACAAGGATGTGATTCTCGCGTCCCGCGCGTCACTTGGCGTCGGAGTACCTGTCCACGGTCGCGACGGTGAGCGCGAACTCGACCGGAGCCGCGCCGAAGAGCAGCCGACCGGCTTCGGCGGCCGACTCCCGCAGCGCGACCTCGACGGCGGGGGCGAGGGCGTCGGGGGCGTGCACGATGACCTCGTCGTGGAGGAAGAACACGAGGTGCGGCTTCTCAGTGAGCTGCCCCGAGCCCAGCTCCCACAGCCGACGGCGCAGCGACCCCAGCCAGCACAGCGCCCACTCCGCGGCGGTGCCCTGCACGACGAAGTTGCGCGTGAACCGCCCCCACGCGGCGGCGCGCTGTTGGGTGCGACGCTGCTGCGCCTCGGACGCGGTCTCGTCGTAGCCGAGCCCCTCCCCGGGCGGCGACGAACGGCCGAGCCACGTCGTCACGACGTCGCCGCGCTCCCCCGCCCGGGCGGCGGCTTCGACGAACGCCATCGCGCGCGGGAAGGCCTTCTCGATGCGCGGCCGCATCCGCCCGCTCTCGCCCGTCGTGCCGCCGTAGATCGCGCCGAGCATCCCGTACTTGGCCTGCGACCGCGTCTCGACGGCGCCCGCGTCGACCATTCCCTGGTACATGTCGGCGGCCTGTCCGGCGCGCGCCATCGCGCGGTCGGCGGACATCGCGGCGAGCACGCGCGGTTCGAGTTGGGAGGCGTCGGCGACGACGAACGTCCAGCCCGGGTCGGGGATCACGGCCGAGCGCACCTGCTTGGGAAGCTGCAGCGCTCCCCCGCCGTCGGAGGCCCACCGCCCGGTGACGACGCCCCCGGGCACGTAGACGGGGCGGAAGCGGCCGTCGCGCACCCACTCCTCGAGCCAGTGCCAGCCGTTGGCGGTGAGGAGGCGCGAGAGCGACTTGTACTCCAGGAGCGGCTCGACGACGGGGTGATCGAGTTCGCGCAGCTCCCACTTGCTCGTCGACTCCACCCGCAGTCCGGCGTTCTGCAGCGCCTTGAGCAGGTCCTGCTGCGAGTCGGGGTTGAGGGTGGGCGCGTCGAGCGCCTCGCGGAGCACGGCGACGAGGGCTTCGAGCTTCGCGGGACGCCGACCGGGTACGCGCGGCCCGAGCGTCTCGGTGAGCACGCGGTCGTGCTCGGCGGCGCTCCACGGCAGCCCGGCGAACGTCATCTCGGCGGCGACGAGCGACCCGACGCTCTCGGCCGCGAGCAGGAGCGCGAGACGACCGTCGGCATCCGCGGTCTCGAGCGTCGCGCGCTGGAGCCGCCACTCGGCGACCGGGTCGTCGTCGTCGGGCGGCGGGTCGAGGTCGAAGAGCGCGTCGGATGCCGTCGCGACGGGAGCGGGAGCGTCCCAGGCATCCCGGGCGGCGGTCGCGAGCGCCGTGCCGCGCGTCGCGACGGCATTGCGCAGGATCGTGCGGCACAGCCGGAGGTCGAGGCAGCGGTCGACCCGCACGCCCGCGGCGAGGAGCGGCGGATACCAGCGGGACGAGTCGCTCCACACCCAGCGCGGTCGCTCCGGCTCCCGTGCGGCGACCCAGCCGGGGAGCTCCGGCTCGGGGACGACGTGCGCCGCGAGCTCGACGCCGTCGTCGGTCAGCTCCGTCGCGAGGACGCCCCGCGCGGTGGAGCGGAGCGCGATGTGCACGACTCCAGTCTGCCGCCTGCCCCCGACGCCTTCCGCCTCGAGGCATGCGACTGCTACCGTGCCGCTCATCGAGCCAGGAGGCGTTCGATGGAGGCACCCGAAGCCGACGACGCGTCATCGCGAGGCCGCGACGCGCGTCCGAGCGTCGTCGACCGTCTCGGGCGGCGACTGCGTCGGCTGCGTCTCGACGGGCTGAGCCCCGCCGTCCGGGCCCTCGTCGTGCTCGGCTGGGGACTCGGCGCCGTGCTGCTCGCCCTCATCGCTGTTCCCGGGTTGCTCGAGCCGCTGTTCACCTGGGACCTCGACCCGCCCGCGCCGGCGTGGTTCCGGGGGCTCCTGTTGGCGGCGTGCGCGACCGTCGCGGCCGGGTGCGTCGTGGTGAGCCGGCTCGGCGACCCGCGCGGTCAGCCGAGCGTCCTCCGGGCACTCGGGCGCGACGTCGCCGTCGTCGCGGCGGGGCTCGGCGTGAGCGGTCTGCTGCTCGCCTCCGACGTCGTGGCGCCCGCGGTCGTCGCCGCCGCGAGCACCGTCGTGACCGTGACCGGCCTGCACGTGCGCTCGATCCGGGCCCTCGGGACGGCCCTCGCGGCGATCGGCGCGGCCGTTCCCTGGCTGGCCGCCCTCGTCGCCCAGTTCCTCGAGCCCGACCCCGGTCTGCTCGGCTGGCTGTGGATCGTCCTGCTCCCGCTCGCGGGCGGCGCCGCCGCGTTCGGGGCGCTCTACGGCGTCGCGCGCGGCGCCCAGTCCCGCACCGGGATGCTGCGCCGGCTCTTCCGCGACGACCTCGCGGCACCCGTCGTCGCGCTCGTCGTGGTGCTCGCCCTCGGAATCGTCGCCCTCCGCTACACCGTCCTAAGCGGGGCGTTCGGGGAGTACGACCGACTGCTGTGGACCCTCGCGCCGTCGTGGTCCTGGGTGCACGCGGGGCTCGTCGCCGCGCTCGCGGTCGTCGTCGTCGCGCGCTCGGTGCGCCGACCGCTGACGCGCGTGGGACGGCGCCTCGCGACGGCGACGTTCGGGACGGCCGCCGCCATCCAGCTCGTGTTCCTCGGACCGCTCGTGCTCACCGTCGCGACGACGGCGATCATCGGGGGAACGGGCGTCGACGTCTCCGACGTGGCGCTCGCGGCGGCGCCGTGGATCGCGGTCGTGCTCCTCGTCGCCCTCTGCGGCGTCGTCGCGCATCGCGCCTTCACCGCGAGCGCCGGCCGGTGGATGGCGTGGGTCGGCGCCTTCTACGCACTGCCCGGCGCGGTTGCCTCCGCCGCGGGTCCGGCGTTCGACGACGTGCCCTCCTTCTGGGCGAAGCCCGCGCAGGTCGCGGCGCTGCTCGCGGTCGCCGCGGCGGGGCTGCTCGTCGCGGACCTCCTGCGGTCCCGGGCGGCGCTGCCCCGACGAGTGGTGTTGCGGCTCGCCCTCGTCCCGCTCGTCGCGGTGCACGCGACGGCGCTACTGCCGGCGCCGTGGGAGACGCTCCTCGGCCGCGCCGTCGTCGTCGCGGCCGCCGTCGTCGGCATCCTGCTGTTCGCCCCCCGACGCACCGCCGATCCCCGCAGCCGCGGACGCCGCCTGCTCGCCCGGTCGACGGCGCAGCTCGGTGCGCTGGTGCTCTTCGTTCTCGCCGTGCCGAGCGTGCTCAGCACCGAGACCTTCGGCATCGCGGGCACCCTGTGGCTCGCGATTCCGGTCGCGGTCGGACTGTGCCTCGCGCTCGTGCCGCGGTCGGTCGAGCCTCCACCGGGCACCCCGGCCGTGCTCGTCGACGCGGAGGCCGACGGGGACTGAGCCGTCCGCTCAGTGCAGCAGCGAGCCGTCCTTCGCGAGCACGTTCTTCTCGCCCGCCTCGATCGGGATCGCGAAGCGGTTCTGCTTCGGCGGGAGCGGGCAGTTGAACGCGTAGGAGAACGCGCACGGCGGCAGGATGGCGCGGTTGAAGTCGAGCGTGATGGTGCCGTCGGCGTTGGGCGCGACGAAGAGGAAGCGTCCGACGCTGTAGGTGTCGGTGCCGTTGGTGGTGTCGGCGAAGACGATCTGCAGGGCCCGACCCGACTTGAACGCGGCGAGGTCGTAGTCGACGCCGTCGCGCGTGAAACGGATGCTGCCGGGGATGATCTCCTCGCGCGCGGGCTCCTCCTCGTCGTCCTTGAGGTGCTGGAAGCCCATCGTGGTGCCCTCGGGGTTCTCCGACCACGCGGCGGTGACGATCCAGTCCGGGTTGTAGGGGTAGGCGTCGATGCCGCCGAAGTTCTGGATGGCCTCACTCGCGGCATCCCACACCCGCAGCGCGTACCCGCCGCCGGCCTGGGCGATGACCGCGCCGCGCACGGTGTCGCTGAAGACGAGGTCGGACGGGTTCGGGTCGTCCTTGCCACGCACGATCGCCTCGCCGTCGACGAGTGCGCCGTCGACGTGGATGCCGTCCGCCGCGGTCGCGATCACCTTCAGACCCGACTGGCCCTCGGGCAGCGGCGCCCAGCGTCCGGGGACGCCCCAGATGGTCTGCTCCTGGTCGACGAGTTGCGTGTTGGTGAGGGCGAGGCTGCCGAGCGGCTGCACGACGGCGAGTTCGCGCCGCTCGTGGAAGTAGGCGAGCTGCTCCTCGGGGGTCTTCTGGGCCAGGTCCGTGGGGCTCTGCGTCATCCGTCCATCCTCACTCACGTGTGCTCGGTACAACGTCGGGGACACGGCGGAATTCCACGGGTGCGACCTGCGGCGCTTCCGCGCACGCGAGGTTCCCTAGACTCCGCGCATGGCCTGGAGCGAACAAGCGGCGTCGTACCTGCGCGGATCGACGTCGTGCCCGAGATGCGAACGCTCCCCGATCGGACCGGAGAGCTGCCCGTTCTGCGGGGCCATCCTCACGGGCCCCGTCGCCGAGGAACTCGCGGCGGTGTCGACGGAGGCCGCCGCCCTGCTCGACCGGCGCACCGAGGTCATCGGCCGGCTCGGCACGAAGGCGGAGTTCGCCCCCGCTCCGACGGGGGCGCCGTCGGCCGCGTCGACTCCCCCGGCGACCGTTGTGACCGCACCCGGCGCCGCCGCGGTGACTCCGGGCGCACCGCGCGCGTCGTCGCAGGTGAGCCTCGGGTCGGTCGTCGCGATCGCGGGCGCCGTGCTGCTCGCGATCGCGGTGCTCATCTTCCGGTTCTCCGACTCCGGCACGCCGCTCGGCATCCGCCAGGGCGTCATCGCGGGCGTCACCGTGGGCTTCCTCGTGCTCGCCTGGCTGCTCGCCCGCGTGCGGCTGCGGGTGTCGGCGGAGGCGGTCGGCGCGGTCGCGATGGTCTTCGTCGCCCTCGACGTGTGGGCGCTCGCGGAGAGCGCACCCGGGGATGTCGACCCGTGGGCGATCGCGGCCGTCTCGACGCTCGTCGCGTCGCTCCTCACCCTCGTCATCGCGGTGCTCGTGCGCCTGCGCGTGTGGCAGTGGCTCGGGCTCCTCGGCCTGGTCTTCGTGCCCGCGTTCTTCGGGTACGCCGTCGACGGCCCGTGGTCGCACGTCGTCGGGCACCTCGGGGCGGCGGCGGCGGGGTTGCTCGGGTTCGAGGTCGCCCGCCGGATGTCGTCGCGGTTCGAGAGCCCCCTGCGGGCCGATCGGGTGACGATGGTGCTCGCGACGGCGTTCTTCGCGGGCGTCGCGGTGCTCTCCCTGCCGTTCGTGCCGGGTGACGACGCGACGGAGCGCGTCGTCGGCTCCGCGCTCGTGCTGGCTGCGGCGGCGTCCCTCGCGGTGTTCGCGACCCGCACGCTCGCGCCGCGCGTGTGGAGCGTGGCGGCGGGTGTCGCGGCGGTGGCGGCGGTCGGCATCCTGCCGCTCGCGTGGGAGGTCGACGACGAGGCGTGGCGGGTGCTGCAGGTGCCGCTCGCCGCCGCGGTGGCCCTCGCGGTGGTGGCGCATGTGCCGTGGCCGGCGTGGGTGCGTCGCGCGCCGCTGCGGATCGGCGGGCTCGCGGTCGCGCTCACGGCGGCGGTGCCGGCGGGCTTCGTGGCGCTCGCGCAGTTGCTGT
>Ga0065721_10049735_pt1 | contig 28024 bp, 25 predicted proteins | sample Mesricmetagenome_FD_59108 | JGI IMG/M metagenome (GOLD analysis project Ga0065721, IMG submission 59108) | Mesophilic microbial community from rice straw/compost enrichment Sample: eDNA_1 v2 (version 2) | ecosystem: Engineered > Solid waste > Grass > Composting > Bioreactor | place: USA: Davis... | reverse complement strand
CAGAAGGCGCTGTCCTACGAAGAGCTTCGCCCGTTCTGGCACGTCTTCGCCGTCCCGGCGGGCGCCACGGACGAGGCGCGCGACACGATCGCGCGCACCTTCTCGCCGGTGTACGGCCTGTCTGCGGCCAGCCCGCCGGTCCTGCTGTTCCACGGCGACGCCGACACACTGGTGCCGCTTCAGCAGTCGCGGGAGGTGATGCAGAAGCTGGAAGCGTTTAAAGTGCCGCACAAGCTCGAAGTGCGACCGGGCAAGGGCCACGGCTGGCCGGCAATAGGGGAGGACATGCTCCTGATCGCCCGCTGGTTCGAAGAACACCTGAGCAAACCGGACAGCAAGCCTCCGGAGAAATGAGTGGCTGACCGATGGCAATGCCGAAAAAGGGATCACGTTCGCTGGTGGTCGACGGGCGAAAGTATCGCTGGTGTGTCCGACGCACGGAAGACGACACGGCCTGGAATGCATATGGGATGCAGGCTACCCTGACGGTTGCAGTCGAGGATTTTTACTACCCTCAGAGCATGCTCTGCATAAGCTACGAGTGTGGCTTTCCGTATGGTAAAGCGAGCGCACGTCCCCGCTGGGTGGACACTGGTCAAGTGATGGAAGTCACTCCCCAGCGCGTGGCGGCATTGATACGCGAGGCATTGAAGCAGGGATGGGACCCGCAAGCACAGACGGCCGACTTTAAGCTCGACCTTTTCCACCGTAGGACGAAAGCAACTCCTCTTAGTGACGCGTTCCGTCAGGTTTCTTCAAGCCAGTAGGGCTTGCTTCCCGCGCGACATCCGCCGAACCGGCCGTGCCGTGGACGGTCACCGGATACTCTCTCCAGACGATGTCCGCCGGGTAGGCGAGATCGAGGCGCACCTTCACGACCCACCGGGTCTCGACAGCGGCGGTTTCGTGCCTGCCAGCCTTGTTCCAAACCTCCCTCTCCTCGGCCGGAATCCGAAAGGTGTGTTCTACGGTCAGGACATCCCCCGGGGCGTAGACCCGGCCCGGGTGTGCATACTCCTGAATGACCCGGTCCTCATCTATCGAATCCGTTTCGCCCGCGCGTTCGCGGGTAACGCGCTCCCGAAAGACCAGGAAGACGCCCACAGAAACGACCTCCGTACGCCACCGGAACGGCTGCGCGAATCGGAAGGAGAACGTAGCGTCCGGCGCGAGGGCGCCCTCAGGCAGGGATGCCTTCGGCGGGCCGAGGCGGCGAGCCGACCAGAGTTGGCGTGCTCCGCCAACCGCCAGCAGGCCGCCGACCAAAACGAACAGGTGCGTCGCGAACGTGAAGTACGTGTCCCACCCTCCCGGAGCGGGCGACCGGGTTTCTGCCAGGGCGTACAGGCCGATCGCGACGAAGCACAGGCCGAAGGCGACCAGAAAAAGCGCGGTCCCGGAGCCGGGCGTTCGCCCCGAGGGGGCGGCCGGCTTCACGGGCAGTACCACGCCCGGAAGGCAGCGGCGGCGCGGGCGGCGAGTTCGGGGACACGGGCGGGGCAGCGGTCAATGGCCCAGCGCGTCAGGTCGAACGCTTTGAGCAGGGAGAAGGCGCGCAGCTCCGGCAGCAGGGTTACCCACTCGGCCGCGGTCATGCCGTAGCCGTCGAGGAAGGCGGCGCGCAGCGGGTCGGGGGACATCGGAGGCGGGAGTCCGTCGAACAGGGTATTCAGGTCGTAGTGCGGGACCAGTTGCACCTCGGCGCAGCCCCAGTCCAGCAGGTAGACGGTGCCCGTGGCAGGGTCTACCACGGTGTTGCGCGGGGACAGGTCGCCGTGGTTCAGGCCGACGCGCAGGTACGAAAGACCACGCAGCCACGCGAAGGTGTCGCGAATCGCGGCCTGTTCGCCCGGGGCGTACACGCCGAGCCCGATCAGCGGGTCGCTCGCAGTCAGTTCGCCGAGGTTGTAGTCCGCAAAGCGGAGCCAGACGTCCTGCGGGTCGCCGGCCTCGAAGCCGGTGGTGGCGGGCAGGTCGTGGAGGGCGCGGGCGTAGCGGCCCAGGGTCCGGTACAGGGCGTCGGGCAGAACAGTGTTCTGCTCGCTGCCGTTCGTGCCGGGCACGCGGCTCAGGAGCAGAAACGGCCGGCCGCCGCACTCCCCCGCAGACAGTGGTTTCGGACCAGGCATGCCAGCCGCCGCTGCGTGCAGGAGGCATAACCGCTCCTTCTCGTACTCCGCGCGCTTCGCCGCCGAGTCGTCCCCGGGCTTGCCGAACCGCACTACCACGGCGTCCCCTTCGGTTTCGGCCTGGAAGACCAGGTTCACGGAGCCCAGGCCGTTTATCGGCGTCACGTGCCGCACCGATAGCCTGAGGGCCTCGGTGACGATGGCCGCCGCGAGCGCAGCGTCACCCTCACAAGCAGGGGTTTGCCGCGTCGGCGCGTCTGTGTACGTGATCACGTTCCCGGATTCTCCGGTCGCCATGCGCCTCCTCCCGCCAGAAGAATACCCGGCCCCGATTGTATCCCCGCCCGCCTGCTTCCTGAGGTACGGTAAAATGGAAACGCCCGAGACTTGTTGCAGACCCTTCGCGGTGCACTGTGGCGAGGAGTAGCGGCACCGGAAGGGTTTTCGTCAACGTGAGCCGAAGCCACCGCACAAGCCGACCGGCCCTATGGGGCCTGCTGGGGATGATGGGACTGCTCCCCTTCTGCACGCTTGCCAGTCCCCTGATCGGGAAGGGCGCTCCGCAAGCCCAGCAGAAGCCGCCCCCGCAGAAACCACCCGCCCCGGCGACGGGCAAGGCTGCCGCCCCCGGCGATGCGGCGTACCGCACCCTCGCGCGGCCCTTTCTGGACGCCTACTGCGTCCCCTGCCACGGCGGCGGGGCGGGCGCGAAGGGCGGCTCCTTCCGCGCGGACGCCGCCGGGCTGCGCGATGATTTCGACGCCCCCGGCACTCGCGCCAAGTGGGCCGAGGTGGTGAACGTCCTCAACAGCCACGCCATGCCCCCGAAGGGCAGCCCCCAGCCGCCGCCTGCCGAGGTAGCCCGCTTCGTGGACTGGATCACCGAGCGCACCGTCCGTGCCGAAGCCGCGCGGCGTGAGCAGGGCGCCCCCACCCTGCGGCGCCTGACCCGGGACGAGTACCGCAACACCGTGCGCGACCTGACGGGCGTGGACTTCGACGTCTCCGGCTTCCCCGCGGACCCGCCCGCGGGCGGGTTCGACAACAACGCCCGCGCGCTGACCGTCTCGCCCCTGCACGTCGAGTTGTACGCCTCGGCCGCGCGCCAGATACTCGACCGCGCCCTGTTTGAGGAGGGCGCCCCCCGACCGACCCCGATCCACTGGCACTTTGACCCGAAGGTCGTGCCCGGGGACTCGCGCCGCATCCGTCTGGACGAAAACAACCGTGGCGCCATCATCAATGGCGGCAACAACCGCGAAGAGGGCGACCTGGTGGTCGTCCGCACCGACGGCTGGGACAAATCGGTCAACGCCCGTGACTTCCGCGTACCGCGTGAAGGCATCTACATCGTGCGCCTGCGCGCCGCGGCGCGGGTCCCGTCGCGGGCGGAGGTGGTGGCGTCCGCCGAAAAGGTGCTGGCGAAGCGCCGCGACGACCAGATGCGGGAGAACCCGCAGCGCGCGAAGTGGCACGAGGAGGGGTACCAGAGGGACCTTCAGCACTTCCGCACCGACCCGATGTACGACTACGGACCGCCGCGTGTCAAGCTCGTGCAGCAGCTCGGGTCGCAGCCGCGCACCGTGGCGGAGTTCGATGTGGATGCCCCGCCGTCCGCCCCGAAGGTCTACGAGTTCCGCGTCCCCTTCACCACCGAGCCTGCCGGACTGACCTGGTGGAACAGCTACAGCATCCCGCGCGTGCTGGAGAACTTCTGGTTCCAGGGGGACGACCGCTTCGCGCGCCCGGAGCTGCTGGTGGACTGGTTCGAGATCGAAGGACCGGTTTACGACGCCTGGCCGCCTTCGAGCCACACCCGTATCCTGTTCCCCTCGCCATTGCGGCAGACCGACGAGCGGGCGTACGCCCGCCAGGTGATCGCCCGCTTCCTCCGGAAAGCGTACCGCCGCCCGGTCACGGACGCCGAGGTGGACGCCAAGCTCGCCCTCTACGACCGGATACGCAAAGAGGCGCCGTTCCTGGAGGCGATTAAGGCCCCGCTCACCGCGGCGCTCGCTTCGCCGAACTTCCTGTTCCTGACGGAGCCCGCGGGGCCGCGGCGTCTGAACAGCCACGAGGTCGCGGCGCGTCTGTCCTACTTCCTGGCCGGAACGATGCCGGATGCGGAGTTGACGAAGCTCGCGGACGCCGACGCCCTGCGCGACCCGGCGGAGTTGAAGCGGCAAACCAACCGCCTGCTGAACAGCCCGCACGTGGAGACGTTCGTTCGCCGCTTCGCCGGGCAGTGGCTTGGGCTCGGTCAGGTCGGCGCGAACCCGCCCGCACCGGACCTGTACCCGTCCTACGACCGCCACTTCGAAACCTCGATCGTGGCCGAGTCGGAGGCGTTCTTCGCCGAGATCCTGCGCCATGACCTGGACGCCTTCTGCCTCATCCGCTCCGACTTCGCTGTGGTGAACGAGCGGCTGGCGCGCGAGTACGGCATTCCCAACGTCCGCGGCGACCACTTCCGCCGTGTGCCCGTGCCCCCCGGAGTCCGCCGGGGCGGCGTGCTCACGCAGGCGTCCGTGCTCACCATCACATCCAACGGGACGCGCACATCGCCGGTCAAGCGCGGCGCCTGGGTCATGAAGACGCTGCTTGATGCCGACCCCGGTCTGCCGGTGGCGGACGCGGGCGAGATCGCGGCGAAGGTCGAGGGCATCGAGAAGGCGACGGTGCGCAAGCGGCTGGAGATCCACCGCACGCGCCCGCAGTGCGCCCGCTGCCACAGCCGCATCGACCCGCTCGGCTTCGCGCTGGAGAACTACAACGCCGCGGGCATCTGGCGCGACCGCGAGGGCTTCGGCTACAAGGGGCGCGTCGAGCGCGATGACCCGCTGGTCGATGCCTCCTCGGAGTTGCCGGACGGCACCCGCATCGAGGGTGTGGAGGGGCTGCAAGCGGCGATTCTGGCACGGGGGGACGACTTCCTGCGCGGCCTGGCCACGAAGATGCTGACGTTTGCCCTGAACCGCGAATTGGGCGTGGCGGACCGCCCCCTGGTGTCCGCCGCCGTCGCCCACATGAAGAAGAACAAGCGCACGCTGCGCTCGCTGGTCGAGTTCATCGTGCTGTCCGATGCGTTCCGGTCGAAGTAGCCGGGAGGGGGAGAGGGAAGAAAGCCATGAGCGCTGTTGTGAACCGCCGCTTCGTCCTGCGCGCCGCCGGGGTGAGCCTGGCGCTGCCGCTGCTGGATGTCGTGGCGCCGCCCGGCTCCCGCGCGGCGGACGCCGAGTTTAAGCCGTGGAAGAAGTCGCTGGCCACCCACCCGCGCCTGATCTGCTGCTACGTCCCCAACGGCGTCAACATCGCCGAGTGGGTGCCCAAGGACTCCGGTAAGGACTACACCCTGTCCCCCACCCTGGCCACGCTCGCGAGCGTCCGCGACGACTTCACGGTGATCTCCGGCCTGGGGCACCCGAACTCCGAGGGCGGCCACTCCGGGGCTGATACCTGGCTCACCGGAGCCAACCTTCGGAGCCGCCCGGGTTCAGAGTACACCAACTCCGTGTCCGCCGATCAGGCGCTCGCCCAGCAGTTTGTGAAGGCGACCCGCTACCCGTCGCTCCAGCTTTCCGACCAGTCCGGCACGGGCGGGGCGGGCCACTCGCACACGCTGTCGTTCAACCACAACGGCACACCGCTTCCGGCGGAGAACTCGCCCCGCCGTCTGTTTGAGCGGCTGTTCGTGCCCGAGACCGCGGGCGACCGGGAGGCGGCCCTGCGCCGCTACGCGGAGCGCCGCTCGATTCTGGACGATGTGGCGGCGGAGGCGAAGGCGCTGGACAAGCGCCTGGGCATAGAGGACCGGCGGAAGCTGGATGAGTACTACCAGTCCGTACGCGACACGGAGCAGTTGGTCGGCCGCCTCCAGGGCTGGATCGACGTGCCCAAGCCGAAGGTGAGCGCGGACGGGTTGGGTTTGGACTATCGGCCGGGAGACGCGCACGACCGCCCGATGTGGCTGGATGTGATGCTGGCGCTCTCGTACCTGGCGTTCGTGACCGATACCACGCGCGTCATCACGTTCGAGTGGTCGCGTGAGGCGGGCGGTTACGGCGGGGGCGGAGAGAACCACCATGAGCTGTCGCACCACGACGGCAACCCGCAGAAGTTGGCGAAGCTGGCGGAGATCGACCGGTTCCACCTGGGGCGGTTGGAGCGGTTCATCAAGCTGCTGCGCGACACCGAGGAGGCGGACAGCCGGATGCTGGACCGGACGATGATCCTGTACGGCTCGGGCATGAACTCGGGCACGGCCACGGGCGACCACTCGCCGAAGAACCTGCCGCTCCTGGTGGCCGGGGGCCGCGCGCTGGGCCTGAAGCACGGCCAGCACCTTGCCTTCAACCCGGAGAAGCACCCACCGCTCTCGAACGTCCTGCTCACCGTGCTCCAGAAGGGCGGCGTTGAGACCGACCGCTTCTCCGACGCCACCGGCACCCTCCCCGGCCTTACCTGAGCTTCGCATGCCCGGGGTGATCCCCTTTGTGGAATCCGGCTCCTACCCGGTGCGCGCCGGGAACTTCGTGCGCCCCCTGGTGGACGGTGAGCCGGCGTTCCGGCGCATCTGCGAGGCGGTCGAGGCGGCCCGGCAGAGCGTCTGGGTGACGGTGACGTTCCTGTGGCCCGGTTTCCAGATGCCGGACGGCCGGGGGAGCGCGTGGGACGTGCTGGACCGGGCCGCGGCGCGCGGCGTAGATGTCCGCGTCCTCTTCTGGCGGCCGGATGACGCGACCGCGCACTGGCGCCCCAACGCGTTCTGGGGGTCCGTAGAACAGATCCGCCAGTTGGAGGAGCGCGGCTCCGGGGTCCGGATTCGGTGGGACCGGGCTGCGCCGGGATACTGCCAGCACCAGAAGAGCTGGCTGATCGACGCGGGCAGCGGGGCGGAAGGGGAGACGGCGTTCGTCGGGGGTATCAACCTCAACCCGCACTCCGTGGTCGCCCCGGGGCACCGCGGCGGTGAGGGGCAGAACCACGACGTGTACGTCGAGGTGGCGGGTCCGGCGGTGGCCGACGTCCACCACAACTTCGCACAGCGCTGGAACGAGGCGAGCGAGCGCTCCACGGCGGCCGGCCGGTGGGGCACGGGCAGCGAGACCGACCTGCCGTTTCCGGTGGGCGTGCCCGCCCCGCGCGGCGACGCCCTGGTCCAGATACAGCGGACCCTATCCCCCGGTCACTGCACGGACGGCCGCCCGGCGCCGGAGGGGACGGCGTTCGACATCGCGGCTGGCGAAAGATCCTGTTTCGATCAGTATCGCGCCGCCCTCGGCGCCGCCCGGCGCACGATCTACATCGAGAACCAGTACGTCACCGTCCCGGAGATCGTGGACGACCTGCACCGGGCGCTGCGGCGCGGCGTAGAGGTCGTGCTGCTGGTGCCCGCCGAGCCGGACGGGTTCGCCCGGTACATTTCCCACGAACCGCGGGAGCAGGAAGCCTTCCTCGAAAGCTGGGCGGCCCTGGGGGTGCACAAGCGCTTCACACTGGCGGGCATCGCCGGGCTCCGGGCGGACGGGCAACACACCCCGGTGTATGTCCACGCTAAGCTCATGCTGGTCGATGACGAATGGGCGACGATCGGCTCGTGCAACCTGCACCGGTACTCGCTCTTCGGGAGCGCGGAGATGAACGCCTCGTTCCGGAACCCGGTTGTCGTGCGCGCGCTCCGCTGCGAACTGTTCCGGGAGCACCTGGACTGCGACACGTCGCACCTGGACGACCGCGCCGCGCTTCAGTTCTTCCGCGCTATAGCGCGGGCCAATCGCGAACGGCGCGATGCGGACGATCCCCGCTGGCAGGGGCTGGCGTTCGCCCTGGACCCCGCCCGCTACGGGCGCTGAGCAACCGGACCGCTCTGGGCCACCTCGACCACGACCTGGAGAGCGGAGCGGCTGACGAACCCTTCGACGCCCTGGGCGCTGCCTTCGGTGACGAGCACGCGCGCGAAGCTTCGGTCCACCGCGAGGACACGCACGGAAGCCCCCCGGCGCACCTGGACAATTCGGCCGGAGAACTCCAGATCGTCCTGCGTCCGTCGGGCGACCGAAATCTCCTCATACGGAGCATTACCTAAACGGACGGCGCCGGCGGCTGTCCACAGATTCAGATCCGAGGGGTTCTTCGTGGCCACCACGGAGCCGATCTTGAGATAATTGGTCATTGTTTGCGCAACGACCTCCTGCCAGGGCAGGTGCTCCAGCGTCCCGACGGGCGGTGGCGGGACGCTCTTCGGCCTGGGAAAGCCAGCGCCACCGGTCATCATCATTACGCCTACCGAAAGAGCCAGGGCGGACGCCACTGCTACCGCGCGCCTGAGGGTCTGGCCGTCCCCCGCGTTGGGCTTCACTGCCATCGCTTCACACTCTCCTCCCGCTCTTATTACCCAGCGTTCTGACTCTACAAGCCTGCTTGACACCTGATATTTTAACCTGCACACCAGGGAGTTCAAACACCAGGAGGAGCAAGAACAGTAATATTTTTGTAAATTTTTACCTGTCATCCTAGCGCAGGCGCAGGACAGGGTAAAAAGCTCGCGGCGGTATCCTTCGCCCACCTTTTCCGGATGAAAGGGCCTCGCCGCAGTGTGGCGTGAAACGGCCCGGAGCCGCCGGGCAGCAGGATACACACCATGACGCTTGACGAAACGATGGAGCAGCTTCGGGCGCTTGGAAGCGAGAAGGTACGCGCGCTGAACGCCCGGAACGGCGCGGGCGAGAACCAGTTTGGCGTCCGACTGGGCGATCTGCGCACCCTGGCGAAGCAGATCAAGGCGAACCCCGAACTGGCCGAGGCGCTGTGGCAGACAGGGAACGCGGACGCGATGCTCCTCGCGACCCTGCTCATGAAGCCCCGCCAGATCCCCGCCGACGAACTGGACCAGATGGTACGCTCTGTGACCTACCTCCAACTGGCGGACTGGCTGGGGACACACGTCGTGAAGCTGCACCCGCAGAAGGAGGCGCTGCGCCAGCAGGGGATGGAGTCCGACGACCCTATGGCCGCGCGGGCGGGCTGGAGCCTGACCGCCGAGCGCGTCGCCAAAGCCCCGGAGGGGCTGGACCTTTCCGCCCTGCTCGACCGTATCGAGGCGGAGATGGCGGGCGCACCGGCGCCGGCACAGTGGACGATGAACTTCTGCCTGGCGATGATCGGTATCCACTCTCCGGCACACCGCGAGCGCGCCGTCGCCATCGGCGAGGCGCTGGGCGTTTACCGGGACTACCCCACCCCGAAGGGCTGCACCTCACCCTTCGCGCCCCACTGGATCGCCGAGATGGTCCGCCGCCAGCAGTAACCGGCAGAGCTGGACACGCCCTGTAGAAACGGCCTGAACGGTCAGATTCGGCCGCGGCGTCCGGTCATAAAAGATTCCGCTGTGACGTGTGATACCCTCGAAGAAACCGGCCCGACCGAAACCCCTCCGAGGAACCCACCCCCGTGAACGATGCCCGCTCGCCCCGCTCCGTCAGCGCCCGCCTTTGGGACGCCTTTGGTCCCGACTGGAGGGAGAACTGCCGTCGCTGGCGCCGCTTCTCCGGTAATCCCGCCCTGCCCCCCTCCGGCGACACCTGGAAGCGCGTGTGGACTGCCAACCCCGACTTCCGCTGGCGCGCCGACGACAACACGCTGCTGGTGTACTACCGCGGCCACGGCACCCTGGCCGGGAGCCCCGCCGGAGAGCGGACCTGCGACCGGCTCGCCGTGGCGCGGGTAGACGCCCTGGGGCCGGACGGTCTGCGCATCACCGACCTCAACGGCGGCCTGCCCGTGGTGGACGTTGGACCGGAGGGCGCGTTCGACGCCGCCGAGGCGCTGGACCCGAGCGCGGCGGAGTTCGCCGGGCGGGTGCTCCTGTTCTACTCCGCCCTCGGACCGGGCGAGCACGGCGTCGGGCTCGCGGTCAGCACCGATGGCACCGCTGGCGAGCGGTTCGCCAAGCACGGCCCGGTCCTCACCGGGCGCGCGCCGTCCGCCCTGGCGCAGGGCGACCGCGTGTACCTCCTGTACCAGGACTGGCTGCCGGGCCACGCGGCGGAGCGGCAGCAGTGGTGCTTCTACCTCGCCGTCTCGGAGGACGGCCTTACCTTCTCCCCCGTGCAGGACGCGCCGATTCTCACCGGCACGCCGGGGGACTGGGACGCCTATTCGGTAGTCACGGGGCGCCTGCTGGCGGGCGCGGACGGCTGGACGTACCTGCTGTACGGGGGGTCCGCGTACCTTTCGGACGAGCCGGAGCATTTCGGCCTGGCCCGCTCGCGCGACCTGGTGAACTGGGAGAAGCACCCGGGCAACCCGATCTTCGGCGCGGGCGCCCGGGGCGAGCCGGACGGCGGGGCGATCTGGTTCCCCGCACTGTGGGAGACGGACACGCACTTCCACCTGCTCTACGAGGGTAGCGAAGGCCCGTACGCCTGGAACCTGCGCTCTGCTGTCTGCCTCGCCTCGCGGGAAAAGACGGTGTAGGGCGACAGAAGCATGAGCAGGAAGAAGCCAGACAGCAGCGACAACCCGGGGCTGCCGACGGGCGATGCAGCCCCCAACGCTCCGGACGTCTGGAGCGACCGGACGTTCACCGACTACAGTTTCGACGGCGCGGACTTCACGCGGCTGCGGCGCCTGCATCGGTGCGTCTTCGAGCGCTGCCGCTTCGTGCGCGCCGACCTGACGGAGATCGCGACCGACGCCTGCGAGTTCCACGACTGCGACTTCACCGACGCCCGATTCAACGCCTCAACCCACCACAGTTCGGCGTTTGTGAACGGCACGTTCCGCGGGGCAAGCCTGTTCCTCGCGACCTTCCGTGCGTGCAAATTCATCGGCAGCGACTTCTCGGAAGCCGAAGCCGGCGCGCTGACGGTGGAGGGAGGCGACTGGTCGTGGACGAACTTCCGGGGACTGGACCTGTCGAAGACGCAGTTCGAGGGCGTGAAGCTGGTGGAGGCGGATTTCTTCGGGGCGGACCTGAGCGGCGCGAGCCTACGCGGGTGCGACCTCGCCCGCGCCACCCTGACAAAGGCGACGTTCTTCGAAGCGGACCTGCGGGGAGCGTCGCTGGAAGGTGTCGCTCTTCAGGACGTCAACCTGCGCAAAACCCGCATCGACATCCCCCTCGCCATCACCTTCGCCCAGGCACACGGCCTGATCGTGGAGTGATGTACAATAAAATCACCTCTCTGGGCGCCTGTGGTGCCCTGGGGAGGTGATGGTGGTAATAGACAGGGACGGAAAGGGAGCGGGGATGAAGTACAAGCTTGTTTACAGAACTACACTCAAAACCCGGTCAGGGAAGACCTTGCTCGTCCCGATTCCGCCCCGGAATCAGACTTCATTGCCGACGGACCCGCCCACGCGGGAGGAGCCGACAAGGGCAGAATTGGCCGACCTTCGGGCTGCTCTGGAAGAAGCGAATGAGGCCGCGAAGCGTGTGATTCAGGCGGCGGATGAGAATGAACACGTCCTGAACGGCTGCTTGAGCGAACTGCGCGAAGCGCGGGAGGTTGTTGCCTCTTCCAACCGTTACGCTGCTGCGAGGGCGTCTGATGACGACTTCACGCTTTCGAATATTCTCACCGCCGTATGAGTACGCTTGGGGATATCTTCGGCGGTGTTGCCCGGCTGACTAAAACCCTCAACCTTCTTCAGGAGCGCTTCGACCGCCAGCAGGAGGAGAATCGGGAGTTCCGCAAAGAGATTTCGGAACTGCGCAAGGAAATCTCCGCTCTCACATCACGCGTAGCGGTGCTGGAAGAGAGTCGCAAGGGAATTGCCTCCGAAGTGAAGGCGGCGATGACCGAAGTCATCGCCGCCTGGGAGGTCGAAAAAGCCCGGCGCGAAGTACAGGCGGCGCGGGATGAGTTGGAACAGCAGCGACGGTCTTTGCTCCCGCCTGCCGAACCGTAGCGCATAGTGGCCTTTACCTCTACGGGAATCCTCCTAGAGGTTGGCGAGCGCCCCGCCTCCCCCACCGCTGCCCCGCAGCCGACAGGTTTCCGAAATTTTTCTGAGAGCTTGTTGGCTTGCGCGGGACTTTCTATGGTACTGTCTGAACGTGATCTCCTTTTCTCTCCACGTGTCGGGATACGTTCGCGTATCCGCGTAGTGGAAGCCCCCAGTCGATTCGTGGCCGGGGGCTTTTCTTCTGTGGCGCAGGCGGTCGGGCGGGAAGCAGGGGTTCAGCCTGGCCTGCGGCGGGCAAGGGTATAGTGGGCGAAGAGGTCCTTCTCCAGGTCCATCTTCATCGGCGGCTCGTGCCAGCGTAACAGGCACGCCATTTCACGGGCCGGCACGTCGTCGCCGGCGTCGAAGGCCAGCACCTCGAAACCGGACTTTTCCCAGAGCGCACGCGGGAAGGGGCTGCGGCCGTCGGCCCACGGACGGTACGGTTCGTCCAGCTTCGCCGGCGCGGGAGAAAGATTGTAAATCAGGGCGATACCACCCGGGTTCAGCAGATCGCGCAGCGCGGCGACAAATGCCTCGTCGGAGACGCCCAGGTCCACAAGCATCCGCTTATCCACCGGGCGCTCCGGGTGCAGATAGCCGTTCTTGAGCGTGTTCTTCGAGAGGAACAGGTCGTACCCGCCCTGTCCGACCGCGGCCCTGGCTGTCTCCTCGGCGGGCCAGCGTCCGTGCACCAGAGACACCTTCCCGGGCTTGCCGCCCGGCGCGGCGGCGGGCACCACGCCGGTGTCGCCCGGTTCGCCATACAGCAGCGCCAGGAACGGGTCCACGTCCACCCCCACGGCCTCCGCACCCAGGCTCGCCAGCAGTCGCAGGTGCCCCACGGTGCCATAGCCGAAATCCAGCACCCGCTGGCCCGCTATGTCCTTTATGCCGCCGACCGTGCCCGCCAGGTCCAGAGCGCGGGCGTAGGCGAGCGGGGTTCCGTACTTCGTGTCGTAGTACCGGTCCTCGTTCAGCGTGACCGGCTCCAACGCTTTGCGCGCCTCGTCCGATAGTTTGTCTGCCTCTGCACGGGGGAGAACGGCTTTCGTGGCAGGGTCGCGGTACACGGTGCGTGGCGCGATGGCTGGCAGCGCCGTCGCGGTGGCGGCGAGGAATCGCTTCGCCAGGTCAGAGCGCACAAACGGCCGGAGTGCCTCGGCCTCGCGCTTCATCCGGGCGACGGCGGTGGGAGCAGGCTCTTCCTGCCGCTGCCGGGCGCTGGCAGCGGCAGCGACGGTGGCCGCGAAGGCGAGAGGCAGGACAGCAGTAGCGCGCAGGAACGTGCGCCGGGCGGGCGGGGTCGTCATCGGTTTCTCCTCACTCCTTAAGTGGACAGTCGGTCGCCCCCGGTTGCACCAAAATCCCCGCGTGGCCGGCGCGGGGACTGCTCAGGCAGGGATACGCGGTTCCGGCGTCGGAACCTGAGGCCGGAGGTAGCAAGGATGCTGTCGGCGGGGAGCCTGATTCAGAGTCGGTTTGGGAATCCGGGGAACTTTGAACTATTGCTGTGGGAACCGAACCGACGGCGCGGGGAGGGGCCGGTGGCCCACCACTGGGGAGATAACAACCCGGCGGGTCACCCCACGCACTGGCACCGAGCGACGGCTGTGGTGGAGGATGCCACCGGCCCCGCCTGCCTCATCCAGGGCACGGACGGCAACCTGGAGGCTCTGATCCCACGTGGGGGCTGGCTGGCGCACTTCCGCATGGACGCGGGCGACAAGCATTGGCGGCCGGTGACCACATTCGCCCCGGGCGCTGTGGGGCCGGGCGCGCTCTGCGAGGACCGCCAAACCGGCGAAACGCACGCCGTGGCGCGGCATGGCCGCCGCCTGGTCCACTACACCCGCGCCGTCGGACGTGACCACTGGGAGGCGGGCGCGGCCATCACCGAAGGCGCGACCGGTCCCGCCGCAATGGCCGCCGACGCCCAGGGCATGGTCCACGTCCTGGTGCCGGAGGGGGTCCGCCTGGTCCACTACGTCCGCTCGCCGCGCCTCGGCCGCTGGACGTCCCTGGGCGCAGTGCCCGCGGCACGGGTCACCGCGCCGGCTGCCCTCGCTCTGGGCGGGTACGGCCCGGCGGAGAACCCGCACCTGGAGGCCGTCGTGCCCGAGGGCGACGTGCTGCGCCACTACCGACGGCCCGCCGCGGGTCGAAACGCCCGCTGGGAGGCCGTGGGCGTGGTGACATCCCGCCGCGGCCCGATCAAAGCGGTTTCTCTGGCGTACACCCGGGTCTTCGGCGGAAGCCTGGAGGCGATGGTCGTGGAGGCGAACGACAGCCACTACGAGTACTTCACCGGCCCGAACGAGATTGCGCCGCCGCGGTGGCGCCGGGGAACGTGCTTCCGGGTGGACGAGGGGCCAGTGGTAACGCGCGGGACGTCCGAGAAGGTCGAGCAGTTGACGGGGATGGTCGATTTCCCCTCCCGCCGCCCGCTGAAGGACGCAGACAAGCATAAGATCCGCGGCACGGACCTGGGCGCGGCGTTCCGCCACGGCGGGCGGTTGTACTTCCTGTTCGGCGATACGCACTGGGCGGACAACCGGTGCGGGCCGACCAGGGATGTGATCGCCTTCACCGAGACCCGGAGCGCGGAAAAGGGGCTCGGGCTGACGTTCCAGCGCGGCTGTATCGATGTGCGCGGCGGTCGGGTCACGATGCTGGAGTTCGATGTCCCGCTCGACGGCTTCTCGCACGACGGCGAGATGTACGTCTTCCTGACCTCGGACCACTACCGCGAGCGGTGGGTCATGGGCCGCTCCGTGCTCACCCGCTGCCAGAGCCGCGACCCCGGCAAGGACATCCTCGACTCCTACGCCCTGCCCGACAGGGGGCCGCACGCGCCGATCGTCTTCGACTATCTGGGCGACCTGTCCACGGGCGGCGGGGCGTTCATTAACGCGTCGGTCGTCCTGGTCGGTCCCCGCGAGATCGCCCGCTGGGGCCTGCCCGCAGACGGCGCCCGAAGCGCCCTGCTCCTGTGGGGTTCGGGGACGTACCGCAATGACACCATCGCCCTGGCCTGCCTGCCGCTCCCGCCCGGCCCGCCAGACCTGAACCGGCTCCGCTACTTCACCGGCGCCCCGGGGGGTGTCGCCCGCTGGAGCGCCCCGGGCCGGGCGCATGAGCAGGAGGCCGCGCCGCTCTTCTACCCGGCAGCGGTGGGCGAGCTTTCCGCCCGCTGGGACCCGAAGCTGGAGCGCTGGGTGCTGATGTACTGCACCGGCCCCGGCGACCCGGCCGGGCTGTCGGTGACGCTGCGCGTCGCCCGGAACCCCTGGGGGCCGTGGTCGCCCCGGCGGGTGGCTCTGGACTGGCAGAACGAGGCGATGGGCAAGGGACCGGGGAAGATTATCCACCTGTCCGGGATGGACGACGGCCTGAACCAGGACGATACCCCGTTCCCGCGCGACATCACGCATGGGGGCGCGGCCTACGCGCCGTACCACCTGCCGGACTTCACCACGGTGCGCGGGGGCGAGTTCACTCTGTACTATGTGCTGTCCACCTGGAACCCTTACCAATCGGTATTGATGCGCCACCGCCTCACCCGCGCCGACCTCGCGCGCCTAGAAGCGCCGAGGCGGTAAGCGGTCCGGCAGGACGTCCGGCCTATGCTTCCGCCGCCGCTGCCGCGGCGTGTATCTCGGAGGCGGCGCGCAGGCCGGACTCGATGGCGCCCTGTATCCAGGCGTGGGTGAGCGAGGTGTGCTCCCCCGCGAAGTGGATACGTCCCTCAGGCGCGACGATGGCATCATGCAGCAAGGTCTGCTGGCCCGGGGTGAACAGGGCGAACGCCCCGCCCGCAAACGGGTCGTGATGCCACACCTTGGAGGCGCCGACCTCGAACTCCTCGCTCACCTGCGGGTGGATCTCCGCCACGTCGTCCAGCGCCTGCACGATGCGCTCCTCGGGCGGGAGTGATCCCCACCGCTGGGCATCCTCCGACCAGGTGTAGCTCGCCAGCAGCACCCCGCGCCCCGTTTCCTGCCCGTGGTCCGGGTAGTACAGGTTGCGGATCGGCAGGTCCGTGATCGTGCCCCCGCCCGAAATCCCCTCGTCCTCCTCCCAGAACCGGCGGCGGCACTGGAAGAGTATCTTCGCCGAGGCGTCATAGTAGAGTTGCCGGATGGCGCGCTGCTTGTCGCGGGAGAACGGCTTGCCGACCTCAATGTGGCGCAGCACGGGGAACGGGAGCGTGACCAGGGCGTAGTCGGCGCCGACCACGGCGCTCCCGGCCGCCGTACGGTACGCGACCGTGACCCCGTGCGGGCTCTGATCCAGCGCGGTGACCTGCGCGCCGAAGCGGATGTGCGGCGCCAGTTCCGGGAGGAACGCGCGGGGAAGACGGTCCATACCGCCCTCGATCTCCACCATGTCGGTGTAAAAGCAGCCCAGCTCCTCGCGCAGTAGCTCCAGGAACGAGGAGTTCATCAGGGCCTCCTGGTTCGCCAGCAGCCCGAAGACCTCGATGGCGCCCTCGGACCAGCGGTTCCTCTCCAGGAACTCGCGCGTCGAGTACTGGTCGTACTGCGCCACGATCTCGGTCCAGGCGCTCTCGCCCTGCTCCTTCAGCAGCGCGGCGATCGGTTCCAGCGCCTCCTCCCACCACTGGGCGAAGGTACGCCCGCGCTCGTGCTCCGCCAGAGTGTCGCACAGCAGGTCCGGGTCGCGGTCCACCTCCTCGATGCGCCGCCGCTGCCCGTGCAGGTAGTAGTAGGCGCGGGGGTTGGAGGCGGTGAAGGGCGCAGTAGGCAGGCGGTACTGCTCCAGGTAGGCCATGGTCAGCGCATGCGAGCGCGGGATGCGCATGGCGCCGGCCTCGGCATACTGACCGTCCGTGAACGGCTCGCGCAGGGTCTGGATACGTCCGCCGACGCGCTGCTGCGCCTCCAGCAGGGTCACCTCGTGCCCCGCCCGTTTCAGTTCCCGCGCCGCGACCAGCCCGGCCATGCCCGCGCCGATCACCACGATCTTGCGGCCCTTCCCCATCCGCGGCGCGAGCCCCTCCGCCGCAATCTTCAGCCACTGCGCCACCGTCTCCGTCGCCACTGCTGTCGCCTGTCCCTTTCCTCTGCGCTACCTCGCTACCTCCGGACAACGCGGGCGTCCACAGCCCAGAGTCCGGAGACGCCACCGATAGTGGTGCCGGAGAGGGCCGTCACCGTGGACGCATCGCGCACGAACAGGGCGTTCCACAGACCCGCTGCGCCGGGGTTTGCATCCCCAAACGGGAACGTGCGCCCCGTGAAGTTCCGGGCGTCCCGGTCGCCGACGTACACCGCCATGCGCGCGCGCCGCAGCGGGTCGCCGCCGCCTGGCCTCCCCTCCGTACTCTGGCACGAGAGCAGCGTCTCGCCCGAGGGAAGCTGCCGCAGGTACGGCGCCCCGGCGTAGACATCCCGCCCGAGAGGCGGCGCCGTCACCGCGGCCCGGCGCCGCGCGCTGTTTCCGGCGGCCGGCGCCCCTTCCACCCATTCCCGGACGCCTCCCGTCACCACCACGGGCTGGAAGTGCGGGGCGTTCGGCAGCCCATTGTCCTCGATGGCGACGGCGAGCTGCCCGTTCTTTAGCAGGAGCGGCACGGGCATCCCATCCCGTCGCCCGGCGCGGAAGATCACCCGGCACGGCGCGGTCCAGGTCGCCCCCTCGTCCGTGGAGCGGCACAGAGAGATCTCCTGCTCGTCGGATGCCCGGAACGGCGACTCGTTGGCGAAGAACAGCAGCACCTCGCCGGAGGTTGTCTGAATCGCCGCGGGCTCCCAGCAGCCATTACGCGGGTCGGAGTCCGCCTGAAAAAGCGGCCCCGCCGCCCGCGGCGTCCACGTCCGGCCGCCGTCGTCGCTCGCCGCCAGGTGGATGCCGAACCGGGCGTCCGGCCCCGCCCCGCCGCGCGGGCGCTCGTTCACGAACAGGAGCAGGCGCCCGCTCTTCAACTCCAGCGTCTCCGGGTTGGCCGCCGCGCCCTGGGCGTACCGCATGGCGCGCACCGGCGCCCCGAACGTTTTGCCGCCGTCGCGGCTGCGGCGCACCCAGCTTTCCCCGGCCTTCTCGTAGGAGCACAGCACCTCGCCGCCGTGCCTCTCCAGGCGGATCATCCGCCCGTATCCCGCCCCCGGCTCGATCAGCCGCCGCGTTCCCGCGTCCCACTCCAGCCGCACACCACCGCTGCCCAAAGCTTCCGTCCTCCCGCCGTTACCGTTCGCTGCCCCGCCCCGGGGCACCTCCGGCACCGCAGGCGCTACTCCCCCTCCTTCGCTTGTGGTCGAACCATCAGGGCGCCTATCACCGTAAAGACGCCGAAGAAGAGGCCGAGGGGTATCCAGGTTTTCAGCGGCAGCCCTTTGTGGCGGGCGACCGCCAACACGACCGCGGTACAGACGAGGTGGACCGTGAGCCAGAACAGGAAGTTGGCGCCGTCGAAGCCCGCGTCGAGGACGTGCGTGGTGCTATACATAGTGCCCTTTCGGTTCGCGAACGGGAATGCTTCGTTGCTGCCGCCATTATACGACGGCTTTTCACCCCCTGAGACCGGAGGAGAGGTGAAACCGGGTCGCGGGCGCCGCTGTATAACAGGGCAATGGCCCATGTCTTCGAGAACATCGTCTGGCACACGCTGGTCGGCCCGCACGCCCGGTTCGCGGCGGGCGCGGGCGCCGCGCGACGCTACGCCCCCGGCTTCTCCCCCATCGTGGGCTTCGCCGACGCCGAACGCCCGGACTTCGACGCCCTGGCGCCGTTCTGCGCGCCGGGCGAGCACTTCTACTGCAGCGGATGGTCCGGCCCGCTCCCCGACGGATGGCGCGTCGACGCCGAGTCTACCATGTTCCTGATGGTCCGCGACGGCGACGCCCCCGCAGGCGACGCGGACACCTCCGGCCTGGTGCGGCTCGGGCCGGAGCATGCGGAACGGGCGCTGGCGCTGGCGGAGGCGACCCGTCCCGGGCCGTTCGGGCTGCGGACGATCGAGCTGGGGGAGTACTTCGGGGTGTTCGACGGCGAACGTCTGGTCGCGATGGCGGGCGAGCGGATGCACGCGGGGAGTTTCCGGGAGATTAGCGGGGTATGCACGGACCCGGAGTTCCAGGGGCGCGGGCTGGCCCGTCGCCTGATGGCGGTGCTGATAGAGCGACAAACGGCGCGGGGTGAGACCCCGTTCCTGCACGTCATGCGGGAGAACACTGCCGCCCACGCCTTTTACGAGCGGATGGGCTTCCGCGACTGGAGCGAGAACGTAGTGCGTGTGGTGTCGCGGGAGGACTGAGGGGGGAGTTTGGGGACATCGGGCCGCCGTGGACTGAAGTCCCGGCTACCGTTCAGAAGCCCGCCTTCGCGGGCTCCGTTGACCGATATGCGGCTACGAATTCCCGGTAGCCGCCCCGGAAACAGGCACCCCCTCTCCGTTTCGGAGAGGGGGCTGGGGGGAGAGGTAATCCGGAAACTCCCCCTCCTTCGCTTGCGAGGGAGGGGGCAGCGCGAGGAACGAGCGCGGAGGGTGGGTGCCACCGCGCTCCCCCCTACACCGCCGCGGGGGCCGGGCGGGCTGGCGCGACGCCCGGCGGGTAGACGGAGGGAACCCACGAAACGCCTGTGATGGTCTGCGTGGAGTCGTCGTCGCGATCCATGCCCGAGGAGGGGCAGAAGACGCGGGTTTGCATCGTCCCCGCCTTCGTGTCGATGGTGAGCAGGCGCACCGGGTTGTCGAAATTCGAGTGGTAGGTGGTCAGGAACGAATGGACGACCCCGCCGCCCGCCACGGTGTCTGTGCGGTAGCCATGCTGGCCGGTATGGCCGGCGAAGATCAGCCGGAAGTTCGGGTAGCGCGACACCAGCTTGTCGAACACGAACTGCGGGCTGTTGTGCCCGTAGCCCCCGTTCGTCTGCTCGATGTCGCCGCGGCCGTTCAGGTACGAGTGCGTGATCAGGATGATGTTGTGCGCCGGATGGCGCTCCGCCACCGTCGCGGCCCACTCCACCACCTCCGCCCGCGGCCACAACTCCATGTTCATCACCAGCCAGAGCAGGCCGCCCGCAGCGAACGTCTGGTAGGCATTGTCTACCTTGCCTGGCTCGAACACGCCTTCGAGGCGCCGCTGGCGCGAAACCCCGAAGTAGCGGTTGAACGTGGACGTGTTGCGCTGGTTGTCGCGGGTGTTGCCCGGCGCCGCACTGCCGCCCTCCTTGGTCGCCGCCGTATCGTGGTTCCCGATGGCGAGCGCGTAGGGCAGGCCCGCCCGATCCAGCACTTCGAGCGCGGCGCTGGCCCGCTCGTACTGGATGTGGTCGGGCGTGTCCCAGTTCATGAAGTCCCCGGTCTGGAGCATGTACCGGAGGTTCAGGACCTCCCGGTTATCCACGAGCCACTGGAAGCGATTCCGCAGACGGTCGTCTTTGGCGTCCAGCACCTCCTGCTGCGTGTCGGGCACGATGGCCAGGGTGAACGCCGTGGCCGGGTCCACCCGAACGAGCGGCGCCGGCGGCTTCACCTTCGGCGGCTGCTGCGGGGGGCGGCGCCGCGGAGGCTGCTGCGGCGCGGCCCCCTGGCCCTGCTGCGGCTGCGCCGTTTGTGCCACGGCGGGCGGCAGCAGGAGCGAGGCGGCGCCGCCGAAGAGCAGGGTTTCCAGCGCCCGGCGGCGGCTCAGGCGCCGCCGGGCTTCGCGCGTGATGTCTTCTTCTGCTTCTTTCAAGTCACGAACCCCTATTTGTTGTCCCAGGAGTTGTTCGGGTGACCGTAGGGCCAGCCAAACTCAGTATCGGAGAGCGGGCCGAGGAACTGCTCGATCTTGCTCCACTTGGCATGACCGTCGGTGTAGATGACATTCAGACCGCCGTTGTGCCGGGGGACAGGGCGGCGCAGGAAGTTGTTGTTGTTTTGACTATAGCGCGTGGTGTCGCCTCCGGTCCAGTTGGTCGGCGGGCTTACCTGCCAGTCCACCGAGCGCGTCTCGTACTTGGGCCAGGTGGACGCGTCGTAATTGCCGAGCACGGAGGGGTCCAGGCGGCCGGCTTCCGCGACCAGGAACGTCCCCGCGCTGTCCGGGATGTCGGCCAACGACTTGCTCGGGCTGTTGTTGGGCGGCATGCCCCAGTCGGCGGCGCTGGGGTAGCCAACCAGGTTGGCGTTGATCCCGTACCCCCCGGGGCTGGTGGGCTGGAGCGGGCTCGACGTGGGCGAGAGCGCGTACGGGTACAGGGTCGGCCGGTAGTAGCCGGCGTCGTCGGTCTTGCTCGGACAGATGTAGACATCCACGCTCTTGACGTAGGGGTACACGTCGCGGAACCAGCGGCTGCCGTAGGCCCCGGCGGCCCACCCGCCCATGGGCAGGGTCTCGTCGTAGTCCTGGATGTACTGGTAGAGCGCCAGACCGAGCTGCTTGGTGTTCGCCAGGCAGGAGGCCTGGCGGGCCTTTTCGCGCGCCTGGGCGAAGACGGGGAACAGTATCGCGGCGAGGATGGCAATGATGGCGATAACGACGAGCAGTTCGATTAGCGTGAACGCTCGGCGGGTTGGGAGGATGTTTCTCATCGGTCGTTCCTTCTCAGACATACTAAAGTGTCGATGACGTTGGCGAGGACGGCGGGGCAGCAGTCGTAGATCGCACGATCAGCGTCGGGGCAAATAGGAGGGGCTCGGTCGGGACCGGCTCTCCTGCGATGCGCCGTAGCAGGAGGCGCGCGGCCTCCTCACCGATACGCGCGACCGGCTGGTCAACCGTGGTGAGCGGTGGGCCCACGGCAGGCCCCTGGTGGAGGTTATCAAAACCCACGACGGACAGGCGCTCCGGTACGGGAACGCCGCATTCGACCGCGGCCAGGAGCACCCCGGTCGCAATACCATCGCTGGCGGCGAAGATGGCGGTGGGCGGTTCCGGCAACGCCAGCAGCGCTCGCGCCCGCTTATGGCCGGACTCCACGGTGTACTCGCCCGGCACCACGTACTCTGGCCGCACGGGCAGCCCCGCCTCCGCCATCACTGCCTCAAACACCAGGCGCCGCTCCGTCGCGCTGCGCAGCACGGCGTCACCACACAGGTGCGCGATACGCGTATGGCCGAGACGAATCAGGTGCTCGGTCGCCAGGCGCGCTCCGGCCGCGTTGTCGACATCCACCGACGGCACCAGTCCCTCCTCGGCCGGCCGGGACACGCACACGGCGGGCAGGTCGGAGGCCACCAGCGAGCGGATCAGGTCGGAGCGGATGGAGGGGGCGACGATCACCAGGCCATCGGTGCGCCGGTCGTGTAGCAGACCGGCGGACGTGGTGGCGTCATGCCACGGTTCCGTAAAGAGCGTAACGTTCTGCCGCGCCTCGGCGGCGACGGCGACGATTCCCTGGAGCAGAGCAAAGACAAAGGGATTGGCGACAGCGACACTGGCACGCTCCAACCCGAAGAGGACGCCCAGAGTGCAGGTGGGATGGCCGGTGAGGGCGCGCGCGTGGGCGTTGGGGCGGTAGCCCAGTTCCCGCGCGATCTGGAGGACGCGGTCACGGGTGGCAGCTGAGAACCGGGTGCTCGACCGGGTCGGACTGAGGATGGCGGACGCCGTGGCAACGCTGGTGCCCGCCCGCTCCGCGACCTGCCGCAGACCGGCGCCCCGGGGAATCTTTCCCGTGGGGGTTCGTGCCGTATCCCTTGAAGAGTTTTGCGCAGCCTCACGCACTATGCGACATGGCTCCTTCGCCTTGTGCTTCCGATAAGATTCGGGTTCAACCCGAGTTGATTGAACCTTTCATCAAGCATCATACCACTATATCTGGCCGGTTCCAGGCATCGGGGTTAAGGAAATATTAAATCTTCGCGCGGGAGCCCTCCCCCCGTCCCCGCTCCCACGGACGGTAGAGGGGACGAGGGGGAGGGCTCCTCCTACTCCTTCTTCGCAGCGGCCGCTGCCGCGGGGCCGCGGAAGGAGCGCTCTACCTGGTCCGTCGGGTCGGTGGAGACCGGCGCGGCGTCGCGCCACAGCCAGCGCATCATATCCGGCAGAATCGTGCCCGCGAACTTCTGACCGTGCCCACCGATGCCCCAGGCGTAGTTCACATCGTAGCCCTTCTCGGTCAGCGCCTTCATCAAGCGCACGTTCTGGAGGAACCAGTCCCACTGCGGATCGTACGAGCCGTCGCGGCGCAGCCCCCGGTTGTCGTTGCGCCCGTCGCACAGGTACACGCGGATCGGCTTCTTCGGGCTCTCCCGCACCTTATCCGGGTACACATGCCCGCCGCGGATATTTACGAAACTGCCGACATTGCTCAGCACCTTGCGGAAGTGGTTCGGCCGCTCCCACGCGACCGTGAACGCCGCGATGGCCCCGCTACTCGACCCGCCGATGCCGCGCATCTCCGGGTCTTTGGAGAGGTTGTACTCCTTTTCCAGCGCCGGCAGCAGCTCTTCGGTGATAACGCGGGCGTAGCGGTCGTCCAGCGAGTTGTACTCAGTGGGCCGGTTCGTGGTGCGGTCCCCCCACTCGCGCGAGTTCGGCTCAGGCTGCTCCGGAGTGCGGCCCGGGTTGATGAACACAGCGAGCATAACGGGCAGTTCGCGCCGATAGATCAGGTTATCGAGCACGTTGGGCACGCGCAGGTCGCCGTTCGGATTCATAAAGGCGTGCCCATCCTGGAAGACCATCAGCGCAGCGGGCGTCGCCGGGTCGTACTGCGCGGGGACATACACCCAGTAGGTGTGCTGCGTACCGGGGTAGGCCGGGCTGTTGAGCAGAGTGAACGGGCCACGCACCTCCCCCTTCGGCACCCCCTCCTGAGGCAGCGAGTCCGGCCCAAGGCGGTACTGAGAGTCCGGATTCGGCGGCGCGGGCGCAGCCACCGCTGGCGGCGTCTGCGGTGGCTGCTGTGCGTGGGCGCCCGCGCCGGTGAACGTGCCGAGCGCGGTCAGAGCAGCTACGGTAGCGGCGGGGGCGAAACGAACGGAGCGGCGGGGGGCTGGTCGGGACATGGGCGGGTCTCCTCGCTGAGTGCGTCGGTGTCGCCCTAGTGTTCCGCCCCCGGCCCGCCCGGTTCCTCCCCGCGCCAACCGTTACGAAGCGGGAGAACCGTTACAGTTACAGGCCCGCTGTCCCCTATTTGAGCGCGAGGCGCAGGGAGTATGGGGCGCCGGCGCGCTTGCCGTAGACCTGAACGCTGTAGCCGCCGGTGACGGGCAGTTTGCCGGACCATTTGCGCAGGCGCACGGCGCTGCCTGCTTTGCCGTTGGGGGGCGCGATCTGGTCCTCGGTGGGACCGAGGTCCATAGAGTAGACGACAAGGTAGGCACTCTTCTCCTTGGCGTCCAGTGTCACGGTGAGCGTCTGGCCCGCCTTCGCGCGCAGGGTATAGGCGTCATAGTCGTACTCGGACTTCGGCAGGTGGCCCTTGAGCGTCACGGTGGCGGCCTTACCGGGGGCGAAGCGGACCGCCTGCTCCCGGCCCTGCTTCGCCCACCCCGTCACGGCGGGCGTCAGTAGGAGCACCGCGGCAAGGGCAGAGGCGGCGAGCATCATCGGCGCGGTGCGGCGTTTCATGTGGCGCTTCCCTCCATCTCTTCAGGGCGGACCTCGCGGCCCCACCGCGCAGACTCATAGGCAGCAAGGACGAGGCGCAGGTCCTCGCGGCCGACTTCGCCGGGAGCGGGGTTCGGGGCGCCGTCCAGCACGGTGTCCAGGTAACGCCCGGTCATCGTGACGAAGTCGTCCCCGCCGCGCTCTATCAAGACTTCCCGGCGCTCCGGCAGGTCCGGGCGGTGCAGGCACAGCGCGCCGAGCGGCCCGCCCAGCGTCAGCACGCCCTCGGTACCGAACGCCGCGAACGTCGTGTCCGGGTACCAGACGCCCGCGGCCTGCGATGAGAAGAGGGTGCCAAGGTGCCCACCCGCAAAGCGCAGGGTCAGCGTGGCAGTGTCCTCGCCCCCAAGTTCGGGGCGGAAGCGGGTGGTGAAGCAGGACACGGCCTCCACCGGGCCGCCGATCTGGTGCAGCATGTTGACATAGTGGATGCCGCCGTCCAGGAGCTGCCCGCCGCCGGAGACGGCCGGGTCGTAGCGCCAGGCGGTGGAGAGGTAGGCCCCGCCCTGCCAGTGGGCGTAGGTCGCCTGCAGGCCGACAAGCCGCCCGATCCGGCCCTCGTCGATGGCGCGCTTCGCGGCCACGGCGGCAAGGCGGGTGCGGTTGGTCTCACCGTAGAAGAGGACCACGCCCGCCTCACGACAGGCGGCGATCATAGCGTCGCACTCGGCCAGGGTCTTCGCCAGGGGCTTCTGGCACATCACATGCTTGCCCGCACGGGCTGCGGCGATCACCGCCTCGGAGTGCAGGTGGTGCGGGGTGCAGAGTTCCACGGCGTCTACATCCGGATCGGCCAGGACATCGGCGTAGTCGGTGACGGCGCGGGCGCCGCCGCCGATCACGGCGGCGCGATCCTCGGCCTTCGCCCGGTCAACATCGCAGCAGACGGTAATGCGCGCGCGGTCGGCGTGCTTCGCGTAGGCGCGGATGTGGGCGTCGCTGATAAGCCCGCACCCGACCAGGGCGACACGGAGAAGCGGCATGCGTGACGGTTCCTTTAAAATGTTGTAATTACCTAAGAGGGGTGGATCAGGTAGGCGATGCCCTCACCCCGCTCCTGCCAGGTCTTGAACAGTTCGCGGCGGCGGTAGACCCGGCGCGGGCTCTCGTTCTGACGCGCCGCGGGGTCGTTCACCACCACGTCACCACTCTCCGTGAAGCCGACGGCGACGATCAGGTGGCCGTTGGAGCGGGAAACGGGGGCGCCAGTCAGGTCGCCACGCTCCCAGCGGTGCGAGAGGATGACCGGGCGGCGGGCGGCGATCTCGCGCTCCACCTCGTCGAAGCCCGCCATCTTCGCTACGGCGGCCCAGCCGCCGAGCAAGCGCGCGGCAACGCCTGTGTTGCAGGGCCAGTTGCCGTAGATACCTGCGGCAGTGTCCCGCGCTGCCTGCGCCAGGTCCAGTGTCCGGTGGCGGCGGCCATGATACTCCAGCACCATGCCCAGCGACGTCGGACTGCACACGTCGCCGCTGATACGGGGGTCCTCCACATCGCGCTGCCGACGCTCCGGCACGGGCAGCGTCACGCCCCAGACCCCGGGCACGGCGGGGCGGTCGGTGTAGCGACGGTCGTCGCGGCGGTAGTGGGTCACGGTCAGCACCCGCAGATCGCCCTCGCCGCGGGCGCGCACCTGGAACGCCGTGGCCGGTTCCCGTCCGCGCACCACCAGGGTGTCCACTTCCAGCGAGGCGCGGGCGTCTTTGGGAAGGGAGAGGGACTCCTCCGCGCGGGTCGCGCTGCGCTGGCGCCCGTCCCGAGTCAGTGCACCGAGCGGAGCGTAAGGGGTCCACGCGCCGCCGACAAGCAGGCGCATCTCCAGCCGCCAGTCCCCTTCGCCGTTCCACGACAGCACCGCACGCTCGAACGGCGCCACGCGCACCTCCGGCGACTCGCCCGCAGTGGCTGCGCCTCCGGGCTGCAGTTCCGTGAAGCGGGGCGAGTCGAAGCGGCGCCCGTTCCCGGTGACGGGCGTCCACGCGAATCGTTTCATGCCCTCCAGTGTACCAGACTCCATTCAGGGCGGGCAGACGTGAAAGCGCGCCCTCCGCGGGGACACGGAGGGCGCGCTTTCAAGGAAGGGTAGCGAATCCAAAGAGCTATTGGCGGTAGCCAGCGTGTTCGTCTTTGCCCATAACGCTGGCATAGAACGCACGCGCCTCTTCGCTATTCGCTCCGGAGTTCGCAAACTCTATCCAGGGCAGCTTCATAGCGCTCGGATCGTACTCCTTCATCCCGGGGTACAGGGGCACCCAGGCATGCTGGTCTTGAAGTTTCAGTACCCTGACATCGTCTACGGGAACTGTGGTAACCTCCCCGTGCTTCCAGCCGACGATATAGAACCCGGTGGGATGGGTCTTTACCCGATCGCCTCGATACACCACAGGACTGAGCCGACTATAGACGGCACTGGTGAAGGCAACCTGCTCAGAAAGGGGATTGGGTTCCGGGCTTGCACAGGGAAAGGTAAAACTATAGGCACGACGTTTGCGCACCATCTCATCTTCCGCCATAGACGCATCGGGCAAGAACTTCAAAGAATCAGGAACCCGGTTCACATCCCAGTTGACTTTACGGAGAGCGATGAGTAGTTCCCGCGATTGGTTCAGGGCCTGCTCCACATCCCCTTTCACCGCGGCATCCGGTATGTGCATAGTGGGATAACGGACGGGAACATGCTCCATGTGGAACCAGCGAATCCCAATGCCTAAAGAACTAACAAGAACTACCCAGGCAAGAGAGCGGACCATCGTCCGGCTGCGCAAGAACGTCTTCATAGCTTATTCTCCTTAAGCCACCTGCAGTTGATGCCCTCGCTCAAACCGATATGTCCGTAAAGTATACTACAAATCCCGCCAGAAACAGCGTTTCTTCTGATATCGTGTGAGAAGCGAAGGGCCACTCTGTTACACCCCGGAACTCAGGACGAAAGCGATTCATGGCACAAACGAACGTCAATAGCCGCGAACTGTTCGCCGCCATCGACAAGGGCGACTACGGCACCTTCGAGGCGCTGCTGGAACGCGGGGCGAACGTGAACGGGCGCGAAGCGGACACCGGGCGGACGCCGCTGATCGCGGCACTGGAGGCGAAGCGGGCGGTATTCGTGCGGACGCTTCTGGAGAAGGGCGCCCGCGTGGAGACGCGCGACGCGGGCGGGCGGACACCACTGCACGCCGCGGTGGAGCAGGATGACGTGGCCCTGGCGCGGCTGCTGCTCTCGCACCGGGCAATCCCTGACGCCGCGGACGACGCGGGGTTGACGCCGCTGATGGAGGCCGCGGCGGCGGGCTCCGACCGGATGGTGGGTGCGCTCCTGACGGGCCGTCCTACCCTGAACCGGCGCGATCATGCGGGCATGACCGCCTTGATGCTGGCCGTAAC
>Ga0065721_10049734_pt1 | contig 28025 bp, 28 predicted proteins | sample Mesricmetagenome_FD_59108 | JGI IMG/M metagenome (GOLD analysis project Ga0065721, IMG submission 59108) | Mesophilic microbial community from rice straw/compost enrichment Sample: eDNA_1 v2 (version 2) | ecosystem: Engineered > Solid waste > Grass > Composting > Bioreactor | place: USA: Davis... | reverse complement strand
GGGGAGGGGCCGGAGCCGGCGCTCGGGCGGGGCGCCTCCGGCAGGCGCCGCGATGCCGCTCCCTCGCGGCTGGTGGTGCTGCGCACACCGATCACGACGCGCTCCACGTTGTTCGCCTCGGTCCTGTAGAGGGTGAGGACCCGGTCGGTGTAGTGGGATTCGATCCAGCTCTTCAGGAAGCGGGTGGGAACCGTCAGATAGGCACAGCCATCGACCACCGCATCGAGTTCGAGGCGGCCGAACCAGCTGGCGAAGATATCCTCGCCCAGCTCCGCCCGGAGCCGCCGCTTGACCCTGGCCCAGATGTCGGGCGCGCTCTGCTCTCCCGACGCCTCGACGCCGCTCTCGTTCGGAGCCGCATAGGTGCGATGATCCTCGCTGCGATACATCAAAATCCCTCCAAGAGACTCCCTCCGCTGAGGCAGAGAGTCCCTACGCCATGGCCTGTCCGAACGTCAGGGACAGACTTACACCAGGTTCTTTTGAAACCCGGCGCCCCCAATACTACTGATGATTATCGTTTTACGCTTAAGTACAGATGACCAAGAACGGTCATCTTTCGACTATCCTCTCAAGCTTCTCCAAGTGAAGCCTCGAAAAGATGCAGAGCTTTCTCTTGCTTCTTAATCTCTGAAACAATGCTCCGTCCCCATTATCGAGCGCTATACCTTGTGTCTTGAGTGGATGACTTCGCGGCGGGCCGCCGAAGTGAAATTGACCTTACACAGGGGGGTGGGGGCGAGCAATACGGCCGAGTCGGGCCTCATGCTCTCCGACGGGGTCTGTGGTGCCCACAAGCCCGTCCACAGCTTTTCCGCAGGCGCCATAAAGTCCTGACTCTCCAATTGATTCACAGTTCCAACACAGCTTGGCCGCAGGCCCCCAAAAGAGTTTTTCCGCAATGTTGATTCAGCGGTGATTCGGGTGCTGTCGGCGCCGGATTCCGATGCTTTGCGAAGCTTTGCCTGCTAAGCTCTTGAAGACGATTGCATTTTGCTGCGCGTTTCAAACTCGCGATCGGGCGTCAGGCACCCCTGGAACGGGGCCAGGAGTCAAGGGGCAATGTGGATAAGCTTGGGCCCTGCGGAAGGGCGTCGGACATGAAAAAACCCGGCGCTCGCGCCGGGTTTCGAAAGCCTGTTCTGAGACGGCTGCGCGGCCTGGATCAGGCGCTCAGCGTCTTGATGCGCAGGGCGAGGCGGGACACCTTCCGCGAAGCCGTGTTCTTATGTACGATGCCCTTCTGGGCGGCGCGCATGATCTCGGGCTCGGCGGCCCGGAGAGCGGCGACGGCCTCGGTCTGGTTGCCGGAGGAAATCGCCTCCTCGACCTTGCGGATGAAGGTCCGCATACGGCTGCGGCGCGAGCGGTTGACCGCGGTGCGCTTCGCGATCTTGCGGGTCATCTTCTTGGCCGACACGGTGTTGGCCATGGCCTGTCCTCGTTCTCTAAAATCCGACACGGTCGAGCCGGTTGTCCGGCTGGAGACGACGGTCGGTTGATTGCATGGAAACCGGAGAGCCCGCGGGATGCGCGGGCTCGTATGGGGCGGCTTATAGCGACGGACGCATCGAGCGTCAACGCTTGCGGGCGTTTGCGCGTCAAAAAAGCGCCGGAAGCAGCCGCGAGAGCCCCTGATGCCAGGGATTGGCAGGGTCGAGGAGGAGCTTGAGCGCCATCAGGCTCGACACCAGGACCAGGAGCGGGCGGATGATCCGCGCCCCGTGACGGAGGGCCAGCCTGGAGCCGATCTGGGCGCCGATCAGGGAGGCGCCCGCCATCAGGAGGCCGACCGGCCAGACCACGGCACCGGTCGCCGCATAGAGAAAGAGACTGCCGAGATTGCTGGACAGGTTGAGCAGCTTGGTGTGGGCGGTCGCCCGCACGACCCCGTAGCCGAGGAGGGTTACGAAGGCGAGCATGTAGAAGGAGCCGGCACCGGGGCCGAAGATCCCGTCATAGAAGCCCACCGCCACCGGCGCCGTCATGCCGAACGTGGCGGCGCTCATCCGCGCATGGGCGTCCTCGTTCCCGACCTTCGGCGAGAGGGCGAAGAAGAGCGCGATGGCGATGAGGAGCAGCGGGATCAGCCCGTCGAGGACAGGCCGGGGCAGGAACCTGACGCAGAGCGCGCCCGCGATGCCGCTCGCAAAGGCGATCAGCGCGAAACGCCAGGCCGACGCCCAGGCGATCATGCCCTTGCGGCCGAACGTATAGGTGGCCGAGGCGGCCGCGACGGCGCCCTGGACCTTGTTGGTCGCGATGGCCTGGGCCGGGTCGAGCCCGGCGATCAGCAGGGCCGGGACCGTGAGGAGCCCGCCGCCCCCGGCGATGGAATCGACGAAGCCCGCCAGAAGCGAAATGGCGGCCAGGGCCGCCATCGAGTCGACATTCTCGAGGAGCACGGATCAGCGGTCCGTGAACCGGGGCGCGCGCTTCTCGACGAAGGCGGCCATGCCCTCCTTCTGGTCGGCGGTGGCGAACATGGCGTGAAAGACGCGCCGCTCGAAGCGGATACCCTCGGCAAGCCCCATCTCGTCGGCCCGGTTGATGCTCTCCTTCGTCATCATGACGATGGGTTGGGACATGGACGCGATGGTCTCGGCGGTCTTGAGCGCCTCGGCGAGGAGGACGGCCGTCGGCACCACCCGGGCGACGAGGCCGGAGCGTTCCGCCTCCTCGGCGCCCATCATCCGCCCCGTGAGGCACATCTCCATGGCCTTGGCCCGGCCGATGAGGCGGGTCAGGCGCTGGGTGCCGCCCATGCCGGGCATGACTCCGAGCTTGATCTCCGGCTGGCCGAACTTGGCGTTCTCGGCCGCGATGATGAAGTCGCACATCATGGCGAATTCGCAGCCGCCGCCCAGCGCGAAACCCGACACGGCAGCGATCATGGGCTTGCGCCGGTTCGCGACCCGGTCCCAGCCGCCGAAATGGTCGTCCGAATAGATCTGCGGATAGGAGAGGGACGCCATTTCCTTGATGTCGGCTCCCGCCGCGAAGGCCTTCTCGGAGCCCGTCACCACGATGCAGCCGATCTCCCGGTCGGCCTCGAAGGCATCGAGCGCCCGGTTGACCTCGCCGAGAAGGGCCGCGTTGAGGGCGTTCAGCGCCTGCGGACGGTTGAGGGTGATGAGCCCCACCTTGCCGCGGGTCTCGACGATGATCGTTTCATAAGCCATGCGGTCGCCTCCTCGATGGAGGCTCACCGGTAGGCGAGGCGCAAAGGCCAGGCAAGAGAAATTCGCCGGGGCGGGAGAGCCCACCCCGGCGCGGGGCATTCTCAGCGGACCACGACCCGGCGGTAGAGATGCCATGTGGCGTGGCCGAGGATCGGGATCACCACCGCAAGGCCGAAGAAGAACGGGATGAAGCCGACGAGCAGCAGGGCGGCGACGATCAGTCCCCAGAGCGCCATGGGACCCGGGTTGGCGCCGACCGCCTGGAGCGAGGTCTGCACTGCCGTGGCGACGCTCACGTTGCGGTCGAGCAGCATGGGGAAGGACACCACGCTGATGGACAGGACGATGGCGCTGAAGACGAGGCCGACGGCATTGCCGATGAGGATCAGCGCCCAGCCCTGCCGGGTCGTGAGCACCTCCTGCAGGAACCCGGTCAGGGAGGCAGGGAGATAATTGCCGAAGATCGCGTGATAGAGCGCCTGCGCAGTGGCGAGCCAGAGGAACAGGATGATGACGAGCAGCACCCCGAGGGCCGCGATGGAGCCGATGGCCGGCGAGCGCAGGACCTGGGAGGCGTGCGTGAGTGCAATCTCCTCCCCGCGTTCCCGGCGGCGACTCAACTCGTAGAGGCCGATGGCCGCGAAGGGGCCGACCAGGGCGAAGCCGGCCACGAGCGGGAAGAGCAGCGGCAGCACGTTGTTGCCGAATATGGCGCCCGCCAGCAGCAGGCCGAGAACGGGATAGATGAGGGCGATGAAGAAGGCATGGGTCGGCATTGCCAGGAAATCGTCGATCCCGCGGCGCAGCGCTTCCTGGAGATCTCCGACACCGATGGTCCGCACGACCGGACCCTCCAGCGCGGAGCCCACGCCGGGCATCGTATGAATTTTCGCCATGGCCTTAACCTCCGAATCAAGTTCGGGCGGTTCGGCGCCGGCTTATGCCATGGGCCTTGCCCCCGGGAGGCCGCTGGCGACGCGAAGCCGCAACCTGCCCATCGAGACGTCAGTGTAGCCGCGTTCGCGCAGGCTGTCTCGAAAAGTGGAGACAAATTCTCGGGAGCGGTCAGGCCGGCGTCTTGAAGCAGGGCTCCTACCGCTGACAGGACGGGCAGTAGAAGGTGGAGCGGCCCCCCTGGACGAGGCGCGAGACCGTGCCCTTGCAGCCCGGCGTGACGCAGGGCTCGCCCTCCCGGTCGTAGACCTGGAAAGCATGCTGGAAATAGCCCAGGGTCCCGTCCACGCGGGCATGGTCCCGCAGGGTCGAGCCGCCCGCCGCGACGGCCTCGTTCAGAACGTCGCGGATCACCTCGGCGAGCCGGTGGGCCTTCGCGGTGGGCCGGCCCTTGGGAGTCGCGAGGGAGCCGGCCGGCGCCTCCGGGTGGAGGCCGGTCCGGAACAGGGCCTCGCAGACATAGATGTTGCCGAGCCCCGCGATCAGGCGCTGGTCGAGAAGGGCCGCCTTGAGCGGGGTGCGGCGGCCGGCGAAGAGCTGCGCGATGGTCTCGCCCGAGAGGGCGTTGCCGAGGGGCTCGATACCCATCTCCTTGAAATGCCTGCAGGTCTCGATCTCGGCGCGGGGGACGAGGTCCATGAAGCCGAAGCGGCGGGCGTCGTTATACGTGACGGTGGCGCCGTTCGAGAGGGAAAAGACCACGTGGTCATGGGCGCCCGCGGCCCCATGTTCATGATGGAACGCCCCGGGCCTGACCTCCTGGCCCCCTTCCGAGACGAGGAAGCGCCCCGACATGCCGAGATGCATGACCAGAACCTCTCCGGACGACAGGTCCGCCAGGAGATACTTGGCGCGACGCCCCAGGGCGGTGACCTCCCGGCCCTCCAGGCGCTCGGCGAAGCGCTCGGGGAAGGGGAAGCGCAGGTCCGGGCGGCGCTGGGTCACCTTCGTGAACCGGGCCCCCACCATGGCGGGCTCCAGGCCCCTGCGGACGGTCTCGACTTCAGGGAGTTCGGGCATCAACCATCTCTCGGCATCGGCAGGCTCCTTACATAGCCATCCGGGCCCGGTTCCGCTATGGATCGCCGGAAAAGGCGACGGAAGGATGGACAGATGAGCGACGAAACCACCCATTTCGGGTTCCAGTCCGTGCCGCTCGGCGAGAAGCAGGGCCGGGTCAACGAGGTCTTCCATTCGGTCGCGGGCCGGTACGACCTCATGAACGACCTCATGTCCGGAGGGCTCCACCGGCTCTGGAAGAACACTCTGGTCGCTATGCTTCGGCCGCCCCGGGGCCGCGCCTTCCGCCATCTCGACGTGGCCGGCGGCACGGGGGATGTTGCCTTCCGCATCCTGGGGGCCGGGGGATCCACAACCCATGTCACGGTCCTGGACATCAACGGCGACATGCTGTCGGTCGGCCGGGAGCGGGCGGGCCATACTTATGACGGGCGGATCGATTTCGTGGAGGCCAACGCCGAGGCCCTGCCGTTCGAGGACGGGTCGTTCGACGCCTACACGATCGCGTTCGGTATCCGGAACGTGCCGCGCATCGACGTGGCCCTGCGCGAGGCGCATCGGGTGCTCAGGCCCGGCGGGCGCTTCCTGTGCCTGGAATTCTCGAAGGTCGACGTGCCCGGCCTCGACCGGATCTACGACGCCTATTCGTTCAACGTGATTCCCCGCCTCGGCCGGATGGTCACGGGGGATGCCGAATCCTACCAGTACCTCGTCGAATCGATCCGGCGCTTCCCGACGCCGGCCGCCTTCGCGCGCATGATCGAGCAGGCCGGGTTCCGGCGCGTCAGCCACCGGCTCCTCACGGGCGGGGTCGTGGCCATCCATTCCGGCTGGACGATCTGACGTGATCGGCAGTCTCGTCCACCTTTCCCGCAACCTGCGCGCCGGCTTCGTGCTGGCGCGGGAGGGCGCGCTGGCGCTGATCGACCCGAACGTCCTGCCGCCTGCGGCCCGCCTCGGCCTGCGCCTCGCGCGCCTCATCGAGCGGCGGCAGGCGGGAGACGGCGCGGCGCGCCTCTCGGCGGCGCTGACCCGGCTCGGGCCGTCCTACGTGAAGTTCGGCCAGTTCCTGGCGACCCGTCCGGACATCGTCGGCGCGGCCGCGGCCCAGGACCTGGAGCGCCTGCAGGACCGCATGCCGCCCTTCCCGCGCAAGGAAGCGGTGCGCATGGTGGAACTCGCCCTGGGCCGCCCCATCGACGAGCTTTTCCTGGAATTCAGCGAGCCCATCGCGGCCGCCTCCATCGCCCAGGTCCACAAGGCGGTCATCCGCACGCCGGAAGGCCCCCTGACCGTGGCCGTGAAGGTGGTCCGGCCCGGCGTGCGCGAGGGCTTCGCCCGCGATCTCCAGGCCATGCGCGCGGCCGCCCGCCTGTTCGAGCGCCTGGTGCCCGACGCGAAGCGCCTCAAGCCCGTCGAGGTGGTCGAGGCGCTCGCCCGCTCGGTCTCGGTCGAGATGGATCTGCGCCTCGAGGCGGCGGCCGTCTCGGAGCTCGGAGAGAATACGAAGGACGATCCCGATTTCCGCGTGCCGAAGCCCGAATGGGACCTCACGGCCCGGGACGTGCTGACCATCACGTGGATCGACGGCATCCGCCTCAACAACATTGCCGGGATCGAGGCAGCGGGCTTCGACCGTGTCGCCCTGGCCCGGACGGTGATCCAGTCCTTCCTGCGCCACGCGATCCGCGACGGGTTCTTCCACGCGGACATGCATCCGGGCAACCTCTTCGTGGACCCTCAGGGGCGCCTCGTGGCGGTGGATTTCGGCATCATGGGCCGGCTCGGCATGAAGGAACGGCGCTTCCTGGCCGAGATCCTGCTCGGCTTCATCCGCCGCGATTACCTGCGCGTCGCGCGGGTGCATTTCGAGGCCGGCTACGTGCCGCCGCACCACTCCGTCCAGGATTTCGCGCAGGCCCTGCGCGCCATCGGCGAGCCGATCCACGACCGGCGCGCCGACGAGATCTCGATGGCGAAGCTGCTCTCGCTGCTCTTCGAGATCACGGCGCTGTTCGACATGGCGACGCGCATCGAGCTGGTGATGCTGCAGAAGACCATGGTGGTGGTGGAGGGCGTCGCCCGCAATCTCGATCCGCGCCTCGACATGTGGACCACGTCCGAGCCGGTGGTGCGGAACTGGATCGAGCGTCATCTCGGCCCCATCGGCCGCATCGAGGAGGCGGGCAACGGCCTCGCGACGCTGGCGGGCGTCGCCTCGGACCTGCCGGACATGGCCCTTCGCGGCAAGCGGCTCCTCGGCCGGCTGGAGGAGATGGCCGCCAGGGGCCTGCCCCTGCATCAGGAGAGCGTCTCGGCCATCGGGCGCGCGGAGGCGCGGGGCAACCGGTGGAGCACGGCGGCCTTGTGGATCATCGCGCTGTCGCTGATGATCCTCGCGATACGGGGATTCTGAGAAACCATGGCGCTGACGGGCAAACGGATCCTTCTGGTCATCGGCGGCGGGATCGCGGCCTATAAATCCCTCGACCTGATCCGTCGCCTGCGGGAGCGCGGCGCCTCCGTGCGCTGCATCATGACCGCCGGGGCGCAGAATTTCGTCACGCCGCTGGTGGCGTCCGCCATTTCCGGGCAGCGCACGCATACGGACCTGTTCGACCGGGAGGACGAGGCCGATATCGGCCATATCCGGCTCGCCCGGGATGCGGATCTCGTGGTCGTCGCGCCGGCCACCGCCAATCTCATGGCCAGGATGGCGGGCGGCCATGCGGACGATCTCGCGTCCACGGTGCTGCTCGCCACGACCCTGCCGATCCTGATCGCGCCTGCCATGAACGTGCGCATGTGGCTGCACCCGGCGACGCAGCGCAATCTCGCGACGCTCCAGGCGGACGGGATCCACACCGTCGGGCCGAACGAGGGCGCCATGGCGGAGGCCGAGACGGGCCCGGGCCGGATGGCCGAGCCCCTGGAGATCGTCGCGGCCGCCGAGAAACTGCTCGCGCCGGCCTCAGGCCCTCTGTCGGGCCGGCATGTCCTCGTCACGTCCGGGCCGACTCACGAGCCCATCGATCCGGTGCGCTACATCGCCAACCGCTCCTCCGGCAAGCAGGGCCACGCCATCGCGCGTGCGGCCGCCGAGGCGGGAGCCCGGGTGACGCTGGTCTCCGGCCCGGTGGACCTGCCCGACCCGCCGGGGGTCGCGACGATCCGGGTGGAGAGCGCCCGGGAGATGCTCCAGGCCGTGGAGGCGGCGCTGCCGGCCGATATCGGGATCTTCGCGGCCGCGGTCGCCGATTGGCGCGTCGCCAATGCCGGGGAGCAGAAGCTCAAGAAGAATGCCGGCGCCCTGCCGGACCTGCGCCTGACCGAGAACCCGGACATCCTCGCGACGATCTCCCGGCGCAACGAGGGCCGCCCGCCGCTCATGGTCGGCTTCGCGGCCGAGACCGAGCACGTGGTCGAGCATGCCCGCCAGAAGCTCGCCAAGAAGGGCTGCGACCTCATCGTCGCCAACGACGTCTCGGTCGGAACCGGCGTCATGGGCGGCGACCGCAACACGGTGCATCTCGTCGGCGCATCCGGGGTCGAGACCTGGCCGACCCTCTCGAAATCCGAGGTGGCCCGCCGGTTGGTCGCGCGCCTGGGCGACATGGTGAAGGGCCGGGACGAATGACCTATGTCCTGCGCATCCGGCGTCTCGCCCATGCGGCGGACCTGCCGCTCCCACGCTACGAGACCGCGGGCGCGGCCGGCATGGACCTGATCGCGGCCAACCCCGAGGATGCGCCCCTCGTCCTCGCGCCGCTTGCGCGCGCCCTGGTGCCGACAGGTCTCGCGATCCAGCTGGAGCCCGGCTACGAGGCCCAGATACGTCCCCGCTCGGGCCTTGCTCTTCGGCACGGGATTACGGTGCTCAACGCGCCCGGAACCGTGGATTCCGACTATCGCGGCGAGGTTCAGGTACTCCTCGTCAATCTGGGGCAGGAGAATTTCACCGTGACTCGCGGCTTGCGCATCGCCCAGATGGTCGTCGCGCCCGTGACGCGGGTGGAGCCCGTGGCCGTGGAGGCCATCGAGGACACACCGCGCGCGGCCGGAGGTTTCGGCTCGACGGGGCTCCAGGGGAGGGGCCGATGAACATTCTCTCGCGCCGCTCGCTCCTCGCCATCGCGGCCGTGACGGACATTGCGCTGTATGCCCGGCCCATGCCGGTTTCGGCCAAGGCGCTTGCGGCCCGGCACAACCTGCCGCCCCGCCATCTGGAGCCGGTGCTCCAGGCCCTCGTGCGCAACGGCATCCTCAAGGGCGTGCGCGGCCCGCGCGGCGGCTACGAGCTTGCCCGGGAGCGGCGGCGGATCAGCGCCGGCGACATCGTGCGCGTGGCGATGACCGCCTACGAGGACGAGAGCGCCTCCCCCCTGCCGGAATCACGGCTGGCCGAGAACGTCGTGGCGCCCCTCGTGCGGAAAGGCTTCGAGGCCTTCCTGGCCGAACTCGACCAGGTGACCGTGGAGGATCTCTGCAACCGGGCCGAGGACGAGGCTGTGGTGGAGCGGAGTTCTCCGGCGGATTTCACGATATAGAGATGTGTAAATAGGTATTTATCGACACGCTTCGTAAAAAGGACTAGATATCGCTCTGACACAAGGAGAGTTCCATGGCTGACACCGCCCAGAAGCCCGGCCGGGGCCGGATCTACGGCTCCATCACGGAGACCATCGGCAACACGCCCCTCGTCCGTCTGAACCGTCTGCCCCAGGAGCGCGGGATCGACGCCGAGATTCTGGTCAAGCTCGAGTTCTTCAACCCGATCGCGAGCGTCAAGGACCGCATTGGCGTGAGCATGATCGACGCCATGGAAGCGTCCGGGGCGATCAAGCCGGGCGCCACTCTCATCGAGCCGACTTCCGGCAATACCGGCATCGCGCTCGCTTTCGTCGCGGCGGCGCGGGGCTACCGGCTCATCCTGGTGATGCCCGAGACCATGTCCATGGAGCGCCGCAAGATGCTGGCCTATCTCGGCGCCGAGCTCGCGCTGACGCCGGGCCCGCTCGGCATGAAGGGCGCCATCGCCAAGGCCGAGGAGCTCCTGAAGGAGATCCCGGGTTCCGTGATCCCGCAGCAGTTCAAGAACCCGGCCAATCCGGAGATCCACCGCAAGACCACCGCGGAGGAGATCTGGAACGACACGGACGGGAAGCTCGATGCTTTCGTGGCCGGCGTCGGCACCGGCGGCACGATCACGGGCGTCGGCCAGGTGCTGAAACCCCGCCTGCCGAACCTCAAGATCATCGCCGTGGAGCCGGAGGATTCCGCCGTGCTGTCCGGCGGCCAGCCGGGGCCGCACAAGATCCAGGGGCTGGGCGCCGGCTTCGTGCCGGACGTGCTCGACCGCTCGGTCATCGATGACGTCGTGACCGTGGGCAACCAGACCGCCTTCGACACCGCCCGCCAGCTCTCGAAGCTCGAGGGCATTCCGGGCGGCATCTCCACGGGCGCCAACGTGGCGGCCGCCCTCGAGGTCGCGTCGCGGCCGGAATTCAAGGGCAAGCGCATCATCACGGTCGCGCCCTCCTTCGCGGAGCGCTACATTTCGAGCCCGCTCTTCGAAGGGCTCTGAGGTCTCTTAAACGGACGACCCGGAGGGCGGCCGCAAGCCGCCCTTTTCTTTTCCATTTGCGTCGAAGCTTAGCCAGAACCTAACCCCCTCCGCCGGGTTGCCCTTGAAACGAGTGCATTCGAGGAGCCCGCGATGGCGGACAGACACGTACCCCATTCTCTGAAAGACCAGACTGCGGACCAGATCCGCAACGAGCAGCGCAGCGGCGGCGTTGCCGACACGGCGAATAAGGGCCCCGAGGCCAATGCCACCATGCGCAAGGTCTGGGACGAGCCCGGCGGAGAGGCCTATGCCTATCGCCAGTCCATGGGCGGTGCAGGTAACCGCGATGAAGGGCATGCCGACCTGACGGCGGCCGAGACCCCCGAGACCACGAAACACCTGAGCGATGCCAGCCTCTCGCCGGAGGACCGGGACGCCACCGCCGAGGCCATCGAGCGCGCGACGGCCGTCACCGGCCGCGAGGGCGACGATCAGGCCGGAAAGGGCAGCCCGGCTAAAGGCTCGGTCAAGCGCAGCGGCGCCTGAGGTCGCGAGGAGGATCGCATGGGCAATGCAGGCTACGGCAACGCCACGGACGATACGGACAAGCAGGCCGGCCGCAAACCGGCTTCCAAGGAACAGCCGGGCAAGGACCGCGAAAGCGATAAGCGGAAGATGCCCTCCGCCGGACCTCACGCGGATCCGGCCCTCATGAACCCCGACGCCACGCCCGGAACCGGCGCGCTCACTCCGCCCGGTGCGAACGACGAGACCGATTCGGGAACCGGCTAGACCGGAAGGAGACGAGCATGACGAACAAGGATCGCGAACAGCCGCGGGTGCCGACCGAGCGGCCGGATCCCAAGGCCGCCTCCCGCGACCCGCGGCCCGGCTCGAAGGATCGTCCCGGCTTCGACCTCGGCGGAGCCGTCGAGGACGAGACGGACAATGTGGGCTCGAACGTGATCCCGGGCGGTCCCCGGAGCGACCCTGCATCCGGCGGTGAGGGAAGCGGCCGCGCCAGCGGTCTCACCGACACGAGCGGGTCGCGCTCCCTGGGCAATCGGTCCGGGCCCGGCTCGGCCAGCGGCGGTGGCTCGACGGATGGTTCGGGCGGCCCCTCTTGAGACAGCTGAGGACAGCATCATGACGACCGGCAAGAAGGACCACGGGAGCCGCTCCGGCGCTTCCCCGAGCGGAACCGATATCGACGCCCCCCGCCTGACGCCCCAGGGCCGCACGGGTCCCGCGGGCAAGGGGGAGGATTCGACCGATCCCATGGGAAAGGGCGCCAAGAAGGGGCAGGGGGACAAGGCCGAGGGCTGAGGCCGGCCTGAGCCTTCATCGCAGGAAACGGGTGGGTTTCGCGCCCGGGACGGCGCTAGGCAGGGGTGAGACTCTACCTGCCGGATGCCCGCCATGTCCCAACGCCTGCCCGATATCCTGCCTGCCTCCTTCCGCTCGCTTGCCTGGTCGAACCTCGCGGCACAATCCGCCGAGCAGATCGGGCTTGCGGCGGCGCCGCTCATTGCCGTTCTGGCGCTCGGCGCCGGTCCCGGCGAGACCGGGCTGCTTGCGGCCGTACAGACCCTTCCGTTCCTGCTTCTCTCCTTTCCGGCCGGCATCCTGGCCGACCGGGTGTCACGCCGCGGACTGATGGTCGCGGCCGAAGGTTTCCGGGCTCTCGCGCTTCTGGCCCTGCCGATCCTGGCCCTGCTGGGCTTCCTGTCGATACCGCTCCTTGCTGTGCTGGGCTTCGCGGCCGCCACCGGAACGGTGGTCTTCAGCGTTGCGGCCCCAGCCCTGGTGCCGTCCCTCGTGGGACGCGGCCTCCTCGCGAGGGCCAATGGCCGGCTTGAACTGGCGCGCAGCATCGCCTATGCGGCCGGGCCCGCCCTGGCAGGCAGCCTGGTCGGATGGCTCGGGGCCTCACCGACTTTCGTGCTGGCGGCGGCGCTGTCGGTGCTCGCCATTCTGTTCCTCGCCCGGGTCCCGGAGGCGCCGCGCCCTCAGGCTGCACAGCGCAATCTCCGCCGCGACCTTGCGGAAGGCGCGGCCTTCGCCTGGCGGCATCCGCTCCTCAGGCCGATCCTGCTCACGGCCGTGGCCTGGAACTTCGCCTGGTTCGTCCTGCAGGCGGCCTATGTGCCTTACGCGGCCCATATCCTCGGCCTCACGGCTTCCGGGATCGGCACCACGATGGCGGCCTACGGCATCGGCATGATCCTGGGCGCCCTGCTGGCGCCCCGGTTGACCGCGCGTCTCTCCTTCGGGGCTGCCATCGTGGTCGGCCCGGCGGTGTCCGTCGTGGCGGCCCTGGCCATGGTCGCGACCCTGTGGTGGCCGACCGGTCTTCTCGCGGCCCTGTCATTCTTCCTGTTCGGCGCCGGCCCCATTCTCTGGACGATCGGCCAGACCACGCTCCGCCAGACCGTGACGCCGGTCTCCCTGCTCGGGCGCGTCTCGGCTCTCAACATGACCGCGACGGCAGGCGCAAGGCCCATCGGGGCTGCGATCGGGGCAATCCTCGGCGGGATCTACGGGCCGGAAGCCTGCATCGCCGTCGCGGCCTGCGGCTTCCTGGTGCAGTTCCTGATCATCCTGTCCTCACCGGTCGCCAGGCTGGCGACGCTCCCGGAGCCGACGGTCATGGCCTGACAAAGAAAAAGCCGCCCTTACGGGCGGCTTTCTCATGACGAAATCCGAATGCTCGACTCAGGCGCTCAGCGCTTCCTTCGAGCGCTCGGCGCGCTTGCGGTCGTTCGGGTCGAGGATCGCCTTGCGCAGGCGGATCGACTTCGGCGTGACCTCCACGAGCTCGTCGTCCTGGATCCAGGCCAGCGACTTCTCCAGCGTCATGCGGATCGGCGGCGTCAGGCGCACCGCCTCGTCCTTGGAGGTCGTGCGGATATTGGTGAGCTTCTTGCCCTTGAGCACGTTTACTTCCAGGTCGTTGTCACGGCTGTGGATGCCCACGATCATGCCCTGATAGACCTTCCAGCCCGGCTCGATCACCATCGGGCCGCGATCCTCCAGGTTCCAGAGGGCGTAGGCCACTGCCTCGCCCTGGTCGTTGGAGATGAGCACGCCGTTGTTGCGGCCGGCGAGCTCGCCCTTGTAGGGCTCGTAGGCGTGGAACAGGCGGTTCATGATCGCGGTGCCGCGGGTGTCGGTGAGAAGCTCGCTCTGATAGCCGATGAGACCACGGGTCGGGGCGTAGAACACGAGGCGCTGGCGGTTGCCGCCGGAAGGACGCATCTCGATCATCTCGGCGCGGCGCTCGGACATCTTCTGCACCACGACGCCGGAAAATTCCTCGTCCACGTCGATCACGACCTCTTCGATCGGCTCGAGAAGCTGGCCCGTGGCCTCGTCCTTCTTCATGACGACGCGCGGACGCGACACGGCGAGCTCGAAGCCCTCGCGGCGCATGGTCTCGATCAGGATCGCGAGCTGCAATTCGCCGCGGCCGGACACGTAGAACGAGTCCTTATCGGCCGCTTCCTCAATCTTCAGGGTCACGTTGCCTTCCGCTTCCTTGAACAGGCGGTCGCGGATCATGCGGCTCGTGACTTTGTCGCCCTCGGTGCCGGCGAGCGGGCTGTCGTTGACGATGAACGACATGGTGACGGTCGGCGGATCGATGGGCTGGGCCTGGATCGGAATGTCGTTCTCGGGCGCGCAGAAGGTGTCGGCGACCGAGCCCTTCTCGAGGCCCGCGATGGAGACGATGTCGCCCGCCTCGCCGACCTCGATCGGCTGACGCTCCAGGCCGCGGAAGGCCAGGATCTTGGAGACGCGGCCCGTCTCGACCACCTTGCCCTCGCGGTCGAGAACCTTGATCGACTGGTTCGGCTTCACTGTGCCCGAGGCGATGCGCCCCGTGACGATGCGGCCGAGGAACGGGTTGGCCTCAAGAAGCGTGCCGAGCATCCGGAACGGACCTTCCTCGACCTTGGCCTGGGGCACGTGGTCGAGCACCAGGTCGAACAGGGGCGCGAGGCCCTGGTCGGTCGGGCCTTCCGGCGAAGGCGCCATCCAGCCGTTGCGGCCGGACCCGTAGAGGATCGGAAAGTCGAGCTGCTCATCGGTGGCGTCGAGCGCCGCGAAGAGATCGAACACCTCGTTGATCACCTCCTGGTGACGGGCGTCCGGGCGGTCGATCTTGTTGATGGCCACGATGGGCTTGAGGCCGATCTTGAGGGCCTTGGAGACCACGAACTTGGTCTGCGGCATCGGGCCTTCGGCCGCGTCCACCAGGACGATGGCGCCGTCGACCATGCTCAGGATGCGCTCCACCTCGCCGCCGAAATCGGCGTGGCCGGGGGTGTCGACGATGTTGATGCGGGTGTCCTTCCAGACGACCGAGGTCGCCTTGGCCAGGATGGTGATGCCGCGCTCTTTTTCCAGGTCGTTGGAATCCATGGCGCGCTCTTCCACGCGCTGGTTCTCGCGGAAGCTGCCCGATTGCTGGAGCAGCTTGTCGACGAGGGTGGTCTTGCCATGGTCGACGTGGGCGATGATGGCGATATTGCGCAGCTTCATGAGCTTTCGATCTTTCAAAACAAAGCGGCCCGGCTCGCGGCAAGCTTGGCCGCGTCCCTGGCTCGAACCGGGCGAAAATTGATGACGTTGCAATATAATGATGAGAGAGCGGCCGCAATAGGGCAGGGCCCAGAATCGTTTGCGCGGCTATGGTTTGCGCAGCGGAATGCCGGAGAAGCCGGAGCTGGGCTGCCCTTAGGTATTCAGGTTCAGGAGCCCGGATGCGGCCAGAACAGGCGGAGCAGGGCGACCGCGAGCGCGACCCAGAGCAGGATCACGACTAGGGCCGTGGCCGGGCTCGTCGGCCGTTCCAGGCGCCCCCGCGCTTCGGCGCGCAGCTCCTCCATGAGGGCGGGCGGGATGAGCCGGACGGCCAGGAGGATCCCGAGGGGAACGAGGATCACGTCGTCGAGATAGCCGAGGACTGGGATGAAGTCGGGAATGAGGTCGATAGGGCTCAACGCATAGGCTGCGACCAGACCCGCAACGAGCTTGGCGTACCAGGGGACTTGCGGGTCCCGTGCCGCGAGATACAGAGCCACCACGTCCGTCTTGGCGGCCCTCGCCCAGAGGCGGATCCGCGTCGGCAGGCCGGTCCCGCTTCGTCCGCTCGTTCCCATGCCGGCCCTCCGCTTGGCCATCTTACGAAAAAACCCGCGCGAGAGACTCGCGCGGGTTCCGGAAAGGCATCCCCGGATCCGGTCCGGGGAGATCAGGCGGCGTGCCGCCCGATCACTTCTTGTCGGTGCGGGCCTTGAGGGCCGCGCCGAGGATGTCGCCGAGGGACGCGCCCGAATCGGCCGAGCCGTACTGCGCCATGGCTTCCTTCTCCTCCGCGACCTCGAGGGCCTTGATGGAGAGGGTGACGCGACGGGCCTTGCGGTCGAACTGGGTCACGCGGGCATCGACCTTCTCGCCGGCCGCGAAGCGCTCGGGGCGCTGGTCGGCACGGTCACGCGCAAGCTCGTTGCGCTTGATGAAGGTGGTGAGGTCGGTATCGACGATCTTCACCTCGATGCCGCCGTCCTTCACCTCGAGAACCTCGCAGGTGACGACCTGGCCCTTCTTGATCTCGCCGGCTTCCGCGAAGGGGTCGCCGCCGAGCTGCTTGATGCCCAGCGAGATGCGCTCCTTCTCGACGTCCACGTCGAGAACCTGGGCACGCACCATGTCGCCCTTCTTGAACTCGTCGATGACCTGCTCGCCCGGACGGTTCCAGTCGAGGTCCGAGAGGTGCACCATGCCGTCCACGTCGTTCTCGAGACCGATGAAGAGACCGAACTCGGTCTTGTTCTTCACCTCGCCCTCGACTTCGGAGCCGACCGGATGCTTCTCGGCGAAGGCCTCCCACGGGTTCTGGAGCGTCTGCTTCAGACCCAGCGAGATGCGGCGCTTCACCTGGTCGACCTCGAGAATCACGACCTCGACCTCCTGAGAGGTGGAGATGATCTTGCCGGGGTGGACGTTCTTCTTGGTCCAGGACATCTCGGACACGTGGATCAGGCCTTCGATGCCCGGCTCCAGCTCCACGAACGCACCGTAATCGGTGATGTTCGTGACGCGGCCCTTCAGCTTGGCGCCAACCGGGTAGCGGGCAGCGATGCCCTCCCACGGATCGGCCAGGAGCTGCTTGATGCCCAGCGAGATGCGGTGCGTGTCGTGGTTGATCTTGATGATCTTCACCTTGACCGTCTGGCCGATGTTCACGACCTCGGACGGATGGTTCACGCGCCTCCACGCCATGTCGGTGACGTGCAGCAGGCCGTCGATGCCGCCGAGATCAACGAACGCACCGTACTCGGTGATGTTCTTGACCACGCCGTCGATGACCTGACCCTCTTCGAGGTTCGCCACGAGCTCGGAACGCTGCTCGGCGCGGCTCTCCTCGAGGACGGTGCGGCGCGACACGACGATGTTGCCGCGGCGACGGTCCATCTTGAGGATCTGGAACGGCTGGCTGACGCCCATGAGCGGGGTGACGTCGCGCACCGGGCGGATGTCCACCTGGGAGCGCGGCAGGAAGGCCACGGCGCCGTCGAGATCGACCGTGTAGCCGCCCTTCACCTGGTTGAAGATCACGCCGTTGACGCGCTCGCCGGCCTCGAAGGCCTTCTCGAGCTTCACCCACGACTCTTCGCGGCGGGCCTTGTCACGGGAGATGACGGCCTCGCCCAGCGCATTCTCGATGCGCTCGACATAGACCTCGACCTCATCGCCGATCTTGATGGTCTGATCGCGGTTGGGGCCGGTGAATTCCTTGAGGGCGACGCGTCCCTCGGTCTTGGCGCCGATGTCGATGACCGCGACGTCCTTCTCGATCGCGACCACCTTGCCCTTCACGACCGAGCCTTCGCTAATCTCGGACGTGCGGAAGGATTCTTCGAGCAGAGCAGCAAAATCTTCACGGCTCGGCTGTTGGAAAGCTGCAGACATATGTTCTCCTGAATGGCCCTCGTTTAAGGGGCAACGCCGGCGGCTCGTGTGAACGGGCCGTTTCCAGCCGCCGCCGCCCAGGACGCCCCTTCAGGGCCATGTCCAAGGCGTGCCGCTTCATCAGCGGGCCGGCGTATCATCGACGGATGGAAACGCTTACACCTCAGGACCTTGGCGGAACGCCGCAAGGGCGCGTCACACGCACCCTTCCATCACGATCACCGTCACTGTCCTGTCGGATGGGAGTTCTAATATCCCAATTGGGCCCGGATCACAAGGCTTTCAAGGCCTTGGGCCGGGCCCTTTCGCGTCCCTTCCGTCATGGCGGGGCTCCACGGCCTTTGCCCTGGAGGCGGGACCGGCCTCAATCCTCCCGGATGAGGCTGTGCGTGCGGGTGTCCTTCATGCGCAGATACACGATGAGGGACAGGCCGATCAGCACCGTCACGTACCAGAAGAAGCCGCTCTCCATGCCCTTCTGCTTGAACCAGAGCGCCACGTATTCGGCCGTGCCGCCGAAGATCGTGTTGGCGAGCGCATAGGGCAGCGCCACGCCGAGCGCCCGGATATGGGCCGGGAACAGCTCCGCCTTCACGACCGCATTGATGGACGTGTAGCCGGTCACGATCACCAGGGCTCCGAGGGCGAGCACGAAGGCCATGGTGGGGCTGCTCGCCCGGCCCAGGGACGTGAAGATCGGGTAGGTGCACAGGACGCCCAGGATGCCGAAGCCGACCATGAGGGGCTTGCGGCCGACCTTGTCCGACAGGGCGCCGGCCACGGGCTGGAGCAGCATGAAGACGAACAGGGCCGCGGCCGTGATCTGGCTCGCGGTCTCGCGGCTGAAGCCCGTCGTGTTGACCAGGTATTTCTGCAGGTAGGTGGTGTAGGCGTAGAAGGCGAGCGTGCCGCCTGCCGTCAGCGCCAGCACCGTGAAGGCCTCCCGCGGATAATGCCTGAAGAGCGCGAAACCGCTGGACCGCCCCTGTTTGTCCTCCTGCGCGTTCTTGTAGGACTGGGTCTCGGCCAGGCCCCGCCGCAGGTAGAAGACGAAGACCGCCAGGACGCCGCCGATCGCGAAGGGGATGCGCCAGCCCCAGGTCTCGAGCTCATGGGGCGACAGGGTCGCCTGCAGCACCAGGAGGACACCGAGCGCCAGGAGCTGCCCGGAGATCAGCGTTACGTACTGGAAGCTCGAAAAAAATCCGCGCCGGTCCCGGCCGGCCATCTCGCTCAGATAGGTGGCGCTGGCGCCGTACTCACCGCCGACGCTGATGCCCTGGACCAGGCGCGCGAGGACCAGGATGATGGGCGCGAACGCGCCGATGCTCTCGTAGCCGGGCGTGACCGCGATGGTGAGCGAGCCCAGGCACATGAGGGTGACCGAGAGGGTCAGGCCGGCCTTGCGGCCCTTGCGGTCCGCATAGATGCCCATGATCCAGGCCCCGATGGGCCGCATCAGGAAGCCGACCGCGAAGATCGCCGCCGCGTCGAGGAGCTGGGCCGTCTGGTCTCCCTTGGGGAAGAAGACGGGCGCGAAATAGAGCGTGAAGGCGGAATAGACGTACCAGTCGTACCACTCGACCATGTTGCCGGCCGATCCGCCCAGAATGGACTTCAGGCGGTGCTTCCGGTCGGCCTGGTCGTTTTTCATCAACATGTTCGTTGTCCTGTTGTTTTTGTTATCGGGTCTGCCGGCGGGCGGCACGGCGCAGGGGGACCTTCGCGCGAGCCTGCGTGTCAACGCTCCCGGGGCGGAGGGTTCCGGGGAGGAAGGCCGGTTTACGGCGGTCCGGCGGGAGGCGGGCTCAGACCGGCCATTCGCACCGGTGAGCGCGCTGGGCGGCCCAGGTGAGGGCCTGTTCGAGCCGGTCGTTGCCCCAGAACATCTCGCCGTCCTCGGCCAGGAAGGTCGGCGCTCCGAAGAGGCCGTGTGCCTGTGCCTCCTCGCCGACGCGGCGCAGGCGCGTCTTGACGGCCTCCGTCTCGGCCTCCTCCAGGACGGCCTGCGGATCGGCCCCGATGCCGGCCAGGACCTCGGACAGGACCACGGGGTCGCTGATATTGCGCCCCTTGCCGAACTCCGCCGTGAAGACCGCCCTTGTGAAGGCGGGCGTCCAGCCCCGGTCGAGCCCCGCCAGGGCGATGCGGGCGGCCAGGAGGCTGTTCTGGGGGAAGGGGTTCGGGCGGCAGAAGGGGAGCCGGAGGCGAGCCGCCTCGCGCTCCATGTCGCGCCACATGTAGCGGCCCTTGAGGGGGTAGAGGTTGAAGGGCGAGGTGTTCCAGCCCTGGGCCGCGAAGAGCGGCCCGAGCAGGAAGGGGCGCCAGACCACCGTGACGCCTGCCGCCTCGGCCGCATCTTCGATGCGCATGGCCGAGAGATAGGAATAGGTCGATGAGAACTCGTACCAGAATTCGAGGGTCGGCCGGGGCATGCGGAGGAGGCTCTCGTGCTCGTGATCGGCGCGTCCGGCAGGCAGGCCTCCCCCTTGGGCCGGTCCCGCCGCGCGAGGATCCATCCCTAATCCATCGTGATTCTCCGGGGCAGCGGCGTGGTTTCTGGTCGGGAATGCTCTAGACGCATAACAAAATGCCCGTTGCGCCGCCCAAGCTTCCGTTCTAAGTCGCCCAGATCCTCCATTCCGTGGAATCCCTGCTATGGCTGACAAGCGTGTGAACAAGGTCGTGCTCGCCTATTCGGGCGGCCTCGACACCTCCATCATCCTCAAGTGGCTGCAGACCACCTATGGTTGCGAGGTCGTGACCTTCACGGCCGATCTCGGCCAGGGTGAGGAGCTGGAGCCCGCGCGCAAAAAGGCCGAGCTCCTGGGCATCAAGCCCGAGAACATCTTCATCGAGGACCTGCGCGACGAATTCGTGCGCGACTACGTGTTCCCGATGTTCCGGGCGAATGCCCAGTACGAGGGGCTCTATCTCCTCGGCACCTCCATCGCGCGCCCGCTCATCGCCAAGAAGCAGATCGAGATCGCCGAGAAGGTCGGGGCCGATGCGGTGGCGCACGGCGCCACCGGCAAGGGCAACGACCAGGTGCGCTTCGAGCTCTCCTACTATGCCCTCAAGCCCGATGTGACGGTGATCGCCCCCTGGCGGGAATGGGACCTGACCTCCCGCACCAAGCTCATCGAGTTCGCTGAAGCGAACCAGATCCCGATCGCCAAGGACAAGCGCGGCGACGCCCCGTTCTCGGTCGACGCCAACCTCCTGCACGCCTCCTCCGAGGGCAAGGTGCTGGAGGATCCGGCCGCCGAAGTGCCGGACTACGTCTATTCCCGTACCAACGATCCGGAAACGGCCCCCGACACCCCGACCGTGATCTCCATCACGTTCGAGAAGGGCGACCCGGTCGCCATCGACGGGCAGAAGATGGGCCCGGCCGCCCTTCTGGCGAAGCTCAACGAGCTCGGCCGCCTCAACGGCATCGGCCGCCTCGACCTCGTGGAGAACCGCTTCGTCGGCATGAAGAGCCGCGGCATGTACGAGACCCCCGGCGGCACGATCCTGCTGCTGGCCCATCGCGGCATCGAGTCGATCACCCTCGACCGCGGCGCGGCTCACCTGAAGGACGAGCTGATGCCGAAATACGCCGAGCTGATCTATAACGGCTTCTGGTTCTCGCCGGAGCGCGAGATGCTCCAGGTCCTCATCGACAAGTCCCAGGAATTCGTCACCGGCGAGGTGAAGCTCAAGCTCTACAAGGGCGGCGTCCATCTCATCGGCCGCGAGAGCCCGTACTCCCTCTACGACCAGGACCTCGTGACCTTCGAGGAGGGCGCGGTCGCCTACGATCATCGCGATGCCGCCGGCTTCATCAAGCTCAACGCCCTGCGCCTGCGCACCCTCGCCCAGCGCAAGAAGAAGCTGGGGCTCTAAGAGCAATTCCATCGGCCCGGCTTCCTGCCGGGCCTCCCAACGCCTCGACAAAGCCCCGGCTCGGTCCGGGGCTTTGTCATGAGGGGGGCTCTATCGGTAGAGGTCGGCCCGGGTCGGCGGCAGGCCGGCAGGCCCCCGGCTGCGCTTCGACGCCAGGGTCTGGTTGATGCCCACCGCGCCGCGGCCGAAGGCCAGGGAGCAGCCGGCCAGATAAAGCAGCCACATCCGGGTCTTCTCGGGCCCCACCTCGGCCTCGGCCTCCTTGCGGCGGGCGTTCAGGTTCTCCCACCACAGGCGCGTGGTGCGCTGGTAGTGCTCGCGCCAGCCCTCCACGTCGTGGACCTCGAAGCCGAAGCGCTCCAGATTGGCGACCGACATGCCGAGATGGTCGAGTTCGCCGCCCGGGAAGATGTAGCGGGTCAGCGCCCGATATTCCGGCTTCAGCTTGCGGAAGGCGCGATCCGTGCGCTTGGCGCGCCGGGCGATGCAGTGGTGGAGATAGAGGCCCCGAGGGCGCAGGAGCCGGTGCACCGCACGGAAATAGGCCGGGTGGTTGGCGATCCCCACATGCTCGAACATGCCGATGGACGAGATCTTGTCGAACTCCCCTTCCATCTGGGTGAAGTCCTTCACCACGACCTCGACCCGGTCCTGGAGGCCGAGCCGCGCGATCTTCTCCCGCGCGAGGGCCGCCTGCTCCTCCGCGAGGGTCACGCCCGTGGCCTTGACGCCGTAATGCTGCGCCGCATGGCAGATCAGCGCTCCCCAGCCGCAGCCGATGTCGAGCAGGCGCTCGCCGGGCTTCAGCCGCAGCTTGCGGCAGATCATGTCGAGCTTGTCGGTCTGCGCCCGGGCGAGGTCGTCGTGCCAGTCCGGCTGAAAATACGCGCAGGTATAGACCATCTCGGGATCGAGGAAGAGCCGGTAGAAGGCATTCGACACGTCGTAATGATAGGCGATGTTGCCCTTGTTGGTCTCGGGCCGCCCGTCGCGGGCATCCGGCTTCTCCTCGACCCGGTCGAGGGGGCGCGGCATGTCGGCCGGCGCGCGCCAGAAGCGATAGGCCGCTTTCACGGCCTTTATCTTGCTCACGCCCCTGAGGCGGCGGGCGATCTTGCCCTGAGGACGCTGGTCCGCGAGGTCGAAGATCGTGCCGTTCTTCAAATCGAGCAGGCCCGCCACATGGGCATTGATGAGGGTGTCGAGGGAGGGGCGCCGAACCAGGGTCGAGACGACGTTCTCCTGCCGGATGACGAGGCGCATGGCATAGGGCGGCAGGTCCCGGGGCACGGTCGAGCCGTCCCACAATTCGAAGCCGAAGGACAGGCCGAGTGCCTTGTGGGCATCCTCGAGAAGGCTCCGGAAGGTCTCCAGCCGCTGCGTTCCGCTCATCGTCCACCCCCTGATGGCCGGCAGGGTAGCGGGCCAGAGCGGGCGGGACAATCGCCCGGGCGCCGTCAGGACGGCGCGAGCCCGGCCGTCCCGGCGAGATGCCGGAGCTTCTCGGGATTGCGCACGATGTAGACGGCCGTGATCAGCCCGTCCTCGATCTGCAGGGCGAGGCTCTGCGGCAGGCCGTCCTTCTCCAGGGTGATCACGCCGGGCAGGCCGCTGATCGGGCCGCGATAGAGAACGGGCGGCGTCTCGAAATGCATCTTGCGGGCAAAGCCCGCGAAGAAGCGGGAGACCCGGTCGGAGCCGAATAGGGGATTGCGGGCCGCGTTCCGGATACCGCCGCCATCCGTGTAGGTGACGACATTCTCGGCAAGGAGCGTCCGGAGCGTCGCGAGATCGCCCGTCCGCGATGCCGTGAAGAAGGCATCCGCCATCCGCTGGCCCTCGTCGGCCGAGACCGAGAAGCGCGGGCGCGCCTCGCGCACATGCTTGCGGGCCCGCGCGGCGAGCTGCCGGCAGGCCGCGGGGTCGCGATCGAGGGTCGTGGCGATCTCGTCAAAGCCCATGCCGAACACGTCGTGCAGGAGAAACGAGGCCCGCTCGAGGGGCGAGAGCCTCTCGAGCGCCATCATGAGGGTGAGCGACAGGTCCTCGTCCGCGTCGCCGTCGACCGCCTGCTCGACCACCGGCTCGGGGAGCCAGGGGCCGATATAGGTCTCCCGCCGCACACGGGCGGATTTCAGATGGTCGAGGCACAGGCGGCTGACCATGCGCGACAGGAAGGCGGCGGGCTCCCGCACCGCCGCCCGGTCCGCGCCGTGCCAGCGCAGATACGCCTCCTGGACGATGTCCTCCGCCTCGGACATGGAGCCGAGCATCCGGTAGGCGAGGCGGGTCAGCCGTCGCCTTTCCGGCTCGAACAGCGCTGCCGCCTCGCCGTCACGCGGCGACACGGCTCGCTCCGACCGGATGAACGGACCGGAAGCCCACGTTCAGGCGGTTCCACGCGTTGATGGTGACGATGGCCATGGTGAGCTTCACCTGCTCCTCCTCGGTGAAATGGGCCGCGAGGAGTTCGTAATCCGCATCCGGCGCATGGGTCTGGGACACGAGCGTGAGGGCTTCGGTCCAGGCGAGCGCCGCGCGCTCCCGGTCGCTGTAGAGGGGCGATTCACGCCAGGCATCGAGGAGATAGAGGCGCTCCTCCGTTTCTCCCTGGGCCCGCGCGTCGCGGGCATGCATGTGCAGGCAGAAACCGCACCCGTTGATCTGGGAGGCGCGCATCTTCACGAGCTCCATCAGGCTGTGCTCGAGCCCGCAATTCTGCACGCGGCCTGAGAGATCCAGCAGCGCCTTGATCGAGTCGCCGCCTGCCTTGAAGAGGTTCAAACGGGGTTTCATCGTCGTCATCTCCTTGAAAATCCTGGTGACGAACGAAAGACGAGACAGGCTCCCCGAATGTGACATCGGCGGCGAAAATTTTTTAAAAATCCGTCGCGAGGCCCTTCACTTCCCAGTCCTCGTAGCGGACCGGCTCCAGCCCGCCGCGCCCGCGATGCTCCTTCGTCTTCGCGATCTCGGCCGCCTTGGCGTCGATCTGGCGGCGGCGCTCCTCCGCCTCGCGCAGCGCCCGCTCTGCGGCGGGCGAGAGGGGCTTGCCGGGGGCGGCGCCTGCGGGAGATCCGGCGCGGTCGGCCGCCGGGGCTTCGTTCGGGCTCGTGTGCGTGCTCATGATATCCTCATACCAGCTGCCGGGAGCGCCCGCGAGGCCTCGTGCCGCCTTGCAGGGTCGCGTTTCTTGCAGACCGGAGCCCTGACAGGCCGAAGCTCCTGGTAGACCGAAACTCTTGGGAGCGGCCCCGGTGCTCCCCACATAGCATCCTGGAAGGGAATGCTTTGGGGCGTTATGCGCTCAGCGAGGACGTGGAGACTGCGATGAACACCGTCAAGACCGGGATGCTGCTGGCGGCCCTCACGGCCCTGTTCGGCGTGGTCGGCTATCTGCTCGGCGGCGGCAGCGGCATGCTGATCGCGCTCGGGCTCGCCGTCGCGACGAACCTTTATGCCTATTGGAATTCCGACCGGCTCGCGCTCTCGGCCCATCACGCCGTGGAGGTGGACGAGCGCACGGCGCCGGACCTCGTGCGCATGGTGCGCGAGCTCGCCCAGCGCGCCGAGCTCCCCATGCCGCGGGTCTACGTGATCGAGAACACGCAGCCCAACGCCTTCGCGACCGGGCGCAACCCCGAGAATGCCGCGGTGGCGGCCACCACGGGCCTTCTGAGCGTGCTGTCGCCGAACGAGGTGGCGGGCGTGATCGCCCACGAGCTCGCCCACATCAAGAACCGCGACACCCTGATCATGACCGTGAGCGCCACGGTGGCCGGCGCCATCGCGAGCCTTGCCCAGTTCGGCTTCCTGTTCGGCGGACGGGGCGAGGACAGGCCGAGCCCCGTCACCATGCTGCTCATGGCTCTCGTGGCGCCCTTCGCGGCCATGATCCTGCAGATGGCCATCAGCCGCTCGCGGGAATACGACGCCGACCGGACCGGCGCGCTGATCCTCGGCCAGCCGCTTGCCCTCGCATCGGCACTGGCCAAGATCGCAGGCGGCGTGGCACATGTGCCCAACATGGACGCGGAACGCCACCCGGCGACCGCGCCGCTCTTCATCATCAATCCTCTCTCCGGACGCGGCATGGACAACCTCTTCTCGACGCATCCCGCGACCGAAAACCGGATCGCGGCCCTTCAGGCCCTGGCCCAGGAGATGGGCCCGGCGCCTGCGCCCGCCGGCGGCTTCACCCGCACGGCCCCGTCGAGCCCGTGGAATACGGGCGCGCGCCGGGGTCCGTGGGGATGAGCACCGTGGATCGCAGCGAAACCCAGGCGGGACTCGGCCCGCGCCGCCTGGCCTGGAACGCCGTCACCGAAACCCTCAAGCGCCGGGTTCCCCTCGACGAGGTGCTGGAGGAGCTCTCTCCCGGCGAGGGCCTGTCCCCGCGGGACGAGGCCCTGGCGCGGGCCATCGCGATCGTCACCTTCCGGCGCCTCGGCACCCTGGGCTGGGCCCTGCGCGAGCGGCTGACGAAGGGCACGCGCGATGAGCGCCTCCTCAACCTCCTGGCGATCGGCGCCGCCCAGATCCTGTTCCTCGACGTGCCGGATCACGCGGCCGTCGATACGGCGGTGCAGCTCGCCCAGGACGATTATCGGCTCCAGCACGCGGGCGGGCTCGTCAACGCCGTGCTGCGGCGGGTGGCCCGGGAGCGCGAGGCCATCCTGGCCGTGCAGGATCCCTGGCTCGACACGCCCGGCTGGCTCGAAAGACGCTGGAGCGCCCAATATGGCGACGAGATTGCGGCGCGCATCGCCACGGCGCACCGCTCGACTGCGTCCGTCGACCTGACGGTCAAGGAGGACGCGCCCGCCTGGGCCGGGCGGATGGAGGGCTTCGTCCTGCCGACCGGCAGCGTGCGCCTGACCGAGCGCACGGCGATCCGCGACCTGCCGGGCTATGCGGAAGGAGCCTGGTGGGTGCAGGACGCCGCCGCCGCCCTGCCGGCCCGCCTTCTCGGTGCCCGCCCGGGCGATCGGGTTGCGGATCTGTGCGCTGCGCCCGGCGGCAAGACCGCCCAGCTCGCGGCCGCGGGCGCCGATGTGCTGGCCGTCGACCGTTCGCCCCGGCGCCTGAAGCGCCTGGAGGAGAATCTCGCGCGCCTCGGCCTCAGCGCCCGGACGCTTGCGGCCGACGCCGAGAAGCTCGACGAGGCGCCCTTCGATGCCATCCTGCTCGACGCGCCGTGTTCCGCGACCGGCACCATCCGCCGCCATCCCGACGTGGCCTGGACCAAGGGCGAGGAGGATGTGGGCAAGCTCGCGGCCCTGCAGGCCCGGCTCCTCGATCGGGCCGCGCATCTCCTGAAAGAGGGCGGGCGCCTCGTCTATTGCACCTGTTCCCTGGAAGCCGAGGAGGGTGAGCGGCAGGCGGCTTCCTTCCTCGAACGCCATCCGGATTTCGTCCGCGCACCTATCGTGGCCTCGGAGATCGGGGATTTAAGCGAATGCCTGACGCCCGAAGGGGACCTGCGGACGCTGCCTTTCCATCTGGCGACCGCCGGAGGCGACCGGGGCGGGATAGACGGGTTCTTCGCGGCGCGCTTCGTGAAACGCTCCCCCGCGGGGCCGCCGGGTTAAAGGCTCGTTCAGTATAACGTCACGGATCTTGGGATTTCGGATGCGATTCCGGGCACTTCGGAGACAAGTGCCTGAAATTGCCCGGCCCTGGTTACCCGATATTAACCCAACGGCGAGCATTTCTTCCCTTGGAGATCGTTAACGTGACCTAAACGAGAGGAGCGCCGCGCGTGGATTGGGGGCCGGACCGCTGGCGGCTATATGGCCTCGCCTTCCGCGAGGGAGGCCGGGCCCTGCGCGAAGCAACGGTCTGGGGCCTGTCGGCGCTCTCGCTCGGCGTGCCGGTGCCGACCCGGCTCGTCTTCGCGCCGCAGGACCTGCGCACGGCAGATCCCACCATCGCGACGGACATCTATTCGGGCTTCTTCGCCTTCTCGGGCCGCGCCATCACGACGAGCGGGCGCTCGCCCTTCGGCTTCGTGCCGCCGAGCCGCGCCTGGGGCGAGGCGCTCTACGGCTTCGGCTGGCTGAGGCATCTCCGGGCCGCCGGCACGGCGCTCGCCCAGGCCAATGCCCGCTCCCTGGTGGACGAGTTCGTGTCGTCCCGGCTCGGGGACCGGCGCATCGCCTGGGACACGCAGGTTCTGGCCCGGCGCCTGATCTCCTTCATCAGCCAGTCGCCCCTCATCCTCGAGGGCGCGGATCACGGCTTCTACCAGCGCTTCCTGAAGATCATCGGCGGCTGCGTGCGCGACCTGGAGCGCCATGTCCGGGCCGGCGCCCTGCCGCAGCAGCAGCTCATGGCCGCCATCGCGCTCTGCTATGCGGGCCTGTGCTGCGAGGGGCTCGACAAGACCTTACGCCGGGCGTCACGCCTCCTCGCCCGCGAGCTCGACCGGCAGG
>Ga0065721_10004891_pt1 | contig 28032 bp, 24 predicted proteins | sample Mesricmetagenome_FD_59108 | JGI IMG/M metagenome (GOLD analysis project Ga0065721, IMG submission 59108) | Mesophilic microbial community from rice straw/compost enrichment Sample: eDNA_1 v2 (version 2) | ecosystem: Engineered > Solid waste > Grass > Composting > Bioreactor | place: USA: Davis... | reverse complement strand
TTACGGGTTAAAGAAACCACACCGGATTTACGCCGTGCTGAACTGGTGGAAAAAATTCGTACCTATGCTATTGAAGAAGTCGGACTGAAGCCTGAACAGGTGAATTTCACCGGTATGCTGGTGCTGTACAACAATATGCTCCAGAGTCTGTTCCACTCGCAGATTGCCACCATCGGTGTAGTCTTCGTCGCCATCATGTTCATGATTCTGGTGTTGTTCCGTTCCTTCAAGATTGCGCTCATCTCGATTCTGCCGAACATGCTGGCGGCGAGCATCGTATTGGGCGGGATGGGGCTTACCGGCATTCCGCTGGATATGATGACCATCACTATCGCGGCGATTACCGTGGGGGTAGGTGTGGATCAGGCAATTCAGTATTTCTATCGTTTCCGCCAGGAATTCGCGGAAACCGGCAGTTATGTTCAATCTATGCATAATTCCCACGCATCAATCGGTCGCGCCATGTATTACACCTCGGCCACGATCATTGTGGGATTCTCGATCCTTGCCTTGTCAGAATTTATTCCTTCAATCTATTTCGGTCTGCTGACAGCCTTCGCCATGTTTGCCGCTGTGCTGGGGTCGCTGACGCTGCTGCCGAAACTGATCCTGTTGATGAAGCCGCTGGGACCGGAGCAGCAACCTCCCGCGCCGCGTAATTAACCGGATCGCCGCGCAAGGCGGTGGCGGCAGAAAGAAACAGAATAAAAAAAGCCCGGCAATTGCCGGGCTTTTTAATTGCGCCGAAGTGTTAATCACTCAGGGAAATTAATGGTAATACTGCGAATGATCACATCGCCGGTGACTTCATCCGCTTTTTCCTGTCGTTGCAGTTTAATGCCGACGCGCTGGATATCTGCTGGCGGTTCGCTAAAAGGTCCATGGGCCAATGTGTTATCACCCGCTGTAAGAGTACTGCTCGGATTCCAGCTTCCCGCATCGGAAAAGGTGCCGTCATATGTGCCGCTGTTTTGTTGCGCGAACAGCTGAACCACCATATTGCCATCGTTGACGTAAGCTTCCGGAACATGAATAACGTAAGTGATGGTTGCGTTGGTTAAATCAATCGGCGCGCTCATGACGTACAGCGCGGTCTGCTCGGCTGCTCCCCAGTTCGGGGTAACCACAATACCCTCACCAACACTGATAGACGCAGGGCTTTCATCACTGTTCCAGCCATCGAGAGAATCTACCGGGATGATCAACTGATTGGAGGCGCTGGAGGTGGAGCTGTTAGCACTGGATGAGCCGGCACCTTCGGGGCGGTCAATGAGAATGCTTTTAACAAGGACCGGCTCTTTGATTTCGGTATCACTGGGCGCTTTTGCCAGCTGGAGTCCAAGGCCGGTGGCTGCGGCCACGTTGGTATCACGCTCAATGATGTAATCACCATTGTCATCGGCCTCCAGTGAGGAGACGGCAAAGATGGCACCATAATCTGAGTCAGCAGCATGGACGATCACTTGTAATTCCAGCGATCCGTCGGTGAGATAGGCTTCCGGAATACTCAATACAACTTTTAGGCGGGAATTCGCCAGATTTTCCGGAGCGGAAAAATCAAGGCGTGCCTGGTATACCCAGTTACTGGTTTCATTGGCTGACCAGTCAAGCGGCGTTATTGCCAGTGCTGAATTGAGCATGTCGTGAGACAACTCCATCTCCGAGGTAACAGTTACATCGGACGCGGAACCATTCACGTACCAGCCATCAATCCCTTCTTCAAAACCGAAACTGAGATCGGCGGAAGGTACCGGGCCGTCGCTGGATGAAGACGCACTGGATGCCGGGGCGTCACTGGATGCGGCGCTGCTGGATGCTGCTGCGGGCGCGCTGGAGGAACTGCTCTTACTGCCGCTGCTTCCGCCGCAACCTACTAACAAGGTGGTGATGAGTACAGCAAAGGATATTTGCTTGATCATGTGGAGTTCCTTTTATATTTATCGTGAAACTGCTTTTATTTTTGAACGTTGTAGCCATGTTTCAACTACCCCAGGAATCGCGCTGCATACTTATTATTCAGTTCAATCGTGGGGGTTGATTGACTGGTTTCTACAACAGGCTTGTTGCACCGTCCCGGTCGGGAGCCGATCGGTTGGTGCGCCCGCCCCCACGCCATTCTTTGAGATGAATGGGCGTGATCGGCGAGTGATACAGGACATGAACTCCGGCTGGCGCCATAATCCATGCGTACAATTAAACATAGCACATAAATATTCATAGGGACTATAAGGTCCGAAGATATTTTGTGTGCCAGTAGTTTTTGCTAACCATCCTTTAGGATGGCGCCAGATTTTATGAAGATGGGTTATTAAACGAGGGAAATGATGGGGCGTCGCGCAGCGAGACGCGCCAAGAGTAGTTACTACCAGTCCATAAGCTGCTTCAAATGCGGAATCAGGTCATCAGCCATAGCGGCATGTTGGGCTTTGGTTGGGTGGGCATCACAATCATCCCCAGGATAATGCTCGGACGGTACGAGATGAATCCTGGTGTCCCTTAGCTGACGCTGTGTCTCCTGAAGGTACCCACTCAAGGCTGCCTTCTTCTCTCCATTCAGGATAGCTCCCTCGGTCAGGGCCACCTGCGCCTGGGGATACAGTTCAAGCAGGCGTTTCAGCAGGGCGACATAGGTGCTGACGTACAGCTCCCGTTCCGGGATGCCGGCGCTGAAGTCGTTGGTGCCGATCGCGCTGAGGATCAGATCCGGTGTATATCGCTGATGATCCCACACCACGGGCGCTGNCTGATCCGCGATAGCCAGCTCNGCATAATCCGGGAGGTTCAACTCATCCGTGCGCCCATTCCAGCTCCGCACCAGCCCGCGTCCGCCATAGCAGACCAGATGTACTTGCGCGTCCAGGGCGGTGGCCATGAGCATGCCGTAGGACAGACGGGGATTCCACCAGCTGGAGGTCTTTTGGCAGTCGGCGGTGCGTTCAATGGCTTCGCCACAGGTGACAGAATCTCCCAGCACCAATATCTTCCGTTGAGGCAGAGGAGGCGGGTCGAGCAGTTCACCCACGAACTCCAGATGTTCCAGTGTCACCAGGCCATGCCAGGTTTCGCCGCGGTGAATAATCGCTACCTGATGCTGTGCTGCGGAGGGCTGATCGATGAGCACAAAGCGCTGGCTCTGATCGGACAGCTGGAAGACCTGTGGTTCATCGCCATCCACGATAACTTCCAAGTGGCTTTGCTGACTGGTGCTGCGAGCTCGCAGCCAGAGCGTCTGACCGTGAAAGTTGAAGCGGGTTGTTATGCCGGGATAACCAAATCGCACCGCTCCGTCATTGAGCGATTCGGTTCGCCCGATGATCTGAATCTGCGGATCGGTCATTGGAGCGCGGGAAACAATAACATTATTCATAGGGTTNTCAGCGGANTCGGGCGGTAGGGCGCAGCCGGAGCTGAACAGACCAGCCCACAGCAGCAGCCATCCGCAGGTTTTTAATGGGCACGCTCGCATGTTCTGGCTCATGTTGATCAATTACTCCAGCCATTCGCGCAGTGTGGGCATCATGGCATCGGCCCAGATCCGATAACCGGGTTCTGCCGGGTGCAGGAAGTCGGGCATGATCTCCGGTGAGATTGAACCATCTTCCTGCAGCATCAGATGACCATAGTCATGGAAGAAGATCCGCTTGCCGTCGTGGAGGGTTTTGATCAACTGATTAGCCTTGCTGATGCGGGCCCGCATCGGGCTTTGGGCCGTTTCCTGGTAAGGAAAAATGCCGTTCAGCAGAATTTTGGCCTCCGGAAAGGTATCGCGCAGCTTTTCAGTCACAGCTTTCACGCCGAGAAATACCTCGTCCGGTGTTTCATCATTGAGGCCGAAATTATTCACGCCGATCATCAGTACCACCGCTTTGGGCTGCAGCTTGTCAATCTCACCGTTCTCCAGCCGCCAGAGGACATTACCGGTCTGGTCTCCGCCGATGCCGAAGTTAGCGGCTTTGTAGGGAGCGAAGTACTTGTCCCACAGGGATGCAGGCCAGCCTTCGGTGATGGAGTCACCCACGAACAGCAGATCCACATTGCCCCGGCGTGCAACCTCCACATCTTCCGCGAACAATTCATGCCAGCGTGCGACCGACATCCAGGAATATTCAACCGTGCGGGGAGCCGGGGTGATGGAGGCTGGTGCTGATTTATCAGCGGCGCAGCCAGCGGCAGCAATGAGTGTTAACAGTGTGGCTGCCACCAAGTGATGTAACCGGTTAGATGGGGCGATAATTTTTATCATGTCAGCTCCAGTTGTCAGGTTTCAGGGTAATCAGGATTGGTAAGGGACTCTAGATCTTCAACGCCAATCGGTCGTTAGCGGGATGCAGGCTCTGCACTCCCGCCAGGTTCAGCACCAGATCCAGCAGTTCATCCCAAGGCTCGGCATTACGCATACCTTTGACGGCTTTATCGATGCCGTTGGCCTTGCGCAGGAGTTGTTGAAGCTGCGCGGGTTTCAAACGCTGCAGTGCCGCCTTGATAAGTGGCTGGCGTTTGTCCCAGATACCCGCCTGCTTGGCAGCCCAGTCAAAATGTTTTCCCTGGCTGACGGCCAGAGAAATCTGAACCAGGCTGCGTATGTCCCGAGTCAGCGCCCAGAGGATATTGATCGGCTCGGTGCCTTCGGTTTTTAAACCATGCAGTGTCTTCACAGCCGCACGTGCATCGCCGTGCAGAGCCTTGTCTGCGAGACCGAAGACATCATAGCGCGCACTGTCGGCAACGACTGACGCCATCAGTTCGTAGCTCACCACATTGTCGTGGGCGAGTAGTTTTAATTTTTCAATTTCCTGAGCGGCGGCGAGCAGATTGCCTTCGATGCGTGACGCCAGCAGATCAATCGCACCACTGTCCGCGCGCAACCCGGCCTGCTGCAGGCGGGCACCGATCCAGCGGGGCAGCTGGGCAGGTGTGACTGGCCAGACCTGAATATGAATACCTGCGTCGTCGATAGCCTTGAACCACTTACTCTTTTGCGTGGCGCCATCAAGTTTATCGGTCACGATGAGCAGGAGATTATCGCCGGCGGGAGACTGAGCATACTCGATCAGGGCCTTGCCGCCTTTATCGCCCGGCCTGCCGCTGGGCATGCGCAGTTCAATGATTTTCTTCTCGGCAAACAGCGACAGACTGTTGGCTGCTGCGAGCAGTTGTCCCCACTCAAAATTGTTATCCGCGTGATACAGTTCGCGCTCACTGAAACCGGCCTGGCGGGCAGCCTGGCGGATGGCATCGCAAGCTTCCTGAATCAGCAGCGGCTCATCGCCGCTGACGAGATAGATCGGAGCCAGCTGTCTGTTGAGCGCCTGACTCAGCTGTTCAGGGCGCAGTTTGGCCATTGTCTGCTCCAGCCGGGTTGTTGAGGCTGACCGCCTGTAAACGGCGCAGCATCTGCTGGGCGATGTCGCGGCGCATCTCACGCAACAGCAAGGCTTCTTCCTGAGCCGCGCTGCTGGCATTGCCGGCGCTGTAGTCGTAAGTGCGGGTATTCGTGGCAGTGGTCTGTGGGGCGAGGAGTTGTCCGTTGCGGTCACGGATTTCGTAGTCCACCGAAAGAATAATCTGGTAAGCGCTGGTGAGTGCGTCGCTGCCGACACCGGCGGTCCGGCGGTCATCCCGCTCTTCCACAATGATAAGCGAGTAAGGCGCGGCGCTCGCCTCAGTGGCTTCAGCCACTTTGCTGGCTTTCAAGATCTGCCTGACTTCCGAGATCAGCGGGCCGTGGGCGTCCTGTGCGGAGAGGAAGATGCTGTCGATGTTGGACGGCAGGCTGCTGGAGCCGCGCAGATGCCAGCCACAGGCGCTGACGAGACCAGTAATCAGTAAACAGGCAATGATCTTTTTCATAGAATTCCTATTATTTGCGCGCCTTTTTGCATCATGTGTTTGTGCGCCTTTACACATCATATCCGCCTCAGTGTCGGATTACGCCTGCGGCTAATCCGACCTACGAGTGGTCATCTGCTTTTGATGGTATTCCACAGCCTGCGGGTGTGGGTTGGCCGTTGTTGCCGAATCCGCCTTGGTTAATCCGGCTTATTATGTTCGTTTGTTGTTGTCGGATTAGCCAACGGCGTAATCCGACACCCACACCAATCAATTGGCAACGATATTAACCAGCTTGTTGGGCACTACGATCACTTTACGTACGGTAACACCGTCCAGGAAGCGTTTTACGTTTTCCTGGGCCAGCGCCAGTTCCTCCAGAGTCTTCTGCGGTGCATCGACGGGCGCGTCCAGTTTGCTGCGCACCTTGCCGTTGACCTGGACCACCACCTCAATGCTGGAGCGCACCAGCGCAGATTCATCCAGCGCCGGCCAGGCAGCATTCAGAGGAATACTCTGATGCCCCAGGGCCTGCCAGAGCGCCTGGGTAATATGCGGAACGATAGGTGCAAGCAGCAGGATGGCGGCTTCCAGTGCTTCCCGCTCCACTGCCAGACCTTGAGGGTTGGCGCGGTCGGACAGTTTACTCACCTCGTTCAGCAGCTCCATGGTGGCGGCGATGGCGGTGTTGAAGGTCTGGCGCCGGCCGTAGTCGTCGCTCACTTTGGCGATGGTCTCGTGCGTCTTACGCCGTAAATCTTTCTGCGCCTGGGGCAGGCTGGCGGCATCAAGCTTGCCGGGCGTGCCTGCATTGATGTGNCCTTCTACTGTCTTCCACAGNCGCTGGAGGAAGCGAAAGGCACCGGCCACGCCGGANTCGCTCCATTCCATGCTTTGCTCCGGNGGAGCGGCAAACATGGAGAAGAGGCGTACGGTATCCGCGCCGTATTCCCGNATCAGCTCTTCNGGGTCTACGGTGTTGCCTTTGGATTTACTCATCTTGGTGCCGTCTTTCAGCACCATGCCCTGACAGAGCAGGCGTTCGAAGGGCTCATCACAGCTGACCAGCCCTTCATCGCGCATCAGTTTATGGAAGAAACGGGAGTAGAGCAGGTGCAGGATTGCGTGCTCGATGCCCCCTACATACTGATCCACCGGCAACCAGTAGTCGGCTGCAGCCTTGTTGATCATGCCGTCGGTGTAGTCAGGGCAGGTATAGCGGGCGTAATACCAGCTGGACTCCATGAAGGTGTCGAAAGTATCCGTTTCGCGCTCCACCGGCTTGCCATCCAGTTCGTCTTTACGCCATTCCGGGTCAGCTTTGATCGGTGACTGTACACCGTTCATAGTGACTTCTTCCGGCAGGAGTACCGGCAGCTTATGGGCCGGTACCGGAATTTCACCGCCTTCCGGCAGGTTGAACATCGGGATGGGCGCACCCCAGTAACGCTGACGGGAGACGCCCCAGTCGCGCAGGCGGTAGTTGATCTTTACCTGGCCTTTTTTCGCGGCTTCGAGGGTGCCGGCGATAGCATCAAACGCTGCATTGAAGTCGAGACCGTCATACTCGCCGGAGTTGATCAGCAGGCCCTTTTCTACAAAAGCGGCTTTGCTCAGGTCGATCTCCTCGCCATTCTGCGGGGCGATGACCTGCTGGATNGGCAGCTGGTACTTCTGGGCAAATTCATAATCGCGCTGGTCATGCGCCGGCACNGCCATAACGGCGCCCGAACCGTAATCCATCAATACATAGTTGGCAACCCAGACTGCAACCGNCTCACCTGTGATGGGATGGAGGGCTTTGATGCCGGTGTCCATGCCACGTTTCTCCATGGTGGCCATATCCGCTTCAGCGACGGACTGTACCTTGCAGTCAGCGATGAACTGCGCCAGCTCAGGGTTGCTCTCCGCCAGGTGCTTGGCGATCGGGTGCTCGGCCGCCAGGCTGACATAGGTCACACCCATCAGGGTGTCGGGACGGGTGGTGTAAATGTCGAAACCGGTAAATTCGCCCAGGGGTTCGGCCAGATCAAAGCGCATCTCGAGGCCGCGGCTCTTACCGATCCAGTTGCGCTGCATGGTTTTCACCTGCTCGGGCCAGTTGGGCAGCTTGTCCAGGTCGGCGAGCAGTTCTTCAGCATAGGCGGTGATCTTGATAAACCACTGGGGAATCTCTTTGCGTTCCACCAGGGCGCCGGAACGCCAGCCGCGGCCGTCAATGACCTGTTCGTTGGCGAGGACGGTCTGGTCTACCGGGTCCCAGTTAACCGTCGCCATCTTTTTATAGACGAGGCCTTTCTCGTAGAGGCGGGTAAAGAACCACTGCTCCCACTTGTAATAGTCCGGTTTGCAGGTGGTGATCTCCCGGGACCAGTCAAAGCCAAAACCCAGCTGCTTGAGCTGGCTGCGCATATGATCAGTGTTGGAGTAGGTCCACTTGGCCGGCGCAGTATTGTTCTTGATCGCCGCGTTCTCGGCTGGCAGACCGAAGGCATCCCAACCCATGGGGTGCAGTACATTCTTACCCTGCATGCGCTGATAACGCGCAATCACGTCGGTGATGGTGTAGTTGCGCACATGACCCATGTGCAGCTTGCCGCTGGGGTAAGGGAACATGGCGAGGCAGTAGAACTTCTCCTTTTCGGGGTCTTCCACCACCTTGAAACTCTCGTGCTCCTCCCAGTACTGCTGGGCTTCGGCTTCTACGTGCGCGGGATTGTATTGCTCTTGCATGCTGGTTTACGGCCTATACTTAAGAAGGTAAAGAAAGGCGGTGATTATAGAGGTTGAGCCATGTTTTTGGGTATAAACCGGCAATGAATTGCGCTTTTTTATTGTTTTCGCTGTCTGAGTTCCGAATCCCCTGAGTTACCAGAGCCAGAGGTATCGTTATGAAATCGACCAGCCATTATCACAATCCTTACCATTCCGAGGCTGCCCGGACCCACAGTGAGGCAGGTGTAATCTTCATGCTGCGGCAAGGCATTCAGCAGGAGCTCGACGACCTGGTCGCCCTTGAGCTGACTGCCGAAACCATGGCGCAGGATGAAGCCGCGCTGCTGGGGGCTTACGTGACGGACGATGCCGGTAAAGCCAAAGGCTTCTGGCANGACCTGAAAGACGAATTGACGATGCTGGAGATCAGCACCGGGCAGTTCCTGTTNTCAGCCGCCGATCCGACCCGTACGGAATGGCATCGCCACGGCTGGTGGAAATCCGAAGAAGATTCCGGCCTGCATTGAAANCCTTTCCGGTGTTATTCTCCCTGACCGCACGCCTTCCTGTTGAGGCGTGCACTGGTACCTAAAAATAAATCCCACTGGTATTTGTCAGTGCGGCTCAGGTGAGAGAAGTCTGTTATGTTTTTATTTCCCACAGGCAGGGTCTGCGGATGCCTGCTGATCTTGCTGTCCATGTTTTCTTCCGGAGTATGTGCCCAGATGGCTGAATTGCCTCGCGATCCGATTTATCTCTGGTCGGAGAATCCCCTCATCAGCCCGGATCGTGAAGGGATACAGAATGAACGGGTCTATGCGGTGGACAACCCTTCCATCACCCCCTTCTGGCCGGACCCGCAAAAGGCGAATGGTGCTGCCGTAGTGATCTTTCCGGGTGGCGGCTATGTAAGGCTGGCGATTGAACTGGAGGGCTACAGTATCGCCCGCTGGTTGAATCAGCAGGGCGTAGCCGCCTTTGTTGTGAAATATCGTATGCAGGAATACGGCTTTCCGGCTCCTTTGCTGGACGGTCTTCGTGCCGTACGCTATGTGCGTGCCCATGCGGCCAACTGGAGCCTTGATAGCGGCCGCATCGGGGTGATGGGATTTTCGGCCGGCGGTCACCTTGCAGCCAGTGTGGCAACGCGCTATGACTTCCGCTCCCCGCAAGTAACCGATGACCCTTGGCAGAATGTCAGCGCCCGCCCGGACTTCGCCATCCTCGGATATCCGGTCATTACCCTGGAGGGGCCAGATGCTCATGCCGGTTCGCGACAGGCTTTGCTCGGCNCAGACCCAGCTCCTGANCTGGTCCATGAAAACTCCCTGCAGCATCAGGTCAAAAAGGGGGTTCCGCCCATGTTCATCATNCACGGNGCAANCGATAAATCGGTGCCGGTGAATAACAGTCTGATGCTCTTCAATGAAGTGCGGAAGCACAATCAGCAGTCAGAACTGCATGTCTATCAGACGAATGTGCACGGCTTCGGGATGCGTGCGGGTGAAGGTACGGTTTCTGAGTGGCCGAAGGTTCTGTTGAACTGGCTGAACCATAATGGCTGGCTGGAGAAGCATCAGGCGGGAGGTAAATAATGAAGCGCTGGATATTTCTTTTTGTAACCTGTGCCCTGGCTGCCTGCGCTGCACAGCAGCAGGGTGTGGAACCCCCCACGCTGTTTCTGGTGGGCGATTCGACCATGGCGGACCAGCCGGAGCATAAATACCCTGAACATGGCTGGGGCCAGGTCCTGCCCGAGTTCCTTGTCCCGGGTGTCAAGGTGCAGAACCATGCAATGAACGGTCGCAGTACCAAGAGCTTCCGTGCAGAAGGCCGGTGGCAGGTGGTGATTGATCAGTTGCAGGCAGGCGACCTCGTTGTCATCGGCTTTGGCCATAACGATCAGAAGAGCGAAGACCCGACACGCTATGCGGAAGCGGACACGGATTATCGTGCGAATCTTACCCAATACATCGCCGAAGCCAGGGCGCAGGGAGCGGAGGTTATCCTCGTAACCTCTATTCGTCGGCGGAAGTTTGATGAGCAGGGGAACCTCACGGAGACCCTCGGACACTATCCCAGGGTGGCAAGGGAGGTGGCCGCAGTGGCTTCCGTCCCGCTGGTGGATTTGAATCAGCTGACCGCTGAGCTGCTGGTCAGGACCGGGCCGGAGGCAAGCAAGGGGCTCTACATGCATGCTGCGCCCGGTCAATATGCCAATCTCCCACCCGAGGGGAAGCAGGATGACACGCACCTGCAGGTTGAAGGTGCCCGGCAGGTAGCTGGGCTGTTCGTGGCGGATGTCAAAAGACAGCAGCTGCGCCTTGCCCGCTGGTTGAAGTGATCGGTGATTTTTCAGCCACAGCCAGCTTGTACTTTGGTGGTGTCTGACATACAATCGCCGCCCCTGAAAACCTATACGACGCTAGTCCCAAACGCCAGAGCATACCGTTCGGCTACTTCGTGTCGTCCAAGCGTGTATTGGAGCAACTATGTACGCAATCTTTGAAAGCGGTGGCAAACAGCACCGTGTAGTGGAAGGTGAAACCCTGAAGCTCGAAAAAATCGAAGTCGCCACGGGTGGCACTGTAGAGTTCGATAAAGTTTATCTGGTAGGCGCAGGCAGCGACGTTAAAATCGGTGCTCCTGTAGTAGCTGGTGCCAAGGTGATCGCCGAAGTTGTGGCTCACGGCCGTGCTGACAAGGTGAGAATCATCAAGTTCAAGCGTCGTAAGCACTCCATGAAGCGTCAAGGTCACCGTCAATGGTATACCGAAGTTAAAATCACCGGTATCCAAGGTTAAGAGGAATAGAAAATGGCTCACAAGAAAGCTGGCGGTAGTACCCGCAACGGTCGCGACTCACAAGCGAAACGCCTCGGCGTTAAAGCCTTTGGCGGTGAATTGATCCCGGCAGGCAGCATCATTGTTCGTCAACGCGGTACTCAATTCCACCCCGGTGTGAATGTTGGTATTGGTAAAGACCACACCTTGTTTGCTAAGGCTGATGGTCACGTCAAGTTTGAGGTGAAAGGTCCGAACAATCGTAAATTCGTCAGCATCGTTGCTGCCTGATTGCGATTGCGGATCCTAGCCTGCGCGGCTTGACTTGCGCAGGCGCCTGAACAGAATAAAAGCCCTGTCGTTGTCGTCAGGGCTTTTTTTATTCAGGATATTGTCAGATACGCGGGCGTGGCCCGACGTTTATTTTATTAAGGTTATCCCGGGGAGTTCACCGTGAAGTTTGTTGATGAAGCGCCAATCCATGTAGAAGCAGGAAAAGGCGGTAACGGCATGATGAGTTTCCGCCGGGAGAAGTTTATTGCCAAAGGTGGTCCGGATGGTGGTGACGGTGGTGATGGCGGCAGTGTGTATCTGATCGCCGATGAAAACCTCAACACCCTGATCGACTACCGCTTCCAGCCGAAGTACAAAGCCGAAGACGGTCAGAAAGGTGGCAGCAAGGAGTGCACCGGCCATAAAGGTGCAGATCTGGTGTTGCCGGTCCCGGTCGGCACGACGGTCATTGATACAGATACCAATGAAGTCTTCGGTGATCTGACCAAGCATGGCCAGAAGCTGAAGGTGGCCCAGGGCGGATTCCACGGTCTGGGAAATACCCGTTTTAAATCCAGTACCAACCGCGCCCCGCGCCGCTTTACCTACGGTACCGAAGGGGAAGTGCGCAACCTGAAACTGGAGATGAAGGTACTGGCGGATGTAGGCATGCTGGGTTTGCCCAATGCCGGTAAATCCAGCTTTATCCGCGCCGTGAGTTCGGCCAAGCCCAAGGTGGCTGACTATCCCTTTACAACGCTTATTCCCAACCTTGGTGTGGTCAAGGTGCAGCAGTACCGCAGCTTTGTCATCGCTGATATTCCCGGCCTTATTGAGGGTGCAGCGGAAGGTGCGGGCCTGGGGGTTCGCTTCCTTAAGCACCTGACCCGCTGCCGCCTGCTGATGCATATGGTGGATATGGCACCGGTGGATGACTCTGATCCGGCAGAAAATGTGCGCATCATTGCCGAAGAGTTACAGAAATTCAGTCCGACACTGGCCAGCCGTCAGCGCTGGTTACTGCTGAACAAAATCGATCTACTGCCGCCGGATGAAGTGGAAGCGCGCTGTCAGGCTGTTATTGATGCGCTTAACTGGACCGGCCCGGTATTCCGCATTTCCGCTTTGCACCGTAATGGTACAGAACAGCTGGCGGGCAGGATCATGGATCACCTTGAGGCTGTGTGGGAAGAGGAGCGCGAGAATCCCGAAGCCCGTGAGCGAGAAATGCAGCTGCAGTTGCAGATGGCTCAGGAAGCCCGTGACCGGATTGAAGAATTGCGCGAGGCTTATCGCGCGGCCAAACGTGCCCGCGGTGAAGATGACGATGACTTCAATGATGATGACTATGACGTTGAAGTCGAGTACGTAAGGTAACCCGATGAGCAAACGAGATCTCATCCCCCAGGCAAAGCGCTGGGTAGTCAAAATCGGCAGCGCGCTGTTAACCAATGATGGTAAAGGACTGGATGCACAGGCGATTGCCGGCTGGGTTGCGCAGATGGCAAAGCTGCGTCAAAGCGGCATTGAGCTGGTGCTGGTGTCTTCCGGTGCTGTGGCCGCTGGTATGCGGCGACTGGGCTGGACCTCACGTCCCACCGAAATTCACCAGTTGCAGGCGGCGGCGGCTGTGGGGCAGATGAGTCTCGTGCAGACCTATGAAGTGGAGTTTCAGCGCTACGGTCTGCTGACCGCCCAGGTTCTGCTTGACCATGATGACCTTTCTTCCCGCCAGCGTTATCTCAATGCGCGCTCTACACTGCGGACTTTGATCGGATTAAGTGTTGTCCCGGTCATTAACGAAAACGATACCGTGGTGACGGATGAGATCCGCTTTGGTGATAACGACACCCTGGGCGCTCTGGTGGCTAACCTGATTGATGCGGACCTGCTGGTCATCCTGACGGATCAGCTGGGCATGTACGACAGTGATCCTCGCTCAAACTCCGATGCTCAACTGCTCAGCGAAATTGCCGCAGATGATGCTCGCCTTGAGCAAATGGCTGGCGGTGGCGGCGTGCTGGGACGTGGCGGCATGATCACCAAGGTACGCGCCGCGCGCGTTGCTGCGCGTTCCGGTGCAGATACGGTGATTGTGGGTGGACGGATTGAAAACGCGTTATTGCGTCTGGCGGAGGGCGATAACATCGGTACCTTCCTGTGGGCGCATCAGCAGCCACAGGCGGCGCGTAAGCGCTGGCTTTCCGGTCAACTGCAAACCCGCGGCACGCTGGTGCTCGACGATGGTGCCGTGCGTGTGCTGCGCGAGAAGGGCAAGAGCCTGCTGCCGGTGGGGGTGAAAGAAGTGCGCGGTAATTTCACGCGGGGTGATATGGTGATCTGCGTGGCGCCCAATGGCCGCGAAATTGCGCGCGGGCTGGTGAACTATCACGCGGATGAAGCGCGGAAAATCATCGGCAAGCCCAGCAGCAAGATCGAATCACTGCTGGGCTACAAAGACGACGAAGAGCTCATCCACCGCGACAACCTCGTCCTCTCCTGATCCGTATCGTATTACCGCAGGTCGGATTAGCCGCAGGCGTAATCCGACATCGCCCCCCAATCCCGCGCCTACACCATCGTAGGTCGGATTAGCCAACGGCGTAATCCGACACTCCCGCCACTCCAGCAACCGAATCCACCCAAAACTCACCTCAATAATAACGAAGCTCCGTCGCCTTCCCCCAGAACACGCGATAGGAGAAAGCGGTATAAGCAAGGATCGCCGGCAGAACAATCATCACACCATACAAAATAAACCAGAGCGATGCCGGCGCGCTGGCTGCCTCCCAGATGTCCATCTCCCCCAGCACAATGTAGGGGAAGAAGCTGTAACCAAGGGCAAAGAAACACAGGACAAAGATGATCACCGCACCGATAAAGGGAATACCGCAGCCAAAATCATCTTCATAAGGAAATTTACTCAGGTAACGTTCCACCATCATGAAGGTGACGATGCACACAGCGGGGATGATCAGCAGCAACAGCGTCCAAGGACTGCCAAACCATTTCTCAAAGATATTGTGGTTCATCAGCGGATTGACAGCAGACACGGCGATGATACCGAAGGCCATAAACCACATGCTTATCCGCGCCCAACGAGCGGCGCGTTGCTGTAGTTCTCCTTCAGTCTTCATGACCAGCCAGGCCGCCCCGATAAAACTGTAGCCGGCGGTGACGCAGATGGCACTGAGTCCGGCGAAGGCGAAAGCAGCGGGTGTTTCCTCAAAGCCCATGACAAACATTCCCAGCATATAACCTTGCGCCAGCGTGGCGAGCAGTGAGCCAAATTTAAAAATTCTGTCCCATAGCTCCTTGTGATCGGCCGGAGCTTTAGCCCGAAAATCGAAGGCAACACCCCGCATGATGAGGCCGCCCAGCATCGCAGTGACCGGTAGATAAAAGTGATACAGGATCAGTCCGTGCGCGCTGGGAAACGCAATCAGCAGCAGCCCAACACCCAGAACCAGCCAAGTCTCGTTTGCATCCCAGAAAGGGCCAATGGAGGCGATCATAGTGTCACGCTGCGGCTCTGCATCTGCCGGCAATAAAATTCCCACGCCCAGATCATAACCATCGAGCATGGCGTAGATCAGCAGCGCCAGCCCCATCAAACCGGTAAAGATAACCGGCAACCAATAAGCTTCACCTGTCAGATTCATAACAAACCTCAGTTATGTCAGCGCAAATTATTTGCCGTGAACGGGATTGTGGTGGTCCTGCAGCGTCGGCAGTTCGTCCGGGCGATCGACCAGCACCGACTTGCGGGCCATGACGAAGAGCGTGCGTACATAAGCAATCAGCAGCACCACGTAAAGCGTGAGATAAATACTGAGCGAGATAACCACATTGCCGGTGGGAACACTGGTGACGGCATCGGCTGTCTTCAGCACACCGGTGACCAGATAAGGCTGGCGGCCGATCTCGGTGACATACCAGCCAGCGAGGGTAGCGATCCAGCCGGAAAAGCTCATGGCGACGAGCAGGCGCAGCATCAGCGGCGGCAGCTCCTTCCGGCGCCAGAGCAATACGCTGGCTGTCCAGGAGACGATCAGCATCAGCATGCCCATCCCTACCATCAAACGGAAACCGTAAAACAAGGGCGCAACCGGTGGATGTTCGTCCCCAAACTCATTCAACCCTTTCAGTTCACCTTCAACGTTGTGCGTGAGAATCAGACTGGCCAGGTCCGGCACCTCCACAGCAAACAGATTTTTTTTCTGAATCTGATCGGGCACCGCAAATAAAACCAGAGGAACGCGTGAGCCGGTTTCCCAGATGGCTTCCATGGCAGCGATCTTGGCCGGCTGATGTTTCAAGGTATTTAATCCGTGCATATCTCCGACAAAGATCTGGATGGGAATCAGTATGGCTGCCGCAAACACACCGGCCTTCAATGCGCGGCGCGGCGCAGGCTTATGATCGCCTTTGAGGATGCGATAGGCAGAGATGCCGGCAATCAAAAATGCGGCGGTCAGGCCGGAAGCGAGCATCATGTGCGTGAAGCGATAAGGCATGGAGGGATTGATGATGATCTTCAGCCAGTCGAGAGGATAGGCCACACCATCACGCATCTCAAAACCGGTTGGCGTCTGCATCCAGGAGTTGAGTGCGAGAATCCAGAAGGCGGACAAGCTGGTGCCAATAGCAACCAGCAGGGTAGCGAAGGTATGCACGCGCGCGGATACGCGATTTATACCGAACAGCATGATGCCCAGAAAAGTCGCCTCAAGAAAAAATGCCGTCAGCACTTCGTAGCCCAGCAGGGGGCCGGCAATATTGCCAACGGTTTCCATGTAGCCCGGCCAGTTGGTGCCGAACTGAAACGACATCACCAGACCACTGACAACCCCAACAGCAAAACTCAGCGCAAAAACTTTCACCCAGAAACGATAACAGCGCATCCAGACTTCGTCGTTACTGCGATTGTATTGCACGCGAAAAAACAGCAGGAACCAGCACAGGGCGATAGTGATTGTAGGAAACAGAATGTGGAAACTTATATTGGCCGCGAACTGAATGCGTGAGAGGAGAAAGGTATCTAGCTCCATATAAAACGTACCTCTTGAAATCTGCTTGTGCTGAAATCAGCTGGTGCGATCGCTTCCAGGCTGCGTGGAGTTTTTGAAGCGATCTTGCGCGGCTAATGCAATCTGCACATTTTTCAGTAGATGGAACTGGTGCCGGTTAATGTTTCGCCGTGCTTAGCCACTTATCCTTCATGTCTAATACCTTGCCAATACTGTTGCCCAGTTTAAGCAGCTTCTGCAGGCGGTCACTGTCGAGCCGTTGAATTTCAGTCGTCCACAGAGTCAGCATCTCGATCAGGTCGTGCATTTCCTGCATGCGTTGCTGTGCGTATTGCTCGTCGGGGCTGGCAGGCTTGTTCATAAGCAGACCACGCAGGGTTGAAAGAGTTGGGTCAATTTCCCGTTTGCGACGCTGTTCAATCAGCGTTTTGGCAATTTCCCACACATCGGCTGGCGCCGAATAATATTCCTTGCGATCGCCGGGCAGGTGCTGCAGGCGCACCAGCTCCCACGACTGCAGCTCCTTCAGACCCATGCTGACGTTGGAGCGGGAAAAGCCGAGTGTGTCGGCAATGTGATCGGCGGAGAGAGGTTCAGGGCTGAGAACCAGCAGGGCATACATCTGGCCAACGGTACGATTGATTCCCCAGCGACTGCCCATCTCACCGAAGTGAAGGATGCAGGCCTGGATCATTGGTGTGAGCGTAATAGACATGGCTGATTCCTGAATTTTCAGTAATTTCTGAAATTACAGAATGATTTGATCTGCGTCAAGTTGAGTTTTTGTTCCTGATCGCACGCGGGCGGGTGCAGCCAGATTGGTTAAATTGACAAAAAACTCAGGCCGCTCGCCGGGCTTCAATGTCCTCTAGCGTGCTTTCTCTAACAATGTAACCGATAACATTAAAAAATTTTCCCCACTGTTTCAGAGGTGCAGTCACGGTGGGGGAAGGGGGCGGCAACAGGTATCTGACGGCAGGAAAGCAGGCTATTTCAGGTGGTGGAATCAAGATTGATGTTAGCGCGAACACGAATGCAGAAAGAGCAATGTGACGCCCCAATTGACGGTTGGTACAGTGTTAACAGTGCGTTTTGGTTATTATTTGCTCTATTTGTAACCGTTTACATTTAATGGTAACAAATGCGTGTAACCGCATTTTCAGCACTGGTTTTTTGCCCAAAAACCCTGAAAAAACAGGGTGTTAAGGGCTGGATTATTAAGTTGGGACGTGAATAATAGAGCGGTAACTTTCTATTTGGCGCCATCATGTGCAGCACTCCGCAGGTGGCTTTGTCGGATCGCTGCAGCTAAAAAGAGTATTAAGCCGGCACGCATCGGTGGCTGAAAGTTTCTTTTGATGTATCAGCATTTCGGTCTTACCTCAGAATCCGGGAGTTTCCCGGCCTTCTCAATCGATCTATCGCTGTAAGTGCAAGTAACCAGACAAGTAACGCCAACAAGTGAGTAGTGGACAATGACGCACCAACGTAAGCCCATCGTAATCGCCAACTGGAAGCTCAATGGCGGCCTGGATTTAATCTGTACCTCTGTGGCCTCGTTTATCGGTAAACACTTTGAGGCCCAGATCGTCATTTGTCCGCCTTATATCTACATGCGGGACATGATGACCTTTCTGCAGTATTCCGAGCTGCAGATTGGCAGCCAGAACGTCAGTAAATTCAAATCCGGTGCATACACCGGGGAAACCTCTGCTCAGATGCTCAAGGAAGCGGGCTGTGCTGTGTGCCTGATCGGCCACTCCGAGCGTCGCGCCATGTTCAATGAAAATAATCCGGGGTGTCGCACCAAAGTGCAATTGGCGCTTAATCATGGATTACTGCCGGTACTCTGCATTGGTGAAACCAAAGAGGAGCGGGAAGCAGGCATCGCCAAAGAGGTGATCTTTACTCAATTGAGCGAGGGGCTGTTGGATATTGATCTGGCCGGCAAGGATCTGTGCATCGCATATGAACCTGTGTGGGCTATCGGCACCGGCCTGGCGGCGACGCCGGACATGGTGCAGGAAATTCACCGCTTCATTCGCGACAAGCTTGAGACACTGTACAACCCGACCGTGGCCCAAAGTGTGCGTATTGTTTATGGCGGAAGCGTGAATAAGACCAATGCACGGGAGCTGTTGAATCAGGAAGACATTGACGGACTTCTGGTGGGCGGTGCCAGCCTGGACCCGGATCATTTCCTGGAAATCTGTAAGCAGGCAAATAATGTAGCGCAGGCTTAACCTTATTCTTTACGGTTGCGTCCGGAAAATAATTTTGGGTGAGAGCAAAGTTATTTTCATGGCCAGGTGGAGGCAACCAGTAATGAGTTCCGAATCATTCGGAGAATGTTAATCAACCAACAAGCGGGAGTAGAATGATATGAACGCACTCGTGAACAAAACGCTGGTACATGCAGTAGCCCCCGGAGTGGCAACTGGTGATCAGGTGCAGGCCCTGTTTGATTTTGCAAAGCGGGGAAAATTTGCTTATCCCGCCGTCAATGTTGTGGGTACCAATTCTATTAATGCCACGCTTGAAGCTGCCAGCCTGGTAAATTCACCGGTAATCGTCCAGCTGTCTCACAGCGGCGCTGCCTTCTTTCTCGGTAAGGGCGTGAAGGTGGAAGGGCATGAGCGTTCGATTCTGGGCGCCGTAGCGGCTGCACATTACGTCCATGCGGTTGCCAGTGCTTATGGTGTACCGGTAATTCTTCACACGGATCACGCTGCTAAAAATCTGCTGCCGTGGATCGACGGTTTGCTGGATGCCAGCGAAGCGCATTTTGCAAAGACCGGCAAACCGCTGTTCAGCTCGCACATGATCGATCTGTCTGAAGAATCGCTGGAGGAAAACGTCGAGCTGTGCGCGCAATATCTCAAGCGCATGAGCAAACTGGGGATGACACTGGAGATCGAACTGGGTTGCACTGGTGGCGAAGAGGACGGCGTGGACAATACCGGCATCGACAGCTCCGCGCTCTACACACAGCCGGAAGATGTTGCTTATGCGTATGAAGTACTGTCGGCCATCAGCCCGAAATTTACCATCGCCGCCTCCTTCGGTAACGTACACGGTGTATACAAGCCGGGTAATGTCAAACTTACGCCGAAGATTCTCAAGAATTCCCAGGCTTATGTCTGCGAAAAATTTGGTGTGCCGTCCAACACCCTCAATTTTGTGTTCCATGGCGGTTCAGGTTCAGACCCGGCCGACATTGCCGAGTCGATTGACTACGGCGTGGTGAAGATGAACATCGACACGGATACCCAATGGGCCACCTGGCAGGGTGTGAAAGAATATGTCGAAGAGAAACACGCCTATCTGCAGAGCCAGATCGGCAACCCGGAAGGTGAGGATAAACCCAACAAGAAATACTACGATCCTCGCGTCTGGCTGCGTAAAAGTGAAGAGTCGATGGTGAAGCGTCTGCAGCAATCCTTTGCGGACCTTAATTGCCTCAATCAATACAGGTAGTGATACATGCAAGACGTAAGTGATGTTCTGCGCGGTGATGGTGCCGCGCCTGATCTGGTCGAACTGATCGACACGCTGCTCAATGCATCGCGCACCATTGCGCACAAGGTGCGTCAGGGCGCGTTAGCGGGTGTGCTGGGTTCAACAGCGGAAGAAAATATCCAGGGCGAAACGCAGAAGAAGCTGGATGTGATTGCCAACCAGATCCTCAAGGATGAGCTGCTGGCCAACGACCAGGTCTGCGCTATCGCTTCGGAGGAAGAGGACACGCCGGTTGCCGGCAATCCTGCAGGTAAATATCTCGTCGCCTTTGATCCGCTTGATGGTTCTTCCAACATCGACATCAACGGTCAGGTGGGAACCATTTTTACCGTGCTGCCAGCGCGCCAGGACATTGCTCACGATGATGAATCACAGTTCCTGCAGCCCGGCACACAGCAGCTGTGTGCCGGTTATGTCCTCTACGGCGGCTCGACGCTGCTGGTGCTCTCGGTGGGGCGGGGGACACGATGTTTTACGCTGGATGTGGCGGAGGAGCGGTTTGTTCTTACGGAAGAAGCATTGCAGATACCCGTGGACACGCGGGAATTTGCCATCAACCTGTCCAACCAGCGCTTCTGGAACTCTGCCTTCAAACATTATGTGGATGACCTGATTGCCGGAGAGACAGGTCCACGCAAAAAGAACTTCAATATGCGTTGGAACGCGGCCATGGTTGGTGATGTTCACCGGGTGCTGGTGCGCGGCGGCATCTTCAGCTATCCGTCTGACAGTCGCAATCCGCAGCAACCGGCCAAGCTGCGGCTGCTTTACGAAGCCAATCCCATGGCACTTCTGATCGAAAATGCCGGTGGCAAGGCATTTACTGAAACGGAGCGGATTCTCGAACTGCAGCCCGCTGCGCTTCATCAACGGGTGGCAGTGATTCTGGGGTCCGCCAACGAAGTGGATACCTGCCTGGGCTATTTGAAGTAACGCCTTTCGGCTGAAGGATCGAGTGGTCCTTCAGCTGTTCTCCTCCCGTCGGGCTGGCGGCAACGCTTGTCCGGTCATTGTTCTTTTTCATCGCCACAGCCCGCTTTCTGTGACAGGATGTAAGCCTGTTGCCTTAGGCGCCAACAACTGAACGTTATATGTATGGATGGGTGGATTTCGCTCTTTTAGAATAAATTCACATCACATTGGCTATTTTTTATATGGATGGGTAATCAATCCTGCGATATATTGCGCCTAACTCTCCCCAACCTTGTGACGGATCACGTACTCAACAAGGTGCGCAAATACATGTTACAGGTCGCCAAAAACCTATCCGTCCCTCCTTCTGAAACTGAATCCTTAGCTGCATCCCCGCTTCCTACCGGCGCTGACTTGATCGTGAATTATCTGCAGTGGCGGGGTGTAGATACCGTATTCGGTGTACCGGGCGGTGCCATTGAGCCGTTGCTCAATGCGCTTGCGCTGGCCGAGCGCGAAGGCGGGCCGCGCCTCGTCGTCGCACGTCACGAAAGTGGTGCCGCGTTCATGGCGGATGGTTACTACCGCGAAACCGGCAGGATGGGAGCGGTGTGCAGCACGACCGGCCCGGGGGCGACCAACCTGATTACCGGTGTTGCCTCGGCCTATGTAGAAGAAATCCCCATGCTGGTGATTACTGCCCAGACGCCCCTGCCTAAATTCGGTCGGGGAGCACTGCAGGAATCCAGTTGCACCGCGGTGGATACAGTGGGGATGTTTCGCTACATCACCCGCTTCAATAGTCTGGTATCACATCCAGAGCAGCTGGAGACGAAGCTGGTCTCCGCCCTGATGAGCGCGCACCAGGACACGCGTGGTCCGGTTCACCTTAGTATCCCTTCCGATGTGCTGCGTGCACCGGTTGAGCGGACGCGGGTACAGCATGAATTACTGGTGCCGGATTATGCGATTGTGGACGAGCTGGCCATTGACCGGCTTTGCGCCCGCCTGGCTCAGGTCGACAGCATGGTGCTGTATATCGGCGCCGGTGCCGGGCGGGCGGCGCGGCAGCTGATGGAATTTGTTGAGCTGACTAACACTCCTTTTGTAGTGGCCCCGACGGGTAAAACCTGGGTGGATGAAACCCATCCACTCTACCGTGGAGTCTATGGTTTTGCCGGCCACGAGAGCGCCCGGCGGCTGCTGCAGAATCCGCAGGCTGAATTAATCCTGGCGGTAGGCTGTGCCTTGGAAGAGCTAGATACCAGCGGCTGGCAGGCGGAGCTGTTGAACAACCGGCTGGTGCACATAGACTCCTGTGCGGAACACTTCATGCGATCCCCCATGGCCTGCCTGCATGTGCTGGGTCGGGTCGACAAGGTGTTTGATCAGGTGCTGGTGCAGGCCTATGCGGCAAAGCAATGGGGGCGCGAGTGGCGTGCTCCTGGCGGTCGCAGCCACAAGAATCTATACGGGGGTTATGCCAAGCTGCGCGAGTCCGAAAAGTGCCTGTCCGAGGACGCACCGGTGAAGCCGCAACGTTTGATGAGTTATCTCTCCCGTGCCTTGCCCGACAAAACACGGATCTTCGTCGATGCAGGCAACGGCTGGTCGTGGGCTACCCACTACCTGATGCGCAGTAACTGTGAAGGCCTGTATCGGGTGGCCATGGGCTATGGGTCCATGACCTGGTCTATCGGGGCGGCGATCGGCTCTGCGGTCGCACGGCCTGACGCGCCGACGCTGTGCATCCTTGGTGATGGTTCATACCTGATGAGCGGGCAGGAAATTACCGTAGCCGCTCAGCAGAAGCTCCCGGTGGTTTTTATCGTCTTGAACGATGCGGCGATGGGGATGGTGATGCATGGCCAGCTCCTCGGTCAGCAGGAATCAATCGGCTGGCAGTTGAACGACGTGAACTACGCGGCCATGGCCGCCGCCATGGGCATAGACGGGATGATTATCGAGCAACCACGACAATTGGAATCTCTGGATTGGGATGCACTCTTTGCTAAGACGGGACCCACCTTGCTCGATGTACGCATTGATCGCAACGAAGTGCCGCCCATGGAAGATCGCATCAAAGGGTTGGCCGGTTCGTCGGCAACCCCCGGCGGTTGATCTTGTTGAAAAGGTCGGATTAACCGAAGTGTCCACCGATATATGCTAGGCTAGTCAAGAGCTTAGCCTGGAGTTTCATGCGTGTCGTCTAANCCAAATCACAACAATCAAGCATCATCGTGCCCCACGATTCTGATTGTCAATCACGATCCNGCGGTACTGGAACGAATCCGTGAATGTCTNGNCAATGCGGGGTATTCCACCACCACCCTCGTAGAGTCGGCTACCCAGGCTTTGCAGTANCTGCGCCACCACTCAGTGGATCTCCTGCTCGTTGACGTGGACACCCGTGATCTGGACGGCTGGCGGCTGTCGCGGCTGGTGCGCAGCGGCATCCTGTGTTGCCCGGCAGATCTGCCGATCATCATCACTACCACGACCTGGTGCGAGCGGATTGCTGAAGTGACAGCACGCGAGTATGGAATCAATTACCTGGTACCGCTCAACCATCTTTATCGCCTGCCGGATCTGGTCAGTCACCTGTCCGTAGAGCGCAATGCGCAGCTCGCCAAGCCGCGTCTGCTGGTGGTAGAGGATCAGCAGGACACGGCGGACCTGATCATCCGCGTGCTGGCCGGCCGCTTTGATATCGAAGTGGCGATGGATGGTGAAGAAGGTCTGCAGGCGTGGAAGGCCCGTCGCCATGACCTGGTGCTGCTGGACATCATGCTGCCGTCATTGTCCGGCCGCGATGTGCTGCAGGAAATCCAGCGGTTCGACCCGAATCAGCCGGTGGTGATCATGACGGCCCACACCACCATTGATCAGGCGGAAGAACTGATGCTGATGGGTGCAGTGGATTTTCTGCCCAAGCCCTTCCGCACCGAACAGCTGCGGAAAGTCTGTGATATCGCCATTCAGCGCGATGACTTTCTGGTGAGCAATGCCCAGTTTGCTGCGCGAGTCAGATCCCTGGAAGCGCGGGAGCTGGCATATCGCAACCTCTACGAAAGCCATCATCAGCTGCTGGATGATCTGCAGTCGGTGGTGATGGAGTTGGACAGAGACTTCAAGATCTGTTTTCTGAACCGGGCCTGGGAAAGCATGATGGGCTTTTCCATCGAAGAATCGCTCGGCTCTTCATTGGAGATGTTCATCGCGCCGGAGGATGCTGCACACTTTACGCTCTTCAAGGAAAAGATCAGTCTTTCACTGCTGCAGAACAAACCCTGTCCTGAAATTGAATTGTGCCTGACCGATCGCAAGCATCAAAAAGTCTGGGCACAGCTGAAGCCCAGCCGCTCCAGTCGCACCGAAAATTCCTCGACCCTGACCGTATGCCTCGACAACATCACGGAGCGGCGCGAGACGCAGGAGCAGTTGAAGTATCTCGCGATGCACGACTCGCTCACCGGTTTATATAACCGGCATTTTTTTGAGTCTGCCCTTGAACAGCTGGCGGCGGACGCGCTGCGTAACAATCGCCATCACGGCCTGATTTACATTGATCTCGATCACTTCAAAGTCATCAACGACACCTTTGGCCATCAGAAGGGCGATGATGTGCTGCGTGAGATGTCCATGCTGTTGGGACGGCGTATTCATAAACCGGATTTACTGTGTCGCCTGGGTGGCGATGAATTTGCGGTATTGGTGCACGATATCTCCGCTGAGGAAGCCCATCACTTCGCCCGTGATATCCAGATTATTGTAAGTGACTTCGGTTTTCAGATGCAGGGCCAGCGCATGAATCTTGGCTGCAGCATCGGCCTCTCATTGATTGATGGCAGTACGGCGAATTTCGAAGAATATCTGATGCGTGCCGATATCGCTCTTTATGTGGCCAAGGGCCGCGGCCGTAATCTGATTCATCAATATCATCCCGAAGATGATGAGAGTGATCAGCTGCGACGCTGCATCAATGTATCGCAGAAAATTCGTCGCGCGATTTCCGAGGATCGGATGGTGCTGCATTTCCAGCCTATCTTCGAAGCAAAAAGTGGCAAGGTTTCCTATTACGAAGCACTGGTCCGGATGCGCGAAACTGACGGCCGGATTATCGAGCCGGCAGAATTTATTCCTGCACTGGAAATGTCCGGCGAAATGCACATGCTGGACCGCTGGATCATCAGACTCGCCAGCAGGATGTTAAAAGATCATCCGCAACTTAATCGTATTGCCGTAAATCTGTCGGCGCAGGCGTTCAAAGACGAGAGCCTGGTGCCGACCATTCTGGATTGTCTGCGGGAGACGGATGTTGATCCAGCCCGCCTCACCTTTGAACTCACCGAAAGTGACAGTCTGTTTAATCTGCATATCACCCAACGGGTCATAGCTGACCTGCACGCCCTGGGCTGCAGCTTTTCCGTAGATGACTTCGGATCAGGTTTCAGCAGCTTCGCTTACCTGCGGGATTTACCGGCGGATTACATCAAGCTGGACGGATCATTCATTCAGAATCTGCATCGCAATACCGTGGATCAGACGCTGGTGCGTTCCATCATCCAGGTAGTTCAGGCACTCGGAAAAAAAGCGGTGGCCGAATACGTGGAAAATCAAGAGATTATGAATATCCTGCAGGAGATGGGAATTGATTACGTGCAGGGGTTCCATCTGGGTTATCCATTACCCATTGAAACTTTATTTAACGCAGAGTCGCCGGTTGAGGCTCAATCGACAGGCAGCGCTTAATCCGCATCCGGCACCCTGCGCGGTGCCGCGCCTTGATAATCAATATCCTCACAGCGCAGCGGCAGGAAAGTATCCGGTGATCGGTGATAGGTATCGAGATAGCAGGCTGTAACACCACTGGCCACCATCCCGGCAAACATCTGATAAACCTCCGCAGCCGTGAATCCCTGATCGGATAAAAACGCGGACATGTAGCCATTGATGTTCATCCCTTCATCAAAGCGACGCAGCAGGACCTGTTCGATGTCATAGGCCAGCGCGAGATGAGGCCCGACGGAGAAGCCCAGTTTTTTTCCAAATTTCTCCATGGCCTCCAGACGTTCATCACCTTTGGCAATAGGCCGGATATAGCCGACGATGTAGGGCTTGCCCCGATTCGCGGCAGTAATCTTTTCTACGATGGCTTCTGCTGAAGCTCCGGCCTGATGCTGGCGCAGCGCATCCTGAATAAATTCCACCCCGGCGAGTAATGTGTAAGGGCCGTAAGAGCGGGAGTCGGCGGCGAGTGACCCCATGGTCGTGGCCGCGACCACTGAGGTGCGGGCCGCCCCCGCCAATGCGCCGATCTGATTGCACCAGATGCGCGGATCCGGCCAGCTCAGGCAACCGTAGATACCTTCGATCCAGTCTGCGAGGGGCTTGTCGATCAATTTGCCCGTCGCATTCAACACCAGAATCTGAAAATAGGATTTTTTCCCCACCAGTTCCTCAAGCATGGAGTAACCGTGGCAGTACACGCCTTTACCGGGAAACCATCCGCCAGTGCGGCTGAAAATTTTCCCTCGTTTCTGTTCGAGCCGGGCTATGTGCCCGGCGTCGCTATGAGTGATGTGGGTTCTAGGATTCGATGACATAGTCTTCGTCGCTGACAAAAGGCATGGCAGTGATAGGTTTGTTGGCCAGCTCCAGGCCGTGGGCCACCAGTCCCGGCGCACCCAGTAACTGATACAGGCAACCTCCAGCGCGAGGATGAAAACCGAGGTCGGCGAACACGGCTGCTGCTATACCCGTAGTCAGCCATCCCAAGCCATGCGGTTCGAGTTCCTCTGCCAGACGATTGCCCCAGCGTAATATCTCGCCGGCAGCGGGCAATGTCAGCAACTGTTGCACGATGGTTTTTGCCATCAAATCCACACCACCGAAGTGTTCCCCGAATCCTGTACTGTGATCAGCGGACGGGCGAGATTGCAGGATCGTCTGAGCAACGGCGGTGGGAGCGTCATGCTGGTGTTTGCGGAGAAATCGCATGGCTGCTTCGATCTCGCCGCCACCGCGGTGTGCACCCCCGAGCACCGCTGTGGCAATGGGCAGTATGTGTACCGGATCGGTCTTGCCAACGCCGACGTTCATTGCGGCGCGGACGGCGGGGTGGCGAGGGCCGGGATTGATGAGAGCAATCATCAGACTCTGCAGCAGTTGCGCTTCATTCCTGTGGGGCAGTTCACCGCGAAACAGCAGGTAGAACACATCCACAAAAGAACGCTTTTCCATCAGCTCAATAAGGTCGTAGCCGTGACAGAAAACCTTAGCGGCAATGTAGGGATTATCTTCACTGGGATGTTCGGCCCAGATACGCGTGGCGGTGCGCGACGTGAAGGGTTCGTTGCGACTGCGTACCTGGTCGTGCTTGGGTTCTTCTGCCATGAAAACATGCTCGCGGGTTAGTGCCTATAATGCCGCTGAAGGCTTTCAGGCAAGAACATTCAGCGAAAAAGGTATTTCAGTTCCAGCCTGATGTTGCGCGACTCCAGCGGGTAATCTTCGGCAATCGTACCATTGCTCGGTTCCCGCGCATCTTCATTCAACAGATTACGCAGCGCGAGGGAAAGGTCCAGATTGGGCAGCAGGTTCCTGCGCCGCAGAGTGAAATTAACCAAGGTGTAATCATCAATGGCTGCGCGGTGNTCATCTTCTGCACGCTGACGGTCACCGACCCAGTAAACTTGACTGTTGAGGGACCAGCGGGGACTGAACTCCCAGTAGGCTCCCAGTTTAAACTGCTGGCCGGGTGCTTCGGGAACCGCATACCCGGAGTGTTTATCTTCGGCATCTTGCCAGGAATAGTTGCCGTGAAGCCGCAGGCTAGGCGTCGGCTGCCAGCTCACCTCCCACTCAAGACCTTCACCATCCTGATCCCGCGCGTTTTGCGCCGTTCTGGTGGTGGCGTTGCTATCGGGCATGAACTCAATCATGTCTTTGGCCTGATAGGTGAACAAGGT
>Ga0065721_10049732_pt1 | contig 28046 bp, 34 predicted proteins | sample Mesricmetagenome_FD_59108 | JGI IMG/M metagenome (GOLD analysis project Ga0065721, IMG submission 59108) | Mesophilic microbial community from rice straw/compost enrichment Sample: eDNA_1 v2 (version 2) | ecosystem: Engineered > Solid waste > Grass > Composting > Bioreactor | place: USA: Davis... | reverse complement strand
GCGTTAATGGAAGCCAAGCAGTGGGCGGATGATCTGCTCGATGCTGAGTGCCAGGGGCGGAAAGACAAGGAGAAGCGCATTCGCTTCAGCTTGGCTCGCAAGCTTGGCATTCCAGAAAGCTATCTTTTCCGTCTTCAATACAAGACCAACACGATGAACGACGTGCGGGGATCTGTCTACCGCGCGCTTATGATTGCCCATCAGGCCTATCAGCAGGCCTGCGAGGCGAATGAAGCCGCCGCGGAAGCCGACAAGGCCGAGCGGCTGAAACTGAAGGCAGCACGACATGCGGCTGATTTGGAGCGCGCTTCGGCGCGTCTGGGAACGGTTGCTGCTCAAGATCGAGCGGCGGAAAGGGAAGAGGCATGACAAAAGCTAAGGCCGCCAAAGCCGAGCCGGGACACAACATTCAGGATGAACGCGCCCAATTCGAGGAGCAGCAGTTCCTCAATACCTTCCGCGAGATCAAGGATCTGAAATCCGAGATCGGCGCCACCATGGGCGAGATCAACGAGGCCTACAAGCGCCTCAAGCCCCTCGGGTTCACCAAGGGAGACATCAAGTGGGCGATGGAACTGGAGGAGAAGGATTCGGGTGAGATCATCTCCATGATGCAGCGCCGCATCCGCATCGCCAAGATGCTCGGCCACGGGCTGGCGCGGCAGGTGGATCTCTTCGACCAGGACCGGACGCCTCTGGAGGATCGAGCCTACGAAGAAGGTCTCGCCGCCGGCAAGCTTCGGAAGGATGCAGCAAACCCGTACGGCGCCGACAGTGCGGCCGGTCAGGCATGGCAGCGCGGGTTCAATGAAGGGACAGCCTTCATCAACAAGGAGCTTGCCGCCGTCATGGACGATCCGTTCCCCGACGAGCAGCCCGCCGCGGCAGAGGCGTAAGGCAGGTCAACCATGTCCGTTCAAGCGCGAATGATGCTGGTGATTTGGGTCATGGCGATCCCGGCGATTGTCGGGTTTGTCGCCGTGCTGGTGGGGGCGGTTTGATGAAGGATTATGCCGAATTCCTTCAAGGCAAGATCAAGCTCGCGCCTGTATCCGGGTTCGATGTTGGAGACGGTGACGTCCATCCGATCCTGAAGCCACACCAGCGCGATATCGTCCGTTGGGCGGTACGCGGCGGCCGGCGCGCGATTTTCGCCGCTTTCGGCCTTGGGAAGTCTGTCATGCAGATCGAGATCCTCCGGCTTGTGACCAAGCATGTAAATGGCCGGGGGCTGATCATTCTGCCACTCGGTGTACGTCAAGAGTTCCGTCGAGACGGTCAGATGCTCGGCGTCGATATCAAATTCATACGCCGCATTGAGGAGGCCGAACCGACCGGCCTCTACATGACGAATTATGAGACCGTGCGCGACGGCAAGCTTGATCCTAATGAGTTCGTGGCTGTCAGTCTGGACGAGGCTTCTGTGCTTCGTTCCTACGGGTCGAAGACCTATCAGACGTTCCTTAGCCTGTTCTCTACCTCGCGGTTCCGGTTTGTTGCCACGGCCACACCGAGCCCGAACCGCTACAAGGAACTGATCCATTATGCAGGCTTCCTCGGCATCATGGACACCGGCCAGGCTCTTACCCGGTTCTTCCAGCGCGACAGCACCCAGGCGAATAACCTGACGCTCTACCCGCACAAGGAGCGCGAATTCTGGCTGTGGCTGAACTCCTGGGCGATCTTCCTGCAGCGTCCCTCCGATCTCGGCTATTCCAACGAGGGCTATGACCTCCAGCCGTTCAAGGTGGTCTATCACGAAGTCCAGACTGATCTTGCCGATGGCGGTACCGATCGCGACGGGCAGGCGATCCTATTCCGTGACAGTGCGATCGGCGTTGTCGGCGCCAGTCGAGAGAAGCGGGACACGCTGCAGAATCGCATTGCCAAGATGCAGGAGATCATTTCCGCGGCGCCGGACGATCATTTCATTATCTGGCACGATCTCGAGGATGAGCGGCGCGCAATCGAGCAGGCTTTGCCGGATGCTGTCTCGGTCTACGGGTCGCAGGACCTGGAGAAGCGAGAGCAGGCGATCATCGATTTCAGCGACGGCAAGTTTCAGTACCTCGCTGCCAAGCCGGTGATTGCAGGATCCGGCTGCAACTTCCAGCGCCACTGCCACAAGGCGATCTTCCTGGGCATCGGCTTCAAGTTCAACGACTTCATCCAAGCCATCCACCGGATCCATCGGTTCCTGCAGAGCCGGCCGGTCGAAATCCACATCATCTACGCCGAGAGCGAGCGCGAAATCCTCCGCGCTCTGCAGGCGAAATGGGAGAGGCATGACCAAATGGTCGACAACATGAGCGAGATCATTCGTGAGCATGGGCTTGACCAGCTTTCGGCAGCAGATGTCCTCACGCGCTCGATTGGCGTGGAGAGGATTGAGGCGAGGGGCGAAGGCTGGCTCGTCGCCAACAATGATTGTGTCGAGGAAGCCCGTTCCATGGCTGATCATTCGGTTGACCTGATCGTCACCTCGATCCCGTTCAGCAACCACTACGAATATACGCCGAGCTACAATGACTTCGGCCATACCGACGACGACGAGCATTTTTTCCGGCAAATGGACTTTCTAACCCCGGAACTGCTCCGCATCTTGAAGCCCGGCCGGATATACGCCTGCCACGTCAAGGACAGGATTTTGTTTGGGAACGTGACCGGGAAGGGCGTTCCGACCGTCAACCCCTTCCACGCCAAGACGCTGTTTCACTGCCTGGCGCACGGCTTCGACTACCTCGGCATGATCCAGATCAACACCGATGTCGTTCGCGAGAACAACCAGACCTATCGCCTCGGCTATACCGAAATGCGGAAAGACGGCACGAAGATGGGCGTCGGATCGCCTGAATATCTCCTGCTCTTCCGTGCGCCGCAAACCGACCGCACAAGGGGTTACGCTGACGATCCGGTGCGGAAGTCTAAGGAGGATTACAGCCTCGCGCGGTGGCAGGTGGACGCTCACGCCTTCTGGCGCTCGTCCGGTGATCGGCTGCTGACGCCCGAAGAACTGGCGGCTATGGGCCCGGACCTTCTCGCCAAGACCTTCACCGAATGGACGTTGCAGAATGTCTATGATTACGAAACACACATCCGCATAGGCGAGGCGCTGGAGAAACGCGGGGCCCTCCCTTCCACCTTTATGGCCTTGGCTCCGGGTGCAACGTCGCCTTGGACGTGGCATGACGTGAACCGGATGCGGACGCTGAATGGCGAGCAGTCGCGCAAGGGCCTCGAGTTCCACATCTGCCCCCTGCAATTCGACATTGTCGATCGTGTCATCAGCCGGTTCTCCGCAAAGGGTGAACTTGTGTTCGATCCGTTCGGCGGCCTGTTCACGGTCCCTTACCGGGCTCTGAAACTGGGTCGGAGTGGCAGGGCTGTCGAACTCAACCCCGGCTATTTCCTCGACGGCATCAAATACCTGGAGGCGATGGAGCGCGAGATCGCGATCCCGTCCCTCTTCGACGCACTTGGCAACGATGAGCGCGAGGCCGCCTAATGCGCCAATATACCCGCTTCCTCCGCAGCCTCTATGAACGCCTGCCGGGCTTCCTCGGGATCGCATTCCCCATCGCGACATCTCAGGCATGTCTCCCGAGCCTTCAGGTACTTCGGCCCAGGTTCAACCGGCCATTCCTCAATCAGAATGCGCCAACACTGCTCAATGTTCGTCACAATGCAGTACGAAAATCCCGGCCTTTCGAGGCGCAGATAAACGGGACTGGAGAACGAGATGACGGCCATGGACCCGTCGAACCGCAGGGAAGGGGGCTTGTTCCATGCTGATCCTTGGTCTCGACGTTGCAAGCAAGCTGGGCTGGGCGATCTTCGACACGGAAAGCAAGCCCTCGGCTATGCTCTCCGGCTCGATCAAGCTGGAGGGCGCCAATGCCTTTGAGAAGACGCAGGACATGCGCCGGAAGCTGCCGAAGCTGATCCGCGAGCATCAGCCGGCATTCGCGGCCATGGAGGCCCCGCTGACGTTCATTCCGCAATTCAAGAAGAAAACCCGCACCCTCATGGGCGTGGAGGAGGAAACCAGCACCATCAACGCCAATACGATCATGCAATTGAACTGGCTCGCCGGGGCTGCCGAGATGGTGGTGCTGGGGCAGAACGTGCCCTGCACGCTGGTTTCCCCCAGGACGTGGCAGAGCATCATCCCCGACCACATCCGCGGCGCTCCGAAGCAGCGCGCCAAGGCCTACTGCGACATGCTCCGCATCGACAGCCCGAACATAGATAGTCGCGATGCCTGCATTATCGCACTCTGGGCCGCCGGGCACGCGCAGGAGTTCAAGCTGATGCAGCGGGCAGAGGTGGCGGCGTGAAGGTACTGGCTCCGCCGACCGATCAGGAGCGCGCTGCGGCTCGTGATGCCGCGCTGGCGCTACGAGCGGCAATAGCGGACCCGAGCACTATGGGAGAACGGTCGGTTGTGCATGTCGACCTTGCCCGACCGCGCCGGGGTGAATGGTGGGAGACTTGGCCGAATCTTCCGGGGTTTTGTCGAGTCAACGGGAACCGGTTCAGGCACTCCCTTCTGCCCGGGTGGGAATACACCCGATCCGAAATAATCCGTGAGCTTATCCCAGACCTGGAGACGTTGGCAGATCGCGGCGTTCGGCCAACGGAGGCAACGCGATGAACGCAACCGCCGGCACCATCCGCGAAGTCCCTCACAACATCGAAGCCGAGCAGTGCTTGCTTGGCGCCGTCATGATCAACAATGGCTGTTACGATCTGGTCTCGCGCATCGTGCGGCCGGAGCATTTCTTTGAGCCGCTTCACCGGGACATATTCAAAGCTTCGGGCGACTTGATCACCGTCGGCCGCCGAGCAGACCCGATCACCCTTCGCGATTTCCTGCCCGCCAATGCCAAGGTCGGAGAGCTGACCCTTGTGCAATACCTCGCCGCACTTTGCGCCGATGCTGTCACGGTGGTCATGGCTCGCGACTATGCCGCCTCCATCTTCGATGCCTGGATGTCGCGCCAGATCATCGTGGCGTGCGAGGATACGGTTTCCCGCCTCTATGATCGTCGCCCCGGCATGGATCCGCTGCTTGAGGCCGGCCCGATCGAGGATACCCTCGCAAAGCTCCGCGCCGAGCGTGTCAGTGCCAGCGGGACGGCATCGCACGGCCGGCAGTATCTCGAAAGCCTCACGGCAGCGCGCCAACAGCGCAAGATCATGGGCGTGCCCATCTGCCTGCCTGAAATCGCCGCGGTGATCTCTGAGCCGTCATTCGAGGCCGGGAACCTCTATGGCCTGCTTTCCTCATCTGGCGAGGGCAAGACCTCCCTCACGCTGCAACTCATCATGCATGCGCTCAAGAAGGGGCACCCCGTCCAGTTCCTGAGCTTCGACCAATCCGCCGAGCAGTGCATCCGGCAGATGGTTGCGCAAGAGTATGGCATTGAAGCTCGCCGCCAGCGCGCCGGCGATCTCTCCGAAAAGGAATGGGAGAAGGTTGTCGACTTCTCCGAATGGATTGATCGCCAGCCATTCGAGGTGGTGAAATGCACCGACCACAGCGCGCCGCAGCTTCTCGCCTTCGCCAGGGCGTTCGTGAAGCGATTTGGTAACGGCAACACGCCGTTGATTGTGGTCGACCACATAGGCGCGGTGAAGCCCGAGGACAGGCGAGCAGACGAGGGGACCAAGGCAAAGGACATCAACAAGGTGTTCAAGGCTGGCGCCGAGCAGACGGGCGCTGCCTGGCTCATTCTCAACCAGCGCAACAGCTACGGCATGAAGCGAGACAATCCCCGGCCGATCTCGGCTGACCTCTTCGGCGGCGACCCGGCTAAGCAGGCCTACGACGCCATCTTCTACGTCTACCGCTACATCAAGTTCCTCGAGGAGCGGAAGGCCGTCGCGGCGTCGGATGCTGATTGGAAGAAGATCCACAAGGTTTTTCCACCGGACGTGATCAAGGGCGAGGACATCGCCCAGATTGGGGCGATCAAGGTCCGGTTCGGCAATGCCGCCATCACTCGGGATCTCATCTTCGAGGCCCGTTTCACCCGCTACCGCAGTGAGCAGCAGAACGACCAGCCCGAACTCATTGAAGGAGCCATGCTTTGACCGATCATCCGCGGTGGGAAGCCCATATAGAGGGCAATCGGATCTTCGGCGTTTATCTCCTGCCCGGAGCCTCGCAGTGGCGATATGTGCGTGAAGGGGGCAAGGCCAAGGCCTTCCCAAGCGAGAAAGCCGCTCAGGACGCCGCTCGTCAGGCTGCGCTCGATCGTCTCTTCCCGAGGATCGTCAGCACCATCGACAAAGCCGACAGGAAGGCCGCCGAGGCGCTTGGCGTGGAAGAGTGGCTCCGCAGCCGCCGGCAGGACGTCAAGAGCGCTCGGACCGTCCATCGGCCGGGGAAACCGCCATTCGTGATGCAGCGGGGCAAGGTACGCGCATGACCGTCCCGCCCCACATAGCGGCCCTATGCGATGAGTTCGGGATCGAGATCATCGATCGTAACAGGTATCCAGAGCCTGGGCAGACACGTGCTGTCGAAACGATGGCCCGCATATACCGGCGCTATGGGGAAGGGCACTTGCGGCTTGTCCTGACCACGCTGATGGAGGCGGGCAACAACAAGCTCCTCCTCGATGAAACCGGCCTCTGGATGGCATCGGATCTGGTCTTTAAATGCCGTGACTTGATCGAGCGCGACGCGAGCGCCTGGCTGGAGACGTGGGACCGCATACCCGGCGGAGAGCTTCAGTTCGTTTGCCAGGAGCTTCGTGGCGTCATCCCCCAGCGATTTGCCTTGGGCGGGATGATCTACGAGCGGATTTACCGTAGATTTAGGCCGAACGCGGATCAGATGGATTTGCTGGATGATCGAGCAAGATGGCGATCCGGTACGGCAGCGTGACAGACGGGGCGCATAGCATGGCAAAGTTGCGTTGGGGACCAAGGTTCAATGGCGCGAGCCGTGGATATCCGGTGATCCGGCCCATAAAGGCGCGCTGTAAGACGAAGGTTGCCGAGAATGCACCTGATCGCAAATGGCGCCTTAGCGCGATTGAAATAGCGGAGAGGAGTGTAGCGTTCTGGGAAAGGCGCATCGCTGACCTTAAAAGCAAGGGCGAAAATACATCCGAGTCAGTGCGGCACCTGCGGCGTTTCAAATCGAAGTTGAAGGTCCTCCAGCGGCAAGCAAAGAGAGGCAAGAGATGAACCCCGGCGACATCGCAGACGATGGGAGGCGTCCGTGACCAAAGCAAAATTGGTGGAGATCATGCGCCGCGAGTTGCGGCGCCAATTCGAGGAGGACGACCTCGGCTGGTATTCAGAAGGCGATGACTTCGTCGCAGTCGACGGAAATCCTGATCTGGAGCAGATCGCAGACGCCATCCTCAAAGAGATGGATGATAGACGGAGGATAGCGTGAGCGAGTGGGACGACATCTCTAGTGCCCCCCGGGACGGGACGGCCATCTATGCAAAGCGCGTCCATCGGGGCGTGGTGATATGGGAGGGTCTGGCAGAGTGGCGTACCGTTACCTTCCCATCGTTCATCAATGGGCGGCATGGTGTCGAGCCCGAATACACCGCAACAGGCTGGATGTACCCGCGCATTGACAAGCGCGTACCGGAGCCGACCCATTGGAGGGCTGAGTGAACCCAGCCGAGATCGCAGAGCGCTTTATCCGAGCTGCCGAGATTGAGCGAGCCACGCCCGGCCGCGTAGGCCCGGCACCAGTGCGCTCGCTCCAGCTCCCCTATGTCCATGACTGGATCGACAAACTCGGCTGGCGCAAGGAGAAGGGCGACAAGCTCAAACCAGGAGAGGACCCGCTCGCCGAGGAGCGCCGTCTGTTCTGGGAGAAGCTCGGCCTTCGCGCCTCCGCAGAGGAGCTTTCTCAGCTTGAAGAAATCCGCGAATGGCTCATGATTGTGCCGGATGAGGGACAGCGCCGGGCCCTCCTCGCATGGTCCATGGCAAAGGCCGGCGGCCGATCCTTCAACAAGTGGTGCTTCAAGATCGAGGGCATCCATCCCGAGACCGGGAGAAGGCGGAAAGACCGGGCAATTGCATGCATTGCGCTAGAACTCAACCGCAGGGCATTGCAGCATAACGAAAATCCCGATTTCGAGGTGTTGCCTGAAGACCCCGAAAACGAGCATATTGACGCTAACATCGCGAGCCGTGTGCGGGAGCATGACGGGATCAAGGCATGGGCCGCGGATGACGCCTTCACATCCATCCTGAGTGACGATCCTGCGGACTTCTCATGGGCGCAGAAGCGCAACGAGCTTCGCCGGCAGCGTGAGGCCAGGAAGAGGAAGCAGAAAGAGGCGGCATGATCCTTCCTACAGGAAAGCGGCGCTACCGCGTGGAGCAGGATGGATGCCTCGTCCTTCAAGTTGAGGAACGACCTCACTTCGCTACGAAGCATGGGCCGCTGCCTGTACCTGATGCTGAACCGTCATGGCGGGATGCTCGTCTAGAAGACCTGACGGTCCACGATATAGCTGCCCGCTGATGCCCAAGCCCGACCGCCGCTCACCAGAAGCGGAACCACATGGCTAAGCTCTCCAATCTGAAACCTAGACTTGGCACTCTCGCCCCTCGGGTAGGCTATGCACCAGGTGATGAGAAGGGGCGCACCCGATACAGGGATGCGACACAGCCATGGCGCGCCTGGTACAAGACGGCACGCTGGCAGAGGCTGCGCGAGCACATTCTAATCAGGGATCAGTTCACCTGCCAGAAGACGGGCGTGCTCCTTGTCGGCAAGCATCCTGCACCGAATAGCCCGGTGATCGACCACAAGATCCCGCACCGTGGTGATGAGCGTCTGTTCTGGGATGAGAGCAACTTGCACGCGGTGAGCAAGGCCTACCACGACAGCGTCAAGCAGAGCGAGGAACGGCGGCAGCGTCCATGACCGGCAAGGGGGGGTGGGTCGAAAGTCCGGAGCCCCGCCGCTCCCAGACCCGCGCCCCCCGCCATTCGCACAATTTTTTCCTCCGCCCCGAAATTCTCGGCAAAGCGATGAGATGACCGAAAAACCTAAACCGCAAAAGGCACGATCGAAAGGAGGGAGGCCATCCTTCCGGCCAAGCGTTGAGCAGCGGCGCATCGTTGAGGAAATGAAGTTCTGCGGCGAAAGCGAGAACACTATCGCCCGTGCGATCGGCATCGATCCTGATACGCTGCGCAAGCATTTCGCGGATGAACTTGCGGACGGCCATGCGCAGCGCAGGAAGGAGGTCATCGGCCTTCTTTTCGCCTCCGCCCGGGCGGGGAATGTCTCTGCCCAGAAGAAGCTTGAGGAAATGGGCCGGGTAGCAGGCGCCGCTGAGGCTGTGAAGGCCCGCGAGACCAAGCCCCCGAAGCTAGGGAAGAAGGAAGAGCGGCAGATCGCGGCAGAGAGTGTTGTGGGCAAGTATGCCCCGCCGACGCCGCCTAAGCTCGTCGTCAATAACCAGTGAAGCAATGGAGCACTGCCTGCCTGGATTGGCAGGAAAGGATCGTTGAAGGGCGGTCACTGATCCCGTTCGACCCGCTCTTTCCGGATGAGGCTGATGCCGCGCTTGCCGTCTTCCAGTCGCTGCGGATCGTGGATGCCCCCGGAAGCCCAACCTTTGGGGAGGCTTGCGAACAGTGGGTGTTCGATTGGGTGCGCGCCATCTTCGGCGCGTACGACCATCAGAGCGCAAAACGGCTTATCCGAGAGTTCTTCCTGCTCATCAGCAAGAAGAACGCGAAGTCGACAATCGCCGCCGGCATCATGGTCACAGCGCTGATCCGGAATTGGCGGTTCTCTGCTGAACTGCTGATCCTGGCCCCGACGATTGAGGCCGCAAACAACTCGTTCATCCCAGCCCGGGACATGGTCAATGCCGACGATGAACTACGAGACCTCCTGCACGTCCAGGAGAATTTCCGGCAGATCACGCACAGGACCACGAAAGCCGTCCTGAAGGTGGTAGCCGCGGACACGGATGTGGTCAGTGGCAAAAAGGCGGCGTTCGTCCTCGTAGATGAGCTCTGGATCTTTGGGAAGAAGCCGAATGCGGACGCAATGCTCCGGGAGGCAACCGGCGGATTGGTGGCCCGGCCTGAAGGGTTCGTGATCTATCTCTCGACGCAGAGCGATACGCCGCCGGCCGGTGTGTTCAAGGCAAAGCTGGATTATTTCCGCAATGTGCGGGACGGGATCGTGGAGGATCGAAAGAGCCTGCCGGTCCTCTATGAGTTCCCCGATCTCATGCTTGAGGAGAGAGCCTACCTCCAGCCGGAGAACTTTTACATCACGAACCCGAACCTAAACCGCTCGGTCAGCCGGGAATGGCTCGAGGATGAGTTGGCAAAGGTTCAGGGCGGCGACGATGGCGCGCTGCAGACGTTCCTTTCGAAGCATCTCAATGTCGAGATCGGTTTGAACCTGAGGGCCGATCGGTGGCCCGGTGCTGATTATTGGGAATTGGCGGTCGAGTCGGGTCTGACCTTCGACGCTCTCTTGGAGCGCTGCGAGGTGATCGTGATCGGCGGTGACGGTGGGGGTTTGGACGATCTGTTTGGGGGGGCATTCCTCGGGCGCGAAAAGGGAACGCGCCGGTGGCTTCTGTGGTGCAGGGCCTGGGCACACCCGATCGTCCTGAAACGGCGGAAAGAGATAGCCGCCACTCTGAAGGATTTCGCAGGTAAGGGCGATCTGGTCTTCTGCGAGAGGCCGACGCAAGACATCGAGGAGTTCGCTGATCTTTGCGAACGGGTACGCGATGCCGGTCTGCTCCCCGAGCAAGCGGGTATCGGTGTTGACAAGCTTGGGCTCCCAGCTCTCGTAGATGAACTGATCAACCGAGGCTTCGATACGGTCGACAACGGCGGGACGATAACCGGCGTCTCCCAGGGGGGCTATCTGAACCCGGCCATTCTCGGCGCTGAGCGAAAGCTGAGCGATGGGACACTGGTTCACGCAGGGCAACCGCTGATGGCCTGGTGTGTGGGCAACGCCAAAGTCGAGTTGAAGGGGTCCGCTCGCTCGATCACCAAGCAGGCCGCGGGCAAGGCGAAGATTGACCCGCTGATAGCAGCCTTCAACGCCGTGATGCTGATGAGCAGGAACCCGGAGGCTGCGGAGGTCGGCAACATGGATGACTTTTTCAAAAGCCTGGCAGGTGCGGCGTGAAGCTATTGCAGAAAATGGCAGATGCGGTGGTTCGCCACCTCACACCGCGCAACCCCAGGGGATGGTATCCCGATGGGCAGATCGGCGATGCCGGGGAGAGGGTGAGCGCTGAAACGGTGCTTGGGCTCTCCTCGGTGTGGGCGTGCGTGAACCTCCTCGCCGGAACGATCGCGAGCCTGCCGCTGATGGTCTACCGCACCCGACCGGATGGCCGCGTGGTGGCGCAGGATCACCCGCTTTATCGCATTCTGCACGACAGTCCGAACTTCGACCAGACTGCCGTGGACTTCTGGGAATTCATGTGTGCGTCAATCGAACTGTGGGGCAATGCCTACGCGCTGATTGAGCGTGGCGACGGGAAGGTGAGCGCTTTGACGCCCATCCTCCCAGCCTGCATGTCGGTAACCCGGTTGCAGAATGGCAGCATCCAGTATCGATGGACGGATAACGGAAAGTCCTTCACCGCGACCGAAGAAAGGGTACTGCACATCCGCGGCTTCGGCGGGAGCCCGCTCGGCGGCATGTCCACTCTGCATTTCGGCCGCCACGCCTTCAGCCTGGCGCGTGCGATCGACCGCTCGGCGGGCGGGATGTTTAAGAATGGGCTGCGCCCATCCGGGGTCCTAACCTTTGAAAAATGGCTTTCGCCCCAGCAGCGTGAGCTTGCAGAAACCAGGCTGACGGAAAAGTTCCTTGGATCGGTGAATGCAGGCAAGCCGCTGGTCTTGGAGGGCGGCACGAAATGGGAGCAACTAACTATCAACCCGGAAGACGCGCAAATGCTGGAATCGCGCGGCTTTTCGGTTGAGGAAATCTGTCGTTTCTTCGGCGTTCCGCCTTTCATGATAGGCCATACCGAGAAGTCTACGAGCTGGGGTACCGGCCTTGAGCAGCAGACCCTTGGCTTCCAGAAGTTCACCCTGCGCCGTCGACTGAAGCGTATCGAGCAGGCTTGTGAAAAACAGCTTCTCACACCGGCCGACAAAGCGGCAGGCATCACCATTGAATTCAATCTCGAGGGTTTACTGCGCGCCGACAGTGCCGGTCGGGCCCGGTTCTACCAGCAGATGACCGCCATTGGCGCGATGACCATCAATGAGGTCCGTGCGCTCGAAAATCTGCCGCCGGTTGAGGGCGGAGATGTACCGCGCATGCAGATGCAGAACGTCCCGATTTCGGAGATCGATAGAGAAGCCATGCGCCAACTGATCTCGGAGGAACGTTCTGATGCAGGATGAAGGATGGAAAGTTTACCGAGCAACCCGCTTTCGTACGCATCTGGGCGCGACGTGCTTGGAGTTCGCAGCTCGCGGCCAAATTGAGGCCGAGCGCAAACTAGCTGCCTATCTGGATCAACATGGCATCCACGCTCCGCAGGCCACCTGTCGCTTAGTCGAGGAGTAGACATGAAAACCAAGGACTTCGCCCTGCAGGTCAAGGACCTGTCGGAGGACGGCACCTTTGAGGGCTACGGCTCCATCTTCGGCAACGTCGATTCCTATGGCGAGAAGGTGATGCCGGGCGCATTCGCCGAGAGCCTGACCCGCCATCAGCGCGAGGGGAGCAACGTCCTTATGCTCTGGCAGCACAACCCGAATGAGCCGATTGGCGTTTGGGAGGACCTCGCCGAGGACGCCAAGGGGCTTTGGGGCAAAGGGCGTCTCATCCTGACCGTCCAGCGCGCCCGCGAGATCTACGAGCTGCTGAAGGCGAAGGCGATTCGCGGTCTTTCGATCGGCTACCGCGAGATCGAGACCGAACCGGACGGCAATATCCGCCTTCTGAAGAAGCTCGACCTCTACGAGATCAGCCCCGTCTCGTTCCCGGCCAATCGTCGGGCGCGGGTCGATGCTGTGAAGTCCGAGCGCATGGAAGAGTTCGCCCGCCGGCTTCGCGATGGCGACCCCATGCCTATCAAGGAATTCGAGGACATCCTGCGTGAGGCAGGTGTCCCGAAAGCCATGGCCGTACAGATCGCCTCTGTTGGCTATGCGAAGGCCATTCGGAGTGAGTCCGAGGGCAATCAGGCGAATGACGCTGTAGCACTGCTTCAGGCACTGCGCGGCTGACCTCCACTCACATCTGAAAGGTACTCCCATGAAACTGGGCATCTCTTCGATGCTGGCGGTAGCGATGATCGCTGCCCTCGGCGTCCTCACCGCCGGCAGCGCTTATGCGGCTGGTGGCATTGTGAACCCGGCCGACCTCGCGGCCCTTGCTCCCATCGCAGCGGTCGGAGCGGGCGGCATTGCGCGGCTCGCATCCTCGGCCATTGGTCCGCGCATCTTCTTCGCCCCGCCGGATGATGGCGGTAGCGGGGCCGCTACGAAGTCTGCCGCCGAGCTCGCCGCCGAGATCAAGGCGGAGCACCGGCAGGCCGTGGATGCCGTGAAGGCCATCGCCGAGGAGGCGCTCGGCAAGGCAAAAGCGGGAGAGACCCTGGCCAACTCAATCAAGGAGCAGGCAGACGACGCCCTCATCAAGATGAACACGCTTGGCGAGCAGCTTGCCCAGATCGAGCAGAAGCTTGCTCGCGGCGGCGGCAACGGGCCTGATGAGAAGAAGTCCATCGGTCAGCAGTTCATCGAATCCGATGGGCTGAAGGCCTTCCAGGAAGCCGGCTTCTCCAAGCAGGCCCGCGGTGCCGACATGCGCGTCAAGGCGACGATCACCTCGGCCACCACTGACACCGCGGGGGCGGCCGGAGCTGGCGTTGCTCCGACCCGTCTTCCCGGCGTCCTCATGCTCCCGGATCGCCGGCTGACCGTGCGAGATCTGATTTCGCCCGGCCAGATGGACGGCAACACTCTGGAGTATGTCCGTGAAACGGGCTTCACCAACAATGCGGCTCCGGTCGCAGAAACTGCGGCCAAGCCGGAATCGGACCTGAAGTTCGATGTCGTCACCACCTCGGCCAAGGTGATCGCGCACTGGATGAAGGCTTCGAAGCAGATCCTCGATGACTTCGCCCAGCTCCGCTCGATCATCGACAATCGCCTCCTTTATGGTCTGGCATATGTCGAGGAGCAGCAGCTTCTCAATGGTGACGGCACCGGGCAGAACCTGCACGGCATTTTGCCCCAGGCTTCGGCTTACGCGGTTCCGGCAGGCTTCACGCCTCCCACGCCGATGACGCAGATCGATGTACTTCGCATCGCGATGCTGCAGGCAGCACTCGCCGAGTATCCGGCGACTGGTCACGTCCTCAATCCGATCGACTGGACGTCGATCGAGACCCTGAAGGACGCTGACGGGCGCTATATCATCGGCAATCCACAAGGGACGATCGCGCCCACCATGTGGGGCCTGCCGGTGGTGCAGACCCAGGCCATGGCAGCAGGCACCTTCCTGACCGGTGCCTTCCGCCTCGGCGCCCAGCTCTTCGACCGCTGGGACGCGCGCATCGAGGTCGGATACGTGAACGACGACTTCACGAAAAACCTCGTCACAATCCTGGGCGAAGAGCGCTTGGCGCTCGCCGTCTACCGTCCCGAGGCCTTCGTCTCCGGCCCCATCAACCCGCCGGCTGCGCCGTAATCCGTTCGGCTCATCACGAGGGGCGGGCTTTGGCTCGCCCTTCTCATGAACCGAGAAGGAGAACCTGCCATGAAATTCTACGTCACCCGCCCACACCTCGGCGACAAGATGTATCTGCCCGGCGATACGCGAGAAGCGAATGAAGGCGATGTGAAGCATCTCATCGCAAACGGCGTGCTGTCGCCGAAGACTGAAGCCGAGGGCAAGCCGACCAACAAGGCTGAAACGGGCGCCCCGAAGAACAAGAGCGAGTAACCTATGTACCGCCCCGTCCTCGTTGAAGCGCCCTCCATCCTTCCGGTCACGGTCGAGGAGGTCAAGCAGTCGCTGCGCATCGATACCGCCGATGATGATGCGGTGATCGAGCGGGATATCCGCGCAGCCGTCGCGCACTACGAGGGCTGGACGGGCATCCTCGGCATCGTCCTTGTCGAACAGACTTGGCGGCAGGAGTTCGATAGCTTCGATTGCCTGCATCTGCCGCTCGGGCCAGTGATCGCCGTGTCATCGGTCAAATGGCGGAACAAGGAAGGCCAGATCGCCACGATCGACCAAGCAGACTATGCGCTTCGCACCGATGGAGCGGGGCGCTCGTTCGTTCAGTTCCGGCACGGCTACCACCATCCACCCGACCTTTATGAGAGTGCGGCGGTACAGGTGGAGTACCGGGCAGGATGGGCGAACACAGACGATACGCCGCCGAAGCCAACCGTGCCCGATGACATTCGCGTCGCCATGATCATGCGCGTGCAGCTGGGCTATGACGAGGCGGCGAAGGCGAATTCGGCCAACCTGGAGCGCGCGGAAGACGCGCTGATCTCCAAGTATCGCAGGTTCAGCCTCTGATGGTTACGGCACAAGACCTCGACCGCAAGATCACCATCCAGCGGTACACCTCTGTTCCAAATGAGTTTAACGAGCCCATCGAAACTTGGGCGGATTTCTTTACATGCCGCGCCAAGCGAAGGGATGTGAGTGACGGCGAGAAGTTCGCCGCCGGTCAAATCGGATCGACGCTTACCACGCGCTTTGTCGTCCGATCTTCCTCTGAGACGCGCACACTCACGACGAAGGACCGCCTCGTCCATGAAGGGGCGACGTTCAACATCCTCGGCGTTAAGGAGGCCAATGAAGGTCGCTTCCGCTTCATCGAAATCACGGCCGTGAAGGACAGTGACTGATGCGCTATTCCTGCGACAAAGACGATGCCGGCTACAAAGCATGGTGCGATTTGGCAAGCGATGGCCGCAAGGTTCTCGTCTATCTAGATCGCGCTTTGTTGAAAGATGCTATCACCGCCGATGATGTCGAAGGCATCGTAATCCACCCGCGGAGAACTGCGGAAGGGAATATCTCGATCAACCCTCACTCTGGCGAGATTCTTCTGGAGACCTTGCGCGGCAAGGTCACATTCGAGGTTGTCTGATGGCGCGCGGGATGAAGGTGAAGATCGAGGGCTTGCGTGAACTCGATCGAGCGCTCGGCCAGCTTCCAAAAGCAACGGGCAAGAGCGTTCTGCGCCGCGTGCTGAAGGAGGCAGGCGAGCCAATCGCAAGGGCCGCACGCGACCGAGCGCCGAAGCTCGAGTTGCATCTGGTGGAAAATATCGATGTGGGCACGAAGCTGACGCGCCGGCAAGCTGCCCTTCACCGCAAGACCTTTGCTGATGACCGGGCGAGTGCAGAGGTTTTCGTGGGGGCAGCAGATCCCGCCGGCGTGCAGCAGGAGTTCGGCAACGAACGCCACCCGCCTCAGCCCTTTATGCGACCGGCCTGGGACGCGACAAAAAGGCAGGCGCTCCACATCATCGAGCACCTGCTTTGGACCGAGATCGACAAGGCGGCACAGCGTCAGGCACGCAAGGCGGCAAAGGCCGGCAAATAGTCCATGGAAGAAGCAATCATTGCAATCCTGCTCGCCGACGCCGGCGTAGCGGGCCAGATCGGCACGCAGGTCTATCCCGGCCGTGCGCCACAAGGTGTGTCTACCGAATACGCATTGGTGCGTAGCGTGACGCGCTTGCCGGATTACACAATGGCCGGGCCCTCTGGTTATGAGGAGCGGCGGATCCAGATTGATGTGTACGCGCTGACCTACACGAAAGCGAAACGGACAGCACGCGCGATCGTCAATGCTCTCTCCGGACGCCGGGGAAAGCAGGGCGCAATCAATATCCAAGGCATCTTCCTCGATGGCGAGCGCGACCTGCCGACCACCGATGAGGATGATGACGTTTACAACCGCTTCCGCACTTCCCTCGACTTCATCATCCACCACGCCTGAACAGGAGAACTGAAATGGCCGAAACCGAAGCCATGATTGGCTATGGCAGTAAATTTGCCGTAGGCGATGGCGCAGACCCTGAGGTCTTTACCGACATCGCGGAGGTCTACGACATCACGCCGCCATCCGACACGATGGACGTGATCGATGCCACCCATATGCAATCGCCCGATGCCACACGAGAATTCATTCTCGGCCTGCGCGACCCAGGCGAGTGTTCCTTCGAAATGAACTTCATCCCAGGTGGTGCAGGTGACACTGCCATTCAGGACTGGCGCACCGCGCGGGAGCGGCGGACATGCCGGATCACATTCCCGAACAACGTCACCTGGACGTTCTCGGGCCTGCTGACCGGTTATGAGCCCGCCGCCCCGACCGATGACAAGATGACGGCGACCGTCACCATCAAGGTCACCGGCTCCTATGTCACGGGGATGGCTACCTGATCATGGCGAACCCACATCGCGGCTCGGTCGCTCTTCAGGTCGGCGACCGGGCGTATACTCTTTCGTTCTCCGTCAACGCACTGTGCGAGCTTGAAGATCTACTTGGACAGCCAGTGGCGCAGATAGCCCTGTCTCTCAATGATCCAGGCAATGTGCGCATGAGCACGGTGCGCGCTCTGGTGTGGGCCGCGCTGCGCGATCACCACGATGAGACCGCCCTGAAAGAGGCCGGACAGATCGCGACTGAAGCCGGGGTTCCGGCCTGTATGGAAGCGATCGGCAAAGCCTTCAAACTCGCCTTTCCTGAAGCGGAGGGGAAGGAAGCCGGCCGCCCTCCGAAGGCGAAGGCTTAAAGCCGCTCGACCTCCTGAAGTCATGGGTCGAAGCAGGGCAAGAGCCTTCGCTTTTCTGGCGGCTCACCTATCGCGAAATCGCCGTCATTCTCGCCGGGGTAGCAGCCCGCCTGAGGCGCGAGCACAACGAGCGGGCGTGGCTCGCCTGGCATACGGCGATGATCGGGCGCGTGAGGAAACCACCGAAACTGAAAGAGATGCTGCACGGCGCGGACAAGCCAAAGCGCCGGCAGACGATTGAAGAGCAAATCGCCATTGCCATGCAATGGACGGCGGCTCTTTCCCGAAAGAGGTAATCCATGGCAAGTGCGGTTATCGGCGCCCTGAGGGTCAATCTGGGGATCGACAGCGCGCAGTTCTGGGAGGGCATTTCCGGCCTGCAGAAAGGGCTGAAGGGGCTCGGCAAGTCGATGCAGAGCATCGGCACAACCATGTCAGCCTCCATCACGGCCCCGTTGACCGCGTTCGGCGCGCTCACGATTAAGACGGCGGGCAACTTCGAAGCCAGCATGAACCGCGTGCAGGCGGCGACCGGGGCGACGGCCGATGAGATCAAGGCCATGCGCGACATGGCAGTGCAGCTCGGGGCCGATACCAGCTTCTCGGCTTCCGAATCCGCTGACGCCATGGAGATGCTGGCGAAGAACGGCCTCGCAGCAAGCCAGATCCTCGATGGGGCAGTTTCTGCCAGCATGTCTCTTGCAGCCGCGAGCGGTTCCGATCTGTCGGCAGCAGCCGATGTCGCAACAGACGTGATGATGAACTTCGGCAAGGAGGCAAAGGAACTCGGCGGTCTTGTCGACGGCATCACCGGCGTCCTGCTTCAGTCGAAGTTTGGCTTTGACGATTACCGGCTTGCCATCGGCCAGGCTGGCGGCGTGGCCGGGAATCTCGGCGTGACCTTCGAGGACTTCAACACCGTTATCGCAGCAACGTCGAGCGCGTTCGCCAGCGGTTCGGATGCCGGCACGTCCTTCAAGAACTTCCTGACCCGGCTTGTCCCCGCTTCGAAAACGGCCGCCGCGGCAATGGACGAGCTTGGACTCGAGTTCTTCAACGCCGACGGCTCGATGAAGAGTATGGCCGCTATCGCGGATGAACTGCGCACAAAGATGTCTGGCCTGTCCGATCAGGACTTGAATACAGCCATGAAGGACATCTTCGGCGTGGATGCGATGCGCACGGCCATCATGCTGATGCAGCAGGGCGCGGATGGTCTCGATGCGATGCGCGCAAAGATCGCCGAGGCGTCCGCCGAGGAGCAGGCGGCTGCTCGCCTCAAGGGCTTCAACGGTGAACTGGAGAAGCTTTCAGGCGCCTTCGAGACGCTTCAGATAGCCATTGCCGACAGCGGCCTCCTGACGATGGTTACCGACTTCGTGTCGAAGGTGGCCGAATGGGTTGATGCTCTCGCTGAGACGAACCCAGAGCTTCTGAAGTGGGGAACGATAATCGGGGGGCTGGCTGCGGCCCTTGGACCGGTGGTCTTCTCTGTCGGCCTTCTCGCGACCGGCATTGCTGCGGTTGGAGCACCTGTCGCTCTGGTGGTGGCCGGCATAACTGCGCTCACCACCGCGATTATCGCCTTCTGGCCTGAAATCTCGGCTGCGGGGAAAGCGGTAAACGAGTTCCTGATCTCGGTCGGCGAGGAGGCCAAGGCGAAGATCCAGGCCTTCGGCACGGCTGTCGTGCAGATGAAGGATCAAGCGATCGAGGCCGTATCAGCCATGGTCACCGGCATTCAGGAATGGATCACGGGCCGGTTGAACTCAATCTGGGATGGCGTCACCTCCAAGGTCGAAGCCGTCAAGAACAAGTTCTATGACCTCTATGACGCGGTCGTCGGGCACTCCTTCATCCCCGACATGGTGACGGAGATCGGCCAATGGATGGGGCTGCTTGACGCGAATATGGTTCAGCCTGCGGCGGAATCTGTCGATCAGGTTAGTGCAAAAATGGGAGAGCTCGGCGATGTCGGGCAAGAAATAGGCCAGTCGATAGGGAGCGCCTTCAAGGGCGTCATCGATGGGTCGAAGAGTGTGAAGCAAGCGCTTTCTGAAGTTCTCTCGAAGCTCGCCGACATGCTTGCGAACCAGGCGTTTCAATCCCTATTCGGTGGCCGGGGTCTAGGCGGAGGAGGCGGCTTTTTGGGCGGCCTTTTCAGCAGCCTCGGCGGCCTCCTTGGCTTTGCCAATGGGGGGCAATTTCAGGTAGGTGGAGCCGGCGGGATTGACAGTCAGATCGTTGCTTTCCGAGCCTCCCCTGATGAAACGGTCAGCATCACAAAGCCCGGGCAGGATTTGGGCGGCGGCATAGCCGAAGTCATCGTGCGCGGTGTGTTTGTTGACGATAATGGCATCATCAAAGGCCAGATCACGGACATGGGTGCCCAAGCCAGCCAGGCGGGCGCGGCATTGGCTGTGAAGCAGGTCCAGCAGTCCATGCCGAACATGATCGCCCAGGCGCAATCCCGGAGCTTGTAATGGCGACACTTCTCTGGCCGCTAGGGGTGCTCCCCCCGCGCGAATTGATGATCGATATTGCACCGCGTTCGTTGGCGGGTCCATCGAGCGTTTCGGGTGTATCTCAGGTGGTGGCGTCCGATGCCGGCATTTGGAAGGCGACCTATGCCGGTATCCCCGTTGTAGACGATCAGAAGGTGCTCGCGTGGAGGGCGATCAACAACCTGCTTGAAGGACGGCTGATCTCAATCCTCGTTCCAATTTGGCGCTGGTATCAGCCGGTCCCGGCAGAGGCAGACGAGCTCGCGCTATACGACCCCGTGCCCCACTCGGATCAAAGCCCGTTTAGCGACGGGTCGATGTATCAGGGCGGCGTGATCGATGTCACCTTGGCATCTTCCATCCCACTGCGCGGCGTGACGGCGAATATCTCCATCAAGTCGGCAGACATGATCCAGCCGGGGCAGCATTTCAGCATCGAGGGGCGACTGTATCGCGTGAGGACGGTGAACTATACCTCCGAAACTACTGCCGCAATCACCTTCCGTCCGCCGGCGCGAGAGGCTGCCAGTGTTGGGGCGCGGCTCGAGTTCGATTTCCCGGTATGCCGCATGCGACTCGCAAGCGACGGGGAGATGGATCTTCCGCTTGACTATGGGCGCTGGTCGTTTCCGACCGTGAACTTCATTGAGGACGTGTGATGTCCTTCTTCACGCCAGAGCAGATCGCGGCGCTATCCGAACGCGAGGTCCGCATCGATCTGCTCGCCAAGTTCGAGTTTAAGTCGGAAACCATCTATATCTGGAACGGCAACACGGACCTTGTGACCGGTGGGCAGACGTGGAAACCGGCCTATGGTGCGGCCTCGATCGACGGGCTTTCCATTTCGCCCGGCACGACGTCCGAGACGGTGACTTTTCAGCTGAACGGTCTCCCTGGACAGGCCACAGATTTCCTCGCCAAGGCACTCGAGGAAACACCCGACATTACGCAGCAACTCGTCACTGTCTTCCTCCAGCTGTTTGCCGATGACTGGCAGCCGGTCGGTGCTCCCATCGGCATCTGGTGGGGTTTCATGCAGCCGCCACGGATCACGCGAACCGAAATGCAGGGGACCGAGGGCGCGGTGCAGTCCATCTCCATGCAGGCCGAGAACGCGTTCTTCAACCGGTCCCGGCCACCCTATGGCCGCTACACCGATCGCGATCAGCAGCGGCGCTCGCCCGGCGATAAGTTCTTCACCTTCGTCGGAAGCCTTCTCTTCAAGTCTTTCAAATACCCGGATTATTGAACCGTGACCGTCGAGGAATTCCTTGCCGCCGAGGCTGCGCTTCCGGCGTACCCCGGCGCGTGCTGCCGCATGGTCGATCGCTGGTTTCAGCAAGTGAAGGGCTATTCCGCCCTGTCCCGATACGGGCGCGATTTCCTCACGGACAATGATGTGCGCCAGTGGCTTTCGGAACCCGGCGGCATGGCTGTTGCGGTGAACCGGGTGGCGCGCGCTGCCGGCGTTCCGAAGACCAAGACGCCGCAGGCCGGGGATGTTGGCCTGATCATCCATGATGGGCGTCTCTGCGCCGCAATCCATTCGGGGGCAATGTGGGTCGGCCGCGATGAAAAAGGGCTGTTCTCGGCCCCGCAGGAAGCCGTCTGGAAAGCCTGGAGCCTGCGCTGATGCCTCAGTCTCTCGCGCTCCTGCTTTTCTATGCCGGCGCTCCGGCCATCATCACCAACGGTCTCGTTGGTATTGGTGCGCTCGGGTTTCTCGGTGCCGCCGTCCAGCTTGGTTTGTCGGTTGGCCTATCGGCTCTGGCATCATCGCTGTACAGGCCGAAGCAACCGAAGCCGGAAGACGTGCAGCAATCCTATCGTCAGGCCACGGCGCCACGCGTGCGGCACTACGGACGGGTCAAGACCTCCGGTCCCTGGGTCTTCGCTGAGGCGGAAAGCGGTAATTTCCATAAGGTCTTGGCGCTTGGCCAAGGCCCAATCGATGGCATCGAAGAATACTGGATCGATGACCATCAGGTGACGTTGGCACCCGGTGGCGGGGTGCAACAGGAACCTTGGTATGACGGCGGCGATTACAAGGTCATTATCCAAACGCGGCGTGGGCTGCCGATTGAAACGGCCTATGGATCGCTCACAGCGACATTTCCGGAATGGACAGCAGCCCACCGAGGGGACGGCGTTGCCAGCCTCTATGCCAAGCAGTTCGCTTCAGAGGATAGCGTGTATCTCTCGCGCTTTCCGAACGGCATCAACACGAATTACCGGGTTGTCCTGCGCGGTGCCATTATCCAGAACCCTTTGACCGGCGTTGTCGCCTGGGACGATCGAGCGGCATCCGTCATACGAGACTACATGAGCCATGCCGATGGCATGCGGCTGCCCCATAGCATCTTCACGACGCCTCTAGCCCAGGCCGGGTGGGAGCAGGCTTATATCAGGTCGAACGAACCCATAGGATTGAAGGGAGGCGGGACGGAGCCGCGCTATCGGCTCTGGGGCTCGTACCAGCTTGACGAGCGCCCGGCTGATGTCCTCGGGCGCATGCTCGCGGCCTGCGATGGTCGCCTCGTCCCAACGCCGGATGGGGGCCTGACGCTCGATATCGGAAAGTGGCAGGAGCCGACCGTCATCATCGGGCCCGACGCTATCACCGGCTTTTCCGATCTGGGGCGCGGTCGCAACATCATGGAGACCGCGAACACGATTCGCGCGACCTTCCTCGATCCAACGCAGGATTACCAGGCTACCGATGCTGACCCATGGGTCGACGCCGACGATGTTTTGGAGCGTGGGGAAATTTCGAAGGACGTCCAGTTCAACATGGCGCCGTCGCACAGCCAGGCGCGGCGGCTGATGAAGCTGGAGGCTTACCGAGCGAACCCTAGCTGGGTGGCAAACTTCCAGTGCAATCTTCGCGGCCTCGCGGCCTTCGGTGAGCGCTTTGTCCGCATCCAATATCCAGCATTCGGGATCAACAGCGTCTTCGAGGTGCAGGATTTCCGGTTTGTAATCGGCGAGGGGAACATCCTCCAAGGGGTCACCATCCAGGTCCAATCAATGCCGCAGGCGGCCTATTCGTGGGACCCGGCACAGGAAGAGGGCGATGCGCCAGAATCGGACGAAAGCGAGGTTGACGACAGCATCCCCGTTCCCGCCGCGCCGGATGTGAACCTGCTGCCGGGGCCGGTTGCCGAACTGACGTTCTCGCCGTCGCCCTCGATCCTGCTTCGCTACCTGGTCCGCTACAAGAAGACAGCCGACACGGAATGGACAACGGTCGGCCCGCTCAGTCAGGACGCGGAAACCTACACGACGCCAACACTGGCGGCGACCACACAATACGAATTCCAGATGGCCCTGCGCACTGAAAAGGGCCGTGTGGGCACCTGGGGCCCGAGCGCCACCGCCACCACACCCTGACGAACCTCACGAATCCGAAACCTCATCCCGCTGGCGGCTCGCCGGCGCAATCTCACTTGGAGAACTTGGCATGGCCCTTGATCGCGATCCCAACTACGTGTTCCGCGATTTCGTGACCGATGGCATTCCCGCCTCCGGCAAATGGGACCCGCGCAAGCCTGAGATCCGCCAGCTGCTTTCGGAATGGTGGCAGGTCCTGATAGCGCTGATCGCCGGTGCTGGCGGGGACATCGACCTTCCGAACCTGTTGATCCGCTATACGGTCACCGGGGGCACTCCGAACGCGATCACCGCCACTCCGAACCTTCCCGTACCGAGCGGTCCGGGGCTTGCGCTGTTTTCGATACAGATCCAGCAGACCAATACAGGACCGGTCACGATCAACGGCAAGCCGCTGCTGACGAGCTCGGGCAATCAACTTACGGCTGGCGGTCTTGTTGCAGGGGGGATGTATCTCTTCCTCGATAATGGGTCGAGTTTCCGGCTGCTCACCGACCAAGCGAGCGCCGCCCTCGTTGCGCAGATGGAGACGCTGCTCAACGACATGAAGAGGCGATATCTCGGCTCCTTCGCGGACAATGCCGCCGCTACTGCGGCCGCCGGAGGAACCCCATCGAGTGGGCAGCTGTATTGGAACACAACCAGCAGCGAGATGCGCATTTGGAATGGGTCAGCCTGGCAGGCATTTGCCGCCGTTGTAGCCGACCGGGCGATCACCTTGCCGAAATTGGGGGACATTTCCTTCAGTTCATTCCGTCAGTGGGGATTCGAGACATCCGTCGAGGGGTGGACGGCACTCAATGGAACTTTGTCAGCCCAGAACGGGGTCCTTACGTTTGTATCGACCGCCGCCGATCCGCAACTGAGCTCACCCATAATTGCCATTCCCGGCGCCCTCTTCAGCAAGATCCGGATGCGCGTTCGCCGAATTTCGGGTAACGGAACCTGGGACGGCAGCATCTATTACACCACCACCAACCACGGAATTTCTGGATCCTATGTGAAGCGCATTGCTGCACCCTCCAACTTTAACGAGTGGCAGGTGCTTGAATGGGACATGGCCGATCTGACTCAGGGCGGGAATGATTGGATCACCAGCACCATAACGCGGCTGCGCATCGACCTTTCTCAGTCTTCCGGCGATACCCTCGAAATCGATTGGATCTCTATCGGCGATCGGGCGCTTGCTCTGCCTAAGGCCGCTGGTCCACTCCACCTCAGTGTAATCGGTGACACGCAAGCAGCCCTTGATACGGCCCATGCGCTGGCCGACGACATCATCATAGACCGGCCGGTTGCGATCACCTCGACGGCGACTTGGCCGAACGGGAAGAACTATCTCTTCGTCAATGGCGGGCAGCTGGACATTGCCAACGGCGTAACTCTCACCATTCGCGGTCAGGTTTCTGCTGGCGTTTGGAAAGGCTTGCCGTCGTCGGCGCCGCGCAAGATCTTCAATACCACCGGGACAGGTAAGGTGGTCGGGCTTCGTTACACGAGGCCCGAATGGTGGGGTGCTCTGAGAAACGGCACGTCGGACGACGCCCCAGCCTTCAACGCTGCACAGCAGTGCATGGAAGAATCCATGTCATCGGATGGAGAAATATGTTTCGAGCTATCGGCGGGGAGCTACGGCTTAGGCCGTTCTGTTAAGTCCACCGTGAAGTCCAACTACCGGCCTGTATGGAGAGGTCAGGGAAGTACCGGCGCGACGATGCTCATTGCGTTGGCGTCATTCTCGACCGCGAACGGAACGGCGGCAATTCAGCTCGGCGGTGGAGCGTCAGAGATAACATTCGATGGTTGTCATATTGCTGGTTTCCGGGTGGTTCCCCAAGCTGGTACGAGCGCCTCGACAGGCGTTCTTATCGGCGGCTCTGCGGCGACTATCCATGCGGGATCTCACAATGCCGGTATCTTTGAAGACGTGAATGTCTATGACTTCGATACGTGCTGGAGGATCAAGAACGCTCGGTTGTTTACTCTTCGAAAGGTAGGTGGCTGGGTCCAGTCGAACGACAACGCCTATGCGATCGAGATCGAAGCTTTTAACGGCGAAACCACTGCCGACTTGGAAATCGAGAACTGCCAGTTCGTCGCGTCGGCTACCGGTGCCACATCCATGCGGATCAACGGGTTTGGGACCAATTCGCTGCTTACGGGCATTCGCCTGCCGGGTACGATCTTCTACAACGGCGGCATCACCATATCGTCCTCTAGCGGGGCTCGTGTGTGTGATGTCTGGTTCGATGGCGGCTGGCAGCTCGACGTGTTCCGCGCCCCGATCCAGATTGCCTGCGATGGCTCGACGTCCCAGCTCTATAACCTCAACTTCAACAACGGCTACTTTGCTGGCGCGCTCAGCGGAAATGTGATGGCGTTTAACATCTTCACCGCCAACAGTGGGAAAGTGAGAGGTGTGCGGGTGCGGGGGAACACTTTCATCAACACACAGGGGGATGTTGTGTTCACCAACGGCAATGTTCAAGGGGTTTTTGTCGAGGACAACGTATTTATCGACGCCGAAGGAGGCAATTTGATTACTATAGGCTCCGGCGTTTCAGGCGCGATTGTGACCGGGAATGTCATCGCGCGCCACTTTCGGACCGTCACCGCAGGCGCCCTGGTTGCAACTGTCTCGGGCGCAAACTACTATGCCATCCGCAATAACATGACAAACGGGCTTGCTGCGGCGGCGGTTAACGACGCGGCGGTAGGAGCACAGCGGATCGTGGACGGAAACTTATAGTTCTGGGGAGGGGTGGAGCAGGTGACCGCAGCAGTAGAGATGGCTCAACAATATGCTCGGTCTCACGCTCAGGGGTCTGTGCCTGACTACGAAAGCTTGCTGGAGCGGGCGTATAGTCGCTTGCTCAAACCAGGCCATGTCGTCATTGACATTGGAGCCCACGGCGGACGGCACACAGAACCTTTCCTAGCAGCCGTGGGCCCGCGTGGTCGCGTCTTTGCCTTCGAGCCATTGCCGCACATGGCTTCTGCACTCTCCTCCAGATTTTCCCGCATTTCCAACTGTTCGGTCTATGCGAAGGCGCTAAGTCGTACCCCAGGCAGAGCAGCCTTCACCTTTGTTCGCAATGCACCCGAAGAGTCAGGACTACGCCGAAAAGCATACAACATCCCCAATGCTGAAACTGAGACGATCCAAGTCCCGGTGAGCACACTCGATAAAGAGTTTCGGTGGCGGTGGAGGCTGGACTATATCAAGATCGATACTGAGGGCGCAGAAATAGACGTGCTTGAAGGCGGCCGTAATCTTATCCGCCGTTGCAGCCCAATCATCAGTGTCGAATACGGACGTCCCGCCTACAGCGCTTACGGACACACGGCGATGACACTTTACGAGCAGGCCCGGTCCATGGGGTACGTCTTGGGTGATTTGTGGGGCAACCCCATAAGAACTCCTGAAGCATGGCAGAAAGTTTGCGACGCGGCCTATTGGGATTATTTCATGATTCCAGAGGCCCGTATCGATGAATGGTCCAGTGCGCTGAAGTCCTAGCCGCACGCCTCACCATCACGCTCTCTCATAGCCGCTTTAGAGCGGCTTTTTTCTGATCCGAAAGGACCCGACATGGACCGTACCGTGCCCGCAGGCGCGGCTTATGCGCGCAGTGTTGATGCGAACGGGGATATCATCTGAAGACGGCGATCAAAATACTCGATGGTAAATCGAGATAGAACCTCAGATTGATTGTTGCCTGGGTGGATCACATAAAGACCATCCGGAGAGATAAGCTTAGTGACTGGCACCATCCCTCTGGAGGAATCGGCGCCAATCCCTGTTCTGCACTCTCCGCCCTGGGAGCGGAGCCAGTACATGTACTCCCCCAGCGTCGCCACGACGATTCTTAGGCAACGAGCTTTTCGCGGTATTGGGGGTGATCCTCGTACAGATCATGAAAGATCTTGGGTGCAGGACGCAAAAGGTCCTGAATGTCTCGACCTTTAAGTTCCGCTTCCCTTCCCTCAGCATTTAAGGCGACTTTCAGCCGCTCTAACGCTTCGTCAAACGAGCTTCCCTGCGCAGACACGTCAACTTCCAGTACTTGCGCGACAAAGACATCCCCGTCCTTGAGGCCCACAACCCGGTATGTCTGTTTCATTTGCAGTCACTCCAAACAAGCCCGTGTAGATGGGCTTTTTCGCCGAAAAGTCAACACTGGAGCAAATCGGCGCTCCTCCCCTGAGGCTTTAGCGAAGCACGGGATCATTAAAAAATCAACAAGGGAGAATGTCGCATGGAAGCCAACTTCCAGAGGGCACTTGCGCTCGTCCTGAAGCATGAGGGCGGCTTTGCCGACCATCCGTCCGACCCGGGCGGGGCCACGAATAAGGGCATCACACTCAA
>Ga0065721_10005104_pt1 | contig 28054 bp, 37 predicted proteins | sample Mesricmetagenome_FD_59108 | JGI IMG/M metagenome (GOLD analysis project Ga0065721, IMG submission 59108) | Mesophilic microbial community from rice straw/compost enrichment Sample: eDNA_1 v2 (version 2) | ecosystem: Engineered > Solid waste > Grass > Composting > Bioreactor | place: USA: Davis... | reverse complement strand
GCCGCGCCCCGCGGCCGGAGACCTCACCCCCACGGGGGGCTCGTGGGTCGCGCACCGTGATCTGCAGCTCGACCCCGACAGCCGTCTGGTCCGTGTCGGCGGGGAGGAGCTCGACCTCACCCGTACCGAGTTCGACCTGCTGGCCACCCTGATGGAGTCCAAGCGGCGCGTGCGCAGCAAGGCCGATCTCACGCTCGTCCTCCGGGGGGAGTCCTACGTGACCAGCTACTTCGTCGGCGAGGCCGACAAGCGCGCGATCGAGGCGCACATGACGAACCTGCGCCGCAAGCTGGGCGACAACCCGGCCAACCCCCGGTACATCGAGACCGTTCGCGGAGTCGGCTATCGCCTCACCTCGGAGTTGCTGGCCGCTCCCTGAGCCTCCCCCGACGACATAACGGATGCCTCGACCCTCCCCAGGGCCGAGGCATCCGTGTCTCTGATGCGTTCGGGCGCGATCAGATCCTGTGTTCGTCAGACCTTGAAGCCGTGCTGGCGACGAACGAGCTTGGAGAACATGAGGAGGGTCTGCAAGACGGTGACCACACCGACGATGGGCCACCCGATCCAGAGGATCGAGGACTGCACCATGGGGCCGACCATGACCCAGATCACGGCGAGGGCGATGGCCACGGCGATGAGGACGACCATCGGCGTCCAGTGACCGAGACCGCCACCGCGCTCGGCCTTGGCCTGCATCGCCCAGTTGTCGACCTTCTTGCGGGAGAGGAAGCGGGTCCACGAGCGCACGAAGTGGCTGATGCGGATCCACATGAACAACTCGGCGGGGAAGAAGAGCACCGCGAAGAGCACGTCGCTGCGGTTGCAGTTCTTCATGGTGCGGGCGATGCGGAGGTTCAGCAGCATGGCGATCACCGGCGGGATCAGCCACAGGGGCGAGAAGACGAAGGCGCCGATCGACAGCGAGCCCGCCAGCAGCGTCAGGAACGCCACACGCACGAACAGGTTCGTCAGCATGCCGAAGTTCTCGAACCACCGCAGGCGCAGGTTCGGGTGGAAGGGCTGCCCCTTGGTGTCACCGCGCTGGCCGGGCCACATCAGCTCGATCGCGCCGTAGGTCCACTTGACCTGCTGAGCGTCGTAACCCGACAGCGTGGTCATGCCGCCCACGTCGGCCCGCGCGTACGGGCTGATCTTGGTGAGGTAGCCGGCGCTCTTGATCTGGAGCGACAGCAGCGAGTCCTCCACCTCCGAGTCCTTGACCCACGGCGTCGACTGGTGGTTCTGCTGCATCGCGTCGCGCAGGGCGTTGGTGGAGAAGATCGAGAACTGCCCACCGAGGACCGCCATGTTGCGGCCGCGGAGCATGTTCTGCAGGTTGAACGCCGCGAACTGCGTGCGCTGACCGGCGGTGAGGAACCGGGCGATGACGCCCTTGATCGGCTTGTCGTCGATCGTGTAGATCGCGGAGATCCCGCCGATGCGCGAGTCCGACACCGCCTCGGTCTCGAGATACTCGACGGCCTTCGTGTCGGCGATGGTGTCGCCGTCGACGCCGAGGAGGTAGTCGTAGCCCTCGACGAGCGAGTAGCCGTAGTTGAGCGCGCCGACCTTCTTGTCGGGGTTCTTTCCGATGTCGTGTACGAAGACCTCGGTGAACTGCTCGCCGAGTTCGGTGTGCAGCTCGTGCGGACCGCTGTACTCGGACGCGATCTTCACCGTGGCATCCGAGGTGTTGTTGACGACCACGTGGATGACATCCGGCACGCGGGTCTGGGCGAGGAGGGCCTCGATCACATCGGCGATCGACTCCTCCTCGTTGTACGCGGGGATGACGCACCCGATGGTCGAGCGGTGGACCGACGTGTTCTCGAGGACCGCCGCGAAGTCATCCGCGAAGCCGTGCTCCTCCGCCGTCGACGTTGCCGCCAACTCACCCGCGTGGAGGTTGAATTCCCGGGTGGTGGGGGTGAAGCTGCGCGCATCGGTCATGGCGATGTCTTCCTGTCGGTGTATCGGCGTATCGGCCATGTCCCACTCTGGTAGGTTCGCCGCAACGCGACCACCGCACACGAACACCTTCCCCGCAAGATTTCCTCAAGATTTGCGGGCGGTCCCCCGAAGGAGACGCGACCCCGTGATCTTCCTCGCTCTCCTGGCCTCCATCGCCGCGGCGGGTCTCGCGCTGACGATGCTCTTCCTGGCCCACGGTCGCCCCGAGGACGACCGTGGCGGTCCCCGCGCCGACATGGTGCGTTACTTCGGCGGGGCGGCGATCGCCGCACTGCTGTGCGGGGCGATGAACATCCTCGAAACGGCCGGGGGCGGCGACACGGCGGCCGCGATCGGCAACGCCACCAACCTCGTCGCCGTCGGGCTCATCTGGGCCGGAGCGCGGCGGTTGAATCGCCGTCGCGCCATCGGCGCCGTCAGCACGGCCGCGGGCGCCGTGCTCATGCTCGGCTTCACGTTCCTCATCCCCCTCGACGATGCGACGCTGCTGAAGACGGCCGGACTGACGGTGTTCGGCGCGCTGAGTGCACTCGAGCTCGCTCGACGACCCCTCGGCGCCCTGTCGGGGGCGCGGGTGCTGTCATGGACGCTCGGCGTCTACGCCGCGTACAACCTCTCCCGCCTCATCGTGGTCGGCGTCGCGGGAGTCGGCCCCCTGATCGGACGCGGTCCCGTCTCCGCCGAGACGACCGCCGCTGTCAGTGCCGTCGCCATCGTCCTCGTGTCCGTGTCCGTGGTGCGCCTGGGTCGCCAACTCGACGACGCCCCGGCACCCGGCACGCGCGCCCACGACCGGGGCGTGCTCCGCCGCGCGGCCGCTCGGATGCTGGCGACCCGGCAGAGCGTTCGCGCGACGCTCGTGCGGGTGCCGGAGATCGATCTGATCCGCGCGGCCCACAGCGCCGAACGGGCGGACATGATCCTGCGCGCGGTGTCCGCTGCACTCGAGGACTCGCTCGAGGACGCCGCCTGCGGGATGCCGGGACGCGACACGGTGTTCGCGATCGCTCCCGCGGCGTGCGACACCGCCGAGCTCGAGCGGGACGTACGCGTGGCCTTCGCGCGGCGCATGCCCGAGATCGACTACGCCGACGTGCCCGACCTGACGTTCGAGCATCGCCTCGTCGCCGACGTGGACGAACTCTCGCTCCTGATGGACGCCCGCCGGCCACGCCCGCGTCAAGAGCAGCGCGAGGACTGACCCGCCCGAGCGGCCGCTCAGTTCGACCCGGTGCCCTGTCCCCACCCAGGTGCGCGCCCGGTGCTGGAGCTCGTCCCGGTCGTCCCGGTCACGGTCGCCTGCCCTGCGTCGCTGTAGATGGCGATCGGCAGGTACTGGTACACCGTCTGCTGCGAGAAGGACGAGTCCGTGTTCGCGGTGCCCTCGACGGCGACGTTCAGGGCGAATTCCAGCGTGATGCCGTACGTGTCGTTCGGGAGTTGCCGGATGGAGGTCGTGGGAACCAGCAGACCGCCCTGGAAGCTGTTGAGGAGCAGTCCGCGATCGGAACGCAGCGTGTCGGACGGCACCAGCGTGCGGGGGTCGGCGCTGAACTGGAAGGGATTGGAGACCTGCCCGCTCGTCTGCGCCGTCTGCGAGCTGATCGACACGGAGGACAGATACACGCGCCGCTTCTGCGTGAGGACCGCTTTCTCATCAACGCGCTTGTCGACGACGTTGATCGCGAAGCCGAACTGCTTCTCGTTGGTGGACGTCCACTCCATCGTGCGCTTGGGGTTGTCGGCCCATACGTCCAGCCGCACCTCCAGACCGTCCGCGACCTCCGAGGTCAGCGACACCGAGCCGTCGTAGGTGAACTGCGAGTCGAAAGGCTTCGCGGTCGCGCTGGCCGCGGGCTCCGGGGTCGCGACGACGACGGACTGGCCGCCTCCGCCGACCTGTCCGGGCAGCGCGTTGAAGAGATCGGCCACCTGCGTGCAGCCGGTCAACGTCGTGGGGACGACGACGGCCACGGCGAGGGCCGATGCGATCACGCGGGCGCGACGGCGGAAGGACATGCTCACGGGGTACTCCTGAGGATCAGCGCAGGATGCGCAGAGGTCGCTGAACGACCATCACACTGCGGGATGCAGGCCTCAGGGGGAGTCTGACCGGTCGTCGTGATGCGCGGATCGCGAGCGGCGAGCAGAGACAGGATGGCGCGCAGAAGACTACACCACTCTCTATACACTCGATCACATGGCATCCGTGAGGAACGTCCCACCGGCGGTTGCTGCGGGAGGGGGACACGACGACGACGCGAGCCCCAGCAGCCGCACCCGCTCGGTCTGGTTGCTCCAACTCGTCCTGGGCGCGAGCGTGGTCATCACCGTCCTCCTCGTCCAGGCACTCGAACCGACCCTCTTCTCGCTCTGGTCGTTCTCCTCGGGAGTCGGGGTCGTCATCGCCCTCACCGCCGTGGCGATCGTGGTGCCCTGGCACAGATTCCCCCGCGCGGCCGTCGCGGTGATCCCCTTCGGCGACATCATCGGGATCGGCCTGCTGAGCTTCGGCACCGACCTGCGCTTCGGGTTCTTCTGGGTGTTCCCGATCATCTGGATCGCCACCCACTTCGCACTCGCCTACCTCATCTCAGCGATCGGCGCGGTCGGCGTGCTCATCGTCGTCGACGCGACGGTCAACGCGACCGGGCCCGTCACCGCCCTCCGGTTGATCGTCGTGCTGCTGTCGCTGACCTTCATCGCCATCACCTCCTTCCTGTCGGCTCGGCAGACGCGCGCCTTCAAACAGCTCCTCCGTCGACAGGCCAGTCGTCTCCAAGGGACCCTCCAGCGCGTGTCCGGTCAGGAGCGGCGCGTCTCGCAGATGCTCAACGGTCTCGACACCGGTATCGCCCGCCTGTCCGCCGACGGAGAGGTCCTCGCCCTCAACGACACGTACGTCGATCTCTACGGGGTCGAGCGCGACGAGCCCCAGCGGCCCGGCGCGGCGGTCGAGTACGCGACGCTCCGCGGGGATCCGCTGCCCGAAGCCGAGCGGCCCTTCGCGCGCGCGGCCCGCGGGGAGCAGTTCGACGACGAACGCGTGTGGCTCTTCGACACCCACGGGGACTGGCACGCGCTGTCGGTGTCGACCCGACGCCTGATCTCGTCGGACGAGCCCGAGAGCACGCTGCTCATCGTCCACGACATCACCGCCCTGATCGAGGCGGAGCGGGCGCGAGAGCGCCTCGCCGCCACGGTCTCGCACGAACTGCGCAATCCGCTCACCGCGATCGTCGGTCACGCCGACCTCGCTCTGGACGGCCCCGACCTCTCCCCCAAGGTGCGCGAGCAGATCGAGGTCATCGCGGGGGCGGGCGAACGCATGCAGAAGCTGATCTCCGAGATCCTCGCGAACTCCCGCGGCGTCTTCCGCGATCAGACGGCGCCCGCCACGGCCGACGCGAGCCGCATCATCGCGTCGTCCCTGGCGTCCTTCCGCCCCGCGGCCGCCGCGCGCCGCGTGAGCGTCATCGACGAGCTCCCGCCCTCGGCCGAAGTCCTCGGCGACGCGTTCCGTCTCCGGCAGGCGTTCGACAACATCCTCAGCAACGCGATCAAGTACACCCCCGCCGGAGGATCGATCCGCATCTCCGGAGAGGTCTCCCCGGACGATGTGATCCTGCGATTCGCCGACACGGGTATCGGTATCCACCCCGACGATCTCGCACGCGTCTTCGACCCCTACTTCCGCGCCCAGAGCGTGCGCGACAGTTCGACCCCCGGCACGGGCTTGGGGATGGGCATCATCCGCAGCATCGTCGAAGAGCAGGGCGGGTCCCTCTTCCTCGACAGCGAGCTGGGCTCCGGCACCACGGTGACCGTCATCCTCCCCGTGCGCACCGAAGCCGAGGCCGCATGACCCCCAGCGACGTGCTGTCCAATCTCGGACTCGCGCAGGCCACCGTCGCCACCCTGGGAACGGTCATGATCATCGGATTGGGGTTCCTGCACCGCCCCTCGCGTTCCGCGCTGCTGTGGTCGCTCGCGTTCGTCCTCGCGATGACCAGCACCTGGGTCTCGGTGACGGGCGCGATCCTCGACGACGAGACCGTGCGGCGCGCGGGACTCGGACTCATGCTCGGTGCCCCGGCCCTCATCTGGTCGGGCTTCCGGGCCCGGCGGGGTGTGCACTCGATGCCCTGGATCGGCGCCCTGCAGGCCGTGGTCACGGCCGCCGTCTTCATGACCGTCACCGATCTCAGCGCATACGGACTGGCCTTCCGGCTCGCCTTCGTGGGGGCGGCCGTCTTCGCCGGTCTTACCCTCGGCGAGATGCGTCACGCCGCCGACCGGCTCGAGAGGCTGGCCCTGCCGCTGGCGATCGTCTCGGCGGCCTTCGTCGCCCTCGGCGTGGCCATCCTCGTCTCCGGGCTCTCCGCCCCCGGCAGCATCGGAGACCTCTCCCTGGCGCGCATCCTCAACGGGCTGTCCATGCTGGTCTTCTTGGTCTGCGCGACCGTCTCCCTGCTGTACTTCACCTCCGTCTCGCCCGCCGGGCAGCGGGCGGCGTCGTCGTGGCCGCATTTCGTGGTCACCGCGTCCGATCGCCTGCGTCGTGCCGCGCGCTCTCGAGAAGAGAGCTGGGCCGTACTCACCGTCCGACTCGACGACCCCCAGCACCTGCGCAGCGCCGCCGGAGAGAACGCGTGGATGCGACTCGTCGGCGATTTCGAGACCGTCGTCGCCGAGACCTTCCCCGCGGAGGCGGACCTCGGACGCGAGGTCCGCGGGCGCGTGGTGGTCGTCGTGGCCCGGCCGGACTCGATCCTCCGCGAACAGGTTCGCACGCTCCTTCGCCGCATCACCGAGATCGACTCGTCCGCCTACGTCGGCGTCCAGGTGTCGGCGAGCGTGGGATGGGTCCCCGCCGAGATGGCGGACTTCGACTTGCCGGCCCTCATCGTCGAAGCCGACCGTGCGGCCCTCGAAGCGACCCGCCAGGGCGGCGACCGCTGGAAGCGTGTGCGCGCCTGATCAGCCCGTCGTGGTCTCGCCGCCGCCGGCGATGGCAACGGTCAGGGTGTCGCTCGCGGTCTGCTTGGCGAATTCGTTGGACGTCGGGGTGGTCTGGACCAGGAACTCGAAGGTGAACTGGAGGGTGACGAATGTGGCATCCGCCGGCACCTCCCCCACGTTGAACGTCTGCGAATAGCTGTAGGGAGAGAGGACGAGATACCCGGGCGCGTCGGTCTGATCGGTCTGCGCGGTGAGGGGCGAGAAGGACTGCGAGGCGTTGCCAGGGACGGCCGTCATCGTCGCCCGCTGCAGATAGACCTTCTGGCCGTCGTCGGGAGAGACGGTGGTGACCATCGACAGGCTCACGGGCTTCAGCGCGGTCGGCGTCCACCGGTCCATCGACAGCGTCGACCAGTAGTCGACCGTGGCGCTGACGGCTCCCGCGGTGAGGGGTCGCTGCGTGGATCCGCTCGACAGGTCGTTGCGGACGGGCTGCGGGGCGACGCTCGCCGTCGCCGTCGGAGAAGCCGAGGCGGAGGGCTGACCGCCGCCGTCCGCCCAGGGAGGAGCACCGCATCCGGAGAGTGCGAGAGCACCCGAGACGGCGAGCGCTGCGACGCCGACGAGCCTTCGGCGCTTCGTTGCGAGCCTCATTCGTCCTCCCCCGGATCGTTCCCTCAAGTGTAGGTGCCCGGCGACGACCGTCCGCCGTCGGGCGCCTATCGTGTGCGCGTGATGCGCTCATCCTCTTCCCCCCGCCCGGGCCGCGCGTCCCGGGTCTTCGTCGGCGCCGTGCTCGCCGTCCTTCTCCTCGGAGCGGGCTGCTCCGTGTGGATCGGCGTACGGGGGATGTCCGCCGTCGCCCACCTGCGCGCGGCCCAGACCACCGTCGCATCCGCCGCGGCCGACCTGCGGGATCCCGCCGGTGCGATCTCGCGTCTGAGCGCGGCCTCCGCCGACACCTCCGCGGCGCGCGCGCTCACGGACGACCCGGTCTGGTCGGCCGCCGGGGCGCTGCCCTGGATCGGCCCGCAGCTGGATGCGATCGCGCAGACCGCCGCGGCCGTCGACGACGCGCTGACGACCGCCGTCCCCTCGCTCGGTGACGCGTCCGCGCTGCTGGCGCCCGAGGCACTGCGCGGCCCGGACGGCACGATCGACGTCGCGCGCGTGGCATCCGCCGCGCCCGAAGCCGGTGAGGCCGCGTCCGGACTGCGGGCGGCCGCCGACCGCGTGGCGGCGCTGGACAGGGCTCCCCTGCTCGGGGCGCTCGCAGCCGCCGTCGCGTCGACGTCCACGATGCTGGACCGGGCTGCCACGGACGCCGACGCGCTGCGGCGGGCCACGGAGCTGCTCCCCCGCATGCTCGGAGCCGATGCCCCGCGCTCCACCCTGCTGCTGTTCCAGAACAACGCCGAGTGGCGCTCTCTGGGCGGAGTGGTCGGGGCCATCGCGCAGGTCGACACCGATCGAGGACGTCTCACGCTGTCGGCCCAGGCGTCGAGCGCCGACGTCACCGCGTTCGCCCATGATCCCGTCCTCCCCCTGCCCGACGACGTCCGCGACCTCTACGACACCCGCCCGGCCCGTTACCTGCAGAACACGACGCAGGTCCCCGACTTCGCCGTGGGGGCGGCGATCGCTCGCGAGATGTGGAAGCGCACACACGGCACCGAGGTCGACGCCGTCGTCGCGATCGACCCGGTCGCCCTCTCCTATCTGTTGCGGGCGACCGGGCCGGTCGCCCTTCCGAGCGGAGATGAGCTCACCGCCGACGACGCCGTGCCGCTGCTGCTGGATGAGGCGTACCGGCGCTTCGACGATCCGCGGGATCAGGACGCGTTCTTCCAGAGCGCCTCCGGGGCCGTGTTCCAGGCACTGGCCGAGGGGCGGGGGGATGCGACCGCCCTCCTCGACGCCCTCACCCGTGCGGGGGCCGAACGACGCATCCTGGTGTGGAACGCGGATGCCGCCGACCAGGCCGTGCTGGACGGATCCACCCTGCAGGGTGCGCTGCCCGTCTCCGACGCCACCCGCAGCACGATCGGGGTGTACTTCAACGACGGCACGGGTTCCAAGATGGACTACTACCTCCACCCGAGCGTCGCGGTCGGATGGTGCGACGTCGACGAGGCGACGCTGCACGTGACCCTCCGCAACGCCGCGCCCGATCCCGCGACGCTCCCTCCCTACGTGACGGGTGCGGGCGAGTACGGGGTTCCCGTCGGCGACGCGCTGACGGGCGTGTACGTCTACCTCCCGCCGGGCGCGGAGGTGCTCGACCGCCGCACCTCCTCCGACGGCGGCCCGGCGCCCGGTTTCGCGGGCGGCACCCATGACGGCCGACCGGTCGTCAAGTGGTCCGTGCAGCTGTCGCCGGGAGCCACCGGTGTGCTCGACCTGGACGTCCGGATGCCGATGACTCCCGACCTCGAGATCGTGTCGACCCCGACGAGCGACCCCGCGGAGATCCCCTCGGCGGGGTCCTGTCCCTCGTCCGGGTGAAGTCCGACACACCTCCGCGTGAAAGCGAGCGCGACGCGCCGTTGCGCGCGCCGCTCCTCCGCGAGACTCCCGGAAGGAGCGGCGCGGACCGCTTCGATCACCGGATCGACCACGCCAAGCAGATGGGGCACACCATGAAGACCACGATCATCCGGGCCGTCGCCGCGCTCTCCCTCGCCGCGGCCGCATTGATGGCTCCCACCGCCGCCAACGCCTACACCGACCCCGCGGCCGTCACCGTCTCGCCGTCGGCCGCCACTGCGGGCGGCGTCTCGACGTTCACGACCGCTCAGTCGGTGTTCCAGGGCAACGAAGACGTCCTCATCTCCGTCACCGGCACCGCGGCCAACAGCATCACCCTCGCCTCCGTCGCCACCGAGACGAACAACTCGCTGCGTTCGAAGGCCGTCAACGGCGCCCTGAACACGCCGGTCCGGTTCCCCTCCACCGCGAAGGGCACCTACTCGTTCACCTTCACCGGCGCCCAGAGCGGCGTCGTCCTTCACGCGAGCGTGACGATCGCCGGCTCGCCCAGTGCTCCCGCGAAGGGCGGGCTCGCCGTCACCGGTTTCGATGCGAGCAGCACGACCGGCCTCTGGCTCGCCGGCGGGGCCCTGCTGGCCGGCGGAGCCGCCGTCGGTATCGGCAGCGTCGTCCGTCGCCGCCGCGCCGCCAAGAGCTGATCCCACCTCGCGAGAAGAGGGGGCCGTCCGACGACGGCCCCCTCTTCTCGTTTCTTCCGGTTCAGCCCCCGGCGACGGGGCGCGAGGGAGCGACCTCGGCCGTGATGAGGATCGGCAGGTGATCGCTCAGCCCCTGGGGCAGGGTTTTGATGTGCGCGATGTCGAAGCCCACTGACGTCGCGAAGTCGTAGTGGCCACGGAAGAACCGGTACCGCGTGTACGTCCGGGTGTCGCTCAGGGTGAGCTCGTATCCCTGATCACGCACCTTCTGGCCGAGGTTCTCTTTGAAGACGGGGTAGTTGTAGTCGCCCACCATGAGGGCGGGAAGCCCCGGTCCCAGGTTCTGCAGTTCGGTGAGCGCCGTCCGGATCTGGTGACGACGCAGGGAATTCAGCGCCGTGAGCGGCGCCGCGTGGAACGAGGCGACGATCACGTCGCGCCCCTGATCGATGTCGCGCAGGCGCACTCCGAGCATGCGTTCCTCGGCCGGCTTCAGGACGTAGTCGTGCAGCGACTTCTTCAGGGCGATGGCCCGCACCTCCTCGGCGCGGAAAGAGTTCTCGCGGTAGTACAGCGCGAGTCCGAGCCGGTTGCGCTGGGTGGCCTCGGCGAGACGGAGGCCGCCGATGCGCTCCGGGATGTCGGCGGAGTCGCACTCCTGCAGACAGAGCACGTCGATCTCGTGCTCTTCGACGAGCGCGTCGAGCTCCCCCGCCGCGCGGTGCTTGTTGAGGTTGTACGAGATGACCTTCATGGCCTGGTCAGCATACGACCTGCGCCGATGGCCACCTGCGGGGGTTGCGCGAGGTCGGGGAGGGCGAATCAGGATGCCGCGTCGTCGCCATCCCTCCGGTTGCGCGTCTGCTCGGCACGTGCCGCCAGCAGCTCGTCGGCGGGGTAGCCCACCTCGGCGAGCACGAGGCCGCGGGCGGCGAGGACCTTCGTCTCGGGGATGCGCAGTCGCGCGTCGCGGATGGCGACGACGTCGTCGATCTCGATGCGCCCCTCCCCCACCGCCACGCACGCCCCCACCAGCGCACGCACCATGCTGTGGCAGAACGCGTCGGCGCGGACGTTCGCGACCAGCACCCCGTCCGCCCCGCGGTGCCAGTCGTATTCGAGCAGGGTGCGGATCGTCGTCGCCTCTTCGCGCGCCTTGCAGTAGGCCGCGAAGTCGTGGAGTCCGATGAGGCGCCCGGCTGCGGCATCCATCGCCTCGACGTCGAGAGCGCTGCGGAGCGTGGTGGTGCGGGCGCGGTCGAGAGGGTCATAAGCGGTCGCCGCGTCCGCCAGACGGTACGTGTACCGCCGCCAGACGGCCGAGAACCGCGCGTCGAACCCCTCCGGCGCCCGGGACGTCCTCCGCACCGTCACATCGGGGTAGGCGCCCAGCACGCCGCGCACGCGGCCGGCGAGAGCAGCGACGGCGTCGGACTCGTCGTTGTCGCGACGCCGGCGTGGCAGGCGGGCGGCCTGATCGGGGTCGAGATCGAGGTGGGCGACCTGACCGGAGGCGTGCACTCCCGCGTCGGTGCGGCCGGCCACGATGAGGCGGGGCTCGCCGCCGACGATCCGCGCAAGGGCGTCCTCGAGGACGCCCTGGACCGTCCGCAGACCGGGCTGGCGTGCCCACCCCCGGAAGTGGGTGCCGTCGTAGGCGATGTCGAGGCGAATGCGCACCCGTCCAGCCTACGAGCGCGGCGGAAGGGCGAACGACGAGGGCCCGACCGAGGGCGGGGTGGAACGACGAAACCCCCGCCCGAAAGGGCGGGGGTTTCGTGCGAGCGAGAGGCTCAGGCCTTGGCGTCGTCCTGGACGGCGTCGTCGGCGGCGGCCTCGGCGGCCGCGCCTTCCTCGGGCGACTCGGCGCCGGCGGCGGCGGCCTCGTCGGTCGAGGTCTCCTCGGCAGCGGGCTCTTCCGCGGCGGGCTCCTCGGCGGCCGGAGCAGCAGCGGCGGGAGCCGCGGCGGCCTTGGTCGACGTCTTCTTGGCGACGGGCTCGAGGACGAGCTCGATCACGGCCATCGGGGCGTTGTCGCCCTTGCGGTTGCCGACCTTGGTGATGCGGGTGTAGCCGCCGTCACGCTCGGCCACCAGGGGCGCGATCTCGGTGAAGAGGGTGTGAACGACCTCTTTGTCGCCGATGACGCTCAGCACGCGACGACGCGCGTGCAGGTCGCCGCGCTTGGCGAAGGTGATCAGACGTTCGGCGAGCGGACGAAGGCGCTTGGCCTTGGTCTCGGTCGTCTTGATGGACTTGTGCGTGTAAAGAGCTGCCGCGAGGTTCGCGAGAAGCAGACGCTCGTGGGCCGGGCCGCCTCCGAGGCGGGGACCCTTCGTGGGCTTGGGCATGTCGTGTTACTCCAGGGAAAGGTTCGGTCGGGTCCGACGGGGTCAGACGGTCTCTTCGTCGTAGCCGCTGTAGAACTGGGCGCCGTCGAAGCCGGGCACCGAGTCCTTGAGCGAAAGGCCGAGGGAGGTGAGCTTGTCGCGCACCTCGTCGACCGACTTCTGACCGAAGTTGCGGATGTTCATCAGCTGCGTCTCCGAAAGGGCGACCAGCTCCGAAACGGTGTTGATGCCCTCGCGCTTGAGGCAGTTGTACGAGCGGACCGAGAGGTCGAGGTCTTCGATCGGCATCGACAGCTCGTTCGAGAGGACGGTCTCGACCGGCGCGGGGCCGATCTCGATGCCCTCGGCCTCGACGTTCAGCTCGCGGGCGAGACCGAACAGCTCGGTGAGGGTGCGGCCGGCCGAGGCCACGGCGTCGCGCGGGGCGATGGAGGCCTTGGACTCGACGTCGAGGACGAGCTTGTCGAAGTCGGTGCGCTCACCGGCACGGGTGGCGTCGACGCGGTAGCTGACCTTGAGCACGGGCGAGTAGATCGAGTCGATCGGGATCTGACCGGCCTCGGCGTACTCGTTGCGGTTCTGCGTCGCCGAGACGTAGCCGCGGCCGCGCTCGATCGTTAGCTCGAGCTCGAACTTGGCGGTGTCGTTGAGCGTCGCGATGACCAGCTCGGGGTTGTGCACCTCGACACCCGCCGGAGCGGAGATGTCGGCGGCGGTGACCTCACCGGCGCCCGTCTTGCGCAGGTACGCCGTGATGGGCTCGTCGCGCTCGCTCGAGACGACCAGCTGCTTGATGTTCAGGATGATCTCGGTGACGTCTTCCTTCACGCCCGGGATGGTGCTGAACTCGTGCAGGACGCCGTCGATGCGGATGCTCGTGACGGCCGCGCCGGGGATCGACGAGAGGAGGCTGCGGCGCAGCGCGTTGCCGATCGTGTAACCGAAGCCGGGCTCGAGCGGCTCGATGATGAAACGGCTGCGGAACTCCCCGATCTTCTCCTCGGTCAGAGTGGGACGCTGTGCGATGAGCACTATGTGTTCCTTTCGATCACGTGCCCGCTATATGACACGTGTAATGGGGTGAGGTGTTGAGTTGTACTCGCGGGATGCCGATCGACCGCCGCGGCGGGCTCTCGGCATCCGGAAGTCTGAGTCGCGCGCGAGCGCGGCGTTCCCGGGGAGCGACGAGCACTCCCCGGGAACGGACGCGTCAGACGCGGCGGCGCTTGGGCGGACGGCAGCCGTTGTGGGCCTGCGGCGTCACGTCCTGGATCGAGCCGACCTCGAGACCAGCAGCGGTCAGCGAGCGGATCGCGGTCTCACGACCCGAACCCGGACCCTTCACGAAGACGTCGACCTTCTTGACGCCGTGCTCCTGCGCCTGGCGAGCGGCCGACTCCGCGGCCATGCCTGCGGCGTACGGCGTCGACTTGCGCGAGCCCTTGAACCCGACACCGCCGGACGAGGCCCAGCTGATGACGGCGCCCGAGGGGTCCGTGATCGAAACGATGGTGTTGTTGAACGTCGACTTGATGTGGGCCTGACCCACGGCGATGTTCTTCTTCTCTTTGCGGCGCGGCTTGCGCGCGGCGGACTTGGCCTGTGCCATGTGCGTTCTCCTGAATCCTGACGCTCAGCCCGCGGCTTAGCGCGCCTTCTTCTTGCCGGCGACGGTGCGCTTGGGACCCTTGCGGGTACGCGCGTTCGTCTTCGTGCGCTGACCGCGCACCGGGAGGCCGCGGCGGTGGCGCAGGCCCTCGTAGGAACCGATCTCGACCTTGCGGCGGATGTCGGCGGCGACCTCGCGACGGAGGTCACCCTCCACCTTGTAGGTGCCTTCGATGTGGTCGCGGAGCGCGACCAGCTGGTCGTCGGTGAGGTCCTTGACGCGGATCTCCTGGCTGATGCCAGTGGCGTTCAGGATCTCGACGGAGCGGGTGCGACCCACGCCGTAGATGTAAGTAAGTGCGATCACCACGCGCTTGTCGCGCGGGATGTCGACGCCGGCGAGACGTGCCATGCGGCTCTCCTCAGAGTGTCGTGGAGGTGTGGAGCAGGATCGGTGCTCGGGCCTCCGCCCCGAGGTGTCCCCCGCCCGCTCGCGCGGGTGGGATCTGATCCTGCCGGTGTGTATTCAGTTGGAAAGGTGTCGAGCTGGAAGCTCAGCCCTGGCGCTGCTTGTGGCGCGGGTTGCTCTTGCAGATCACCATCACGCGCCCGTGGCGACGGATCACCTTGCAGTGGTCGCAGATGGGCTTGACGGAGGGGTTGACCTTCATGATGTTCCTGTTTCGCTGTCTTCGAGACCGCGGCGCGGCTCGTTACTTCTCGGCCGGACTCAGCGGTAGCGGTAGACGATACGACCGCGGGTGAGGTCGTAGGGGCTCAGTTCGACGACGACGCGGTCCTCCGGGATGATGCGGATGTAGTTCTGCCGCATCTTGCCCGAAATGGTGGCGAGCACCTTGTGACCGTTCGTCAGTTCGACACGGAACATCGCGTTGGGCAGTGCCTCGGACACCGTGCCCTCGATCTCGATGACACCGTCTTTCTTCGCCATAAACTCGCTCACGCTCAGTTGCAGACCGGCCGGTCTGCGGTGGATGGGGATTCGGTGCTTCGACACGCCAATGAAGGCGCAACGCACCAAAGATCAAGCATACGTGGTAATACTCCCCCCGGCAACTCGCCGGGGATCGCCTCACCCGTTGAGCCGGGCGACGATGTCCTTCTGCGGGTCGCCGGACAGGTCGTTCTGGTTCGACAGGACGGTGCCGTTCACCGCGATGGTCGGGGTGGCGACCCCGCTCTGACCGGGCTGGACCGGTGTCTTCTGCGTCATCGCGGTGACGAACTTCGTGTAGGTGCCGTCATTGATGCACGAGGTCACGGCATCCGAGGCTCCGGCGGTGGTCGCGATGGAGGCCAGCGTGGCGTCGTCGAGGCCCGAGGTGTTCTCCTTGGGCTGCTGGGCGTACATCGCCTTCACGAAGGCGGGGATGTTCGCCGCGTCGTCGACGGCGACGCAGTAGGCGGCGTTCGCCGCACGGGTCGAGTACTGCGTCCCCTGCGACAGGCGGTCGAGGATGGCGATGGGGTGGATCTTCAGCGTGATGGTGCTGTCATCCGCGAGCTGCTGCAGGGTGGGTCCGTAGGCCTGCTCGAAGGAGTTGCACACCGGGCACATGAAGTCGACGTAGGTGTCGACCGTCTTCTCGCCCGAGCCGACCGAGATCGCTCCGGTCTCGGTGTCGACCGCCGACGACTGCGGAAGCGTCCCCGGCGAGGTCGCCTGGCTGTTGGCGAAGAAGACCACTCCCCCGATGATCAGCACGACGACGACGACAGCCGCCGTGATCCCGATCGCGAACCAGTTCGTGGACTTGCGGACAGCCGCCATCATCATCAGTCGATCTCCTTCGGCACCACGCCGAACGGCGCCAGTTTCTCGGCACCGCCGTCGTGAGCGGTGAGGACCCAGATTCCTCCATCATGCACGGCGACACTATGTTCCCAGTGGGAGCCGTCTGTGCCGTCGACGGTCGACACCGTCCACCCGTCGTCTTCGACCAGCGTCTGCTGGTCTCCGATGACGACCATGGGCTCGATCGCCACGGCCAGCCCGGGACGCACTTCCGGGCCGCGATCGTCGACCGCGTAGTTGAAGATGCTCGGCGACTCGTGCATCTTGCGTCCGATGCCGTGCCCCACGTAGTCCCGGAGGATGCCGTACCCGCCGTCGGGCGCGTGCTGCTCGATGTACGCCTGGATCGCGGCACCCACCTCGCCGAGGTGGGTCGCGCGGCTGAGGGCGGCGATACCCGCCCACAGCGAGCCTTCGGTGACCTCCGACAGGCGACGGCGGGGGGCGACGACCTCTTCGGGCGCCTCCCCGGGCACGATCACCGTGAACGCCGAATCGCCGTTCCATCCCTGGAACTCGGCGCCCGCGTCGATCGACAGGATGTCGCCGGCGCGCAGCGCGCGGTCGTTCGGGATGCCGTGCACCACCTGCTCGTTGACGGACGCGCAGATGGTGTGGCGGTAGCCGCGCACCATCTGGAAGTTCGACTTCGCCCCGCGGGCGCCGATGACCCGCGCGGCCTCCGCGTCGAGCTGGAGGGTGGTCATGCCGGGTTCGATGAGACGACGGACGGCGTCGAGCGCGTCGGCGGTGATCAGCCCGGGCTCGATCATCGAGCGCAGCTGAGCCGGCTTCTTGTAGATCGAGGAACGCAGTCCCACGTCAGCGAGCCGAGATGCCGCGCGCGTCGAGCGCCGCGAAGATACGGGCCGTGACCTCGTCGAGGCTGCCGACGCCGTCGATCTCGTCGACGATGCCGCGCGTGCCGTAGACGTCGAGGATGGGCGCGGTCTCCCGCTCGTAGATCCCCAGTCGCGTCGCGATCGCTTCCTCGGTGTCGTCGGCGCGCCCCTGCTCGGCGGCGCGCGCGGTCAGGCGCGACAGCGACTCCTCGCGCGGGACGACCAGAGCGATGACGGCGTCGAGGGACTCGTCGCGCCCCTCGAGGAACTCGTCGAGGTGCAGCACCTGCGCCAGGTTGCGGGGGTACCCGTCGAGCAGGAATCCGTCCGCGGCATCCTGCTGGGCGAGACGATCGCGCACGACGGCGCTCGTGAGCTCGTCCGGGACGAGGTCGCCGCCGTCGATGATCGACTTGACCTGCAGGCCGAGCTCCGTGCCGTCCTTGACGTTGGCGCGGAAGACGTCGCCCGTCGAGACGACGGGGATGCCGAGGGCTTCGCCGACGCGGACGCCCTGCGTTCCTTTTCCGGAACCCTGGGGTCCGACGATCAGAAGACGCGCGGTCATCGCAGCAGCCCTTCGTAGTGACGCTGCTGGAGTTGCGCGTCGATCTGCTTCACCGTCTCGAGACCGACACCCACGATGATGAGGATCGAGGCCCCGCCGAACGGGAAGTTCTGGTTGGCACCGACCGTCGCGAGCGCCACGAGGGGCAGCAGCGCGATGAGGCCGAGGTAGATGGAGCCCGGCAGCGTGATGCGCGTGAGCACGTAGTCGAGGTACTCCGCCGTGGGACGGCCCGCACGGATGCCGGGGATGAAGCCGCCGTACTTCTTCATGTTGTCGGCGACGTCGACCGGATTGAACGTGATCGCGACGTAGAAGTACGCGAAGCCGATGATCAGCAGGAAGTAGATCAGCATGTACAGCGGGTGGTCGCCGCGCGTGAGGTACTGCGAGATCCACGTGACCCACGGCTGCGGCTCCTGGCCCGCCTGCGGCTGGTTGAACTGCGCGATCAGCGCGGGGATGTACAGCAGCGACGAGGCGAAGATGACGGGCACGACACCGGCCATGTTGACCTTGATCGGGATGTAGGTGTTCGTCCCGCCGTAGGTGCGACGGCCGACCATGCGCTTGGCGTACTGCACGGGGATGCGGCGCTGCGACTGCTCGACGAAGACCACGAGGCCGACGATGACGACGCTCACGGCGAGGACGAGCAGGAAGACCTCGACGCCGCGGGCGTTGAGGATCGAGATCATCGCGCCGGGGAAGGTGGCGGCGATCGAGGTGAAGATAAGGATCGACATGCCGTTGCCGACGCCGCGCTCGGTGACGAGCTCGGCGAACCACATGACCAGGCCGGTGCCGGCGGTCATCGTGATGATCATGAGCAGCTGCGCCCACCAGATGTCGTTGGTGAGCAGCTGCTGGCACTCGGGCACGCCGGCCGAGCCGAAGAGCTGGCCCGAGCGGGCGACGGTGACCAGCGTCGTGGACTGCAGCAGCGCCAGCGCGATCGTGAGGTAGCGCGTGTACTGCGTGAGCTTGGCCTGACCGGCCTGACCCTCTTTGTACAGCGTCTCGAAGTGGGGGATGACGACGCGCAGCAGCTGCACGATGATCGTCGCCGTGATGTACGGCATCACGCCCAGCGCGAAGATCGACAGCTGCAGCAGCGCACCGCCGGAGAACAGGTTCACCAGCGAGAGCAGACCCTCGGTGCCGCCCGACTGGTTCAGACACTGCTGAACGTTGGGGAAGTCGACGAAGGGCGTCGGCACGTGGGCACCCAGCCGGTAGATGGCGATGATGCCCAGCGTGAAGGCGATCTTCCGCCTCAGGTCGGGCGTGCGGAAAACCCGCGCGATGGCGCTGAACAAGGGAGAATCCTCCAGAACGATCTCGGCGCGCGACGGGGCGCACACCAAATCAGACTAACCCAGAAGGGGCCGACGGCCGTAAGGCCGCCGGCCCCTCCGGGGTCGGGCGTCAGTTGACGGAGCCGCCGGCGGCGACGATCTTCTGCTCAGCCGAGCCGGAGACCTTGTCGACCGAAACGGTCAGCGCGACCGAGATGTCGCCGGTGCCGAGCACCTTCACCTTCTCGTTCTTACGGACGGCGCCCTTGGCCACGAGGTCGGCGACGGTGACGTCGCCGCCCTGCGGGTAGAGCTCGGCGAGCTTCTCCAGGTTCACGACCTGGTACTCGACGCGGAACGGGTTCTTGAAGCCGCGGAGCTTCGGGGTGCGCATGTGCAGCGGCATCTGCCCACCCTCGAAGCCGACCTTGACCTGGTAACGGGCCTTGGTTCCCTTGGTACCGCGACCGGCCGTCTTACCCTTCGAGCCCTCACCGCGACCGACACGGGTCTTCGCAGTGTGAGCGCCCGGGACGGGACGCAGGTGGTGGACCTTCAGCACGCCGGGGCGCGCCGCGGGGGCTTCCTTCTTGGCGGCCGTCTTACCGGCCGTCGCCTTCTTCGGGGCGTCGACCGTGGCGGTCTCGTCCTTCTTGGCAGCCATTAGTCGATCTCCTCAACCTTGACGAGGTGGGCGACGGTCTTGACGTAGCCGCGCGTCTGCGCGTCGTCGGGACGGACGACCGAGTCGCCGATCCGCTTGAGACCGAGCGAGCGCAGCGTGTCACGCTGGTTCTGCTTCTCGCTCACCTTGGACTTGATCTGCGTGACCTTCAGACGCTCGGCCATCAGGCACCTACCTTCTGAGCGGCGGCCTCGGCGCGCACGAGGCGGGCCGGGGCGACCTGGTCGAACTCCAGGCCACGGCGGGCGGCCACGGCGCGGGGCTCCTCGAGCGACTTCAGAGCCTCGACGGTCGCGTGCACGATGTTGATCGTGTTCGACGAACCGAGCGACTTCGAGAGGACGTCGTGGATGCCGGCGCACTCGAGGACGGCGCGGACGGGACCACCGGCGATAACACCGGTACCGGCGGCGGCGGGGCGCAGGAGCACCACACCGGCAGCGGCCTCACCCTGGACGGGGTGCGGGATGGTCGAGCCCGAGCGGGGGACGCGGAAGAAGTTGCGCTTGGCCTCTTCGACACCCTTCGAGATCGCGAGGGGGACTTCGCGGGCCTTGCCGTAGCCGACACCCACTACGCCGTTGCCGTCACCCACGACGACGAGCGCCGTGAAGCTGAAGCGACGGCCGCCCTTGACGACCTTCGAGACGCGGTTGATGGTGACGACGCGCTCGAGGAACTGGCTCTCGTTGCGGTCGCGCGAACCACGGTCGCGCTGGTTGGTGTTGCGCTCGCGACCACCGCGACGGGGCTCGCGCTCGCGCTCGGCAGGGGCCTGAGCCGCAGCCGCACCCTCAGCCGGTGCAGTCTGCTCGGTCACTTCGGTCTCCTTGTTGTCACTCACAGGTTCAGCCCTCCTTCGCGAGCTCCGTCGGCGATCGCCGCGACGCGTCCGGCGTAGCGGTTGCCGCCACGGTCGAACACGACGTCGGAGACGCCCACGGCCTTGGCACGCTCGGCGACGAGCTCGCCGACCTTGCGGGCCTTGGCGGTCTTGTCACCGTCGAAACCGCGCAGGTCGGTCTCGAGGGTCGAGGCGGAGGCCACCGTGTGGCCCTTGCTGTCGTCCACGACCTGGACGAACACGTGGCGCGCCGAACGCGTCACGACGAGGCGGGGGCGCAGCTCGGTGCCGACGACCTTCTTGCGAAGGCGCGCGTGACGACGAGCACGAGCGACAGACTTTGTCTTGACAGCCATGGTCACTTACCACTCTTTCCGGCCTTGCGGCGCACGACCTCGCCCGCGTACCGCACACCCTTGCCCTTGTACGGCTCGGGCTTGCGGATCTTGCGGATGTTGGCGGCGGCCTCGCCGACGGCCTGCTTGTCGATGCCGCTCACGGTGACCTTGTTGTTGCCTTCGACCGTGAGGGTGATGCCCGCGGGCGGGTCGATCAGGACGGGGTGCGAGAAGCCGAGGGCGAACTCGATCGAGCTGCCCTTCTGCGCCACGCGGTAACCCGTGCCGACGACCTCGAGGCCCTTGGAGTAGCCCTGGGTGACACCGATGATGTTGTTGTTGATGAGGGTGCGGGTCAGGCCGTGGAGCGACCGCGACTCGCGCTCATCGTCGGGGCGGGTGACGAGAACCTGGTTCTCCTCGACCGACACCTCGAGGGGCTGCGCAACGGTGAGCGCGAGCTCGCCCTTGGGGCCCTTGACGTTGACCTCCCGGCCGTTCACCGAAACGGTGACGCCGGCGGGGATGTCGATGGGAAGACGTCCAATACGCGACATGTCAGATCACCACACGTAGGCGAGGACTTCCCCGCCGACGCCCTTCTGCTCGGCCTGACGGTCGGTGAGGAGACCGGAGGAGGTGGACAGGATGGCGACGCCGAGTCCGCCGAGGACCGTGGGGACCTCGGTCGACTTCGCGTACACGCGAAGGCCGGGCTTGGAGACGCGCTTGATGCCGGCGATCGACCGCTCGCGGTTCGGGCCGTACTTCAGCGTCATGTTGAGGGTCTGGCCGACACGCGCGTCTTCGACGCTCCAGTCGGCGATGTAACCCTCCTGCTTGAGGATGGCGGCGATGTTCGTCTTGAGCTTCGAGCTCGGCATCGACACGGAGTCGTGGTGCGCCGAGTTCGCGTTGCGCAGACGGGTCAGCATGTCTGCGACCGGGTCTGTCATCGTCATGTGTTGCTTCTTTCTTTCATGAGGTTTCGGCTGCCGTTACGCGACAGCCGACCTTCGATGACGGGCCCCCGGAAACCCGGGGGCCCGAGGGGTCAGGCCTGCTGGTCGGCCGACTGGAAGGGGAACCCGAGCTGGCGGAGCAGCGAACGGCCTTCGTCGTCGGTCTTGGCGGTGGTGACGATGGTGATGTCGAAACCACGCACGCGGTCGATGCGGTCCTGATCGATCTCGTGGAACACGGACTGCTCCTGGAGACCGAAGGTGTAGTTGCCGTTGCCGTCGAACTGCTTGGCCGACAGACCGCGGAAGTCGCGGATGCGGGGCAGGGCGAGGTTGACGAGGCGGTCGATGAACTCCCACGCACGGTCGCCACGGAGGGTGACGTGCGCGCCGATGGCCTGGCCCTCACGCAGCTTGAACTGCGCGATGGACTTGCGGGCCTTGGTGACGACGGGCTTCTGACCGGTGATCTTGGTGAGGTCGTCGACCGCACCATCGATCACCTTGCTGTCACGAGCGGCCTCGCCGACACCGGTGTTCACGACGACCTTGACCAGGCCGGGGATCTGCATGACGTTCTCGTAGCCGAACTCGTCCTGCAGCGCCTTCTTGATCTCGGCGTTGTACTTCTGCTTGAGGCGGGGCTGGATCTTGCCAGTCTCCGCGGCAGTCACGGTGCTCATGTTCAGAGGTCCTTGCCTGACTTCTTCGCGTAGCGCACACGGACGGTGCGCTTGACGCCGTCCTTCACCTGCTCCTCGACACGGTGGCCGACACGGGTCGGCTTCTTGGTCGAGGGGTCGACGAGCGCGACGTTGGAGATGTGGATCGGGGCCTCGAACGTCTCGATGCCACCGGTCTTGGTGCCGCGCTGGGACTGGCCCACGCGGTTGTGCTTGGTGACGTAGTTCACGCCCTCGACGATGACGCGGTTCTGCTCGGACAGGACCTCGAGGACCTTGCCCTGCTTACCGCGGTCGCCGCCGCGCTCGGGCTTTGCGCCCGAGATGACCTGAACCAGGTCGCCCTTCTTGATTTTCGCCATGATCAGATGACCTCCGGGGCGAGCGAGACGATCTTCATGAACTTCTTGTCACGAAGCTCACGACCGACCGGTCCGAAGATACGGGTGCCGCGGGGCTCCCCGTCGTTCTTCAGGATCACGGCGGCGTTCTCGTCGAACTTGATGTACGAGCCGTCGGGACGGCGGGTCTGCTTCACGACGCGGACGACGACGGCCTTGACCACGTCGCCCTTCTTGACGTTTCCACCGGGGATCGCGTCCTTGACCGTGGCGACGATGACGTCACCGAGGCCGGCGTAGCGACGGTTGGAGCCGCCGAGCACGCGGATCGTGAGCAGCTCCTTGGCGCCGGTGTTGTCGGCGACCTTCAGCCGGGATTCGTTCTGAATCACTTCTTACTCCTTGGGTTCCAAGCAAGCCGCGAGGCTTACTTGGCCTTCTCGAGGATCTCGACCAGGCGCCAGCGCTTGGTGGCGCTGAGCGGACGGGTCTCGTTGATGACGACCAGGTCGCCGATGCCCGCCGAGTTGGTCTCGTCGTGCGCCTTGACCTTGGAGGTGCGGCGGATGACCTTGCCGTAGAGCGGGTGCTTCACGCGGTCCTCGACCTCGACGACGATCGTCTTGTCCATCTTGTCGCTGACGACGTAGCCACGACGCGCCTTGCGGTAACCGCGGGCGTTCTCGTCGCGAACGTCGTTCTCGGCGTGCTCGTGGCCGGCGACCTGCGCCTCGGCCTTCTTCGCGGTAGCCATTACTCCGCCTCTTCCTTCGTGGCGTCGTCAGCGGCATCCGCCTTCTTCGCCTTGCTCTTCTTCGCCTTCGCCGGAGCCTCGACCGGAGCCGGGGTGGCGCGGATGCCGAGCTCGCGCTCACGGATGACCGTGTACAGACGCGCGATGTCGCGCTTGACTGCACGGATGCGACCGTGGCTCTCGAGCTGGCCGGTGGCCGACTGGAAGCGCAGGTTGAACAGCTCTTCCTTGGCCTTGCGCAGCTCCTCGACGAGGCGCTGGTCTTCGAACGTGTCGAGCTCGCTCGGGGCGAGCTGCTTGGTGCCGATCGCCATTACGCGTCGCCCTCCTCGCGCTTGATGATGCGTGCCTTCAGCGGCAGCTTGTGGATGGCTCGGGTCAGTGCTTCACGAGCGAGTTCCTCGTTCACACCCGCGACCTCGAAGAGGACGCGGCCCGGCTTGACGTTGGCAACCCACCACTCGGGGGAACCCTTACCCGAACCCATGCGGGTTTCGGCCGGCTTCTTGGTGAGCGGACGGTCGGGGTAGATGTTGATCCACACCTTTCCACCACGCTTGATGTGACGCGTCATGGCGATACGAGCGGACTCGATCTGACGGTTGGTCACGTAAGCGGGGGTCAGCGCCTGGATGCCGAACTCACCGAACGACACCGTGGTGCCACCGGTGGCCTGGCCCGAGCGACCGGGGTGGTGCTGCTTGCGGTACTTGACCTTGCGGGGGATGAGCATTACGCCGACGCTCCTTCTGCCACGGGGGCCTCGTTGCGCGGGCCACGACGACGGTCGCCACCGCGGTCGTCACGACCGCGCGACTTCGGCGCGTTGGCCTGCTCGCGGGCGAGCTCCTTGTTGGTGAGGTCGCCCTTGTAGATCCAGACCTTCACGCCGATGCGGCCGAAGGTCGTCTTGGCCTCGTAGAAGCCGTAGTCGATGTTCGCGCGCAGGGTGTGCAGGGGCACACGGCCTTCGCGGTAGAACTCGGAGCGGCTCATCTCGGCGCCGCCGAGGCGGCCCGACACCTGGATGCGGACACCCTTGGCGCCGGCGCGCTGCGCACCCTGCAGACCCTTGCGCATCGCGCGACGGAACGCCACGCGAGCAGAGAGCTGCTCGGCGACACCCTGCGCGACCAGCTGAGCGTCGGCCTCGGGGTTCTTGACCTCGAGGATGTTCAGCTGGATCTGCTTGCCGGTGAGCTTCTCGAGGTCGGCGCGGATGCGCTCGGCCTCGGCGCCGCGGCGACCGATCACGATGCCCGGGCGGGCGGTGTGGATGTCGACGCGGACGCGGTCACGCGTGCGCTCGATCTCGATGTTGCTGACACCGGCGCGGTCGAGCGAGGTGGTCAGCAGGCGACGGATCTTGATGTCCTCGGCGAGGTAGTCGGCGTAACGCTGACCGGGCTTCGTCGAGTCCGAGAACCACCGCGACACGTGGTCGGTGGTGATGCCGAGGCGGAAGCCGTACGGGTTGACCTTCTGTCCCATTACTTGCTCGCCTTCTTGTTGGCGCGAGCCGGGGCTGCCTCAGCGGCCTCGGGCGTCGCGAGCACGACCGTGATGTGGCTCGTGCGCTTCTTGATCTGGAAGGCGCGACCCTGAGCGCGGGGCTGGAAACGCTTCAGCGTCGTGCCCTCGTCGACGTACGCGTTCTTCACGTACAGGTCGGCGTCATCCAGGTATTCGTTCGTCTTGTCGGCGGTGACGCGAGCGTTCGCGATCGCCGAGGCGACGAGCTTGTAGATCGGCTCGCTCGCGCCCTGCGGCGCGAACTTCAGGATGGCGAGGGCCTCTTCGGCCTGCTTTCCCTTGATGAGCGCGACGACACGACGAGCCTTCTGAGGGGTCACGCGGATGTGTCGCACACGTGCGATGGACTCCACCATTTCTCTCTCCTCCTCGGTCGCCTTAGCGGCGACGGCCCTTCTTGTCGTCCTTCACGTGGCCGCGGAAGGTGCGGGTGGGCGAGAACTCGCCCAGCTTGTGGCCGACCATGGTCTCGGTCACGAACACGGGGATGTGCTTGCGACCGTCGTGCACGGCGATGGTGTGTCCCAGCATGGCGGGGATGATCATCGAACGGCGCGACCAGGTCTTGATGACGTTCTTGGAACCGGCTTCGTTCTGCGAGACGACCTTGCGAAGCAGGTGCTCGTCGACGAAGGGGCCCTTCTTAAGGCTGCGAGGCATCTTCCTCTACTCCTACTTGCGCTTCTTGCCGGCGGTGCGACGGCGGACGATGAGCTTGTCGCTCTCCTTGTTCGCGTGGCGGGTGCGGCCCTCGGCCTTGCCCCACGGCGAAACAGGGTGACGACCACCGGAGGTCTTACCCTCACCACCACCGTGCGGGTGGTCGACCGGGTTCATGGCGACACCACGCACGGTCGGGCGGACGCCCTTCCAGCGCATGCGGCCGGCCTTGCCCCAGTTGATGTTCGACTGCTCGGCGTTGCCGACCTCGCCGATCGTGGCGCGGCAGCGCACGTCGACGTTGCGGATCTCGCCGGAGGGCAGACGCAGCTGCGCGTAGGGGCCGTCCTTCGCGACCAGACGCACCGAGGCGCCGGCCGAACGGGCCATCTTCGCTCCGCCGCCGGGACGCAGCTCGATCGCGTGGATCACGGTACCGGTGGGGATGTTGCGCAGCGGCAGGTTGTTGCCGGGCTTGATGTCGGCGCCGGCACCCGACTCGACGACGTCGCCCTGCGACAGCTTCGCCGGGGCGAGGATGTAGCGCTTCTCGCCGTCGGCGTAGTGCAGCAGCGCGATGCGCGCGGTGCGGTTGGGGTCGTACTCGATGTGCGCGACCTTGGCGTCGATGCCGTCCTTGTCGTTACGACGGAAGTCGATCAGACGGTACTGACGCTTGTGGCCACCACCGATGTGACGCGTGGTGATGCGGCCCTGGTTGTTACGGCCACCGGTCTTCGACAGCGGGCGCAGCAGCGACTTCTCGGGCGTCGATCGGGTGATCTCGGCGAAGTCGGCCACCGACGAGCCGCGGCGACCGGGGGTCGTGGGCTTGTACTTGCGAATAGCCATTGTTGTTGTCCTCTATCCCGACCGTCAGCCGACAGACGTGAAGATGTCGATGGTGCCGGACTTCAGCGTGACGATGGCACGCTTGGTGTCCTTGCGCTTGCCGATGCCGAAGCGGGTCCGACGGGCCTTGCCCTGACGGTTCAGCGTGTTCACCGAAGCGACCTTGACGCTGAAGATCTTCTCGATCGCGAGCTTGATCTCGGTCTTCGACGCACGGGGGTCCACCAGGAAGGTGTACTTGCCCTCGTCGATGAGCGAGTAGCTCTTCTCGGAGACGACCGGCTTCAGGATGATGTCGCGCGGGTCCTTGTTGACGGTGGTCATGCCGAGACCTCCTCGGTGGCTGCGCTCTTCGACGCGACGAACGCGTCGTAGGCGGCCTTGGTGAAGACGATGTCGTCGGAGACGAGCACGTCGTAGGTGTTCAGCTGGCCGACGGTCAGCACGTGGACGTACGCGAGGTTGCGCACGCTCTTGATCGTCAGCTCATCGTCGCGGTCGATGACCACGAGGACGTTCTTGACGGCACCGAAAGCCTTCAGCGCGGCAGCGGCGGCCTTGGTCGAGGGAGCACCCTCGATGGCGAAGCTGTCGACGATGTGCAGACGCTGGCCACGAGCACGGTCGCTGAGCGCGCCCAGGAGGGCGGCGGCGATCATCTTCTTGGGGGTGCGCTGGCTGTAGTCGCGGGGCTTGGGGCCGTGGACGATGCCACCACCGGTCATGTGCGGCGCGCGGATGGAACCCTGACGGGCGTTACCCGTGCCCTTCTGCTTGAAGGGCTTGCGGCCGGCACCCGAGACCTCGCCACGACGCTTGGTCGAGTGCGTGCCCTGGCGAGCCGCGGCGCGCTGCGCCACGACGACCTGGTGGATGAGGGGGATGTTCGTCTTGACGTCGAAGATGGCGGCGGGCAGCTCCACGGAGCCGGCCTTCTTGCCGTCGGCCTTCAGGACGTCGAGCGCGAGAGTCGAGTCAGCCATGATCAGGCACCCTTCACTGCGTTGCGGACGTAGACGATGCGGCCACGAGCACCGGGGACGGCGCCCTTGACGAGCATCAGGCCCTTCTCGGCGTCGACGGCGTGCACCGTGAGGTTGAGGACGGTCACGCGCTCGCCACCCATACGGCCGGCCATGCGCATGCCCTTGAAGACGCGGCTCGGGGTCGACGAGGCGCCGATCGAACCGGGCTTGCGGTGGTTGCGGTGCGCACCGTGCGAAGCGGAGACGCCCTTGAAGTTGTGACGCTTCATGACACCGGCGGTGCCCTTGCCCTTGCTCGTGCCGACGACGTCGACCAGCTGGCCGGCCTCGAAGAGGCCGTCGACGGTGAGCTCCTGGCCCAGCGCGTAGTCGGCGGCATCCGCGGTGCGCACCTCGGTGAGGTGGCGGCGCGGGGTGACACCGGCGGCGTCGAAGTGAGCCGTGAGGGGCTTGTTCACCTTGCGGGGGTCGATCTGGCCGTAGCCGATCTGAACGGCGTTGTAGCCGTCCTTCTCGAGCGAGCGCAGCTGGGTCACGACGTTCGGAGCGACCTCGATGACGGTGACGGGAACGAGCTTGCCGTTCTCGTCCCACACCTGGGTCATGCCGAGCTTGGTGCCGAGGAGGCCCTTGGAGATCTTGGAGTTGATGTCAGCCATGTCGAACCTCAGAGCTTGATCTCGATGTTGACATCGGCCGGGAGGTCGAGACGCATCAGCGAGTCGACGGCCTTGGGCGTCGGGTCGATGATGTCGATGAGGCGCTTGTGGGTGCGCATCTCGAAGTGCTCGCGGCTGTCCTTGTACTTG
>Ga0065721_10004430_pt1 | contig 28072 bp, 22 predicted proteins | sample Mesricmetagenome_FD_59108 | JGI IMG/M metagenome (GOLD analysis project Ga0065721, IMG submission 59108) | Mesophilic microbial community from rice straw/compost enrichment Sample: eDNA_1 v2 (version 2) | ecosystem: Engineered > Solid waste > Grass > Composting > Bioreactor | place: USA: Davis... | reverse complement strand
TCGACACGATTCCCCCCGTCGACCAAGCCGAGCGCCGCCGACTCGCGCAGATTCCCGGCTTTCCGCCGGACATGAAGCTTGCGGTTTCCGGATGCGCCTTCAAGGAGCGATGTGCGGCGGCGCACCAGCGGTGCTTCGAAGCCGCTCCCGAGCTGTCCGCGCGCGGTTCGGGCCACAGCGCCGCTTGCTGGCTGCCCGAAGGCCTCGGCGACCGGCGCCACAACGACACCGAGGTCCTGGTGCCGATGGAGGTCTCCGACGAGGATAAGGTCGTCGTTGAGATCTTCAACCTGCACAAGCACTTCACCGGGCGGACCATGGTGCCCTGGCGCGTGCCGCCGGTAGTGCGCGCCGTCAACGGCATCTCGCTCAGCATCCGTCGGGGCGAAACGCTCGGCATCGTGGGCGAATCCGGCTGCGGCAAGAGCACTGTCGCAAGGCTCCTTCTCGGCCTCGACCCCGTGACGTCGGGCGACATCTACGTCGACGGCATGGCGCAGATGGTGTTCCAGGACCCGGCATCCTCGTTCAATCCGAAGATGCTGCTCACCGACATCATCGAGGAGCCGCTGGTCGTGACCGGCTGGGGCACCCGGGCCGAGCGCCGGGCGCGCGTCAAGGAGTTGCTCAATCAGGTCGGCCTCGATGAGAGCTATCTCTCGCGCTATCCCAGCCAGCTTTCCGGCGGCCAGCGCCAGCGCGTCGCCATCGCGCGTGCTCTTGCCCTCAAGCCCTCTGTCGTCGTGGCGGACGAACCGACCTCGGCCCTCGACGTTTCGGTGCGGGCGCAGATCATCAACCTGATGGTCGATCTCAAGCGCGAGTTGAGGGTCAGCTTCGTCTTCATCTCGCACGACCTGCTGACGGTCAGCTACATCTCGGACAAGATCGCGGTGATGTATCTGGGCGAAGTGGTGGAATACGGTCCAGCCGAAGAAGTGTTCCGCAATCCCGCCCATCCCTATACCCAAGCGCTCATCTCGGCCGTCCCCGTGCCCGATCCGATTGCCGAGGAAGCCCGCGCCCGCAAGCCGCTCTCGGGCGAATTGCCGAGCCCCCTCAACCTGCCTCCCGGATGCCCTTTCGCCTCGCGGTGCCCGAAAGCCACCGACTTCTGCCGCACCGAGAAACCGCTCCTTCAGGCCCATTCCAAGACCAGAGAAACGGCCTGCCATTATGCAAACTGACAAGTTCCGGAACTTCGGCATCGCCGGCGGCGGGCTCTTCTTCGCCATCACCGGCATGGCGAACCCGTTCTTTACCCTCTACGCCGCCGAGATGGGGGCCTCGACCCTCGAGATCGGCCTCATCGTCACGCTGCGCGCGCTGCTGCCGATCATCATCGCCATGCCCTCCGGGCAGCTGATCGACACGCTCGGTCCAATGAAGATGCTGCAGTGGGGCTCCGTGCTGCTGCTGATCTCGCTCATCAACACGGTCTTTGCGGTCGGCGTGCCGGTGCTGGCCGTTTCCCAGCTCTTCATGGGCGCCAGCATCATCATCATGGCCTCATCGTTGCAGGTGCTTGTCTCCACCGGCGACCGGGAGGCGCGCAACAAAGCCATCACCACCTATTCCATGTGGATGTCCGGCGGCGGCATGGTGGGGCCGCTGATCGGGGGCGTGCTCGCCTCGTTCTTCGAGGTGCCGGCCGAGGGCTACCGCTTCACCTTCATCGCCTCGGCCGCCGTCACCGCGGTCTTCATGCTGGTGCTCGCCTGGTTCAGCCGGCGCTATCCCCACCCCGTGCCGCAGACCGGCGAGATCCGGTCCATCCTGTCGCTCAAGGGCTATACGGCCAGCTACCGCCGCGGCATCGACCTGACGACCCACAGGCCCGTGCAGTTCGGTTTGGTCGGCACCTTCATTATCATGTACATCCAGGCGCTCTACATGGGCTTCCTGCCGCTCTACCTCGATCAGTTCGGCTATTCGGCGTTCCAGATCGCGACGATCCTCTCCTGGCAGGGGCTGGCCGGAATGATGAGCCGCCTGATCGTCAACGGCCTGATGCGGCGGTTCTCCCTCGAGCACATTCTCGCCGGCGCGGGCTTCCTCGCTTCGTTCTGCGTGGTGCTGACGCCGCTCGTCGCCCCCAATATCGTCCTCACCTACGTCCTCATCTTCATTCTCGGCGCCGCCACCGGCGTCAACCTGCCGGTCAGCATCATGATCATGGTGGACGCGGTGGGCGAGGACCAGCGGGGCAAGCTGATGGGGCTGCGCCTCCTCGTCAACCGCTTCTCGCAGACCGTCAGTCCGGCGATCTTCGGCATTCTCGGCAGCTTCATCGGCCTCACCGCCGCCTTCTTTGCCGGCGGCGCGGTGCTGGTTGCTACCATGTTCGGCTTCTCGGCCTATGCCAGGCACATGGTGCGGGCCGCCGCCCCGGCACACCCGGCAAGTCCAACCCAACCACCCCCACCCCCGCAGGAGGAATGACATGAGCGAACGCATCTGGGACAAGTTCCTGACCGAGCGCGACAAGACAGTGCTAACCGCCGCCGGCTTCGGCGCGCTGGCCGACTGGGGTGAGCGCCCTGCCCTCATCATCATCGACGTGAACTACGCCTTCTGCGACGAGGAGCCCAAGCCCATCCTCGAAAGCATCAAGACATGGCGCACGTCCTGCGGCGAGGATGCGTGGGAGGCCATGCCCGTGCTGCAAAAGCTCATCGCCCTCTGCCGCGACAAGGGCATTCCGGTGATCTACACGACGGGTATCCGCCGTGCCGACAATTGGGATTCGGGCTCATGGAGTTGGAAATCCAAGCGCCGCGGCGAAACGCCGGTGCTGAAGGCCGATGGGCGAGACGGCAACGAGATCGTCGATGAGATCGCGCCGGGCCCTCGCGACCTGGTGGTACTGAAGCAAAAGCCCTCCGGCTTTGCCGGCACGCCGCTCGCCTCCTACCTGCAGCTTCTCGGCTGCGACAGCATCATCGTTACCGGCACGACCACCTCCGGGTGCGTGCGCGCCACGGTGCTCGACGCCTTTTCCCTCAACTTCCGCTGCACGGTGGTCGAGGACGGGTGCTTCGACCGCACCCAGGCAAGCCACGCGATCAACCTCTTCGACATGCACGCCAAATACGCCAACGTGCTGCCGAGCGGAGAGGTGATGGACTACCTCAACACCCTCCCTCAAGGGCTGTTCGACCTGCCCTCCGGCCAGGGCATGGGGACCCGCGCCGCCGCCGAATGATCCCTGAGGCCTTGCTTCCAGCGAGGCCTTTTCCAGCAAGGAGAAAACCATGACTCCCGACCGCTTCGAGGAGCACGCCTGGGCCGACGTCGTGCCGGAGGACCTCGTCCAGATCTACGCGCCCTACCAACGCGAGACTTTCGTCGGTCCGCGCCCGGCGCTGATCCTCATCGATCTCTACAATCTCGCTTATCGCGGCGGACCCGTGCTGCCTATCACCATGCAGGACCAGTACCCCAGCAGCTGCGGCATCTACGCCCACAATGCCATCGAGCCGACCAAGCGACTGATCGCGGCGGCGCGATCAGCGGGAATCCCCATCTTCTACTGCACCTCCGACCAACGCCCCTTCGCCGCTCCACAGGGCGTCGGCGCGACGCGACGCAGGAAGCCGAGCGCGGCGCAGCGCCTGCCCGACGACTTCGAGATCTGGGCCGATTTCGCGCCGCAGGAGGGTGACGTCGTCATCAGCAAGCAGCGCGCCAGCATCTTCCAGGGCACGCCGCTGATCTCGCACCTCAACCTCCTCGGCGTGCAGAGCCTCATCGTCTGCGGGGAGAGCACCAGCGGCTGCGTGCGGGCGAGCTGCGTCGACGGCTATTCCAACGGGCTGCATGTCAGCCTCGTCGAGGAGTGCACGTTCGACCGGCACGAGCTCGTGCACAAGATGAACCTCTTCGACCTGCACCACAAATATGCCGACGTCATGCATGTCGACGAAGTCATCGCGCATCTGGATAATACCGGCGCCCAAAAGGTGGCGGCCGAATAGGCCGCCTACCCCTCCAGCAACAGCCCGCCATCCCGCGGTGCGCGACCCCACGACCCGATGATAGTTTCCACCACGCAAGAGGCCGCGCCGGCCGCCCAGTCGCCCGCCCCCACGCCGAAGCCCGGCACGTTCGCGGCCCTCGGCTACCGCAACTACCGGCTGTTCTGGGCCGGCAACGCCATTTCCTTCGTCGGCGACTGGCTGGACCAGGTCGCGCTCAACTGGCTGGTGATCTCCACCACCAACGATCCGGTGATGCTGGGCCTCGTCAACCTGGGACGCGGTTTGCCGATCGTGGTCTTTGCCATGTTCGGCGGCGTCATCGCCGACCGGGTCGACCGGCGTACCCTGCTGATCTGCACGCAGTTCCTGGCGATGATGGTGGCCATCGGTCTTGCGGTGACGGTTGCGTTCTTCAACGCCTCCATCTGGATCATTCTGGTCCTCGCCACCTGCCGGGGGCTGATCGTCGCGTTCAACCTGCCGGCGCGGCATTCGCTCGTCTATCATCTGGTACCACGCGAGGCGATGGCGAGCGCCGTATCGCTCAACTCCATCACGCTCAATACCGCCAAAATCATCGGGCCTCTCGCCTCGGCCGCGATCATCTCAAGCCTCGGCATAACGGCCTGCTTTATCGCCAATGCGCTGAGCTTCACCGCCGTAATGGTCATGCTGCTGTTGCTGGACCTCCCGCGCCAGAAGGTAGAGCGCAAGGAGGAATCGTTCCTCGCGAGCCTCGTAGGCGGTTTTGCCTACATGCGGCGCGAGCCGGTGCTGCTGATGCTGGTACTGGTGGCGCTGGTGCCTACCTTTTTCTGCCAGCCCTATATCCAGTTCCTTGCTGTCTTTGCCGCGCAGGTCTTCGAAACAGGTGCGAGCGGGCTGGGCTTCATGACGGCGCTCGCGGCCTTTGGCTCCACTTGCGGCGGGCTCCTTGCCAGCCGCCTCCAGCGAGATGCGCGGCGCGGTTCGACCATGCTCGCCTTCATGGCGTGCTTCGGCCTGTCGCTGATCCTCTTTTCGGCCGCACCCAACATCTATTGGGGCATCCCGGTACTGTTCGCGGCCGGCGCGATGCACATAGCCTACAACTCGTCGAACAACACGATACTGCAATTGACCGTGGACGATGCCTATCGCGGACGTGTCCTGTCGTCCTTGTTCATGACCCGTGGTATCATGCCTCTGGGGCTGGCGAGCATGGCGCTACTGTCGGCCACTATCGGCCCACGCCTGGCCATGGGCATGATGAGTTCGGTCGTCGTGATCTTTGCCATCGTCCTGTGGTTCTGGATGCCCCGGCTGCGAATGCTCAAGGTTTAGAATGTGAGCGACTGGCATCCGCTAAATCCTGCACTCGGCTCTATCGGCGGACCAACTCGCGAGCGGGCTGCNCGTTCTTGGCGCGTGATNGCGACCGCTCCTCAAACCGATGCTGTTTTACCAGCGAGGGTCCTAGGAGCCTAATTCCGACTGTCCGGNTGGGGCCGATAGCTGCCAGTCGTGTGCGACACATTTTCGAGCGGTTCTGCGCTTGAAGATGCTTAGGACACCTGATGCCTTCNCNGACCAAAACTTCGGCGGGCCGACCAGTTTTCCCGCGTCTGCCATAATGCCAGGGCTCAAATGACGAGCTATTGCAAGGTGGAAGCGCCTTGTCTTAGGCGCCTTCGCCGCCAGCCATCTAGAGCCTGCTCATGGCGGCCAACACTCCCCCCTGAGAGTGCGGAATCTGAAGGTCCCTGAGTCCCATTTCGATTCCTGATAGTGTCGCCATCAAAGTCAACTCATTGCACTGTCCAAGGTGTCCAATGCGGAAGACCTTGCCTTTGAGTTTCGTCAGTCCCTGACCCAGCGATAAATTATACTTGCCCAGAACATGATGCCGAAGGGTATCGGAATCGTGCCCCTCAGGCATGACCACGGCGGTTAGCACAGAGGAATGGGCAGCCTCGTTCTCGCAGAGGACCTCGAGGCCCCATGCCGTGACGGCAGCGCGCGCGGCGGCGGCAAGGCGGTCGTGGCGGGCAAAGACATTGGGAAGGCCCTCCTCCTCGAGGATGGCGATTGCTTCCTTGAGACCGAAGAGGAGATTGGTGGCTGGCGTATAGGGGAAGAAACCGTTGCGGTTGAGCTCCATCATTTCGGCCCAGTCCCAGTAGGACCGGCGCGAGCCGTTGCCGGCGGCGTGCTCGATGGCACGCGGCGAGAGAGCGACGAAGGCGAGGCCCGGCGGCAACATCAGCCCTTTCTGTGAGCAGGTGACGGTGACATCGGCGCCCCATTGGTCGTGCTCATAGGCGAGCGAACCCAATGAAGAGATCGCATCGACAAGCAACAGGGCAGGATGCCCGGCCGCGTCGATTGCTTCGCGGATGGCCTTGATCGGGCTGACGACGCCGGTCGAGGTCTCGTTGTGCACCACCATCACGGCCTTGATGGCGTGCCCGACATCGGCGGTCAGGCGTGATCGGATTTCCTCCGGATCGGCCCAATTGCGCCAGGTGCCGGCAATGAAGTCGGTCTCGACCCCCCATTTCTCGGTCAGCTTGCGCCATTGCGTGGCGAAGTGGCCGGTTTCAGCCATGAGCACCTTGTCGCCGGGCGAGAGCAGGTTCACCACGGCCGATTCCCACGCGCCCGTGCCGGANCCGGGGAAGATCAACACTGGATGNTCCGTGCGAAAAATGCGCTNGATTCCCGCCAGCACCGACTTGGCCANCTCCGCAAATTCGGGGCCGCGGTGGTCGATGACCGGCATGCTGATGGCNCGCAGCACGCGCTCCGGAACGGCACTGGGGCCGGGAATCTGNAGGAAGTGTTGGCCGAAAAGCTGGTTCATTGGGCGCCTTGCATGTCGCATCAGTNTAGCATGCCATTTTGCATTCATTTTTTGCAGGTAACAAGAATTTTGAATTCGATANGACCGGTGCTATGAGTCGGATTGCAAAATCACGTGGGGCTGCGATGGCGATTGCNGAGGATGTAGCGGAAGCGGATGGGGTGGCCATGCTCGCGCCCGTCAGTGGCGCCACCGGTTCGCTGCATGACGAGATCCTGACGGGGTTGCGTCGATATCTTGTGGAGGGCAACCTTCCCGATGGAGCGCGCATACCGGAGCGGCTGCTGTGCGAGACCATGGGCGTATCGCGCACGCCTCTGCGCGAAGCGCTCAAGGTGCTGGCTGCCGAGGGCCTGGTCGAGTTGCTGCCCAATCGAGGCGCGCGCGTGCGGGCCTTTGACGAGAACGATATCCGCGAACTCTTCGAAGTCATGGGCGGGCTCGAGGCGCTGGCGGGGCGGCTCGCCTGCGAGCACATCACGGACGCCGAGATTTCCGAAGTGGAACGGCTGCACTACGACATGTACGCCAGCTATATGCGGCGCGACCTGCCAGCCTATTTCGCCCTCAACCAGAAAATCCACCTGGCCATCGTGTCGGCTGCTCGCAATGCGGTGCTGGCGGCGACCTATGCCAATTTTTCCAGCCGACTGCAGCGCGTCCGCTACAATGCCAATCGAGAAAATCACAAGGATCGTTGGGGCGAGGCGATGCGCGAGCACGAGCAGATCCTGGATGCGCTGCAGCGCCGTGCCGGACTGGAACTCAGCGACATCCTTTTCCGCCATTTGCAGAACAAGCGGGCCGCGGCCTTGCGCTATCTGGACGATCATCCCTCGGAAGCCTGAGGGCTCAGCGGAAATCTCGTTCCAGCACTGCCCGAAAAATATACTTCTCCCTTTCCCTGCCCAGCTACGCGTCAAAAAGATGCGTTATTTCGCGATTCCCTCTTGAGTTGAATTCATAATCGGGCATTCTGTGCTCGCTAATGCATTCTAGCGAGGGGTCATGAGGGCGATCGTCATTGGCGGGGGCGTGATCGGGGCGGCCGTGGCCTATCGGCTGGCCCAAGCTGGCACAAGAGTCGTGCTGGTTGAGGCGGGGCGCATCGCCGAAGGCACTTCGCTTACCAGTTTCGCCTGGGTGAGTGCCTGCGAGAAGATCGATTCCGAAAGCTATTACCGCCTGAGTCTTGCCGGCGTCGCCGCCCACCGTCAGCTTGCTGCCGAAATGCAGACGCACCCAGCCTGGTATCATACGCCTGGCGTTATCCAGTGGCTGGATGCCGGCTATGAAGGACTGGCCCTGAGCGAAAGCCCGCTCGAGCTGAAACTGGCACGCCTTCATGCCCTCGGCTATCCCGCCGAGGCGATCGGACCGGCCGAGCTGCGCCGCCTCGAGCCCGGCCTTCATGCCGAAGCGCTGGGTGCCTCGGGCAAGGCCATCCATTATCCACGGGATGGCTATGTCGAGGCGCCGCTGATGATCGCAGCACTCATCGAAACCGCTATCGAACGATACGGGATGGAATTGCGCTGCCATGCGCCGGTCCGCCGCGTTCTCACGTCCGGGGGTCGCGCAGCCGGCGTCGAGATCGCGGATGGCCAGGTGATCGAAGCCGACGCCGTCATCAACTGCGCCGGCCGCTGGGCCAATGACGTTGTCGGCGATCCCGCACTCGAAATCCCGCTCGCACCGACTCTGGGCCTGATCGCCTATACGGCGCCCGTCGGCACGGCGATCCGCAAGGTGCTGCGGACGCCGAACCTCAACCTGCGGCCAGATGGCGGCGGGCGCATCCTGCTGCGCGCCAATGATCTCGATGAGATGCTGACGGGCAGCGACCTTGCTACTCCAGACCATCCCGTGGCCCGGGATCTGGCGCTGCGGCTCGGGCAACTGGTTCCCAGCCTGTCGGGGATCGGTGTAGAGGCAGCGCGGATTGCCGTGCGGCCCATTCCAGGGGACGGCCTGCCCTGTGTCGGGCAGATTCCGGGGGTCGACAACTACTGGGTCGCTGTGACGCATGGCGGCATCAATACCAGCGCCTTCATTGGCCTTGTCTTGCGCGAGGAAATTCTTGATGGGCGCCCGGCCGCCGAATACGCGCCCTATCGCCCCGACCGTTTTTTCAAGGCGGCTGCATGACCACGCAAGAACCGCTCCTCAAGGTCGAAAATTTCTCGCTTGGCTTCGGCGGCAAGACCGATCTCATCGACGGCATCTCCTTTTCCGTCGAGCCGGGCAAGACGCTGTGCCTCGTGGGCGAATCTGGTTGCGGCAAGAGTGTCACCTCACTGGCGCTGATGGGCCTGCTGGCGACTACGCCCGCACGCGTCACCGGTGGGGTCGCGAAGTTCGACGGCAAGGACCTCTTTACGCTATCCGAGCGGGCCCGGGCCGATCTGCGCGGCAATGACATTGCCATGATCTTTCAGGAGCCGATGACCTCGCTCAATCCGTCGATGACCATCGGCCACCAGATCGTCGAGGGCATTCGCCGTCACAAGTCCGTTTCTCCCGCCGAGGCTCGAGCGCGGGCGCTTGAAATGCTGAGCCTGGTGCGTATTCCGGCGCCTGAAAAGCGTTTTCATGCTTATCCGCATCAGCTGTCGGGTGGTATGCGGCAGCGCGCCATGATCGCCATGGCCCTGGCCAACTCGCCCAAATTGCTGATCGCCGACGAACCGACCACGGCGCTCGACGTCACCATCCAGGCGCAGATCCTGGCCTTGGTCAGCCGCCTCCAGGCCGAGACGGGTACGGCGATGATCCTGATAACCCACGATCTAAGCGTCGTGGCCGAAGTAGCCGATCATGTGGCCGTCATGTATGCGGGCCGCATTGTCGAGCTGGGATCTGTCGACGATATCTTCTCCGATCCGCAGCATCCCTATACGCTCGGGCTCTTCGGTTCCGTACCATCCATCGGCCGGCGCAGCGGCACGCTGGCAACCATCGAAGGTTCGGTGCCCCCGATCGAGCGCATGCCGCTCGGCTGCCGGTTTGCCACACGCTGCCCCTTCGCCGACCAGCGCTGTTTCGAGGAAATCCCGCCCGACTACGAGCCCAAAGCGGGCCATCGCGTCGCCTGCTGGTACGCGCCGCTGGAAGCCCATGTGAGGGCAGCATGAGCGAGCACAACGACATCATCCTGGAAGCGCGGGGAATCACCAAGCGCTTCGGTCATCCCGCCAATTTCATGCGGCCCTCGACTCTGGTCCATGCGGTCTCGGCGGTTTCCCTTTCGGTGCGCAGGGGTGAAACCCTGGCCATCGTGGGCGAATCCGGCTGCGGCAAGTCCACGCTCGGCCGGCTGCTGCTGCGTCTGATCGAGCCGACGTCCGGTTCGGTGCACTATGAAGGCACCGAGATCACCGCGCTGGGGCAGAGGCAGATGCGTCGCCTGCGTCGTGAGCTCCAGATCATCTTCCAGGACCCTTTCGCCTCGCTCAATCCGCGCATGACGGTGCGGCAGATTCTGGCCGAACCGATCCGGCTGCACCGGATCGCCAGGGGCAGCGATGCCGACGGTCGCGTCGACCAACTGATGCGCACGGTGGGCCTGCGCGCCGACTGGAGCGACCGCTATGTGCACGAATTCTCCGGCGGTCAGCGCCAGCGCATCGGCATCGCCCGGGCCCTGGCCGGTGATCCCAAGCTGGTCATCGGCGACGAACCGGTTTCGGCGCTNGACGTCTCGATCCAGGCCCAGGTGNTCAATCTGCTGGGCGAGCTCAAACAGGATTTCGGGCTGACCCTGGTGATTGTCGCGCACGACCTGGCGGTCATCCGTCACATGAGCGACCGAGTTGCCGTGATGTATCTGGGCGAGGTGGTCGAGCTGGCTGCTGCTGACGACATCTACGAGGCACCACTTCATCCCTATACAGCCGCGCTTCTGCAGGCGATCCCGGTTTCCGATCCCGCAGCACGCGGTGAAAGGCAATTGCTGCAGGGTGACCTGCCGAGCCCTACCGCACCACCCTCCGGCTGCCGCTTTCACACGCGTTGTCCGCATGCACGGCCGCGCTGCTCGGAGGCCCATCCCAACCTCGAAATGGCAGAAGAGGGCCGTTTCGTCGCCTGCCATTTCTGGCGGGAAATCCAGTCTGCGGGCGTCAGCGCGCCGGCGACCACCACGCGCCGCGCTGCGCTCGAAATGCGCCTCGGGCTCTATCGCAGCCGCCAGGCCGAGCGCAAGCAGGCCTCGCCATGATGGCGCGGGCGCCAAACGACTTCCAGGGGAGGCCGCACTGACGGCCGGAAAAGCAGAGAGAAACAGGAAGGAACGAAGATGAAGAAACTAGTCGTTGGCGCCACGCTCCTGGCGCTGATGGGGTCGACGGCCTTTGCCGCGGACCTCAATGTCGCCCTGCAGGACGACCCCGATATTCTTGATCCCCATCGCGGCAATACCTTTGTGGGCCGTATGGTGTTTGGCCCGATGTGCGATACCCTCTTCGACATCGACACCTCGCTCAACATCGTACCGCGCCTGGTCGCCGACTGGACCTGGTCGGAAGGCGACACCGTCCTGACCATGAACCTGCGTGAAGACGCTCTGTTCCATGACGGCACCCCGGTTAATGGCGAGGCAGTCAAGGCCAATCTCGAGCGCGCCCTGAACCTGCCGGAGAGCAATCGCAAGGCCGAGTTGGCCTCCATCGCCTCCATTGAAGTGCTCGGCGAAACCCAGGTGGCGATCACCCTCAAGGCGCCCGACGCGGCTTTCCTCGCCAACTTGACCGACCGTGCCGGCATGATGGTGTCGCCGGCAACGTTCGACACCGCCGGCGAAGGCGGCCTGGTCTGCGCCGGCCCCTACAAGTTCGTCGAGCGCATCCAGAACGACCGCATCGTCATGGAGAAGTTCGCCGAGCACTGGGATGCAGACAACTACCACTTCGATCAGGTGATCTATCGCCCGATCCCGGACACCACCGTTCGCCTCGCCAACCTGCAGTCCGGCGACCTCGACATCATCGAGCGCCCGGCACCGTCCGACATGGAGGCGATCAAGGCCGACAGCAATCTGGTCTTCGACATCGTCACCGGCCTCGGCTTCTATGGTGTGAACTTCAACATGGGCAATGGCGACCGCTCGCAGTCGCCGATCAACCAGGACAAGCGCCTGCGCGAAGCCCTCAACCTCACCATCGACCGCAACGTGCTGAATGAAGTGCTTGGCATGGGCACCTACCCGCCGGCCTATCAGCCCTTCTCGACAGCATCCTGGGCCTACAATCCCGAATTCGACGGCGGCGAGCGCGATATCGAACGGGCCAAAGCCCTGATGGCCGAAGCCGGCCATGAATCGGTCTCGTTCGAAATCCTCTATGCCAACAACAGCGCCATGCAGTCGCTGTTCGAGCTGGTTCAGGCCATGGCCAGCGAAGCCGGCTTCAACATCACCCTGCGTCCCACCGAGTTCGCCGCCTATGTCGACGAGCGCGAGGCCGGCAATTTCGAAGTCAGCCAGTTCGGCGCCTCGGGCCGCATCGACCCCGATGGCAACTTCCACCGTTACCTTGCCTGCGGCAGCGCCGGTAATGTCGGCAATTACTGCAACGACGAACTGACCGACCTGCTCAACCAGGCCCGCGTCATCAATGACGTCGAGCAGCGCAAGGCCCTCTACGACGAGGCTCAGCGTATTGCCGCCGAAGACCTGCCGGCGCTCTATTTCTACTATACGCCCCGCACCTGGGCCTATAGCGCCAATCTCGAAGGTTTTGTGCCCTATGCCGACGGCGTTCTGCGCCTCGCCGGCCTCAAGCCCAAAGAATAAGCAAGCCCAGGAAGGCGGCGGCCAACGTCGCCGCCTTCCATTCCGCAGAAGGCCCCGACGCAGTGCTCAAGCTAATCGTCCGTCGCATCCTGGTCGCCGTGCCGACCCTGATCATCCTGTCGATGATCATTTTCGGCCTGCAGCGCCTGCTGCCCGGAGACCCAATCCAGACGATGATGGCCGAGGAATCCGATCCTCAGGTCATTGAGTTCCTGCGCGAGAAGTATCGCCTCAATGAGCCCATGCCGATGCAATATCTCGCCTGGGTCGGCAATGTGCTGCAAGGTGATTTCGGCAGTTCGCTGCGCACCGGCATCCCGGTGACCGAGATGATCCTGCAAAAGCTCCCGATCACCGTGCAACTGGCGAGCATGGCCATGATCATGGCCATGCTGATCGGTATTCCCGCCGGCATTCTGGCCGCTGTGCGCAAGAACAGCGCGGTCGACTATGCCGCCAATGCCGTCGCGCTGTCGGGTATGTCGGTGCCCAATTTCTGGCTCGGCATCATCCTCATCATGGTCTTTGCGGTGAGCTGGAAGATCCTGCCCGCCTCGGGCTATGTGCCCATAACGCAGGACTTCTGGCTCTCCATCCGCAGCATGCTTATGCCCGCCTTCGTGCTTTCGACGGCAGTAGCCGCCTATCTCATGCGCCACACGCGCAGCGCCATGCTCAGCGTCCTCAGTTCCGACTACATCCGCACGGCCCGCGCCAAGGGGCTGTTGAGCAATACGGTCATTATCAAGCACGCCCTGCGCAACGCGCTGATGCCTATCGTAACCCTGGCGACGCTGCTCTTTGGCGATCTTCTGGCCGGCGCGGTGCTGACCGAGCAGATCTTCGTCATTCCCGGCTTCGGCAAGCTCATCGTCGACGCGGTCTTTACCCGCGACTATGCGGTGGTACAGGGCGTCGTGCTCTTCACCGCCATCGGCTTCATCGCCATGAACATCCTGACAGACGTGCTCTACATCGTCATCAATCCCCGCCTGAGGCACCCGCAATGACCCTTGCCTCGCAAATAGAGATCGTTGCGCCACGCCGCCGCTTTCGCGGTCTGCGCAAGCTCGTGCGCAATCGCGGCGCACTGTTCGGCGGTGCCATCGTCATCTTCTTCGTCGTGCTTGCGGTTTTTGCGCCCTTGCTGGCGACGCATGATCCTTTTGCCTCATCCTTCACCAGCATCCGAAAACCCCCTTCGGCCGAATTTTTGCTTGGCACCGACGAGATCGGTCGGGATATTTTCAGTCGCCTCCTCTACGGCGCCCGCGCTTCCCTCATGGCGGGTGTCGTTTCCGTCGCCATCGCCCTGGCCATCGGCGTGCCGCTCGGCCTGGTCGCCGGCTATTTCGGTGGCCTTGTCGACGGGGGCATCTCGCGTGTCATCGAAGCCCTGCTCGCCATTCCCTCGCTGATCCTAGCCATTGCGCTGGCTGCCACCCTTGGTCCCAGCCTGATGAACGCCATGCTGGCCATCGGCATCGCTGCAACGCCGATCTTCGTGCGCCTGACGCGCGGCCAGGTCCTGGCGGTCAAGACAGAGGACTATGTCGAGGGCGCCCGGGCGATCGGGTTGCCGCATATCCTGATCATCATTCGCTACATTCTGCCCAACGTGCTGTCCCCGGTCGTCGTGCAGGCAACGATCACCATCGCCACGGCCATCATTGCCGAAGCGAGCCTGTCCTTTCTCGGCCTTGGCCAGCAGCCGCCCAATCCATCCTGGGGTTCGATGCTCAACACGGCCAAGAACTTCATGACGCAGGCGCCATGGATGTCGATCTTTCCCGGCGGCGCGATCTTCCTCGTCGTCCTGGGCTTCAACCTGCTCGGCGACGGCCTGCGCGACGCGCTCGACCCGCGCGACAACTGAAATTATCTAGGAGTAACCGATGTCACAGCGCGTAGCCGATCACCTGGGCGGACAATTGGACGCCATCATCGAAAGGCTCGGCCGATATGTCGCGTGCGCCAGCGTCAGCGCCGATCCGCAGTTCGAGCCTGGCATGCAGGCAGCGCGCGATTTCCTGACGCATCGCCTGGCCGAGATCGGCCTTGAAAACGTACAACTGCTCGATGGCGGCGGACACAAGGCGGTTTATGCCGATTGGCTGCATGCCCCTGGCAAGCCGACGCTGCTGGTCTATGGTCACTATGACGTGCAGCCACCCGATCCACTCCTCGCCTGGGAAACCGATCCCTTCGTCCTGACCCGAAAGGGCGACCGGCTCTATGGCCGCGGCGCTTCGGACAACAAAGGCTCCTCGACCATCGCCATCGAGAGCCTTGGCGCCTATCTCGCCATCGAAGGCGGCTTCCCGTTCAATATCCGTTGCCTGATAGAGGGCGAGGAGGAGGTCGGGGCGGTTTCGCTACCCGCAATCTTCAAGCGCTACAAAGACCTGCTCAAGGCCGATCTCGTTCTGTCCGCCGATGGTGGACGCAATGGCTTCTGGCCGGCCATCAATGTCGGCTGCCGTGGCGTCAATGCGTTGGAGGCGACGCTCACGACTTCGGCGGTGCGCGACCTGCATTCGGGCCGCTATGGCGGTACGACCCGCAATGCCCTGCACGACATGGCGCGGCTGCTCGCCACCCTGCACGACGAACAAGGCCGCGTGACCGTCGAGGGCTTTCTGCCCGAGGCGGCGCGGCCGACCCCGCAGCAGCGCCAACATGCGGCCGAACTCAACATGGACGAGCCGGCCTTCTTCGCCAGTTTTGGCGGCATTGCCCACGGCTATCCGGAGTACAGCGCCATCGAGCGCCTCACCCTCATGCCGACCTTGGAAATCAACGGCATGTGGGGCGGCTATACCGGTCCGGGTTCAAAAACCGTGATTCCAAACACCGCCCATGCCAAGATCACCATTCGTCTCGTGGCCGGACAGGATCCCAAGGAGACGGCTGCCGCAGTCATTCGGCACCTGGAGGCCAATGCGCCCAAGGGCACGACTGTCGAGATCCAGTCAGACCGCAACGGGACGCCGGCCTATAGCCTGAGCGAGACCAGTCCGCTCGTGGTGGCTGCAGACCGCGTGCTGCGCGAGATCACGGGGCAGGTGCCGGTGCGCGTGCGCAGTGGCGGCACATCGCCCATAACCTCGACCATCCGCGAACTCCTGGGCATCGATACGCTGATGTTCGGCTTCAGCCTGCCGGCCGACGGCGTGCATGCCCCTAATGAATCCTACGCCATCAACAGCATCAAGGAGGGCGTTGTCTGCTGGCCGATGATGCTCACTGAACTGGGGCGCGTCTGGAACGAGAGCAAATAGAAGGATTGCAGCGATGAAAGCCATCATCATCGGAGGCGGCGTCATCGGGTCGTCGATCGCCTATCGCATGTCGGAAGCCGGCGCGGACGTGACCCTCGTGGAAGCCGGCCGCGTTGGCGGCGGCACGTCGTCCACCAGCTACGCCTGGGTCAACGCCTGCGAGAAGCTGACGTCGCGCGCCTATTTCGAGCTCAACTGGGCGGGCGTCAAAAGCCACCGCCGCCTAGCCGACGAATTCGATGGTGCCAACTGGCTGCATCGCCCGGGCGTGGCGCAATGGCAGGACTCGGGGGGCGAGGCTGCCGGCTTGGACGAAGGCGATTTCGACAAGCTCGAACGCCTGACCGAATGGGGCTATCCGGCTGAGCGGATCGATAGCAAGGCCCTGGCCGAGCTCGAGCCCGATGTCGACCTGGACACGTTCAATGCCGATGGAGCGCTCTATTACCCCGAAGATGGCTGGCTCGACGGTCCTGTCTATGCCGGCGCCATGGTTCTGGCGGCCCGCCACCGCTTCGGCCTCAAGCTGGTACGGGGTAGAGTGAAGGCTCTTTTGGCGCGTAGTGGCGCAGCCGTAGGCGTTACGCTGGAAAACGGCGAGAGCCTCGAAGGCGATGTCGTCGTCAACAGCTCCGGCCGCTGGGCGAACGAGACTGTTGGCAATGCCGAATATGAGCTGCCGCTCGCTCCGACCGTCGGACTCATCGCCTATACGGTGAGCTGCGATACGAGCCTGCGTCACGGTCTCAGGACGCCATTGGTCAATTGCCGCCCCGATGGGGCCGGCCGCATCCTCCTGCGCGCCAATGACATCGACAAGACCGTTCCTGTTCACGCAGATCCGGTACCGTCCAATCCGGCAGCGCAGCAACTGCTGGCCCGGGTCAAGCGGCTTATGCCGGCACTCGAAGGCGTGCATGTCGAAGCGGTGCGCACCGCCATCCGGCCCATCCCCAAGGACGGGTATTCCGCCATCGGGCCACATCCGGCCCTGTCCAACTATTATGTGACCGTGACCCATAGTGGCGTCACGCTGGCTGCCTTCATCGGTGAAGGCGCTACGGCCGAGCTTGTCCATGGCCGCAGCGTGCCGGAATTTGCCGAATTCCGCCCGTCGCGCTTCTTCTAGGAAAAAACAATGCGGATTGCCATTCTGGGCGCCGGTGCCGTCGGTCGCGCCAATGCCGCCTATCTACTCACGCGCGGGCACGAGGTGGCGATCTGGTCGCCTTCGGGCCGCAGCGCCAGCGCCCTGCGGGACGGTCCCCTTGCCGTCACCGGCGAGATCGAGGGCGATTTCCGCCCGGAGATCGCTGACACTGCCGCCGAAGCCATGGCCGGGGCCGACCTCGTTCTGGTAGCGCTGCCCGCCAATGGCCACCGTATGGTCTACGGCGAGATCGCCCTGCACATCGCTCCACAACAGGTCGTCGTCATCAGTGCCCAGCCGGCGCTGGGTGGCTACGCGCTGGAGGAGCAGTTCACGGCGGCCGGCAAGCGCAATGCTATCCTGGCCTGGGGGACGACCCTGCTGCGCGCCCGGCAGGTGGGCGCGTCGGGCGTGCGTATCAATACCGTCCGCAAATCGGTCGACATGGCGGCCCTACCCGCCAATGCGGGAACAGCGATCGAGCTGTGTCGGACCATTTTCGGCGATCATTTCGAGATTCGCGACAACTTGCTCGCCATCTCGCTGTCAAACATCAATCCGCAGGCCCATCTAGCGCTGGCCCTGACAAACTTTACACGCATGGAGCGCGCCGAGACCTGGGGTCAGAGCGAGAATCTGACTTCTGGAGTCGCTCGGTTCCTGGAAAAGCTGGACGGCGAGCGGCTCGCCTTGGCCCGCAAGCTCGGCCTTTCGGTGCGCACCATGGCCGAGCATTATCATCGAACCTATGGCTTCCCGGTCGAGCCACTCGAGGTAATGGCCGCCAACATTCGAACTGAAGGCCGGGGACAACTGGGGCCCACGACCGAACAGAGCCGATATGTCCTGGAAGACGCCCCCTTTGGTTTGGCCTCGCTCATCAGTCTGGGACAAGCCGTTGGGGTCGAGATGGAGCTCCATCAGGCCGGTCTTTCCATACTTTCAGCCCTTTACGCTAAGGACTTCAGGCGAGAGAACGACCTTGTTGGCGACGTGCCAAAATTGATCGAACGTATTCTCGCCTAGTGCTCGGCGGAGTTGAGCGTGGTGCAAGTTACCCGAACCGCTTTCCCCGGAGAATTGGCGTGCTGGTCTTCGCTTGGATATGGCTGCCTGGGAGACGCTGCTGCCTTCAACTCAGCCCAGCCGCTGCCCACTCCTTGCGTCGAAAAAGTGCGTGACGCCCTGCGACAGAGAGATACCGACCGCCTGGTTGTCGGTAAGGGCGACCCGCTCGCGGAACAGGCAGACGAGTTCTTGCCCGCCGACCCGGAGCACCGCATACGTTTCTGAACCGGTCGGCTCGACAACGGAGACCGTCGCCGGAATGCCGCCATCCGGAGCGATGACGATGTGCTCCGGACGCTTGCCGATCAAGACCGCGGCGCCCTCAGCCAAGCCGGCCGGGGCCGCGACACCGGTCGCCATTCCAGACTCGAGCACCAGTTCGCCACCCTTGCGCACGGCCGCCAGCAGGTTCATCGATGGTGATCCGATGAATTGAGCAACGAAGCTGTTCACCGGAGCGTCGTAGAGCTCGAGGGGCGAGCCAACCTGCTCGACACGGCCTGCCTGCATGACCACGATCTTGTCCGCCATGGTCATGGCCTCGACCTGGTCGTGCGTGACGTAGACGATCGTCGTGCCGAGCCGCTTGTGCAGTCCCTTGATTTCCGCCCGCATGGCGACGCGCAGCTTGGCATCGAGGTTCGACAGTGGTTCGTCGAACAGGAAGACCTGCGGCTGGCGAACGATCGAACGCCCCATGGCGACACGCTGCCTTTGCCCCCCGGACAGCTGCCGGGGGTAGCGCTCCAGCAGGTCGGTGAGGCCGAGGATCTCTGCAGCCTCAGCCACGCGGCGATGCTTTTCGTGCGCCGGCGCCTTCGCCAGAGTTAGCGAGAACGCCATGTTCTCGGCGACCGTCATGTGCGGGTAGAGCGCATAGTTCTGGAACACCATGGAGATGTCGCGCTGCTTGGGCGGGAGGTCATTGACCACCTGCCCGCCGATACGAATCGTGCCGTCGGTAATGTCCTCGAGACCAGCAATCATGCGCAGCAAGGTGGACTTGCCGCAACCCGATGGTCCGACCAGAACAACGAACTCGCCGTCGGCAATATCGACGCTCACCCCGTGCATGACCGGAACGTCACCATAGGACTTCTTGACTTGTTCAATCTGGACGGGCGCCATGGCAGCCTCCTTTTCTTGCTCGCCTATGCCGCCGAAACGTGCACAGCGTTCGTGGACAGCGCCCCCTCGTGGATGACGAGACCAACGCCACCACTATTCAGGGCCAGATCGCTGTCGTCGTTCGCCGAAATAGTTTTCCCGCCAACGGTCGCGGTGATCGCGTTGCCGGCGACTTTCACCTCGAAGGAGATCTGTGTCTCGAAAGCGAAATCGAAGTCGCCCGAGGCAAGCACCGTCGCGTCCTCGTCGCGGACCCGAACGATCTCGAGCTTGTTGCCGCGAGTCACGCGGACACCATAGTAGCGCCGCAAACCTTGGACGCGCACGGCAAGGCCACCGTAATTGCCGAGGTGAACCATGATGTCGGACTTGACAGCGTAGTCGGTCCACTGGCGGGTGCCGTGGCTCACCATGCCCTCGTCGCGAGACTGCGAGATGCGGAAGCTCGGAGGAAAGCGTTTGGAGAAAAAGTCGACGCCGTTGACCCAAGCCATGCGCCAGAAGTCCCCGTTTCCTTTGGGACGATGCAGGGTCACCTGCGGGCAACCATCCCAGCGAAGGTAGTCGAGCAGCACCTTGCCGCTGGCCTGGCGGCCAGCAGCCGCAACCGCAACGCCGACCTCGGCGATCGGCTGCCCATCGAGCTCGGGCAAGCGCCAGCTCAGTACAGCCTCGTCGCCGGGCCCCAGCTCGGTCGCATCCCCGTCAATATCGCGCAGCTCGTCGTTCTCATCATAGACCCGCAGGCGCAGGCACACCTTGATGGTGCCTTCGTTTCCGGCAGGTGCAACCACGCGCGCCGACAAGGTCTGCCCGGGATAGAGCAGCGGCGAGGCCATCAAATCGTAGGTGCGCATGTTCAGCATTTCAGGCGGCGAGAAGGTCGGCGTCGTGGCGACTGCAACCTGCGTCGGTCCGAGTGCCGCAAAGGCGAGCGACAGCGCCCGACCGCCTTCGAATTCCACATTGCTTATGACCGGACGAAGCTCCGTCCCCGCCATCGGCTGGGCACGGAAGCCCTGCTGGCTGCCTGGCATGGAGAAATGGAATATGGCCCCATTCTTGGGCTGCTCCAGGGGCACCTCACCCGAAAGACGGCGGCCGAGATTGGCGATGTAGTAGGCGACGCGCACCGCGTCGTTGATGGAATTGCCGCCATCGGCCGACGAGATCAGCAGCCGGTCGGCCACCGGACCGCGCCAATCCGGCCCGTCGTCGAGGCCGGCAAGTCCGTTCTTGATGCCGAGGAGACAACCCACATTCCCGGCATTGCAGTCGGTGTCCCAGCCCGAGGTGTTGACGATCATCTGCGCTTTCTGGAAATCATCGGGCGCGTACAGCACCGACATGATCATCAGGGCGTGGTTTGGGACCACGTGGCAGTTGCCGGGATATTTGTCATAGCCGTAATGATCCTCGATCAGTTGGCGGCATGCCCGCCAATCGGCGTTCTCCTTGTGCCAGCGACGGATGTCGCCGATGAGCTGGGCGATCAGGCTCTGCGCGGGTATAACCGACAGGCCGACATCGAGGAGCGTATCGATGTCGTTGGTGCGGAACGCCTCGGCTTCCATGGCCGCCCAGAGCATAGCGGCATAGACGGATTCGCCGTCGTGGCTCACCCTGCCCGCTTGCTCCGCCAGCTTTGCCGCCAGTTGCGGCTGACCGGGCGCGACCAGTGCCCAGCCGTCAATGAAGATCTGCGCGCCGATCTGCTCGGCCACCGTCTTGCCGTTCGTTTCGATGGAACCGGACAGCGGCGCGGGAATGCCCTTCTTGAGGTTGAGCCAGGCGGTATGTTCGGTGGAGTTGCCGTTGCCGCCCCACCAGAGGATGGCGCGCTCCTCGCACATGTAGTTGAGCCACGCCTTGCCGATGTCTTCGGCTTTGAGGTCAGGCGACACGCCATAATCCTCGAGGGCACGAACGAAGGTGAACGTGCCCGCGACGTCGTCGTCGGTCACGACGAGCGGCTGGTTGAGGCGGTCGTGCACATAATATTCGATGGGGCCGAGTTCATCCATGATCCGCTGATAGGTCCAGCCCTCGAAGGGGCGGCCGAGATAGACGCCGATCAGCTTGCCCAGAACACCGGCATAGACGCGTTCGAGATAATCGTTGGGTACGGACACGAAAAATCCTCCAATATATTAGCTTTGAGTCAGCCCTTCACCGAGCCGCCGGCCATGCCCTCAATGAAGCGGCGCTGCAGCAGGACAAAGAGGATGATGACGGGCAGGACGATGATCAGCGCGGCGGCCATGATCTCACCCCAGTCGCTGCTGTACTGGCCCGACAGCAGGAAGAAGGAGACGATGGCGGTGCTGGTGTCGGCGCGCTGCAGGAAGGTGGTGGCGATCAGGAACTCGTTCCATGAGTAGAGCCCGATGATCAGCGCGACGGTCAGAATGCCAGGCGACACGATCGGCAGAAACACCTTGGTGAACACCTGCCAATGCGTCGCCCCATCGATCAGCGCCGCTTCCTCCAACTCCTTGGGCACGGCCAGGAAGTAGGTGCGCAGCAGCATGACGGCGAAGGGCGACCAGACTGCGGTGTAGACCACCGAGACCGCAACGGCGTTGTTGATGAGGCCGAGCTTGGCAAAGCCGAAATACAGGGGGAACAGGAACAACTGGATCGGTGCGGTCGTCGTCGCCAGCAGATAGAAGGTCAGGATTTTCCAGGATTTGATCTTGCGGCGCGCCAGCACATAGGCCGTCAGCGAACCGGTGGTACAAACGAGGATGATCGTCAGTCCCGAGAGCACCGCCGAATTGAGCATCGTCTGGCCGAAGCGGGCATCGCTCCAGGCGCGGGTGAAGTTGTCCCAGCGCAAGGTTTCCGGCCAGGCCAGTGGGTTCTGGATGATCTGCGCTGCCGGCTTTACCGAATTTAGCACCAACAAGGCGATCGGAAATAACGTGATCAGGAGCAGGATGATCAGGACGGCATAGGTCAGGACGAGCGTCGCCCGGCTTTCGATCAGTCTCATTGCTCGAACTCCCGGCTCTGCTCGCGAATATAGAAGGCGGTGGCGATCAACCCGAAGATGGAGATAATCACGGCAACCGCTGCCGCCTTGCCCACCGCCAAGTCATAGAAGGCGCTGCGGTAAGCCAACGTCGACAATACTTCGCTCGAAAACGCCGGCCCGCCCTGGGTGAGGATGTAGACGAAGTCGAACACCAGGAACGACCAGATCACCGTCATGATCATCATCAGGGTGATGGTGGAGCGGATGCCGGGTAACAGCACGTAGCGCATCAACTGCCAGAACGAGGCGCCTTCGATGCGCGCGGCCTCGATCTGCTCCTGCGGCACCTGACGGAGCGCGGCAAAGAAGATCACGCACAGAAAACCCCACCAATGCCAGAGATCGACCGTCGCGATACCAACCAGGGCCGTCGATGGCTGGGTGAGTGGGTCAAGGGTCGGGAAACCCATGCGCTGCAGGAGACCATTCACCCCTGAAACGGGGCTATAGATCATGCCCTGCCAGATACGCGCCAGGATGGCAGTGGCGATGATCATGGGCAGGAAATAGACGACCTGAAAAAACATCGATCCACGCCGCGCCACCAGCAAGAGCGTCGCCGCCAGAAGCCCGATGCCAATCGGTACCGTCAAAAACATAAGTGTCCACAATATGTTGTTGGCGAGGGCGGTCCAAAACACGCGATCCGCCCACAACGCTTTGAAATTGTCCAGGCCGATGAACACCGGCATGCCAATGCCGTCCCAGCGAAAGAAGGCTAGTGCGATGGTCAAAAGCGCAGGCGCCAGGATGATGACGACGTTTATGAGCAGCGTGGGGAGAACGTAAAATCGGTGCATGGCAACTCCTCATGGAAGCGGCAGCCGCGGCCGCCGCTTCCCGTGGTGGGAGGAAGGGTCAGCGAGCAGGGATGGCGGGAACCTTGCCTTCGGCCAATTCCTGCTGGAAGGTGGCGTCCCATTGCTGCAGGTACTGCTCCACCGTGGTGCGACCGAGCCAGACTTCTTCAATGCCGCTCACGACGAACGAAACGGTGGCCGGCGGGAGAAAGGTCCAGGTGGTGTAGCCGTACTCGTCTTGCGCCACGGATTGGGCCAGCGTCTGCATCGCCTCGGTATAGAGCGGCAGTACGTCTTCGCCGAGGGTCACACCGGACAGGTCGGACAGTGGTGTGTTCCACTCACCCTGCCATTCCGTGTTCATCAGACCATAGGTTTCATCGCTGAAGATGAAGTCGATGGCTGCCGCAGCGCCGTCAGGGTTCTGCGAAGTTGCCGCTATTGAAAACGTCGAGCCGACGCCCAACGGAAACACCGGTTCACCTTCGACGCTGGGAAAGCCGATGAAACCGGCCTCCGCGTTAGCAGGCGGGAAGTAGGTGTTGATGTGCTGGAACTGCCACGTACCCGATGGCATCATGCCGGCGCGGCCGCCGGCGAGTTCCGCGACCTGCTGCTCACCGTTGAGCGAAAAGTAGTTGGGGCCGAAATAACCCTTGGCCCACCACTCGTTGAGCTTGGTGATTGCCGCAACAAACGGTTCGGAGGTCCAGGGGATTTCGCCCTTCAACGCCTTATAAACGTTGTCCGGGCCCGCAATGGCATTGATGGCCAGCGTGACGTAATGCTCGTTGGTTGGACGCCACAGGGCATTGCCTGAAGAGAACGGCACAATATCTTCAGCCAGCATGGCGTCGGCGACGGTTTCGAGCTCGGCAATGGTGGTCGGTGGGGTCCAGCCATGCTCCTCGAACATCGTCGCATTGTAATAGAGCCCGAGTGTCTCGTAGGTTTTCGGCAGCGCAAAGAGCTGGCCGTCGTACTTGCCCATTTCAATGAAGACCGGGAGCACGCGATCGTACCAGCCGAACTGCTCGGCATAGCTGTCGAGAGGCAGGAGCTGGCCCGCTTGCGCCATCGGCGCCACATAGCTTGGGCCGGCAGTGTAGACGATGTCGGGACCACTTCCCGACAGCAGCGCCACGCGCATCTGGTTGTCGAGCTGGGCGCCGCGATAATCGATGCTCAGCGTATTGTCCGGATGAGCTGCATTGAACCGCTCGATGATATTGCGGCTGATCACGCCCTGCTGCTCGGGCGTGGCGGTCTCGTACCACCAGCTGATCGGGCCTGCGGCAAGCGTTGGAGCCGCCAAGGCGGTACTCGACAGCAGCACAAGTGCCGATTTAACAAAGGTGCGTCGTTCCATGTTCTCCTCCGTGGAATGCTCAAGTCGAAAGCCGCTCGATCAATTCGAAAGGCATCTCAAGGGCGATGCCGTCGCCATCGCGCTCCCCACGCAGACGCTCGATGAGAAGCTCGGCGGCACGCTCGCCCATCCGATCCTGAAACTGAGTGACGGTGGTTAGCGGCGGCGTGACGAGGGGCGCTGCTGAGATATTGTCAAAGCCCACTACGGCGACATCCTCGGGCACCCGCAACGTCCGCTCGCGCAGCGCCCGCATCACCCCGATGGCCATGAGATCGTTAGCAGCGAAGATCGCCGAGGGACGGAATCCGCTATCAAGGATCGCGTTGGCCGCCTCAAAGCCCGCGCCCTCGGTGAAACTGGCTTCGATGACGACAAGAGGCTCAAGATTGGCTTCGGCCAATGCGTCGCGGTATCCCTCGACCCGGACGCCTTGCGGACCACCAACTCCCGCCGCCATGGCTATGCGGCGATGCCCACGCGCGATCAGATGCTTGACGACCTGCGTTGCAGCCGCACGGCTGTCGACGAATATGTCGTCTATGGGCAGCCGGCCGCCAGTCTTGCGTGACGACTCGACACGCACGATGGCAATCGAATTGTCGAGCAGCAACGCGAGGTCCGCCGCTCTGAGGGTGAAGAACACCCCGACAATGCCGTCCACGCGTCCGCGCAAAGCCCAATCCAGGAAATGGCGCTCATTTGCCGCCGTGCCGTCGGTGTTCAGGGTGATAACGTCGTAGCCCTGAGCCTGGGCGGTTTTCTGCACGCCACGGATGAGCGCGGGATAGAAAGGGTTCGTAATGTCAGGCACCACGCACGCCAAGGTCATCGTGCGACGGGTCTTCAGGGCCTGCGCCACGCTGTTGGCGACGTATCCGAGCTCCCTCGCAGCCGCCTGAATCCGCTCTACCGTCTCTGGCGGCAGGCTGGCTGAACTGCCACCCCCAAGTACCATCGAGACGGTCGCCTGGGAGACGCCGGCACGAGACGCCACGTCCTTCTGTGTCGCCCTCCTCGCCCGCATTGCCGCTCCACTGATACGTATCAATAATACGTATAAATGGAAGAAGTTGGTGCCGTCAAGCTGAGAGTCCTGCGAACGCAGTCGTGGTTTTCGTCATCGAGGTCAGCGCAACTCCCAGGCAATGCCAGACATCAACATCGGCCATGCAAAGCGTGTCATGCAGGTTCGATGATCTTGGCCGCACCTGTTCGTGCCATCCGCGTCGTCGGATCCGCCACCGGCACTGCAGCGATAAGTTTGCGCGTATACTCTTCCTGCGGCGCTTCGAAGATCTGCCGGCGCGTGCCGATCTCGACGATCCGGCCGTGCTGCATGACCGCGACCCTGTGGCTGATGCGCTCGACGACGCCCATGTCGTGGGAGATGAAGAGGTAGGAGAGCCTCAGTTCCTGTTGCAGCTCGATCAAGAGGTTCACCACCTGCGCCTGAACCGAAACGTCCAGAGCGGAGACCGACTCGTCGGCGATGATGAGCTTGGGCGAGAGGCTCAGCGCCCTGGCGATGCAGAGGCGCTGGCGCTGGCCGCCGGAAAACTCGTGCGGGTAGCGTTCGAGATGCTCGTCCTCGAGCCCCACCCGACGCACGAGTTCGACCGCGCGATCGCGCAAGGCGCTGCCCTTGTCAATCTTGTGGATCACCAAAGGCTCAACGATCTGCTCGAAAGCCGTAAGGCGCGGATCGAGCGCCGCATAAGGGTCCTGGAAGACGATCTGCAGGTCACGCCGTGCGGCGCGCAGCGCCTCTGTGTCGAGCTTGAGGACGTCCCTGCCCTCGACCAGCACCTCGCCGGATCGCGGGCGCACGAGGCGCAGGATCGAGCGGCCGGTCGTGGATTTGCCGGATCCAGACTCACCGACGAGCGCAAGCGTCTCCCCGCGCCCGATCGCAAAGCTCACGTCGTCCACCGCTCGCACGTCGCCGACATGGCGCTGAAGCACGCCCTTATGGATGGGGAACCACGTCGAGAGATTGCGGACCTCAAGCAGCGGCTCGCCCGAGGGCCGTGACGATGCAGCAAGCTTCGGATCGAGGCCGAACGGCACGGGGCCTGCGGCGCCGGCCATGGCGCCGAGGCGCGGCACGGCATCGAGGAGCTTGCGGGTATAGACGTGCTGCGGCTGGGCGAAGAGGCGGTCAACCGCCTGCTCCTCGACCTTGTTCCCGCGCCGCATCACCACCACGCGGTCGGCCATCTCGGCCACCACGCCCATGTCGTGGGTGATGAAGAGCAGCGCCATGCCGTCCGCGCGCGAGAGCTCCCGCATGAGATCCAGCACCTGCGACTGAATCGTAACGTCGAGCGCGGTCGTCGGCTCGTCGGCAATGAGGAGGCGCGGCGCGCATGCCAGTGCCATGGCGATGACGATGCGCTGGCGCATCCCGCCGGAAAGCTCGTGCGGATACTGGTTGAACCGTCGCGCCGGATCGGTGATCCGCACGCGGGCGATGAGATCGAGGGCGCGGTTCCGGGCTTCCTTGCGGTCGAGGCCGCGATGCTGGCGCAGTACCTCGGCGATCTGTTCGCCGACCGTGAACACCGGATTGAGGGCGGTCATCGGCTCCTGAAAGACCATGGCGATCTCGTCGCCGCGGATGTCGCGGAGCGTCTTCTCGTCGGCGCCGGCGAGGTCGATCACCTCGCCGTTCCGGCGGTTGAAGCGGATAGCGCCGGTTTCGATCCGGCCGCCGTTGAAGGCGGTGAGCCCAAGAATGGAAAAGGCGGTGACCGATTTGCCAGAACCCGATTCACCCACGATCGCCACGCATTCGCCCGGTGCGATCGAAAAGGAGAGGTCCTCTACCACGCGCCTGGCCTTGTCGCCGCCGCCGAAGCTGATCGAGAGGTTTTCAACGCTGAGCAAGGACTTGGGCATGGTCGCACCTTTGGTGAGGACGAATGGAACGGGCCGGCGAAGGGAGCACGCCGGCCCGCAGGCACGCGCTACTCGATGGTGATCGAGCCGGCGCGGAAATCGAGGACGTAGGGGATGTGGCCCGGCTGCGGCCGCCAGGTGACGCCCTGGCGCATGCCATAGGACTCATAGGGCTGATAAAGCGCCAGCACCGGCATTTGCTCCTTCACCACGTCCATGATCTGCTCGTAGGCATCCTTGCGGGTGGAGACGTCCGTCGAATAGCGGAACGTGTCCCAAAGCTGCGCGTAGGCCTCGTCCGTTGGCCAGGTCATTTCCGAGCCCGAGCCCTTGGGCGCCCACATAACGCCAAAGGAGCCGGCCGGGTCGGCGAAGTACATGGGGTTGGACCAGTTGCGCACTTCCATGTCGTCGTCCGGCCCGGTCCACTTGGTGGTGACGTTGATGTTGGTCGTGACACCCACGGCCGACCACATCTCCTGGATCGCCTGCGCGGCGAGGAGGCCGTTGGTGTAGTAGACCGGATCGGTGTCGAAACGGATTGGCGAACCGTCGTAGCCAGCCTCCTCCAGGAGCTGCCTGGCGAGGTCCGGATCGTAGGAATAGGTGTCGGCATCCGGCAGGTAGAGCTCGCCGTACTGCTCGAAGGTGTGGGCCGGCGGCACCTTGGCCTGGCCGCCCCAAAGTGCTTCGTTGAGCAGGTTCCTGTCGATGGCGTAGGCCAG
>Ga0065721_10049729_pt1 | contig 28073 bp, 17 predicted proteins | sample Mesricmetagenome_FD_59108 | JGI IMG/M metagenome (GOLD analysis project Ga0065721, IMG submission 59108) | Mesophilic microbial community from rice straw/compost enrichment Sample: eDNA_1 v2 (version 2) | ecosystem: Engineered > Solid waste > Grass > Composting > Bioreactor | place: USA: Davis... | reverse complement strand
CGGCCGGAGCGATCCCGCCGCTGAAGAAAATTCTCGCCGCGCTGCCGTCCGACCTGCCCGCCGCGGTGGCGATCGTCCTTCACGTTCCGGCCGCCAGCACGGGCATTTTCGCCACCGTCGCCTCCGCAGCCTCCCGTCTCGCCCTCGCGCCGACCACGGACGGTGAGGCCGTCAGGCCGGGGCGGCTCTACATCGCCCCGCCCGACAGTCATCTCCTGATCATCGAAGGCCGGATCCGGCTCGGCCGGGGACCACGCGAGAACCTCGTGCGCCCGGCGATCGATCCGTTGTTCCGCTCGGCCGCGCTCGACGCGGGCTCGCGCGTGGTCGGCGTCGTCCTCAGCGGCATGATGAACGACGGCGCCTCGGGACTTTCGGCCATCAAGGCCCGCGGCGGCGCCGCCATCGTCCAGTCCCCCGAAAGCGCCGTCGCCGGCGAGATGCCGCTCGCCGCCCTCGACGCGGCGCAGGCCGACGTCGTCTGCGAGCCCGAGGCGATCGCGGCGGCGATCGTGCGCCTCGTCCACGAGGCGCCGGCGCCGGAGCGGCCGGTGCCGAAGGGCCTTCGCCTCGACGTCGCCATCGCCGCCGGTTCCGGCATCACCACCAAGAGCCGCGCCGACTACGCCGTTCCCGTACCGCTGACCTGCCCCGATTGCGGCGGGGTGCTGTCGCAGGTCGCGGACGGCGGACCGATCCGCTTCCGTTGTCAGGTCGGCCACGGCTTCACCGGCCGGGTGCTGGAGCAGTCCCAGGAAGGGCAGGTCGACGAAGCGATGCGAGTGGCGCTGCGGATCATCGAGGAGCGCGCCGATCTGGTCGACCGCATGGGCCGCGACGCCCTGTCGAATGCGCGCCCGGCGATGGCGGCGATGTACGCGGCGCGGGCCCGCGAATATCGCGACCACGCCGACGCGCTGCGGCAGGCCGTGCTGCATCGCATGGACGCGGAGGTCGGCGAGACACCGACCGACCTTGTCGCCGAAGCCGAAGTCGTTGGCTCCCGGCCGTCGGATGAGCTATAGGTGCCTTAGCAATTCGCGATCTTGACCGGTCGCGGCGAGCCGAAGGGTGGTGATCCGAACCGGCGACGGGCCGGGCCCCTCGACGCCATCCGGGCGAAGGCGCATCGTTCCGTCGCGGTCGCCGCGTGCGCCGCCGATTCATCCATTGAGCGAGCGGGGGCGGCGTGGCAGACGAGGGCAACGAGCCGGACCACGACCCCGACGCGGCAGTGCCCGGGACCTCGTCGATCGCGGTCGTCGGAATCGCCGCATCCGGCGCCGAGACGGGCTCGCTCGAGCGCCTCCTCGCCGCGAGCGCCCTGCTCAGGCACGCCGCCATCGTCGTCATGCTACAACGCAGCGAGGACCTGACCGAACAGCGTCGCATGACGATCCGTACGGCGAGCGCTCTCGACCTCGTCGAGATCGCGGACGGTATGGCCGTCGAACCCGGCCGGGTCCATCTCGCCCCGCCCCGCACGAGGGTGACGCTCGACCGGGGCCGGTTTCTTCTGCGCGAGGCCGGCGAGGACCCCGGAGGGCGGGGAGCGGTCGACGGCTTCCTCGTCTCCCTCGCCGGCGAGGCCGGAGAACGGGCGGTGGCGGTCGTGCTCGCCGGCATCGGCAGCGACGGCACCCTCGGCCTCACCGCCGTCCGCGAGAACGGCGGCCTCGCCCTCGCCGAATCGGACGTTGAAGGAGACGACGGGTCGTTCAATCCGAAGGCGGCGACGGCGGTCGCCGACATCGTCGGCCCGGTCGAGGACCTCGTCCATCGGATCGCCGCGCAATTCGCCAGAGTCGGACCCGAGGCCGACGGGTCCGCCGGCAGCGACGATATCGGCGCGATGGTCAGCCGCATCGCCGCCGTGCTGCGCAACCGCACCGGCCACGACTTCGAGGGCTACAAGCCCAACACCTTCCAGCGCCGGGTCCAGCGGCGGATGCAGGTGACGCAGACCCGCACGCCGGAGGCCTATCTCGACCTGCTGCGGAGCGGGCCGGACGAGGCGCGCCACCTTTTCCACGACCTGCTGATCGGCGTCACCCACTTCTTCCGCGACGGCAGGGAGTTCGAGGCGCTGGAGCGCACCGTCGTGCCGCGGATCTTCGAGGGCAAGGGCGCGGCCGACAGCGTGCGGATCTGGGTGCCCGGCTGCGCCACCGGCGAGGAGGCCTATTCGATCGCGATCCTGCTGCGCGAGCACATGGCGCGCCTCGACACCCCGCCGCAGGTCCAGATCTTCGCGACCGACATCGACACCCGCGCCCTCGCCAAGGCCCGGATCGGCCGCTACGCCGCCTCGGCGGTCCAGGCGGTCGCGGCCGACCGCCTCGCCCGCTGGTTCGTCAAGGAGGGTGACAGCTGGTGCGTCGTCAAGGATCTCAGGGAGATGTGCATCTTCTCCCAGCACAATCTCATCAAGGACGCGCCCTTCTCCCGCATCGACCTCGTCTCCTGTCGCAACCTTCTGATCTATCTCAATGCCGAATTGCAGGCCCGGGTGGTGCCGCTGTTCCACTTCGCACTGCGGCCAGGCGGCTTCCTGTTCCTCGGCAACTCGGAGAACGTGACGCGCCACGGCACGCTGTTCGCGCCGGTCGACCGTCGCTTCCGCCTCTTCCGCCGCTCCGGATCGGCCGCCCGCGCGATCCCCGACATTCCGCTCTCGGCGAGCGCCGAGCGGTCCGCCTCACCCGGCGGCTCGCCAGGCGGACGAGCGACCTCCGAAGCCGGCTCGGCGCTCGCCGGGCAGGCCGAGCGGATCATGGAACGCTACGCCCCGGCCTATCTGATCGTCGACGAGAACCACGACGTCCTGCACTTCTCCGGCCGCACCGGGCGGTTTCTCGAACCGCAGAGCGGTCTCGCCAGCCTCAACGTCTACAATCTGATCCACCGCGACCTGCGCATGGACCTGCGTTCGGCGCTCCACGCCGCCGCCACCAGCCGCGATACCGTCCGGGTCGGCGGGCTGCGGGTCGGCCAGGCCGGGCGGACCCTGCTCGTCACACTGTCGGTCGAGCCTCTCGATGCCGCGGGCGACCATCCGCAGCGCTTCGCGGTCGTGTTCCAGGACGGGGTCGCGACCGACGACGACGGCGGCGGCGTGATCACGATGGCCGGCGGCCGGACCGACGAGCACGTCCAGCGGCTCGAGGAGGAACTGCGCCTCACCCGCGACCGGCTCCAGGCGACGATCGAGGAACTCGAGAGCACCAACGAGGAGCTCAAGGCGTCCAACGAGGAGTATCAGTCGGTCAACGAGGAGCTGCAGTCGTCGAACGAGGAGATCGAGACCTCCAAGGAGGAACTGCAGTCGCTGAACGAGGAGTTGCAGACGGTCAACGGCGAACTCGCCCACCGGGTCGAGGAACTGGCCCGCAGCAACTCCGACCTCAAGAACCTGTTCGAGAGCACCCAGATCGCGACGATCTTCCTCGACAACGGCCTGCGCATCACCAGCTTCACGCCGGCGATGACGGACATCCTCCACCTCATCGACAGCGACATCGGCCGGCCGATCCACCATATCGCCAAGAAGATCGCCTACGAAGATCTCGAAAACGACGTGCGCAAGGTGGTCCGCACCCTGACCACGATCGAGCGCGAGACCGTCAATCCGCGCTCGCAGTCCCGCTACCTCACCCGCATCCTGCCCTACCGGAGCATCGCCAACGTCATCGAGGGGGCCGTCGTCACCTTCCTCGACGTAACGCCGCTGTCGCGTGCCGAGGAGCGGCTGCGCGAGAGCGAGGCGAGGCTGCGGGCGATCGTCGAGGGCATCCCGCAACTGGTGTGGCGCGCCTCCGCGGGCGGACGCTGGACATGGGCGAGCCCGCAGTGGGCGGCCTTCACCGGGCAGGCCGAGGCGGAGGCGCTCGGTCTCGGCTGGCTCGAGATGGTGGCGCCGGAGGACCGGCCCGCCGTGCTCGGCGCCTGGGCGCGGGCCGACCAGTCCGGCGCGCTGGACGTCGAACACCGGCTCTGGCACGCCGCGGGCGGCGCCTTCCGCTCGGTCCATCTCAGGGCGACGCCGCTGCGTGGCGACGACGGCGGCGCGGTCGAATGGTTCGGGACGGCGAGCGACATCGACGACCTCACCAGGCTGCAGGACCGCCAGCAGGTGCTGCTGCACGAGTTGCAGCACCGGGTCCGCAACATCCTCGCCCTGGTGCGTTCGGTCGCCCTGCGCACCGCCCGCACCAGCGAGGACGTGCAGGGCTACGCCCGGACCCTCGAGGGGCGGATCAACGCCATGGCCCGCACCCAGAACGTGCTGACCAGCGCGCCGGACGCGACCATCGCCCTGTCCACCATCCTGCGCGACGAGATCGAGGCCAACGGCGGCGAGATCGGCGGGGCGGTCACGCTGTCCGGACCGGATGTCATCCTCTCCGGCAAGGCCGCGGAGAGCCTGACGCTCGCCCTCCACGAGCTTTCCACCAACGCCGCCAAATACGGCGCCCTCGCTACGCCGGAGGGCCGCCTCGCCGTGACGTGGACCGTCGAGGCCGGCCCGGCTGGCGAGGCGGTGGCGCTGGTCTGGCAGGAGAGCGCGGTGCCGCGGCCGGTGCCCGGCCGGCGCGGCTTCGGCTCCGAACTCGTCGAGAACGTCGTGCCCTATGAACTCGGTGGAACAGGAAAGCTCGAATTCGGTTCGGACGGCATACGGTGTCTTCTCGGGCTGCCCGTCACCGCGGACATCCGTCTGGCGCCTTCGGGAACGGGGGCGGAGGAGATATCGAAACATGGCGAAGGGATCGGGAAGCCTCGCCGGCCGGCGGATCCTGGTGGTGGAGGATGACTGGTTCATCGCGCAGGACATCTGCGAGCTGCTGACCGGTTGCGGTGCAGAGATTCTCGGGCCGCACGGACAGCTTGAGCCGGGGGTCGACGCGGCCGAAACGGCCGATCCGCTCGACGGGGCGGTGATCGACCTCAACCTTCACGGCGCGGAGACGACCGCGATCCTGGAGCGGCTCGCCGCCCGGAACGTGCGGTTCGTGATCGTCACCGGTTACGACACCGGCGGTCTCGCCGCAGAATTCACCGCGGCGCCGCGGCTCGTCAAACCTTTCGACGGCCCGATGCTGCGGGCGGCGGTCGAAAAGGAGATCGGAGGTCGACATGGTTGAGTCCCGCGACAAACGCAACGGCGACATGCCCGTACCGACCGCCGGTCGCAACGAGGACGACCTCGGGCCGGTCCCTCCGCGGATCCTCGAACTCGCTCATAAGCTGCAGCAGGCGATTGCGGCCACCCGGCCGAAGCGCGCCGATAGTTCGGCCGAGGCCGCGGAGATCGCCGAGGCCGAGCGATCGGGAAAAATCCAATGAACGCCCCGCTCCGCGTCCTCGTCGCCGAAGACGACTACATGCTCGCCGACGACATCGCCCGTGCCCTCGAAGGGGCCGGCGCGGTCGTCGTCGGGCCGATCCCGACGCTCGACGAGGCGCTCCATCTGGTGCGCGCCCAGCAGGTCGAGGTCGCGGTGCTCGACATCAACCTGCGCAACAAACTGATCTTTCCGGTCGCCGACGCGCTCAAGGCGAGTGCGGTGCCGATCGTCTTCTACTCGAGCTACGACGACATCGCCGTCCCCTCCCGCTTCTCGCAGGCGATCCGGGTCAGCAAGCTTCGCGGGTTGCGCCACCTGATCGACGCGGTGTTCGAGAGCCGCTGCCAGGACGTCGTCGGCCAGGGCCGGCCCGGCCGCGGCGGCGGCGACATTGGCGACGTCATTCCCGAAATGCGCATTCTTGCCCGCGGCCTCGTCGGCGACGAGGCGGCGGCCGACGCGCTGGTCGAGGCCGCGCTCGGGGCCGCCGTCGCCGCGGTCGAACGCGGCACCTGGACCGGCAGCGTGCGCGAACGGCTGCTCGTCCTCGTCCAGGATGCCTTCGAGGAACAGTCGCGGCGGATGAACTGAGAGCCGCCTGCCGCACGCCGTCGATCATTCCTCCCCGGACCGATGACAGCCGCAGACGGTGACGACGTCCCGGTCCCGGCGTCGAGCCGTGTTCAGACCAGGCGCGGGATCTGCGCCAGTGCCGCGGGCGCCGTCCGGGCCGAGGTGCCGGCGACGCGCGGGATCGCGCAGAAGCCGCGATCGCTTTCCCCGATGCGGCTGCGCATCGCTCCGATCATCGTCGCAAGACCCCGCTCCAGCGGGATCGTGGTGCGCCAGCCGAGCAGGCGGCGGGCGCGATCGGCGCGGCCGACGAAGCCGCCGACGTCGAAGTCACGCGGCTGTGCCTGGCGTACCGGGGCGTCGCTGCCGGCGAGGCGCACGCAGGTTTCGGCGAGGTCCTGGAGCGTCGTCCCCACCCCCGAGACGAACTGGACAGGCGGCGGCAGGCCGCCCTCGCTCGCCATCACCACGACGAGGCGGGCGATGCCGTCGGCGACGTCGGCGACGTGGTTGAAGTCGAAGACGTGGTTGCGGCCCTCGACCCGGAGCGGCGCCCCGGTGATCGCGGCGCGAGCGAAGGCGGGGGCCACCCGGTCGGCGTGGTCGTCGACCGATCCGTAGACGTTGGAGAGGCGGAAGATCGCGGTCCTCAGGCCGGCGTCGCGGGCCGCGAGCGTCAGGTGCTCGCCGGCGAGTTTCGAGCGGCCGTAGACGTTGATCGGTGCGAGCGGGGCGTCCTCGTCGATCGGCATGCGGGTGACGTGGCCGTAGACCTCGCGGCTGCCGGCGAAGAGCACGAAGGGCCGCTCGCGGCGGTCGAGGGCGGCCCGCAGCACGTTGCGGGTGCCGCCGACGTTGACCGCGCGGCAGAGGAGCGGATTGCGCTCGCCCCAGACGACGCGGGAGACCGCGGCGAGATGGACGACGCCGGCACAGCCGGCCATCGCCTCGGCGAGGCGCTCGCCGTCGCGGGTGTCGTCGACGCGGCGCCCCGTGGAGGTCGAGAGGTCGAAGCTACGGGTGTCGTAGCCGCGAAGCGCGAGGGCCGAGCGCAGGGCGGTTCCGACGAGACCGGCGCCGCCGGTGACGAGGATGGTCGAGGTCATCTGGCTTCTCTTCGCTGCTTCGCCCGGAGCGGCATTGTCTACCGCCCGGTCGTCCCGGTGCTCGCCCCGGATCGTCCCGGAGGTGATCGCAGGAACCGTGCCACCGTGGCCGGCGCCCCGCCGCAGACATCGTCGAACCGACGCAAGTCCCGGAAATCCGGCGATCCTGTGATTGCCGTCGATTTCGACGCCCCCTGGGCGCTGCCGGGACGCCGCCGGAGCGCCCCGGCCCCGGCGCCGGACGGCAAATCCAAGCCGGCAGCCCTTTCCCCTCCCGGCAGGAATTGCCGATCCGCCGACGGCCGAACGACCTCCGGTTGTCGGCTCCTGCGGAGGGCCAGTCCCCGCCCGCCTCGCTGTCCGCCCGGGCTAAGTGGATGGAAAGCTCAATCATCGTCGTAGGTTAGGAGAGTGTCCGGCGCCCACCTGCCGGAGAATCCGGCCAGGGACGCGGGAGTTCGTCTCCGCGCCTCCGGGTGGCACCGCCGTTGCAGCCGTCGGCTGGCGACATCCCTCGCCCAACCTCATCCGGCCCATGCGCGCGTGACCACCTTATCGGCGATCTCCTCAGGCACGACCTACGTCGCGGCATCGGCCGCCACCGTGTCCGACGCGCCGGCCGCCGGGGAGACCGCGACCGCTTTCACCGTCGAGGACGGCGAGGCGGCGGCGGGCGGATCGACGACCTTCTCGCCGTTGCTGATCTCGCTGGACGGCCTCTCGATCACGTCGTCCGACCCCGCCGCCGCCACGCTGACGACGACGCAGATCAAGGCGATGACGACGACCGCGATCGCCGCCCTCGGCCTCGAGGAGATCGCCGCCTTCTCGTCCTCGCAGATCGCCGCGCTCTCGGCGGTGCAGGTGAAGGCCCTCACCACGGAACAGATCGGCGTGCTGTCGACCAGCCAGATCGCCGGCTTCGGCAGTTCGGCGATCGCGGCCTTCACGTCGGACCAGTTCGCCGCCTTCTCCGCCGAGAACGTCGCCGCGCTGACCCCCGCCCAGTTGCGCGGCTTCACCCAGACCCGGATCACGGGCCTGACCGAGGCGCAGTTCTCCGCCCTGCGGCCCGCCCAGATCGGCGCCCTCTCGACGACGCAGGTGCGCTCGATCGCCACCGCCCAGGTCGCCGCGCTGTCGCTCGACCAGATCGCCGCCCTGTCGGCGACCCAGATCGGGGCGCTGACGTCGACGCAGGTGCGGGCGGTGTCCGCGGAGACCATCGCCGCGCTGACGACGACGCAGATCCGCGGCCTCAGCGCCGGCGGCGTCGCGACCCTCAACGCCGAGCAGTTCGGCGCCCTGTCGGTGACGCAGTTCGCGGCGCTGACGGCCTCTCAGGTCAAGGGCCTCTCGACGACGTCGATCGCCGCCCTCGACGAGAGCCGGATCGCCGTGCTGGCGACGACCCAGATCGCGGTGCTGAGCGACAGGCAGGTCGCCGCCCTCGGCGCCACCGGCCTCGCCGCCCTCGCCACCGAGCAGTTCCGCGCGATCGCCCCGCTCGCCCTCGCCCGACTTCCGACGACCCAGATCGCGGCGCTCGGCACCACGCAGATCGCGGCGCTGTCGCTGCCTCAGGTCCGCGGGCTGGAGGCGACGACGCTCGACCGGCTGTCGACGACGCAGATCGCGGCGCTCGACACCGGGGCGGTCGCCTCGCTGTCGACCCGGGCGCTCGCCGGGCTTCGCTCCGACCAGGTTTCGGCGCTGTCGCAGGGGCAGTTCGCCCAGCTCTCCTCCGCCCAGATCGCCTCGCTCTCCACGGCCTCGCTCGCCGGCCTGACGCCGACCCAGATCGCGGCGCTGACGACGACGCAGTTGCGCGGCCTCACCGGCAGCGACTTCGCCGCGCTCGAGACGACGCAGATCGCCGCGCTCGGCACCGAGCAGATCGCCGCGCTCGGACCGATGCAGCTGCGCGGCTTCACCGAGACCGGTCTCGCGACCCTCGTCGGCGACCGGCTCGCCGCCCTGACCGCGACCGCCCTCACCGGCCTCACCGCCCAGCAGTTCCGCAGCCTGACCACCGGGCAGCTCACCGACCTGACGACGACGCAGCTCAGGGCCCTGCCGGTCGGGGCGATCATCAACCTCTCCGCCGAGAAGACGCGCGCGCTCTCCACCGAGCAGGTCGCGGCGCTGACCGTCACCCAGGTGGCCGCGCTCAACGTCACCACCGTCTCCGCCTTCTCGACCGAGCAGATCGCCGCCCTCGGCTCAGCCCAGATCCGGGCCCTGACGACGAGCGCCCTCTCTGCCCTTTCGCAGGACCAGATCGGAATGATCGGCGCCGAGGCGCTGGCGACCATCAACTCGACCAGCCTCGCGGCGCTGTCAGCGACCCAGGTCAACGCCCTCTCGGTCACCGCCTTCGCCAGCCTCTCGACCCGCCAGTTCGCCGGACTGTCCCCCGGCGCCATCGGCGAGCTCGACGCCGCCCATGTCGCGGCGCTGACGTCGACGCAGCTCGCCGGCTTGACCTCCCAGCAGCTCCGGGCGATCGGCACCGCCGACCTCGCCGGTCTCTCGACGGACCAGATCGCCGCCCTCACCGCCACCGGCCTCGGCGCCCTCACCACGACCCAGGTCGGCGCCCTGGCGCCGGAGCAGGTCGCCGCCCTCTCGACCACGCAGATCCGCGGCTTCGGCGCCGCCGCCATCGCCGCCCTCACACTCGACCAGCTGGCGGTGCTCGACACCGCGCAGATCGCCGCCCTCACCACCACCCAGGCCCGGGGTCTCGGCGCCACCTCCCTCACCGCCCTGACGCCGACCCAGTTCGAGGCGCTGGCGACGACCCAGATCGCCGCCCTCTCCGGCAGCGCCGTGGCCGGCCTGTCCGAGACCCAGGTCTCCGGGTTGTCGACCACCCAGTTCGCCGCCCTCGGCACCGCGGCGATCACCGCGCTGACGACGACCCAGGTCGCGGTGCTGTCGACGGCGCAGATTTCGGCGCTGAGCGCGGCCCAGGCCCGCGCCCTCGGCGGGGCGTCGATCGAGGCACTTTCGGCGGCGCAATTCGGCGCCCTCGGCACCACCCAGCTCGCCGCGCTGGTCGGCACCCAGGCCCGCAGCCTCACGACCGCGCAGATCCAGGGGCTCGAGGGCGAGCGGCTGACGGCTCTGACCGGCACGGCGCTCGCGGCGCTCGCCGACACCCAGGTCGCGGCACTGTCGCTCACCCAGATCGAGACGCTGAAGACCGGCCAGATCTCGGCGCTGTCGACGACCGGCCTGCCGGGCCTCTCCGCCACCATCGTCGCCGCCCTCGACGGCACCCGCCTCGCGGCCCTGACCGCGGCCCAGGTCGGCTCGCTGGCGAGCACGCAGCTCGCCGCGCTGTCGACCGGCCAGATGGCGGGCTTCTCGACCGGGCAGCTTCGCGGCCTCACCAGCGACCAGGCGGCCCGTCTCGCCGCGACCCAACTCACCGCGCTGTCGACGACCCAGATCGGCGGCCTCTCCACCTCCGCCCTCGCCGGACTGACGACGACCACCTTCGCCGCGCTCGCCACCACCGCGCTCTCGGCGCTGTCGACGACACAGGTCCGCGCCCTGTCCGACGACCAGTTCGACGCGCTCTCCACGACCCAGCTCGCGGCTTTCTCGACCGCCCAGATCGCTTCGATCGCCCCGGCGACGCTCGCCGGCTTCACCAGCTCGACCATCACCCGCCTCGAGACCCAGCAGGTCCGGGCACTGACCGGGACGCAGCTGCGCGCCCTTCACGACACCCAGATCGCGGCGCTGTCGGCGGCGCAGATCGGCGCCCTCGGCACAGGCCAGATCGCCGGCCTCGGTGCCGAGGAGGTCGGGGCGATGACGACGACCCAGATCCTCGGCCTCACCGAGACCCAGATTGGTGCGCTGTCGGCGTCGGGCCTGCGCGGTCTCACCCGCACCGACATCGGCCTGCTCGCCGCGACCCAGCTCGCCGCGCTCTCGGGCACCGCGCTCTCCGGTCTCACCGCCACGCAGATGGGGGCTTTCTCGACCCAGCAGATCGCCGGCTTCTCGGCGACCCAGGCGGCCGGCCTTTCCAGCACCACCCTCGGCGCGCTGGCCTCGACCCAGATCGCCGCCCTGACCACGACGGCGGTGGCGGCCCTGAAGACGGCGCAGATCGCCGGACTCACCGACGATTCGCTCGAGGCGCTGACGGCGGCCCAGCTCGCCGTCCTCACCGCGACCCAGATCGCGGCGGTGACGACGAGCGCGGTCGCCGGCCTCACCGCCACCCAGGTCGCGGGCCTCTCGACGACGCAGGTCGGCGCGCTCGGCACCGCACAGGTCGGCGCGCTCAACGCGACCCAGGCCGCCGGCTTCACGACCACCCAGATCGCCGCGCTTTCGACCCGGCAGATCGCCGCACTGCGGCCGGAGGCGGCGCCGCTGCTCGCCTCCTCGCAGGTGAACGCGATGACGGTGCCGCAATTCTCGGCGCTGACGAGTTCCGCCCTCGCCCGGCTTTCGACCACGGCGATCGCCAACCTCGACCCGGCGCTGTTCGCAACGCTCGGCGCCGGGCGGATGGCGGCGCTGGCGACGACGCAGGTGGCGAGCCTCACCACAGCACAACTCTCCGGCCTGACGACGACGCAGGTGTCGGGCCTCGGCTCCTCGGGTGTCGCCGCCCTCGGCGCCACCGGCGTCGCCGCCCTCGACGAACGCCAGTTCGGGGCGCTCACCGCGGCCGGCGCCGCAGGCCTCTCCGCCGACGTGCTGTCCGGCCTTTCCGCCGAACGCTGGTCCGCCCTCACCGCGACCCAGATCGGCGGCCTCGCGCCGACCGCCCTCGCCGCGCTCGACCCGGCGATGATCGCCGCCCTCGGCACCCGGCAGATCGCCGGACTGACGTCGACGCAGTTCGGCACCCTCGCCCCCGCCCAGATCGGCGCGCTCGGGACCACCGCCGTCGACGCCCTCACCGCGACCGCCCTGTCGGGCATGACGGCGACCGGCCTTTCCGCGATGTCGACGACGCAGATCGCCGTGCTCGATCCCTCGCAGATCGCCGCGATCTCGACCGAGGCGATCGCCGGCGGCGGGGCGACGCTGCTGACCGCGCTCACCGACACCCAGTTCGCCGCCCTCACCTCGCGCCAGATCGGCGGGCTGACGGGGAGCGAGATCGAGGCGCTGCCGGCCTCGCGCGTCGCCGCCCTGACCACGACCCAGGTGCGCGGCCTGACCGCGACCGGGCTTTCCGCCTTCAGCGCCGACCAGTTCGCCGCCCTCGGCACGCGCCAGGTCGCGGCGCTGTCGACCGGCGCCGTCTCCGGCCTCACCGCGACCGCGATCAAGGGGCTCGCGGCGACCCAGATCGAGGCGCTGTCGACCAGCCAGTTCTCCGCCATCGCGCCCGCGGCCGTCGCCGGGCTCGACGCCGCCGACCTCGCCGCCCTGTCGACGGCGCAATGGGCGGGCCTCACCGGCGTCCAGGCCGACGCGCTGACCTCGACCCAGATCGGCGCGATCGCCACCACCCAGCTCTCCGCCTTCACCACCTCGGCGATGGCCGGCCTTTCGGCAGGCGCGGCCGGGGCACTGTCCTCCGCCCAGATCGCCGCGTTGTCGACGACGCAGGTCGCGACCCTCTCGACCACCGCGATCACCGGCCTCGACGCCGCCCAAGTCGCGGCACTCGCGACGACCCAGGTCGCCGCGCTCACCGCCACCCAGGTCGCCTTCCTGTCGGCGACGACGGTGTCCGCGCTCGCGCAGAGCGACATCGACCGGCTGACCTCGACCCAGTTCGCCGCCCTCGCCTACGGCGCCATCGGCGCCTTCACCGGCACCCAGCTCGCGGCGCTGACGACGACCCGGCTCGGCCAGATCCCGGCGGCGGCGATGATCGGCCTCAAGTCGACCCAGGTCGCACAGCTCGCCGCCACCCAGATCGCGGCGCTGACGACATCCCAGATCGCCGGAATGAGCGTGGCAGGCTTCGGCGGCTTCACGGCGACCGGCGTCGCCGCCCTGACCCAGACCCAGGTCTCCGCGCTGTCGTCGACGGCGATCGGCTCGCTCACCTCCGCCGCCGTCGCCGGGCTGACGACGACCCGGCTCGCCTCGCTGTCGGCCGAGCAGTTCGCCGGCCTCGCGGCGACCGGCGTCTCCGGCCTGACCGAAACGCAGGTCGCGGGTCTGACCTCGACGCAGATCGGCCTGCTCTCGGCGAGCGCCGCGGCCGGCCTCTCCTCGGCGCAGATCGCGGCGCTGAGCGCGACGCAGTTCTCCGCCCTGTCGGCGAGCGCCATCGGCGGGCTGTCGGCGGCGACCGTCGCCTCCTTCTCGGCGGCGCAGATCGACGCCATGAGCCTCGAGCAGATCGCCGGGCTTTCGGCCGACCAGATCGGATCGCTGTCGACCGAAGCCCTCGCCGGCCTGTCGGCGGGCGACATCGCCGCCATGACCGGCACCCAGCTCGCCGGCCTCGTGCGCATGCAGCTGCGCAGCCTGTCGGCCGCCCAGATGGCGGCCCTGACCCAGACCCAGATCGCCGCCCTGACTCCGACCCAGATCTCCAACCTGACGACCACCGAGATGAGCGGCCTCGCGGCGACCCAGTTCGCGGCGCTGACGTCCTCGCAGATCGCGGCACTGACGGTGACGCAGCTCAACGGCCTCACGCAGACCCAGATCGGTTCGCTCGGCGACCGCCAGCTCGCAGGCCTCACCACCACCCAGATCCCCGGCCTCGGCCTCGACGCGATCTCGTGGCTGACGCCGCGGATGATCGAGGCGCTCGACGCCGCCCAGATCTCCGCCTTCTCCGACTATCAGATCGCCAGCATGACCGACGAACAGGTCGCGGCGATGCAGGTCGCAGTCAGCTGAGAGCGTCGGCCGCCCCCGTGAGCGGACCACGGGGGCGGGAACGGCCGCCGGTGTGGACCGACGGGTCGCCGTCGCGGTCAAACCGCTTGCACCGCGGCGGCGGCGGCGGCAGCGTCGGTGCGGGACGAATCGTGCTTCTAAGACAGGCGGCGAGCGAGGCGACATGGCGGGGCAGACGGCCGAGGGCGGGCTCGGCATCTTCGAACTGATCCGGGCCGCCGAGACGCTGAAGGCGAGCGGCGAGCACGCCGCCGCCGAGATGCTCTATGCCGGCTGGGTCCGCGGCAATCCGGACGATCCGCTGCTCTACGCCGTGCTGTTCAACGAGGCGGTGCTGCTGTCGGAGAGCGGCAAGCTGACGGCGGCGCGCGAATGCCTCGAGCGCACGCTGGCACTCAAGCCCGACTTCCTGCCGGCCCGCATCAACCTCGGCCGCACGCTCGAACAGCTCGGCGACGTCGGCGCCGCGGTGCTGGCCTGGTCGGAGGTGCTGACGCGTACGGCCGCGGTCAACGGCTCGGCGATCACCTGCAAGACCACCGCGCTCAACCAGATCGCCCGCAGCCTCGAGAACGCCGGCCAGGACGCCCCGGCCGAGGACATGCTGCGCCAGAGCCTCGAGCTCGACCCGCGCCAGCGGGAGGTCGTGCAGCACCTCGTCGCCCTGCGCCAGCGCCAGTGCGAATGGCCGGTGACCCAGCCGTTCGACCGGGTCGAACGCCGGCTGCTGGTCGAGGCGATGTCGCCACTGTCCGCCGCCGCCTACAGCGACGATCCGCTGTGGCAGCTCGGCCTCGCCCACGACTACGCGGTGAAGGACGTCGGCCTGCCGGCGGCGCCGATGACGTCCTGGCCGCGGGCGATGGCGGGCGGCGGGCCGCTCAGGATCGGCTATCTCTCCTCCGACCTGCGCGAGCACGCCGTCGGCCACCTGATGGCCGAGGTCTTCGCCCTGCACGACCGCGCCGCCGTCGAGGTCCACGCCTACTATTGCGGCCCGCGGTCGGGCGATCCGATGCACGCGGCCTACCGCGCCGACGCCGACCGCTGGACCGACGTCTCCGGCCTCGACGACGACGCCGCGGCCAGGGCGATCGCCGCCGACGGCGTCCAGATCCTGGTCGACGTCAACGGCTACACCCGCGACGGCCGCACCCGGCTCGTCGCCCGGCGCCCGGCGCCGGTGATCGTCAACTGGCTCGGCTTCCCCGGCACCATGGCGAGCCCCCATCACCACTACATCGTCGCCGACGAGATCATCATTCCGCCGGACCACGAACGCTTCTATACCGAGGCGGTGGTGCGCCTCGCCTGCTACCAGCCGAACAACCGCCGCCGGATCGTCGCCGACCGGACCTGGACCCGGGCCGAGCTGGGCCTGCCCGACGAGGGCACGGTGTTCTGCTGCTTCAACGGCAGCCACAAGATCACCGCCTTCACCTTCGACCGCTGGCTCGCCATCCTGCGCCGGGTGCCCGGCAGCGTGCTGTGGCTGCTCGGCGGCGGCGAGGAGACCGACGGGCGGCTGCGCGGCCGGGCCGAGGCGGCGGGGATCGCCCCGGACCGGCTGGTCTTCGCCGGCAAGATGAGCAATCCCGAGCATCTGTCGCGCTACGCCGCCGCCGACCTCTTCCTCGACACGACGCCCTACGGCGCCCACACCACCGCCTCAGACGCGCTGTGGACGGGCGTGCCGGTGCTGACCTGGCCGGGTCGCTGCTTCGCCTCGCGGGTCTGCGCCTCGCTGGTCACCGCGGCGGGGATCGGCGACCTCGTCTGCCGGTCGGCCGAGGACTATGTGGAACGCGCCGTCCGCCTCGGCGGGGACCGCGCCGCCCTCGCCGATCTCAAGGCCCGGCTGGCGGCGGGGCGCGACGGCTGCACCCTGTTCGACACGCCCGGCCTCGTCCGCGGCCTCGAGGCGGCGTACCGCCGAATGTGGGACGCATGCATGTCCGGCACCCTGCCGCGGCCCGATCTCACCGGCCTCGACGTGATCCACGACCTCGGCTGCGCCATCGACCACGAGGCGGAGGAGCGGCAGGCCCGCGCCGGCTGGTCCACCGACTGGCGCGAACGCCTCGCCGCCCGCGACCTCGCCCGCCCGGTCCCCCCGCGCCTGTTCGGCCTTGCGGGCTGAACGGGGCGACGGAGCCGGCGACCGTCGGTGCCGGGCATCGGCGTCAGGATCCGGCCGCGCAACAGCAAGGCGGCGGTGAGGCCCGCGCGGGCGCGGGGGCCGACGGCGAGCGACCTCGACAGCGGCCGCCAGTCGAGCGTGCCGGCCGTCCCCGGACGGATCTGGTCGAGCGCGCCGCGGTCGACGATCGGCAGGGCCGTGCTCGGGGCGGTGAGGAAGGAGCCTCTCTCGGCGACCGCCGCGACTTCGGCGTCCGCCTCAGGGCGCTGTTCCGACCCAACCCGGAGAGGTCGCCGGCGCACCGCTGCCCGTCGGCTGCGGGTCGACGGATCGCCCGTCCGCCGCTTCGGCGATCCGGCGGCGGCCGATCGGCAGCATCATCGGGCGAGCGGACACCGGGTCGGTGACGACGCGGCTCTCGAGGCCGAAGACCGCCCGGACGTTGCCTTCCGTCAGCACCTCGTCCGGCCGGCCGCGGACGTGGAGCCTGCCCCCGGCCATGGCGACGAGGTGGTCGGCATAGCGCGCCGCGAGGTTGAGGTCGTGGAGCACCATGACGACGGTGGTGCCGCGGGTCTCGTTGAGATCGGTCAGAAGGTCCAGCACCTCGATCTGGTGGGCGATGTCGAGGAAGGTGGTCGGCTCGTCGAGCAGCAGGATGCCGGTCTCCTGCGCCAGCGCCATCGCGATCCAGACCCGCTGGCGCTGGCCGCCGGAAAGTTCGTCGACCGGCCGTTCCGCCAGATCCGTGGTCCGCGTCGCCGTCAGCGCAGCGGCGACGGCCTCGTCGTCGCGCCGGGTCCAGCGCGAGAACAGACCCTGGTGGGGATGGCGGCCGCGGCTGACGAGATCGGCGACCGTGATGCCCTCCGGCGCGATCGGCGCCTGCGGCAGCAACCCCATCACCCGGGCGAGATCGCGCGAGGGCATGTGGTGGATGGCCTTGCCGTCGAGCAGCACCTCGCCGCGGCGCGGGGCGATCAGCCGGGACATCGCCCTGAGCAGCGTGGACTTGCCGCAGGCGTTGGCGCCGACGATGGCCGTGACTTCACCGGTCGGAACGACGAGGTCGAGCCCGGAGAGCACGTCGGTGTCGCCGTAGCCGGCGCAAAGCCCGGTGACGGTGAGGGAATGGCGGGTCATAGCGAAGTCCCGGACCGGTTGACGCGGACGATCAGGTAGATGAGGTAGGGCGCGCCGAGCGCGCCGGTGACGACGCCGACGGGGTAGCGGCCGGGCAGCAGGAACTGGCCGGCATAGTCGCCGACGAGCACCAGGACGGCGCCGACCAGCGCCGCCGGAAACAGCGGCGAGCCGTCGTTGGCGAAGACGCGCGCGGCGATCGGGCCGGACAGGAAGGCGACGAAGGAGATCGGGCCGCAGACGGCCGTCGCCGTCGCGATCAGGCCGACGGCGGCGACGAGGAGCAGGACGCGGGTTGCGCCGACCGGAACACCGAGGGCGGCGGCGGTGTCGTCGCCGAGGCGCAGCACGTCGAGGTCGCGGGCCCGGGCGGCGATCATGCCGCCGAAGGCGACAAGCGAGAGCAGCAGCGGCAGGGCGTCGGCGAGCCGGGCGCCGTTGACGCTGCCGGTCAGCCAGCGCATCGCCTCCTGCAGCGTCCAGGCCGGCGCCTGCGACAGGACGTAGGCGATGACGCTCTCCATCATCGCCGAGACGCCGATGCCGACGAGGATGAGCCGGGTCCCGGCGACGCCGTTGCGGAAGGAGAGGCCGTAGATCAGCACGGCCACCGCGAGGGCGGCGACGATGGCGACGACGGCGACGATCGGCCCGCTCAGCGACAGCACAACGATCGCGATGACCGCCGCCGCGCTCGCCCCCCAGCTGATACCGATGATGTCGGGGCTGGCCAGCGGATTGCGCAGCATGATCTGGAAGACGACACCCCCGAGCCCGAAGCTCGCTCCCGCGAGCACCGAGAGCAGCGCCCGCGGCAGCCGCAACTCGCCCACCGTGAAGCCCGCCCCCGGCACCGGTTCGCCGAAAAGCACACGCAGGACCTCGCCCGGCGGCGTGTAGGACTGGCCGAGCGACAGCGTCAGCCAGAAGGCCGAGCCGACGAGAGCGAGGAGCGCGAGGACGACGAGCCGGCGCCGGCGGGCGCGCCGGCCGCGCGCGCCGGCGAGGCGCTCGATCGTGGCGTCGAGCGCGCTCACAGCTCGCGAACCCGGTGGCGGCGGACGATCCAGATGAAGAAGGGTGCTCCGATCAGGGCCGTGACGATGCCGACCTCGATCTCGCCCGGGCGGGCGGCGATGCGGCCGACGACGTCGGCGGCCACCAGCAGGCCGGCACCGGCGAGGGCCGAGAAGGGCAGCAGCCAGCGATGGTCGACCCCGGCCAGCATCCGGCAGACGTGCGGCACGACGAGACCGACGAAACCGATCGGCCCGCAGGCCGCGGTGGTGGCCCCGCACAGCAGCACGGCGCCGAGCGCGGCCAGCGCCCGGCCGCGGGCGACGTGTTCGCCGAGGCCGGCGGCAAGCTCGTCGCCGAGGGCGAGCGAGTTGAGCGTCCGCGCCGAGAGCAGGCTGATCGCCAGGCCCGCGGCGAGAAACGGCAGCACCGAGGCGAGAGCATGCCATGTCGCCCCGCCGACGCCGCCGACCTGCCAGGAGCGGATGCCCCCGGCGATGTCGGCGCGGGGCAGGACCACGGCGATCACCAGCGAGGAGAAGGCGACCGAGGTGGCGGCACCGGCCAGCGCCAGCTTCAGCGGCGTCGCCCCGCCGCGCCCGAGCGAGCCGATGCCGTAGACGAAGGCCGCCGTGACGCCGGCCCCGACGACGGCGGTGGCGGCATAGGACGTCGCCGTGGACAGGCCGAACCAGACGATACCGACGACGACGGCGAGCGAAGCGCCCATGTTGACGCCGAGGATGCCGGGATCGGCGAGCGGATTGCGGGTCACGCCCTGCATCACCGCGCCGGCGAGACCGAGCGCGGCGCCGGCGGCGAGCGCCAGAAGGGTGCGCGGCAGGCGCACGGCGACGGCGGCCTGCCCGATCGTGTCGACCTCGCCCGACAGGCCCGCCAGAACGTCGCTCCAGGCGACGTCGCGGGTGCCGACGGCCACCGACAGGGCGCAGATGGCGGCCAGCACGACGACCATGACCGCGAGCCAGAGGCCCCTCGTGCGGGCCGAGCGGACGACGGCGCCCGCCGCCCCGCCCCGCTTCGCCGACAGCGCGCTCATTCGGACTTGCGGGCGGCGTCGGCGAGGAGGGCCACGTAGTCCTTCAACACCCAGGAGATCGACAGCGGCGTCGGATTGGCCGCCGTGCCGAGCGGGTCGCGCCCCAGCATGACGACGGCGCCGCGCGCCACCGCCGGCATTCTCGCCGTCAGGGGATTGGTCTTCAGGGCGTCGAGCAGGTCGTCGTTGCCATAGGTGACGAGGATGTCGACGTCGTCGAAGGCGTCGATCCGTTCGGCGCTGATCGAGCCTGCGTAGCGGCCGGCCTCGGTGGCGTCGAGAACGCTCTTCGGCGACCTCAGGCCGAGGTCGGCGAAGAACTTCACCCGGGTGTCGTTGGCGCTGTAGAAATTGACCGTGCTGAGGTCGGTCGGATCGAGATGGGTGATGAACATCGCCGTCTTTCCGGAAAGGACCGGATGGGCCGCGACGACCTCGGCGATCTCGGCCTCGATCCGGGCGACGAGGGCTTCGCCCTCCGCCGCCATGCCGAGGCCGGCGCTGTCGGTGCGGATCGTCGCACGCCAGTCGGTCGACCAGGGCGCGTCGGGATAGGCGACGACGGGCGCGATGCGGCTCAAGGTCTCGTAGTCCGAGGGGGAGAGACCCGAATAGGCCGCGAGTATGACGTCGGGGGCCGTGGCCGCAACCGCCTCGAAGTCGATGCCGTCGCCCTCGTCGAACAGCACCGGCGGCGGCGCGCCGAGCTGCGCGAGCCTCTCCTCCACCCAGGGCAGCAATCCGTCGCCGTCGTCGTCACCGAAATTGGCCGCGGCGATGCCGACCGGCACGATGCCGAGGGCGAGCGGCACCTCGTGATTCGACCAGGCCACCGTCGCCACCCGCTGCGGCTTGCGGGCGATCGTCGTCGTGCCGAGGGCGTGCTCGACGACGAGGGGAAACCCGGGCTCAGCCGCCCCCGCCCCGCAGCCGGTGAGGATCGACAGCCCCGCCGCGACCAGCGGCAGGAAGGGACGGACCGTCCGGAACATCGGCATCGCGCTCCGCTTGAATTAAGTGGAGTGTGCCTCTCAGGTTTCTTCGGCCGGGTCAACCCGCACGGTCGCGATCGCGCCCGATCGCTCCCGAAGTTTCCGGAGTTTCATCCAACGCCGCGGGATTCGACAATACCGGCATTTCATACTCAAGTTAGTTGACCTAGAAGGGGCCGGCGTGGGATCGCAGCCGCGGACCGTCATCGGGCACGCCGTCCGGGGACGGCGACCGACCGGGGCGGGCGGCGGCGACGCGACGCCGGCACCCCGACCTCGCATCACCAACGTCTGGGAACTGGCAATGATCATCGGAAGAACGGGCGGCACACGCGGACGGACGGGGCTCCGGGGCGCGCTTCTCCTCGGCTGCGCCGCACTCGCCCTCCTGCCCACGGCGGGAGCATCGGCGCAGGAGGACGGCGCCGCCGCCTCTGCGGGCAGCGAGGCCGAAGCCGAGGAGGCGGTCGTGCTCGAGCCGGTCATCCTGCGGGCGAGGGACGACGACGCCGCCTCGATCGTCGCGGCCCGGACCACGGCCGGCAGCAAGATGCCGACCGACATCCTCGACACGCCCGCGTCGGTCTCGGTGATCACGGCGAAGGAGTTGCAGCAGCGCGGGGCGTCCTCCGTCGAGGAGGCGATCCAGTATTCGGCCGGCGTGCTGACCGACTTCTACGGCGCCGACGACCGCTTCGACTTCTTCAAGATCCGCGGCTTCGACGCCCACCTGTTCCGTGACGGCATGACCCTCGGCGACCCCTTCGGCGGCATCCGCGAGGAGACCTACGCCTTCGAGCGCGTCGAAGTGCTGAAAGGCGCGAACTCGACCGTCTTCGGCGTGTCCGATCCGGGCGGCTCGGTCAACTTCGTCACCAAGACGCCGAAGCGCGAGCGGTTCGGCGAGATCTACGCCACCGGCGGCTCGTTCGAGCACAAGGAGATCGGCTTCGACTTCGGCGACAACATCACCGCCGACGACACGCTGTCCTTCCGCCTCACCGGCAAGCTGAAGGACGCCGACAAGGAATACGACTACTCGCGCGACGACGAGAAGTTCATCATGGGCGGCCTGACCTGGCGGCCGACCGAGGCCACCAGCCTCACCGTCGTCTTCGACCATCTCGACCGCGACGGCGTGCCGGGCAGCGGCGGCTATCCGGTCGGCACCGACTTCGACCGCGACGCCTTCTTCGGCGAACCGGACTACAATTTCCAGGACACGAACCGCGACACGATCACGGCGATGTTCGACCACGACTTCGGCTCGGGCCTCTCGCTCAACGCCAGCGCCCGCTATTCGAGCGCCGACACCGGCTTCGGCTACGCCTACATCTCGGCGACGCCGACCGACGGATCGACGGTGGCGAGCCGGGCCTTCTACGAGAACGCCGTCACGACCGACCGCTTCATCTCCGACGCCCACCTCGCCTACGACACCCGCTTCGGCGACGTCGGCAGCCGCACCCTGGTCGGCGTCGAATACGGCACCCTCTCCTCGGGAAGCGAGACCTGGTGGGGGGCGGCGCCGGGTATCGACTGGACCAATCCGGTCTACACCGGTGCCCCGTCGTCGGTGCCGAAGATCGCCGACCAGAGCGTCGACACCGACACCGTCGCCCTCTACCTGCAGCAGGAGGTGACGCTGTTCGACCGGCTGATCGCGACGGCCGGCCTGCGCAACGACTGGATCGAAACCACGCAGACCAACCGGCTGAGCGACGTGACGACGAGCGGCGACTTCAGCGAGTTCACCGGGCGCTTCGCGCTGACCTACAAGATCACCGACGAGGTCTCGGCCTGGGCCAGCTACGCCGAATCGGTGGTGCCGGGTTCCTCGCTTTCGGTCGACCCGGAGCGCGGCGAGCAATACGAGATCGGCCTCAAGTACCGGCCGGAAGCCTTCCCCGGGATGTTCTCGGTGGCGCTCTACGACCTCACCAAGAACAACATCACCCGCACCAACCCGGCGACGATGCTGCAGGAGGCGATCGGCGAGGTGCGCGTGCGCGGCGTCGACGTCGAGGCCAAGGCCGAGATCACCGACGCCATCAGCCTGACGGCGGCCTATTCCTACATGGAGTCGAAGATCGTCGAGAACGGCACCGCGGGCAACGAAGGCAACGAGATGTCCTTCGTGCCCAACCACATCGCCTCGCTCTGGCTCAACTACCTCTGGGAGGGCGAGGGCAATCGCGGCGACATGACCTTCGGCGTCGGCGCCCGCTACCAAGGCTCCTATTTCTTCAACGACGCCAACACGATCTCGACCGGCGACAGCGTCGTGTTCGACGCCGCGCTGCAGTATGCGGTGACCGAGCAGACCTCGCTCCAGGTCAACGTCAGCAACATCTTCGACGAGAAGCACGTCGCCTACGGCGGCTTCGGCGCGGATTTCTACAATCCCGGCCGGGCGATCTCGGCGACGCTGCGCCACACCTGGTGAGAGACAGCGCCCCGCCCGTGCCTTCGCCCGGGCGGGGCACCGGCGGCGGATCAGCGGCCGAGCCGGGGCGGATCAGCGGCCGAGCCGGATGCGGCGCCAGGCGGCCGGCGTGTCGCCGGTGGCCTGACGGAAGACCCGGGTCAGGTGCGCCTGATCCGAGAAGCCGAGCTGGGCGGCGATGGCCGCGAGGGTCATCTCGCCTTCGAGCAGAAGCCGCCGGGCCAGATCGATCCGCTGGCCGAGCTGCCATTGCAGCGGCGTCCTGCCCGTCGTCTGCTTGAAGACGTGGGCGAACCAGCTCTCCGAAAGGCCCACGGCCGCCGCCATCTCGGCGACCGTCATCCTGCGGTCGCCCCTCTCCTCGAGCCGGGCGGTGAGCGTCTTCATCTGCGCGGGGGTGAGCCGGGCGTTGGTCGGCCCGCCCGACGGCTCGGGCAGGTCGAGCAGCCCGGTGACGATGGCGCCGACGAGGCTCTCGGCGAAGACCGCGTGGCGCGACGGGGCGGCGAGCTCCCCGACGAAGAGGTCGGCGAGCGCCTCGATCGCGCCGACGTCCTGGACCTCGACCGGCCGCCGCAGGGCGGTGCGGGCCTCCGAAGTGCCGACCGAGGGCGCGAGGAAACGCAGCAGGCGGTCCTTGTGGACGTGGAGATCGAGGTGGGAGAAGCGGTGCACGGCGGTGAAGCGGGTCCAGAGCGGAACGCCCGCCGGCACGTAGACCGCACGGGTCATCGGCCGCGCCTGCTGCCCGGCGGCCACGTCACGGTTCGACATCTCGATCTGGGTCGAGACGTCGTTGAAGAAGATGACGATCCGTGGATCGGGCGACAGATAGTAGGCCCGCGCGCCGCGCTGGCCCTCCGCGTCCCAGAAGACGCCCATGAGGCCATTGAGGCTGCGCCAGCGCGCCGGTGCCAACGCCCGGATCCCTTCGGTCCGGCAGGTCATGGAATGCAGATAGGTCACGGTGTCGGTCGACGTCCCCTGGCTGATGGCAGCGGCCCCCTCCCCGCGGCGGCTGGCGAGGTCCCGGGCCGCCGCGCATTCTTCTCCGTTCCCTCACCCGGCGAAGGCGGCCCGGGAGTGTGACGAAGGACGCCCGCGAATCTTCGGCGAAAGTCCGACACGCAAGGACGCAAGCGCCGCCTCGCCGACACGTCGCTTCAGTTCGACTCCCGGGCGGCACGGCGAAGGTCCGACCGTCCGGCTCGGAAATGTACCGGGATTCGGCCGGACCGGCCGACGCCGGCGTGGGCCAGACGGTGCACCCGCCACATCCCCGCTCGCTCGTCGCCAAAGCAGACGATCTGGATGGCGGTGTCGGCGCATGTCGAGATCATCGATTCTCGCCTGCCGCCACAATCCGTCGCGGCCCGGACGACCGGATGTCGGATAAGGTTATTGCTATATACTACCCGCCTGTGCGGGAAGGACGGTGGTGAGACCCCGGAAGGGTGCTCACCCCGAAGGTTCCGAGTGACTGGTGCTCTCCCAGCCACGCCAACCGGCACCGTCCGTAAGGGCGAAGAAGTCGATACGATCGTGAGGCGGTATCACTCCTTCTCCTTTCTTCCGCAGTCGACCCCACGTCGAGCCGTGATCTTTCGACCGGCTCGTGCCTTTCGACCACGATGTCCGAGATGAACCGGCGTCTTTCGCCCGGTCGCCCACTCAGCCGTGATGCAGCACCGTCGGCGTGCCGTCGATCGAGACGACCCGCATCGGGAAGCCGTAGAGTCCGGCGAGGGTCTCGGGTACCAGCACCTCGGCCGGACTGCCTTTCGCGACGATGCGCCCGCCCTTCATGGCGATGATGCGGTCGGCCCAGACCGCCGCCTGGTTGATGTCGTGCAGCACCACGACCACGGTCCGTCCGTGCGTGTCCGCCGCCCGCCGCAGTTGCTGCATCAGTTGCCGGGCGAAATAGAGGTCGAGATTGTTGAGCGGCTCGTCGAGCAGCAGATAGTCGGTGCCCTGGCAGAAGCACATCGCGACGAGGGCCCGCTGGCGCTGCCCCCCGGACAGGGTCTCGAGGAACCGGTCGGCGAGCTCCGACAGGTCGAAGGCCTCGAGCGCGGCCTCCACCAGCGCCCGATCCGGATCCGTCCGCCGGCCGCCGCTGTGCGGGAACCGTCCGAAGCCGACCAGTTCGCGGACCCTGAGGCGCCCGGAGACGGCCGGCTCCTGCCGCAGGATGGCCAGCCGCCGGGCAAGGTCCCGGCTCGGGGTGCGGTCCACCGGCAGTCCGTCGACGCTGATCCGTCCCGACTGCAGCGGCTGCAGGCGGGCGATCAGCGACAGCAGGCTGGACTTGCCGGCCCCGTTGGGACCGATCAGCGCCGTGACGCCGCCCTTCGGCAGGGTCAGCGAGACGTCATGCAGGATGGCCGCATCGCGCAGTTTCAGGGAAACGCTCTCGACGACGATCATCGGCGGCTCCGGGCCAGCAGAAGGACCACGAACACGAGCCCGCCGAGGAACTCGACGACGATGCCGAGGCTGGTGGCGCCGCCGAGCCCGTGCTGCAGGACGGTCTGCCCGCCGACGAGGATGATCAGGGCCGTCGCGATGGAGGCCGGTAACAGCAGGTGGTGCCGCCGCGTACCGACGATCCACTCGGCGAGCGCCACGACCAGCAACCCGAGGAAGGCCACCGGTCCGACCAGGGCCGTCGACACCGCGACCAGGGCTGCGACGAGCAGCATCACCCCGGCAATTACCGGTCCGCGCTCGACGCCGAGGCCGGCGGCGATGTCGGGGCCGAGCGAGACCACGTCCAGGGTGTGCCGCATCCGCCAGGCGAGCATTGCGCCGACCGTGGTGACCACGAGCCCGACGGCGAGCAGGTCCGGGCGGACGACATTGAAGCTCGCGACGCTCGCCACCTGCACCACCGAAAAGGCGTTGGGATCGAGCAGGCGGGATAGCAGGGCAGTGAGGCTGCGGAACAGGATGCCGGCGACCACGCCCGCCAGAAGCAACAGGTTGACGTCGACCCGCTGCCGGAGAAGCGGCAGGAACAGGGCCAGCGCCAGCAGCATGAGCAGTCCGACCTCGGCGACGAACTTCAGGCGCGGGTCGAGCAGCGCATAGCCGATGCCGCCGAGCACGAACACCAGCAGGGTCTGTCCGAGCAGGTAGAGGGCGTCGAGACCCATGATCGACGGCGTGAGCAGGATGTTCGCGGTGACCGTCTGGAAGAGCAGCGTCGACACCGCGATCGCCACACCGACCTGGGCGAGCGCGAGCAGGCGCGTCGCGCGCAGCTCCAAAGCGAAGGCGAGATTGCCGCGCAGGCCGATTGCCATGAAGGCCACGCAGGCGGCTAGCGCCGCCAGGGCGAGCAGGATCAGCCGTCGCTCAGCCACGGAAGTTCCGATCGAACAGCAGCCACAGAAATACCAGCGCCCCGACGACGCCGAGGACGGTGCCGACCGGGATCTCGTAGGGATGTCGAAGCAGGCGGGCGAGGATGTCGCAGCACAGGACGAGGGCGGCTCCGCCCCCGGCCACCCAGGGCACGGCGGTGCGCACGTCGTCGCCGATGATCCGGGACACGAGGTTCGGCACCACCAGCCCGACGAAGGGAACGAGACCGACCACCGAGACCGTGACCGCCGAAACGACGCAGACGATCGCCAGCCCGACGCGCATCATCGCGGCATAGTCGAGGCCGAGGCCGACACTGGTGTCGCGGCCGAGCGCGAGGATCGACAGCCGGTCGGCCACCCACCACGCGACCATCACCCCGCCGCCGGCGAGCCAAAGCAGTTCGTAGCGGCCACGCAGCACGCCCGAAAACTCTCCCGTCATCCAGATCGCAAGATACTGGAGGAGATCGGCCTGCCAGCCGACGAAGGTCGCGGCCGCCTCGACGATGCCGCTATAGACCAGCCCGAACAGCGGTACCAGCATCGGCTGGGTCGGCGGCAGCCGCCCGGCGACCGTCAGGAACAGCGCCGTGCCGCCGAAGGCCGCGACACAGGCGAGCGCGGTCTTGGCGACCAGCGGCGCCTCCGGCCAGAGCAGGGTCGTGACGAGGATGCCGAGCATCGCCCACTGGGCCGTGCCGGTGGTCGCCGGCTCCACGAACCGGTTGCGGGCGAGAGCCTGCATGACGAGGCCGGCGATGGCGAGGCCCGCGCCGGCGATGACGACGGCGAGCGTCCGCGGCAGGCGGCTCACCGCCAGGAGGTCCGGCTCGCCGTCGATGAAACCAGCCAGCGGCGACGATCCGGTGGCGCCGATCGCGAGGCTCGCGAGGAACAGCGCGGCAAGACCCAGCAAGGCCAACACCGCACGCAGCGGTCGCGCCGTCGCAAGGGCACTCATGGCGCGCGGCTGAAGCCGTGCTCGAGAGCGGCCAGCACGCGGGTCGTCGCCGCAATGCCGCCGGCGGCGATATAGACGTCCGCGGGGGGCAGGTAGACCACCTGCCCCTCGCGCCAGGCGGTCGTCGCGGCGACGAGTTCGTTGTCGAGCGTGCCCGCGGCCGAGGCCGCACCCTCGCCGGTGGCGACGGTCCGGTCCAGCACGACGAGCCAGTCCGGATCGGCCTGCCGGATGAACTCGAAGGACACCGCCTCGCCGTGGACCGCCGTGCCGGCGAGATCAACGGCCGGCGGCAGCCCGAGGTCGGTGTGGATCCAGCCGAAGCGGGAGTTCGGCCCGTAGACCGAGATCTTCGGTCCGTTGACGAGGACGACCAGCCCCCGCCCCTTCCCGGCGATCGCCGCCCTCGTCCGGCCGATCGCCGCGTCGAAGGCCGCCGCCGCACGCGCCGCCTCCTGTTCGCGGTGGAACAACGCGCCGTAGGCGGCGAGGCGCCGGCGCGCGGCGGCCAGCAGGTCGGTGCCCTCGATGGTCATGTCGATCGTCGGCGCCACCCGCGACGTCGCCTCGACCATCGGCGAGGATCGCAAGCCGACGATCACCAGATCCGGCGCGAGCGCGTTGAGCGCCTCGAGGTCCGGCTCGAACAGGGTGCCGACGACCTCCGCATCGGCGGCCAGATGGGCGAGTTCGGGCAGATAGAGCCGGTCGGGGATGCCGGCGGGACGGATGCCGAGGAGATCGAGCGTGTCGATCGCGGCGATGTCGTAGACCGCCACGCGCTCCGGCACGTCCACGACGTCGACCGGGCCGCGGGCCGTGTCGATCTCGGCCGCGAGCGCCGGCCCGAAGAGCGCCGGGACCAGCAGGGCGGCCGTCGCCACGATCGTCCGCAGGCGCATCAGTCGTCTCCCCGATCGGCCCGTGCCGGACCGGCTTCGGACCAGACGCAGGAAAGCTCCCCCTCCCGGAAGGCGAAGCGCAGGAGGTGGCTCTCGACGACATCCCGCGTCTGCTCGAGCTGCGCGGCATCGGGCGCGACGAGGCGGATGTCGAGCCGGTCGGCGCTC
>Ga0065721_10049728_pt1 | contig 28074 bp, 24 predicted proteins | sample Mesricmetagenome_FD_59108 | JGI IMG/M metagenome (GOLD analysis project Ga0065721, IMG submission 59108) | Mesophilic microbial community from rice straw/compost enrichment Sample: eDNA_1 v2 (version 2) | ecosystem: Engineered > Solid waste > Grass > Composting > Bioreactor | place: USA: Davis... | reverse complement strand
GCTGGGGCTGCTCGGTCTTATCGGATTGCGCAGCCGCAACAACGGCCGCGCCTGACTCAACAAACGATGCCGCTCAGGACCGTTTCCGGCCTTGAGCGGCATTGTGCACCATTTAGGTTCGCACGATACAAGCGGAGTGAGGAAATCGAACTTAGTTACTCCACGATGAGCAGCCGAGGCGAGGTTGCGGCGATCATGCGGGAGGACAACCAGGAGCCGAGGGCGGCGGGAACGATCCCGAAGCTCGCGGCTATGGCGATGCCGCTCCAATTCAAGACTAAAGGCAATTCGACGATGCCATAGGAGCCCAATACGGCTTCCAGAGCGCCGGGCATCAGCCATACGCCGCCGAAGATGCCGAGCAGCGCCCCGATCGCCGCCAGCACGGAAGCGGAGGCGGCCAGGGAGACGCGAATGCGGGCGGACGACATGCCGATCGTCTTGTAGACGGCAAAGGTCATGCTGTCCTTGCGAAGCTGAATCCGGCTCGTGCTGTAGACGATAACGGAAGCGATGCCGATAAAGAGCGCACCCATTAGAATCATGGGAAGGATAAGAAGGCCGACCGCTTCGGTAAAGACGGAATCAAGCAGCTCCCGTTGCGTAACGATGGACAATGCCGGCTGGAAGCGGCCGTTATATTCCTCGGCGACGGCATCGGCCTGGCTGCTGTCGTAAAGATTCAAATAGGCTACGGAATACGACGAGTAGTCCGGATGAACGGCCGTCAAGGCGTCCGCCGTCATGCGGGCGGACATCGACATATTGGCGATCGCTTGATAGACGCCGGTAATGAGCATCTTCTTCGGCTGACCGAACAGATACACGTCGACGGTATCCCCGGGCCGCTTGCCGAGCGACTTGGCCGCATTGACGCCGACGGCGATTTCGTTGCCGCTCTGCGGATTGCGTCCTTCCAGCGCGGCGAAGCCCAGCTCGTCGTAGGAGCCGTCCAGCGCCGTCACGTATACGTTCAGCGAAGGCTCGCCGTCCAGAACGCCGATCAGGTCGCCGCTCCAGCCGAAGGCGGCAACGCGGGTGTCGGCGGCGGCCGCATCGGTCAGCGCTTGCCGGTCGGCCGCCTCAGGCTGCTGTATGGCGATGACGGCCACATCGGAGTTGTCGTACCCCCAGCGCCCCGCCGAATCCCCGATGGAAGCAATGCTCGTAATGAGTACATAACCGAGCACCAGGCAAGCCGACGTCACCGCCGCGATGACCGCCGTCAGCAGCGAGGCTCCCGGGCTGCGTCCGATGTGACGGGCGCCGATCGCCGCGCCTGCCGGAAAGCGGTCGAAGCCGAACCACCCGGACATAGCCGAACCGATTCCCCGGCGAGAGCCGGCCGCTTCCGGCATGCCGTAGCGGATCGCTTGCGCCGGCATAATGGCGCGAGTCCGGCGGGACGCCCAAAGCACGCTGAGCAGCACCAGAAGCAGGACGGCGGCGCCGACTGCGGCCATGAGACCAGGTTCCCCGATAAAGCCGGATGTCCGGCCGGTTCTCAGATAGGACGTCGTCCCCGATACGATTAAGCTCGACACGTACCCGCCTGCGATTAATCCGGGGACGACAGCGGCAACGGCCAGCAGTCCGTATTGCAGCAAGTAGATGCCGACGATGCGCCGCGCCGACAGGCCAATCGACTTCAGGACGCCGATGATCCGGTACTGCGACAGCACGGAGTCGGATACCGTAAAGCCGATCGAATACAAGGCGACGGCAAGCATGATCGCTCCGAGCGCGATCATGAGAAATCCGATCACTTTGCCCATAATCAAATAAAACGATGAAATTTCTTCGAACTGGGTCGTCGTTTCCAAATAAGGCGAGCCGAGCGCCTGCTCGAACCGCTCCCAATACCGGCTTTGCTCCCCGTAATCGTCGTAGCGAAGCGAAAGCATGTACGAGCCCGTCCCGTCTTCGGTCTGGGCCGCCGGCAGGACGTCGTAATCGCCGTCGTTCATCCAGATGCGGGTCGTGGTGGAGAACGGCGCCCCGAACGGAATATCCGCCACAATGCCGGATACCCGCATCTCCACTCCCGCATCAAGCTCGAGCTTCAGCTTGTCGCCGATTTCGATGCCGTGCGGGTAGGCGATGGCGGTCGAAATCCAGACCGTTCCCGGTTCGGGCCGTCCGGTATCCTCTCCTTGGGCGAACGTCAGGCGGTCGACCGGAAACGGGGTTTCGGGCGATTTCATAACATACGCGTACGCATTCGTCAGCGCCGTATCGCCATGCCATACTTTGGAGGCGATCCGGTACGGCATCAGCTCCGATACCTGGACCCCGTCCTGCGACGCCCACCAATCATGGACCTGAACCGGATCGTGCAGTCCTTGATCCAGCTGCAGCAGTTGATGGGAGCCGTTGGTGCTCCGATGCATGCCGTAAAACAAATTTTGCGTTTGGCTGATGACGGAGACAGAGGCGGAAATCATTAAGGCGGACAGCAAAATCATCAGCGCGGTCAAGCCGTTTTGCAGCTTTTTCCGTTTCAGTTGGGACAGCGACAGCATCCATACGGCCGGCATGGCGGTCACTCTCCCGTCACGGCGGCAAAGATCGTTTGCTCGCGCTGCTGAAGCTCGGAAGGATCGTATTTGCCGAAGCGGAGAATACGTCCGACCTTGCCGTCCCGAATAATGACGAGCCGGTCCGCCCGGCAGGCCGCCTTCATGTCGTGGGTCACCATGACGATCGACTGGCCCTTGGCGTTCAGTCCGGTCAACAGGTCCATCACCGCGACGCCTTGCTCATAGTTCAGACTGCCGGTCGGCTCGTCCGCAAACAGCAGCCTCGGTTCGTTCATCAGCGCCCGCGCAATGGCCGCCCGCTGCTGCTGCCCGCCCGACACCTGCGACGGAAGCCGCCGGTGCAGCTCCCCCAGACCTACCGCGGCCAGCAGCTCCTTGGCTCTGGCGCGGACGGCGGATTTGGGAGCGCCCGCCGCGTAACCGGGCAGCGCGACGTTCTCGAGCAGCGTCAAGTCGGGAACGAGGTGGATGCTTTGATAAATATAGCCGATTTCATGCGCCCGGAACCGCGCAAGCTTTCGCTCGTCCGAAAGATCGAGCCGCTCGCCGCGATACCGCACCTCTCCCGCCGTAGCCTTGTCCAATCCGCTGAGCAAGTAGAGCAGCGTCGACTTGCCGGTGCCGGAATTGCCCATAATGACGGTGAAATCTCCTTCGTAAACGTCCAGGTTCAAGTTGCGGATGGCATGATGCTGCTCTTTGCCGGTTGAATACGTTTTGCACAAGTTCGATGCCTCTATAATGGCTTGTTGATTCATAATCGTCCTCCCGTTGGCGAAGTTAAGACCAGTATAGAGAGCAAATATGTACCCCTTCTTATGAAATAATGAATAAAAAATGACATCAGCATAGAGGAATCGTAAACGTAAACGAGGTGCCCTCGCCTTTGACGCTCCGGAAATAGATTTCCCCGCCGTGAGCTTCCACGATCGATTTGCAAATCGACAGCCCAAGTCCGCTGCCTTCCGCAGGATGGGCCGCATCGCTCATGTCCGAGCGCCCTTTATAATAGCGGTCGAACAGAAACGGCATGTCGGCCGCATGTATGCCTTCCCCGGTGTCCGATACGGAGATGAGCAGCTGGGTGTCGTCCTTGTCGACCCGGACCCGTATCGCGTCTCCGGCCTTCGTATGCTTGAGCGCGTTAAAGACAAGATTGCCCGCCACCTGCTCCAACCGGTTGGCGTCGGCTTTGATCAGCACGTCGGGAGGATTATCGGGACCGTCGTAGCGGACGCCCGCCGAGCGGACGAAATGCTCCAGGGGAGAGAAGATCCGCTCGAGCAGCCCTTTGCTGTATTGCTCCCGCAGCTCCACCGTAATTTGCCCCAATTCGTTCAACGCATGAAGCAGCAAATCTTCCGTCAATCCGGCCATCTTGCGCGTATGGCTGCGCATGACGCGTATATAATCGGCAAGCGTATCGGCGTCCTCGCAGACGCCGTCCGCAATGGCGTCCAAGTAGGCTTGGACAGCGGCCAGCGGCGTCTTCAGCTCATGGGAAATATTGCTGACCAGCTCCTTCTGCGAGCGGGCGAGACGTTCCCTCCGTTCGTTCAGATGCTTCAGCTCCAGCCGCAGCATATCCAGCGACGCGTACAGCTCGCCGAGCTCGTCCGGCTGTCCGTACGGCACGGGCTGCGAATAATCGCCTTTCAGCATCGCCTCCGCCAATCTTTTCATCTCGCCGGCCGGCGTCAGCACGCCGCGCTTCAGCTTGCTTCGCAGCAAGACAACGAGCAGGACGGCAAGGCCGGCGGCGGCGGCGAGCATCGCGTAAGGAAGCGCCCGGTCGGGGCGGGCCGCGGGTTCGACCGCTTCCGGAGGGAGCGTAAACAGCGCATGGCCCGTCTGCAGGCCGGTCCGGCCGTCGACGACCGGAAAGGCGATCCGGTATTCGCCGCCAAGCTCCCTCGCCGCATACAAGTCGTAATGCAGCTCCGTGCGCACGTCGATGACGGCGACTTCCGGCACGTCCGCATCGCCCGCCGGGTAATGGAACGCGACCGTTCCGTCCAGTCTGACGGCGGCGACCCGGATGCGCGCATCCGGACTTAGCGCCGCCAGCCGCTCCCGCAGGCCGTCGATGCGTTCACCGGCCGCCGCGAGCTCCGGCGCCGCCGCGAGCAGCTCCGCTTCGCTTTCGATGGCCAGCAGCATGCCGCTCACGGCCAGCCGCGCCTTGTTGACGGCCAATTGCTTGCCGTCCTCCGCCTTCAGACTGCCGATCAGCGCAAATACGGCGCCGGCGGCCAGCAGCAGCGCCGCTCCGGCCGCCGCCGTCCACCGATTGATCCATTGCTTCAGCATCGTTTCTCCTTTCGGCTATTCCGCCATGCCCGCAAATTTGTAACCGACGCCCCATACCGTCTTGATAAATACGGGAGACGACGGATTGGGCTCGAGCTTCTCCCGCAGCCTTTTGACATATACGGTCACCGTGTTGTCGTCGCCGTAATGCTCGTAGCCCCATACGGCGTCCAGCAGACGGCTTTTGGCAAATACCTGGTTGGGGTGGCTGGCGAGAAAAAAGAGCAATTCGAACTCTTTGGCGGACAGCGGAATTTCTGTGCCGTTCAGCAAAGTCTGGTAAGCTTTGCGGTTGACGGTCAGCGGCCCTGCCCGGATAATATCGGGATCGTCGGAAGGAACGGCCGCGCCGATGCCGTCGTGCCTGCGGAAAAAAGCTTGGATTCTCGCGGTGAGCTCGCTCAGCGAAAACGGCTTGGTCATATAATCGTCGGCGCCGAAGCCGAGGCCGAGCACTTTGTCCGTGTCGCTGCCCCTTGCGCTCAAGATAAGAATCGGCACCCGGCTCGTGTCGCGTATGCGGCGGCACAGCTCGATGCCGTCGACGTCGGGCAGCATGAGGTCCAGAATGACGTAATCCGGCTGCAGACTCGTCATCAGCCGGATGCCTTCCTCGCCGGTGCCGGCGGTATCGGCGAGGAAGCCGTGCTTCGTCAAATAATCTTTCAGAATGCGGGAGATGTCTTGTTCGTCCTCGATAATAAGAATGCGTTTGCTCATCGGATATTCTCCTGACCGGGTAGTGGAAATATGTGCTACGACCAAGTATAGAGCCTATCGGCGGAGCAGACAAGAAACGACAGCCGCGCCCTTCGATCGGATTTTCGCAAAGAAGGCTTTACAATACCACAATTCTAGTGTACTATTCAACTATAACACTAGTACAAAAAGGAGCTGCGATATGGGAAAAGGAGCGCAAGAAACCGTGCTTCGGCTGGAAGGCGTGACGAAAAGGATCGGGGGCAAGGCAATCGTCAACGACTTGTCGTTCGAACTGAAGAAGGGGGAGATCGTCGGTTTGCTCGGGCCGAACGGAGCGGGCAAGACGACGACGATCCGAATGATCGTCGGGCTGATCAAGATGACGGAGGGCGACATTACCGTCGGCGGAGCCAGCGTCCGCAAAGATTTCGAGAACGCGATCCGTCATGTCGGAGGCATTATAGAAAATCCGGAGTTTTATCCGTACATGACCGGCCTGGACAATTTGAAGCAATACCAGCGCATGTCGGACGGGGTGACGGACAGCCGGGTCCGGGAGGCGGCGGAGCTCGTCGGGCTTCAACATGCGCTGGGGAAGAAGGTCAAGACGTATTCGCTCGGCATGCGCCAGCGGCTCGGCATTGCGCAAGCGCTGCTGCACAAGCCTTCCGTGCTAATTCTGGATGAGCCGACCAACGGCCTCGATCCGGCGGGCATTCGGGAAATGAGGGACTATATGAAGCATGTCGCGGAACGGGAGGGCATCGCCATTCTCGTCTCGAGCCACCTGCTCTCCGAGATGGAGCTTATGTGCAGCCGCGTCGTCGTCATTCAGGAGGGCAAGCTGGTGACGGTGCGCGCCATCGGCGAGGGCGCCGGCCATCCGGACGGAGCCGGCGCAGGCGAAGGCATCGTTACGGTGTCGATACAGGTAAGCGATCCCGAACGGGCATTGGCCGCCGTATCCGCCATGGAGGGAATACGGTCGGCGAATCGGCAAGGCGATGCCGGCCGGCTGTCGGTGACGCTGCCCCACGAGCGGATTCCATCGGTCATCCAGCTGCTGGGCGGCGAAGGCATCGGCGTATACCGCGTCGAGGAAATCAAGGCGTCGCTGGAGGAAGAATTTATGAAATGGACGGGAGGCAACCGCATTGCATAAGATGGGAGCTCTAATTTGGAACGAATGGCTGAAGCTGTACAAGAAACGTTCGTTTTTCGTACCCTACGCGGTGATGGCTTGTTATATCGGCTTTGCCGTCTTCGTTGTCGTCAAAAAATATTACGAACCGGGCTCCGCCTTCGCATTCATGGACGACATTGCTTCGATGAGATTCGTTGGACAGCTGCTGCCCATCGTTGCTATCATTGCAATTGCCAATGTCGTGCCGATGGAATTCCGGCTGGGCACGATCAAGCTGCTGCTCATTCGGTCCCAAAGCCGGAACAAAATATTGGCGTCCAAATTTATCGTCACGCTGCTGCACGGCTTTTCGCTTATCCTGGCTTTGTTTGCAATGGCTTTCGCCTGCGGGCTTGCCTTGTACGGCTTCGGCCCGTTCGACTGGGCTGCCGTTGCCCGCAATATGCTTGATCTTGCGGCGTATACGTTCATCTACGCGGCGCTCACCTTTATGGTCGGCGTGCTGACCAAATCGAGCGGCGCGACCGTCGGCATTTCGATGTTTTGCCTGATGATCGGCTCTCTCGTCACGATGCTGCTGTCCCAATATTCCTTTGCCAAATTTTTGCTGTTCCCGAACGCGGATTTGTCCGTGTACCGGAACGGAGGCCAGCCGATGCTCGAAGGAATGTCGCTGCCATTCTCGGCAGCCGTGCTCGCCGCTTACGCGGTCGTCTTTATGGCCGCAAGCTTCGCAACGTTCATAAATCGCGATGTTTCCTGACGCCGCCATCGCGGCCGGGCATCGAAAGGAGCGCAGGCCACCAGTGACCATCGAATTTGACAACAATATGCCCATTTACCTCCAAATCATGAATTACGTGAAAAAACTCATTATTACCGGAAAGCTGGCTCCAGGCGACAAGATCGAATCGGTACGGGAGCTGGCCGCGGAATTGCAGATTAACCCCAATACGATTCAGCGCACGTTTCAGGAGCTGGAAAGGGAAGGCATCGTAGAGACGAGGCGGGGACTCGGCAGATACGTAACGAATGAGGAGACGACGATTATGCGGATCAAAAAAGAGATGGCGGGAGAGCTGCTGGACCGGTTTGTGGTCGGCATGAGAGAGCTGGGCTTTCGCGAAGAGGACATCGTATCGCTTGTATCTGAAGCGGTGAAGTCGAAGGCGCCGGCAGGCGGAGAGGGGGAAGGCTGATGCAGCCGATATTGAAGCTGGCGGCGGTGTCCAAATCGTACGGCCGCAAAGCCGCGCTGCAGGACGTCACGCTGGAAGCCGCGCCAGGACGGATCGTCGGTCTGCTCGGCAGCAACGGAAGCGGCAAGACGACGCTGATGAAGATTGCTGCGGGCCTGCTGCGGCCGGATGCGGGCTCGGCGGAAATATGCGGCGTACCCGCGGGACGGGCAACCAAGGCGGCGACCGCCTTTATGCCGGATCACCCGCTGACGGAGCCGTGGATGCGCGTGCGCGACGCGGTCGCCTTTTTCGCCGATTTCTATGCGGACTTCGACCGGAGCAAGGCCAAGGAAATGCTTGGCTTCATGCAGTTGAACGAACGCGACAAAGTCAGCACCTTGTCCAAAGGGATGAACGAGCGGCTTCAGCTGACGCTTACGCTGTCCCGCAACGCCCGGCTTTATTTGCTGGACGAACCGATCGGCGGCGTCGACCCCGTCGCCCGCGAAATAATATTGGACGCCATCGTGCAATATTACAACGAGGACAGCTGCCTGGTCATCTCCACTCATCTCGTGGCCGATATTGAACGGATCTTCGACAAGGTTGTCTTTATTAAGAACGGACGGCTGATCCTTCATGAGGAAGTGGAGGAGATGAGGCTGAAGCGGGGCAAAGGCGTAACGGACACATTCAAAGAGGTGTATGCGGAATGATCAAGCTGCTGAAATACGATTGGAAACGGAATTCCGTTACGCTCATTATGGCGTTTGTCATCATCGTTCTGATTCAGGCCGTCTTTACGGGCGCGGGGAAAGCGAACGGCTGGGATCCGAACGGCGTCTATGCCGGCATGGTCGTTTTTTACGGCATGGCCGCGTTTCTGACCTTCCTGCTCGCCTTTCAGACCTATCACAGCAATATTAAATCGTACAGCCGAAGGCTGCTGCCCGTCCCGTCGGTCTATTTGGCCGTCACGCCGTTCCTGCTGCTGCTCGCTTGCCATGCCGCGGTCGGAATTCTCTTTATCGCGCATGACATGCTGTTTCGTTCCCTGTTCGGCTGGGGACGCTCGCTGATCGATTTGATGGCCGAACATGTAGGCGCGGCCCAAGCGGCGGGCATTGCCGCCACGTACGTATGGAACGCGGCCGTCACGTCGGCCGTCGTCATGTTCAGCATTACCATGTCCCGGACGGTCGAAGGGAAAGGCGGCACTTGGCTGGGACTGCTGACCGCCATCATATTGTTCACCGCCGTGCCTTGGCTCGAAGGCGTTATTTTTCCTGTCCTATCCGAAACGCATGCCCAGATCGGATTTATTACGTTTTTTGCAAACGCCCCGGGCAGTACGGAATTCGAACTCGTGCCGTTCAAGCCGATTCATTTCGGCGTTGTGTTGTTCGAGGCTGCTGTCGTTGCGGCGCTTGTATGGGGAATCGCCTATTTGCTGGACCGCAAGACGAAGCTGTAAAGTGTATCGCTGCCGGTCCGTTCCCGCCATGCCGGTCCCGTTAGTCCGAGCATTCGCATCAAAGCTCTTCCTGAAGTTCGCTGCCGAATTTCAGGGAGAGCTTTTTTTCCATGTTTGCTCTGTTCGTCCGGCCGGCTATCGATTATGATAGAAATTGGAAGAATAGCCGCAGCGGCGAAGGCGAGGGAGAACGATGAGAATGGTCGACAAGGCTGTAAGGTTATGCGCTGCCGCGCTGTTGTCCGCGGCGCTCCTTGCGCCGGCGCCGGCGGCTCAAGCCGCAGAAGCGAAGGAGGCGAGCGACATGCAGAGTTATGTTGAAGCGATGCATCCGGGCTGGAATTTGGGGAATGCGCTGGATGCGATGGGAAGCGAAACGTCATGGGGCAATCCGCCCGCAACGGAGCAATTGATCCGAAAGGTGGCCGATCAAGGATTTAACAGCATCCGTATCCCCGTCACCTGGAACCATCGGCTGTCCGCCGGTCATGAGGTCGACCCGGCCTTTATGGACCGCGTGGCGGAAGTCGTGGATTGGAGTCTCGATGCAGGACTGCACGTCATGATTAATTTGCATCACGATTCGCATTGGATTCTTCCGATGGCCGGCGACCGGGAAGGCGTCCTGGCCAAATATTCGGCTATCTGGACGCAGGTTGCGGAACGTTTCAAGGATTATCCGCCGGAGCTTAGCTTTGAAAGCATCAACGAGCCTCGTTTCTCCGAGGATTGGAACGAAGACCGGCCCGAATATTTTGACATGCTGGAACAACTGAATGCGGCTTTTCACCGGATCGTTCGAAGCTCGGGCGGAGGAAACGCCAAGAGGCCACTTGTGCTGTCGGGGCTGACGGCAAGCCATTCGCAGGCGCGGCTGGACAAGCTGGCCGAAACGATCGGGAAGCTGGACGATCCGAATCTGATCGCGACGATTCATTATTACGGATTGTACCCGTTCAGCGTCAATATGGGCGGCTCGACCTCGTTCGACCCGCAGGCGGAGCAGGATGTCCGCGAGGCGTTCGACAGAGCTTACAATACGTTTGTCGCTCGAGGCGTTCCGGTCATTATCGGCGAATACGGGCTGCTCGGCTTCGACAAGCATACCGGCACGATTCAGCAGGGCGAGAAGCTGAAATATTTTCAGTTCGTCGGCGAATACGCCCGGGACCGCAAAATGACGACGATGCTGTGGGATAACGGCCAGCATTTGGACAGACGCACGCTGCAATGGACGGACGATGAGCTGTACGAGGCGATGAAATCGTCCTGGCATGGAATGACGTCGAACGCGGAGAGAGATTTCGTCTACATCAAGAAAGGCGCCGGCGCCGCCGATGCCGCCTTCAAGCTGAATTTGAAAGGAAACGAGCTGCTGAACGTCAAGGCCGGCGGCAGGCAGCTTGTGCGGGACGCCGATTACCGGCTGGACGGCGGCAGTTTGGTTTTGACGGCGGAGTGGCTGAATGCGCAGCTGGGAGACGGAACGGGAGAGCAGGCGAAGGTGACGCTCCACTTTTCGCAGGGGGCGGATTGGCCGATTCGGATTATGCAATACGAACGGCCCGTACTGGAGAACGCAGACGGCATAGTCGGAAGCTTTGCCATACCGGCGCGCCTGGGCGGCGACAGCCTGGCCGCGATGGAAGCGACGTACGCGGACGGCGGCGGCAACGCAGGACCGCAAAGCTGGACGCCTTACCAGGAGTACGGCGTCGCTTTCGAGCCCGATTACGCGGCGGGAATCATTCAGTTGCCGACGGAGTTTCTGCAAGGGCTGAAGGACGGAGAAATTCGGCTGCGCTTTCATTTCTGGAGCGGCGAACAAGTCGATTATACGATCCGCAAAGACGGATCGAACGTGACGGGCCTCTCTTCCGAGCCGCCGTCGGAAGTCGGCGGAACGTCCGGGGGAACGGAGGAGCCGGAAGACGGTGCGGCCGCAAGCGGGCAGACGGAAAAAGCGGACGGACGCGTTACGAACGGCGCCGAGGCGGCAAACGAGCAGGACGCGCGAAACGAAGCCGGTGCCGAAACCTCGGGCAACAATCTATCGCTCTGGACGGGAGCGGCGGCGGGCGCCGCGGCGCTGGCGGCTGTCGCGCTGTCTGCAGCGGCCATCGCCAGAAGGCGCCGGTCGTCCGGGAAATAACGGCAAACTTACTTAAACGGTCGCGCATGCGGAGTCCCCTTTCATCCCCGAACCTATCAAAATTTGATGAAAGCCGTCAAAAGGTTAGGTTCCTGAATGTACAATTAAAAAAGGTTATGTTACGATAACGAAAATAAGGCGTACAGGATGGGGTATATGAAGGGCAAAGTAACGATTCAGCAAATCGCCGATATGGCGGGCGTATCCAAGTTCGCCGTATCGCGCGCCCTTGCGGGCAAGTCGGGCGTCAGCGAGGCGACCCGGGATATGATCTTGAAGACGGCCGGACAGCTCGGCTATTTCAAATCGAGCAGGTTGGCGGCGGCGCAAGTTCAGCCGCAAGATTTCGACACAGCGACGTTGTCGGGCACCATCGTCGTCCTGTTCCCGAATATCCGTTATCAGAATCGGGACTCGGCTTATTGGGGACCGATCTTCGACGGCATTTCCGAACGGCTCAAGGAGAAGGAGATCGACATGATCACGCTGACGGAGCCGTCGAGCGATAATGTGTTCAACCTGCTCAACCCGCAGGCGATTCAGGGCATCATCACGCTGGGCATGGTGTCGACCCAAATCTTGCTCGACATTAAACGATTGGGCATCCCGATCGTCATGGTCGACCACGTCGATTCTGCGTTCCATGCCGATCTCGTCTGCAACGACAACTTTACGAGCATGCGGGATCTCATGGTCAAGCTGATCGGCAAAGGCTACAAGAGCTTTCAGTTTGTCGGCGAAGTGCAGTACGCGTACAGCTATTACGAAAGATGGCTGGCGTTCCGCGCCGCTCTGGAGGAGTTCGGACTGCCGCACGAACAGGACCGGCGCTTGATCGGCCCTGAAGCGGCGGACATGCACAAGGTGCTGCAAGTTGTGCTGGACGACGAGCTTCCCGAGGTGTTCGTGTGCGTCAACGACATTACCGCCGTACATTTGATGGAAGTGTGCCGGGACAAAGGGATCTCGATCCCGGAGCAAGTGAAGGTAACCGGCTTCGACAATACGCATGAGACGACACCGAGACTGACGACCGTGCATGTCGACAAGGCGCTGCTCGGGCGGCGCGCCGTCGACAAGATGATTTGGCGGTCGAACAATCGCGGCTCTCAGCCGGAAAAGACGATGATTTACGCAGAATTGCTGCTGCGCGAATCGACATAAACCCCAAAAGCCGTTGCTTTGCGTGAGAATGCCCGCGAAGCGGCGGCTTTTTTACCGGCTTGCAGCCTGTCCGCAACGTTCCGCCCAAGCCCGAACCGCATAACATAACCGTAACGGGAGACGGTGATGCGAAAAGGGGAGCGAAGGCATGAAAAGGCGAACCGCAACGACTATTTCATTTGTGCTGTATGCGATATTGGGCATCGTGCTGACGGTAAGCGCGATCATCCATGGCGAATAAGCCGGCTGATCGCCGTTAATCGGCGCGGCCATGCTGTTTCCGGTAGGCGTTCGGGACCATCCCTTTGGAATCGCGGAACACCCGGGCGAAGGTGGCGTAGGAGCCGTAACCGACTTCCAGCGCGATTTCCGATACGCTCATTTCGGTAGAGGCGAGCAGGCTGCAGGCGTGACGGACGCGCAAATCGTGCAAAAATCGGACGAACGTTTGCCCGGTCGTCGCTTTAATGACTTCGCTTATTCGCGATGCGCTCATGGAGAACCGGGCGGCGAGTGCGGACAACGTAATGTCTTCATGATAATTGTGATGAATATAGTGGATAATCGGCCAGACCGAGCCGCTGCGCGCGCCGGCCGCGGCAGACGCCGTCCCGCGCTCGGCGTCGTTCCGGCCGCTTGCTTTTTTTCTCGCCCGGTCGAAGGCGACCAGTATTTCCTTCAGCCGGATGCGGAGCATCGTATGCTTCCACGGCTCGCTGCCGTTATATTCGGCAAACATATCCTCGATCAGTCTTTTCATCCGCAGCCCCTCTTCTCCGATCAACTGAATGTACGGCGAATCGTCGACCGAATCGATCAGACGGAGCAGGCCTTCCTGTCGGCTGTTTTCCATGAGCAGATCCATGCTGAACATGCAATTGTACAGGACAAGCTCGCTCCCGGGGGAGGTAAACAGCTCATGCACCTGATAGGGCAGCACGAAGGTGAAGGTGCCCGGCGACATGAGGTGCCGCATCCCGTTGACGGTTTCTGCGCCGTGTCCTTCCACGACATATGAAAATTCCAAAAAATCGTGCCGGTGCGGCCGGAAGCCCGCCGGGAGCCGGTTCAGACTGATATGAAGCGGGTATTCCGTATTCATGTTCGGATACGATTTCAAATAGTCGGGAAAATAAGTCATCCGATTTCGGAGCTCCTTCGAAAAAATGACACTTATATCGAAAAACAAGCACGTTTTCCGCTTCCGTTTATTATAACATAGGTACGTATTCGGGTACTGCACCTGCAAAATCGGGAGGAATGACCATGGAAAACGGCGCGACGATCAAACTGGGCATTATCGGAGCGGGTAATATCGGCAATGTGCACGCAAGCGAATTCGCCAAGCTGAACGACCAGTGCGAGGTGGCCGCCATTACGGACGTTTATTTGCCGTTAGCGGAGCAGCGGGCGGAACAATACGGCATCGCGAAAGTATCGGCGACGCCGGAGGAGTTGATTCAAGACCCCGGCGTGGACGCGGTCGTCATCGCCGTGCCGAACCGGCATCATGCGCCGCTGGCGCTGCAAGCGCTTGCGGCAGGCAAGCATGTGCTGCTGGAAAAGCCGATGGGCTTAAACGCGGAAGCGGCCCGTTCCATATTGGAGGCCGCCCGCCGCAGCGACCGGATCGTCATGGTGGCCCATCAAATGCGTTGGGAGCCGGTTGCGATGCAAATTAAGGAACAAATCGACCGCGGCGAGCTTGGGCGGATATACACGGCGAAGACCGGCTGGTACCGCCGCAAGGGCATACCGGGCTGGGGAACGTGGTTCACGCAAATGGAAGAGTCGGGCGGTGGGCCGCTGATCGACATCGGCGTTCATATGCTCGATCTGGCGTTGTACCTGATGGGCAACCCAAAGCCGGTATCCGTTTACGGTTCGACATACGCCGAATTCGGGCCAAAGCGCAAAGGGATCGGAACATGGGGCAAGCCCGACTGGAACGGCCGTTACGACGTGGAGGATCTGGCTACGGCGTTGATCAAAATGGAGGATGGCAGCAGCTTGTCGCTGGAGGTCAGCTGGGCCGTACATATGGATACGGACAATGCTCCTTTCATCCATCTGATGGGAACCGACGGAGGCGCGAGCTATCGGGGAGGCAAGGGCAAACTGCTGACCGAAAAGTTCGACCGCCCGATCGATACGGAGCTGACGAAGCCGGAGCAGGACGAAGGAGAGCGCGCTCGTCTCAGCCGGCATTTCCTAAGCTGCATTCGGGAAGGCAGGCAGCCTGTTTCGTCCGCTTTGACCGGGTATACGAACAACTTGATCTTGGATGCGATATACGAGTCTTCGCGCACGGGCCGCGAGGTTCGCTTGGATTTGGAATAGGGAAGCGCCTATTGGAGAGGAGGAACAAACGATATGCTGAGGGGATTGACCGGCGCCGGGCTGGGCGCCTTGGAAAGCGAAGCGCAGCTGATCGAATTGGCGGGCAAATACGGATTTCAATCGGTGGATCTGGATGCGCTGTCGTTCCTGAACCGGTACGGCGAGGACGAGGCGAAAGCTTTGCTCCATCGGAACGGAGTGGCGATTGGCTCCATCGGCTTGCCGGTTGAATGGCGTTCGGACAAGGAGGCTTTTCGCGAAAGCTTGAAAGGACTGGCGGCGCATGCCGACGCGGCTCGCCGGTTGGGGTGCGGGCGCTGCTGTACGTACATTTTGCCTTCGACGGACTGGAAAGCGGCTCATTTTACGGTGCTCGCGACCAGCCGGCTGCGGGCGTGCGCGGAAGTGCTGGGCAGCTACGGCATCCGGCTCGGACTGGAATTTGTCGGGCCGCATCATCTTCGCACGCGATGGGCAAATCCGTTCCTATGGACGATGGAGGAAACGCTGGACTGGATCGACGCGATCGGTGCCGGCAACGCCGGCTTGCTGCTCGACTCGTACCACTGGTACACGAACGGACTGCAAGTATCGGACATCGAAGCGTTGACGCCGGATCAGATCGTGCACGTGCACCTCAACGATGCGCCGGACGTTCCGGTCTCCGAAGCGCTGGACAACGGCCGTTTATACCCCGGCGAAGGCGTCATCGATCTGGCGGGCTTCCTTCGCGGCCTGAACGCCATCGGCTACAAAGGGCCGGTTACGCAAGAAATATTGAGCGCCGAGCCGCCCGCCGGCACGCCGGACGAACTGGCCCGCCGCTCGCAAGCCGGCTTCGACCGGGTATTTCTCGCCGCCGGTCTGGCGTAAGAGCGTACTCGCGCGTCCATTAGCGGCCTGAGGGCGAGCCGCCGGCGCCAAGGCTGCGCTGCAAAGCGGATTGTCCGCGCTTGCAGATCGGCGGTACGGAGGTTGTCTGTTTCAAAGTCGTTTCGCTGCAGCCAAGGCAGGCAGCGGAACGACTTTTGTTCGTTCAGGCATCGACCGGGACAATGGGTGCGCGGGTGCGTATGGAACCGGCGGTTGAACCTAAGTTCACCGATTTACATAGGAAAAAACAATCAATTTAAACGGTTTCTTTCAGGCAGGTAATTTCGGTACAATGGAGAAAGGTATATTTGGAGAAAGCAGGCAATATCGAAAGGAGCGATCGCTCTATGGAATCCGCGAACGGGCGGACATCGGCCAAGAAGCTCTGGTACAGGCAGCCGGCGGAGCAATGGGAGGAAGCGCTTCCGATCGGCAACGGCCGGCTGGGAGCAATGATTTTCGGAGGAACGGACAAGGAACGGCTGCAGCTGAACGAAGACACGTTATGGTCCGGTTTTCCCCGGGACACGAACAATTATGAAGCGATCAGACATTTGCAGCGCTCGCGAGAGCTGCTGGCGGAAGGCAAATACGCCGAAGCCGAACGGTTGATCGGCGAACGAATGGTCGGAGTCGGGACGGAATCGTACCAGCCGCTGGGCGATCTGCTGATTGAGCAGAATTGGGGATCGGAAACGGCAGACGTCTCGTCGTATAGAAGGGAGCTTGATTTGGAGACCGGCGTCGCAACCGTCGTATTTGCCACCGACAAGGGGAAATACCGGCGCGAAGCTTGGACAAGCGCCGTCGACGGGATCCTTGCGATGCGGAGGGCGGCTGTCGCTTGCCGTGTCGCTGACGTCGCCGCATCCGCATTCGACGCATGCAGATGCGGTTGCAGCCCAAGGCGCTGAGGCAGATGCGAATGCGTTGCAGCTGTCGATGGACGGCCGCTGCCCGAGCCATGTAGCGGACAATTACCGGGAGATCATCCGTTGTCGGTGCTGTACGAGGATGATCGAGGCATAATCTTTCGGGCGAGGCTCCGGGTCGCCACGGACGGAGAGACGCGCGCGGAGAGACGCGCAGACGGCCAAGGCGATTTGCTGCGCATCGACGGCGCCCGCGAGGTGACGTTGACGCTGACGGCCGCCACCAGCTTCCGAGGCTTCGACAAGCAGCCCGTCCAAAGCTTCGACGAGCTTGAAGCCGAGCTGCAAAGGCATGCGGAAGCGTTCTCCGGCCGCTTGTACGAAGAACTGCTCCAGAGGCATCTTGCGGATCACCGGACATTGTTCCGCCGCGTCAGCCTGGAACTCGGCGCGGCCGGAGACGGAGAGCGGCCGACGGACGAAAGGCTGGAGGCATACAAGGCGGGCGGGGAAGATCCGGGGCTGGAGGCGCTTTATTTTCAATACGGCAGATATTTGCTGATGGCCAGCTCCAGGCCCGGCACGCAGCCGGCCAACCTGCAGGGCATATGGAACGACCGCGTGCAGCCGCCTTGGAACAGCGATTATACGACGAATATTAATACGCAAATGAATTATTGGCCGGCGGAGCTTGCCAATTTGTCCGAGTGTCACGCCACGAACCGCTTCTTCAAATGATCGGAGAACTGAGCGTCAACGGCAAACGGACGGCGGCCATTCATTACGGCTGCAGAGGCTGGACGGCTCATCACAACGTCGATTTGTGGAGGGCCTCCACGCCGTCGGACGGGCATCCGAGCTGGGCGTTCTGGCCGATGGGCGGCGTATGGCTGACGATGCATTTGTGGGAGCGGTATTTGTACCGGCCGGACCGAGAGTGGCTTCGTTCCTATGCGTTCCCGATTATGCGGGGCGCCGTCCTGTTCTGTCTCGACTGGCTTCACGAGTCGCCGGAAGGCCATTTGCAAACGTCGCCGTCCACGTCGCCGGAAAACAAGTTTGTGACGGAGAGCGGGGAAGCTTGCAGCGTTGCGGAGTCGTCTGCGATGGACATGACGCTAATTCGCGAGCTGTTCCACAGCTTCCGGGAGGCATCGGAGCTGCTTGATACGGACGAAGAGCTGCGGAAAGATGTTTCCGAAGCGACCGCCAAGCTGCCGCCGTTAGCGGTTACGCCGGAAGGGCTGCTGCAAGAATGGCTGAAGCCGTTCGCGGAGCATGAGCCCGGCCACCGGCACGTATCCCACCTGTACGGGCTGTATCCAGGCCGTTCGATCAATATGCGCGACAGCGCGGAGCTTGTGGCCGCCGCCGGCCGTTCGCTGCAGAGCCGGATCGCAAGCGGCGGCGGCCATACCGGCTGGAGCTGCGCCTGGCTGATCAATCTGTACGCCCGGCTGAAGAACGGCGCCGAATCTTACCGGTTCGTTCGGACGCTGCTGGCGAGGTCGACGTACCCGAATTTGTTCGACGCGCATCCGCCGTTCCAGATCGACGGCAACTTCGGCGGTACGGCGGGGATGGCGGAAATGCTGCTGCAAAGCCATCTGGACGGCATCGAGCTGCTTCCCGCCCTGCCGGCTGCCTGGAGCGAAGGCCGCGTCGCCGGCCTGATCGCCCGGGGCGGCTTTGAAGTCGAGCTTGTCTGGAGCGGCGGAGAACTGACGGAAGCGCGCATCCGCTCGCTGTACGGCTTGCCGCTCCGCCTTATCCGCCCGGGCCTCTGGCAAGCGGAGCTGCCGAGCGGAGAGGTTTGCGCGGTTGCCGATGGGGCTGCTCTGCCTGCCGCCGCAGGCGAACGGGTGACGATTCGAAGGTCCGCGGTGCCGTCATCTGCCGAGCAGGCGTGACGAAGCTGCATCATTTTTCCTAATAGAACAAGAACGCCGAAAAGGAGTCGAAAGAACGGATGAAAACGGAACAACAGCTTCCCTTCCGCAATGCCGATTTGCCGCTGGAGGAAAGAGTCGCGGATTTGGTGTCGCGGTTTACGCTGGAAGAAAAGATCGAATCGATGGTTCAATATCAGCCGGCGATTGAACGGCTGGGCGTCAAAGCCTACAAGCACGGCACGGAAGCGGCGCACGGCATGGCATGGCTCGGAGAGGCGACCAGCTTCCCTCAGCCGATCGGCCTCGGCTGCACATGGAACGAGGAGCTGATGGAGAAGATCGGTTCGGCAATCGGCGACGAAGCGCGCGTCTTTTACGACCGGAATCCCGAACTGAACGGACTGACGCTGTGGGCGCCTACGGTCGACATGGAGCGCGATCCGCGCTGGGGACGCACGGAGGAGGCGTACGGGGAGGACCCTGTGCTGACCGGAGAGCTGACGGCCGGACTGGTGAAGGGCATGCAGGGCGACCATCCGAACTATTTCAAGGCGGTCGCGACGCTGAAGCATTTCATCGGGAACAACAACGAGATCAACCGGGGCAGCTGCTCCGCAAGCATCGATCCGCGCAATATGAAGGAATATTATCAGGCCGCATTCAAGCCCGCATTTGTGAAGGGCGGCGCCCGCTCGATGATGACGTCCTACAATTCCGTCAACGGAACGCCGACGATTCTGCTGGACGACGTCCGCAAGGTCGTGAAGGAAGAATGGGGAATGAACGGCTTTATCGTCAGCGACGCGGGCGACTTGCTCGGCCTTGTCAACGATCATCATTATTGCGAGACGTACAAGGAAGCCGTGGCGCTGGCCGTCAAGGCGGGCATCGACAGCATCACGGACGACAAGGAAAAGACGTGCGCGGCGATACGGGAAGCGTTGAACGAAGGGCTTCTGAGCGAAAGCGATCTCGACCGCGCCCTCGTCAATACGTTCCGCGTCCGCTTTCTGCTGGGCGAATTCGATCCTGCGGAAAATAATCCGTACGCGTCCGTTCCGGCCTCGAAGCTGTGCGCGCCGGAGCATGGCGAGCTGTCGCTGCGCGCGGCGAAGGAATCGATCGTGCTGCTCAAAAACGAAGGCGGCGCGCTTCCTTTGCGGCCGGAAAAGCTCGGCAGCGTGGCCGTCATCGGGCCGCTGGCCGACGTCGTATACCGGGACTGGTATTCCGGCACGCTCCCATACAAAGTGACGCCGCTGGACGGCATTAAGCGCAAGCTGGAACGTTCGGGAGCCAAGGTGCTCCACGCGGCGGGAGACGACCATATCCGGCTCGCGGCGGCGGACGGGCGGCCGCTCGTCATTGACGGGACGGACGGCGGCAAGCTGAAGACGGGAAGCCCGGAGCAGCCGCCGGAAACGTTCCGGCTGACCGATTGGGGCTGGGGAAGCGTTACGCTGACGAGCGCAAGCAGCGGGAAGCTGCTGACGACCGCGGACGACAAGCATCCCGCGGCCGCGGCGGACGAAGCGTTCGGCTGGTTTGTGAAGGAAATATTCAAGCTGGAGGAGGACGGCTCCGGCGGCGCGGCCATGCGCACCTGGAACGGCAAGGCGGTACTTCTGCCGGAAGGCGGGGGAGCGCTCGGCATCAGCGAAGAAGAACCGTCCTCCGCAGCCAATGCGCTGCGCATCGAGAAAGCGCATGACGGCATAGCGGAAGCCGTGGAAGCGGCCAAAGCCGCGGATCGGGCTGTCGTGGTCGTCGGCAACAACCCGCTCATTAACGGGAAGGAAGAGATCGACCGGCCCGGACTGGAGCTGGCCGAGTCGCAGCAAGCGCTCATTCGCGCCGTGCTGGAGGCGAATCCCGATACGGTCGTCGTCGTCATCGGAAGTTATCCGTTTGCGCTCGGCGAGCTGGCCGAGCGGGCGCCGGCCATCCTATACATGGCGCATGCGGGGCAAGAGCTGGGCCATGCGCTGGCGGATGCGCTGTTCGGCGATTATTGTCCCGCCGGCCGCCTGAATATGACCTGGTACCGCTCCGCAAGCCAGCTGACGGATATTATGGACTACGATATTCGCAAGACGAAGCGGACTTATATGTATATGGAAGAGGAGCCGCTGTATCCATTCGGCCACGGTTTGAGCTACGCGAATTTCCGCTACGGCGAGCTGCGCCTGGGAAACCGGCTGGCTCTTGGGGAGAACGGTTCCGGCGGACTGGACGGCGCGGTCGTCGCCAAAGCGAGGATTGAGAATGTGTCGGCAGTCGATGCGGACGAAGTCGTGCAGCTGTACGTAAGCGTCGAAGGGTCCCGGGTGCAGCGTCCGCGGCGCAAGCTCGCGGCCTTCAAGCGCGTAACGGTGCCCGCCGGGACTTCTGTCGAGGTCGAGCTGGAGGCGTCCGCGGAGACGCTGGCGGTCTGGGACGTAACGAGAGACAAGTTCTGCCTGGAAACGGCGCAATATACGTTTATGGTCGGCAGCTCTTCGTCGGACATACGCGTGCAGGAGACGGTTCGGGTAGAGGGCGAAACGATTCCGCCTCGCAATTTGTCGCAGCTTACGCGAGCTGAAAACTATGACGAGTACGAGGACGTATACCTCGACGAGTGCAAGGAAGGCGGCACTTGCGTCATACCGGCGCGGGAGCGGGGGTGGCTGCTGTTCCGCGACGCCGACTGGACGAGCGGCTGCAGCCGTTGGACGGGCCGCATGTGCGGCGGGGCAAGCGGCGGCACCGTCACGCTCCGTTCGGGCGGCCCGGACGGAACGGTATTGGGAGCGTGCCGGGTGGAGGCCGGCGGCGAGCAGGAATGGACGGATATCGAAACCGTCCTGCAGCCGGCCGACAGCGACGCGTTATGTCTCGTATTGCACGGAACGGTGAAGTTGAGCCATTTTTCCATAAAATAAACGATAAGCGGCCGGTTCGTCTTCATCTGATGACGCCGGCCCTTTCCGTTGATCGAACCGAAGGCGGAGCCGGCTTTAACATCGAGAATTACCCGGAGCAAATTGTCAGCAGCTATTCCGAAGCCGACAAAAAGACGCTGGAAGCTTACGGCGCAACGATGTACCAAGATTTGTGGCCTGCAGACGACGCGTATCCGGAACGCCCTTACGGCGCGGCTTGGACGCTTCCGTTCGAGACGGGCTCGAAGGCCAGCGTTGTTTTCCAAAAGACGCAGGACATTATGAAAAAGCGGATTCCGGAAGCGATTCCCGCGAAGCCGGAAAACTTCGACAAAGTGTACGACACGTTCCTGAAGGAACTGGACGCCGCGGGCGTCGACGAGCTGAACGCCGAATTTACGAAGATGGTGAAGAACCGCGTCGCTCTTTGATCCAAATAAACCGGATTTGTAAACGCTGGGAGACCGGCCCGCGATTGTGCTTTGGCGGCGCGAAACTTATAATGGAAGCCCTGCTTCACGCCGCACAAGCCGTCCAGGCGCGGCCCTGGCGAAGCGAAACGGGAGAGAGCCCAGCGATGGGCTCTTTCCTTGTTGCTGCAAGACCGAAAAATAGGTGATAAGGGAGAGCGTGAATGATGATCAACGGCAAGCTTCCAAAAATGTGGTACGGGGGAGACTACAATCCCGAGCAGTGGGACGACGCGACGATGGAAGAAGATATCCGCATGTTCAAGCTTGCGGACATCGATGTCGCGACCGTCAACGTGTTTTCGTGGGCGCGCATTCAACCGAGCGAAGAGGAATACGACTTTTCCGGGCTGGACGCCATTATGGACCGGCTGCAGCGTGACGGCATCTATATATGCCTCGCGACAAGCACCGGGGCGCATCCCGCCTGGATGGCCAAACGTTACCCGGACGTTACCCGGGTCGATTACGAGGGACGCAAGCGCAAATTCGGCGGGCGCCACAATTCCTGCCCGAGCAGCCCGACCTACCGCAAATATGCGGCCCGCATCGCAAGCAAGCTTGCGGAACGGTATGCGAGCCATCCGGGCCTCGTCGTCTGGCACATTTCCAACGAATACGGCGGTTATTGCTATTGCGACAATTGCGCGGAAGCGTTCCGCGTCTGGCTGCAACAGCGGTACGGCACAATCGAGGCGCTGAACAAGGCATGGTATACGAGCTTCTGGGGCCATACGTTTTACGAGTGGGACGAAATCGTGCCTCCGAACGCGCTCAGCGAGGAGTGGGCCGGCAATCGGACCAATTTCCAGACGATATCGCTCGATTACCGCCGTTTCCAGTCCGACGCGCTGCTGGAATGCTACAAGCTGGAATACGACGCCATTCGCGAGTTTTCCAAGGACGTGCAAATTACGACGAACCTGATGGGCACCTATCCGGAGCTGGACTATTTCAAATGGGCGAAGCACATGGACGTCGTCTCCTGGGACAACTATCCGTCCATCGACACGCCCGTCAGCTTCACGGCGATGTCGCACGCTTTGATGCGCGGCCTGAAGAGCGGCCAGCCGTTCATGCTGATGGAGCAGACGCCGAGCCAGCAAAACTGGCAGCCGTACAACTCGCTCAAGCGTCCCGGCGTGATGCGGCTGTGGAGCTACCAGGCGGTCGCCCACGGCGCGGATACGGTCATGTTCTTCCAGCTGCGCCGCTCTATCGGCGCCTGCGAGAAGTACCACGGCGCCGTCATCGAGCACGTCGGCCATGAGCATACGCGCGTATTCCGCGAATGCGCCGAGCTCGGCCATGAACTTAAGGCGCTCGGCGACACGCTGCTGGATGCCCGCACCGAGGCGAAGGTCGGCATCGTGTACGATTGGGAAAACCGCTGGGCGGTCGAGCTGTCGAGCGGCCCGAGCGTCGCCCTGAAATATGTCGATCAGGTGCATGGCTATTACAAAGCGCTGTTCGAGCAAAATATTCCGGCCGATATGATCAGCGTCGAGGAAAGCTTCGACAAATACGAAATCGTATTTGCGCCCGTCATGTACATGGTGAAGCCGGGCTTCGCGGAAAAGGTCGAAGCGTTCGTGGCGCGCGGCGGCACGTTCGTGACGACGTTCTTCAGCGGCATCGTAAACGAGAACGACATCGTCACCGTCGGGGGTTATCCGGGCAAGCTGCGCCAAGTGCTCGGCATTTGGGCCGAGGAAATCGACGCGCTGCTGCCGGAGCAGACGAACGAAATCGTCGTCACGAACGGAAGGGGCTCAATCGCCGGCACGTACGGCTGCGGCATTCTATGCGATCTGATCCATTCGGAAGGGGCGGAGATTGTAGCCGAATACGGCTCCGACTTCTACAAAGGCATGCCGGTATTGACGGTCAATACATTCGGTCAGGGCAAAGCCTGGTACGTGGCCAGCAGCCCGGACGAAGCGTTTCTGCGCGATTTCGTCGCCACGGTATGCGCGGAGAAAGGCATCGAGCCGCTGCTTCCGCCCGTCCCGGGCGTCGAGGTGACCGAGCGCCGCAAGGACGGCCGTTCTTATCTGTTCGTCCTCAACCATAATGCGGAGGAGGCCGTCGTACAACTGCCGGCTGATGCGGCTAAGGAGCTGCTGACGGGACGCGCGGTAAGCGGGCCGACCGCCGTCGCGGCCAAAGGCGTTATGATTGTGGAGAAATAACGGAGTCCGGACAGGCGCCAATCGAGGCATTCGCACATACAATGACGGCAAAAGCCCGTTTGGGGGGATGGCTGTGGCAATGTCCCACTCGTTGACAAAGGCGCAAAGACAGTCGGTCATCGTGTTCGTGCTGGCCTTGTTCGTCCTGCTGGCGCTCATCGTGCTGTATCTGTTCCTCTAATCCATGCCATATATGCCGGAATTGGTAAAGGGCCGTTTCCGCCGCGCACTCCGTGCGCGGCCGGGAACGGCCTTTTGCGTTCCTTTAGCATAACAAAGGCGGAATCGACAAATAATGAACGCGAAGGAAGCTTTGCGGCGGCTGTCCGGAGCGAACGCACTGTCTCCGGCAGACGAGCCGCGACCGAGCAAGGAGGAAGAATGATGTCGTCCAAAGAAGCCACTTCCGGCCGCTACAAAAAAATGTCGATGTCGCCGAAGGAATACAAGACGTATGCCCAATCCAAGGAGCCGCCCCGTTCGGTGTTCGCCAATTGCGTCAAAGCGTATGTCGTCGGCGGCTTGATTTGCGTCTTGGGACAGGCCGTTACGGAGCTGTTCGTCCATTTGATGGGCATGACTCCCGAGCAGGCGAGCAATCCGACCGTGGCCGTGATGATATTTATTTCTGTTATATTGACCTGTCTGGGCGTCTACGACAAGATTGCGCAATTCGCGGGAGCGGGCTCCGCCGTGCCGGTAACGGGATTCGCGAACTCGATGTGCTCCGCGGCGCTGGAGCATCGCAGCGAAGGGCTCGTCCTCGGCGTCGGCGGCAATATGTTCAAGCTGGCGGGGTCGGTTATCGTATTCGGCACCGTCGCCGCCTTTTTTGTCGGCATCGCGCATCTCATTCTGGGCACCGGGGGGCAATGAGATGCTGCGTGGCAAACAAACCTGGTGGTTTGAAAGCCGCCCCGTCATTATCGGAGCGGCGACCGTCGTCGGTCCCGACGAGGGAGAAGGGCCTTTGGCCGCCGATTTCGACCTGGTCCACCCCGAACTGGATATGCAGCAAAAAAGCTGGGAAAAGGCGGAGCGGCTGCTGCTGGAGCAGGCGTCGGAATTCGCGCTGCAGCATGCGGGCATCGACAGCAGCCAGCTGCAATTTTTTGTCGGGGGCGATCTGTTGAACCAGATCATTAGCAACAGCTTTGCGGCACGGTCGCTCGGCGTTCCTTACGTCGGCGTATTCGGCGCTTGCTCCACGTCCATGGAGACGCTGGCGCTCGCCTCCCTCATGGTGGACAGCGGCGCCGCCCAATACGCGATGGCCGCGACGTGCAGCCATAACTGTACCGCGGAGAAGCAATTCCGTTATCCGACGGAGTACGGCTCGCAAAAGCCGCCAACCGCCCAGTATACGGTAACGGGCGCGGGAGCGGCCGTTATCGCATCGTCCGGCAGCGGTCCGTACGTCGAATGCGCCACCGTCGGCAAGATCGTCGACCTCGGCATCAAGGACCCGTTCAATATGGGGGCGGCCATGGCGCCGGCCGCCGTCGACACGATCCAGTCCCACTTCAACGATACGGGGCGGACGCCCGGCGATTACGACATCATCGTGACAGGCGATCTGGCCGGGGTCGGTCATCCGATCGCGAGAGATTTGCTCACCCGGGGCGGCGTGCCGATCGACAATACCGATTTCAACGATTGCGGCTTGATGGTATACGACGTGAAAAAGCAGAAGGTGCAGGCCGGCGGCAGCGGCTGCGCGTGCTCCGCAGTCGTAACCTACGGCCACTTGCTCAAGCGGATGCGCAAAGGACAGCTGAAGCGGATTCTCGTCGTGGCGACCGGGGCGCTGCTGTCGCCGCTTTCTTTCCAGCAAGGAGAAAGCATTCCGTGCATCGCCCACGCCGTATCCATATGCGCCGGAGGTGAGGGAGCATGATCTTTTTGTGGGCGTTTCTGGTCGGCGGCGCCATCTGCATGCTGGGCCAAATTATGTTTGACGTGTTCAAGATGACGCCGGCGCATACGATGGCGACGCTAGTTGTTATTGGAGCCGTCGTTGACGGCTTCAATCTGTACGAGCCGCTGATCAAATTCGCCGGCGCGGGCGCGACGGTGCCCATTACGAGTTTCGGCAACGCGCTCGTGCACGGGGCGCTGACCGAGCTCCACACGTCGGGCTGGATCGGCGTCATATCCGGCATATTCAAAGTGACGAGCGCGGGCATCTCGGCCGCGATCATCTTCTCGTTCCTCGCTTCGCTGGTCGTTCGGCCCAAGGGCTGAGCGGTCGGCCGCCCATCGCAGCCGGTTTGGAGAATCCTGTGGGATTCTCCAAATTTTTTTGGAACGGCGGAATTTGTGCAGCGCAAAGAAATTGCTGTAAAATAGCAATATGCTGCACTAATACTAGCTTGCATTCCAGGAGGTTATTCGATGGCAAACCCTACGGCCGACATGCAATTATGTTCTACCATTTTGCGAAACTTGGAAGCTTGTATCCTGGGAAAAGAAACCGAGATTGAGAGACTGCTGATCGCGGTTATGGCCGGCGGCCACGTGCTGCTTGAGGACGTGCCGGGAACGGGCAAGACGCAATTGGTGAAAGCGCTCGCGAAGTCGATCGGCGGCCAATTTCGCCGCATCCAATGCAATCCCGATCTGCTGCCCACCGATATAACGGGCGTATCGATTTATCATCCGAAACAAGAGGATTTTATATTCCGTCCCGGACCTGTCATGACCAACATTTTGCTGGCGGACGAAATTAACCGGGCGACAACGAAGACGCAATCCGCCTTGCTGGAGGCGATGGAGGAGGGGCGCGTCACGGTCGACGGGGAAACGTACAGCCTGCCTGCGCCGTTTACGCTGCTCGCCACGCAAAATCCGATCGAATTCGAAGGCACGTACACGCTGCCGGAAGCGCAGCTCGACCGGTTCATGATGAAGCTGTCGCTCGGCTATCCTTCGGAAAGCGACGAGCAGCGCATGGTGACGGCGTCCGGCAGCCTGTATCCTTCCGACCAAGCCGAAGCCGTCATTTCGATGGAAGACATGATGCGGATTCAGGAGCAGGTGCTCGCCGTCCATATGGACGACGCGGTCGGGCAATACCTCGTCCAGCTCGTGCGGGGCACCCGGAACAACGCGAACATCATGCTCGGAGCCAGCCCGAGGGCGGCCATCTCGCTGTCCCGCGCGGCCAAGGCATGCGCCTTCTTGAGGCATCGCCAGTTCGTTACGCCGGACGACATCAAGGAGCTCGCCCCGTTCGTGCTGTCGCACCGGCTGCTGCTCCGGACCGAAGCCCGCATGAACGGAGTGAAGGCGGAGGACGTCGTGCAAGACGTCATTCAAGGAACGAAAGTGCCGGTAAGGCTGGAGCGTTGACATGGATGCGGCATTGAAAGCGAAAAAAATCCGTTGGCGATTTATCGCGGCGATCTACGCATGCAGCCTGTTCTATTTGTTGTTCCAAGGCGGCAAAACCGCTTTTATGCTGTTTGTCATCTTGAACCTGCTGTTCGTTTATTTGCTGCTGGGCCGCTGGAGCGGCATCGCGCGCGCGTCCGGCAAACGGGCCTTGACCGTGCGCGGCGCGGCTTCCCACGAAGGATCGGTAGCCGCCGGCGGAACGCTTGAAGTGGAGCTGGACGTCAAGGTTCCCGGCTTTTATCCGCTGCCGTATGTCATCGTGCGGGACCATCTCGTTCGCCACAACGGTCAAAATCTGCAGTTCGAAACCTCGTTTGTGCCGAACTGGAAGCGGAGCGGGCAGGTCGTTTACCGGACGCCGCCGCTGCAGCGCGGCGAATACCGCTTCGAGAGAACGGATTGCCTGGCTTACGACATCTTCGGCTTGTTCGAGCATAAAGGCTCCTTT
>Ga0065721_10049730_pt1 | contig 28076 bp, 26 predicted proteins | sample Mesricmetagenome_FD_59108 | JGI IMG/M metagenome (GOLD analysis project Ga0065721, IMG submission 59108) | Mesophilic microbial community from rice straw/compost enrichment Sample: eDNA_1 v2 (version 2) | ecosystem: Engineered > Solid waste > Grass > Composting > Bioreactor | place: USA: Davis... | reverse complement strand
AAGTAACACTTTTATCGAAGAGCCTTTCGGCTCAATCTGTATTGCTGGTTTGTTCACTTAAAGTGAACGATTTATTACCGTAAATTACGCTCGATGTTCAGTTTTCAAAGAACAAGCTGTGTTGCTTTCGTCATCCACCTGTCAACCAGGCGGAGTTATAATATATCAGCTTTCGACAAGCTTCGCAACAGGAACTTACTGCCAATCATCATCGTGATCGAAGTCATTCCTATCATTGCCCTTCCGATGTAAGCTGCAATCACCGGCAGGAGTTATAGAATATATCATTCCGCTCGTTCATTCAACCGGGAATTCATGCCAGCGGATCGAAGTGGTTGTCTTGCTACTGCTTCTACAAACCGCTTAATAAGCGCCGCTTTAACCACGTATAGCGGGAACGAATACACGTACTCCCAGTTCTGCTTGGAGTAAATGCCGATTCCAATACTGATCGGCTCAAAGATGAATGCCATTACGGCGGCCATCACGATATTAACGATCATGTACGATCTCCATCGGACGAAATACTGATAGACGAGCATATGTAGAATCGGTAGGATTCCTAAGTCGAGCGATTCCGCTTGCGGAATGATTCGGAACAGCTTATGAGTATATAGCCATAAATTCAATTCGTACCCTAATTGGTCCCAAATATAAACCAGAAAACTCATGGTAACGCCGAACAATACGATTTCCATGAGCCTTCTTCTATCGACGAGTTTCCACCAGACATACCATGAGACCGCGAACACCGCGAGAAGGAACCACCATTGAATAGAAAACAAGTCGTGCCGAAGCCAGTATTCATGCCGCAGCTTAGATAGTTCCCTATGAACCCGCTCCAGCTCCTCGATCCCTACATCCTCTCTGAGCATAACGATCCACCTCGACTTGAACCCTGTTGATTAAAAAAAGAGAGCTGACGCTCTCTCCTCAGACTTGGCGGCTTTCATCAAGGCGATGGCTATACGGCGATTCTTGCTCGAAACACGTAGCGGTGAATGAACCATTCGGCGATTCCCAAGAGGGCGGTAATGATTAAGTTTTCTCCTACGCTTAAGTCCCAATCCATCATCATGGCTGCGAGCCACAGCACGATGAAAGCAAGCATCGCGTCGGCTACCGTAGCCACCGCGTTATTCGTAGCGCGCAATATCATCTGATCTCCGATAAAATAGGCGATTATGGTGAGCACCGTAGCGGTAATGGCGGCGTTAATAAACGATACGTCGGCATAGAACACCAACAGGTTCACGACGATTGCGCCGTTCACTAACCACTTTAATAGAAACTTCATCTATGCATCATTCACCTTTCGGCACCGTTGTAATCGATCGTAGTATGCTTCATCAATTACCAAAATAAACGGTTTAGCAACCCAAATCCCGGATATGCTACCGGGGATTCCATCACCACAGAAAGGCTGGTACTTCCGTTGGCGAAACAATCCGCAAGCGAGACTAAGCTGAAATGGTGGCAGCTTTCGCTATTAGGCGTTGCCTTTACGATAGGGACGGGATTCTTCCTCGGTTCCCATCTAGCCATCGAAATCGGAGGTCCGGCTATACTCGCGGCTTACTTATTAGCCGCCATAACTGCTTATTTGGTGTTCGATCAGCTTGCTCGCATGACGGCGAAGGAGCCATTGGAAGGCTCCTTCCGCTCCTACGCGAAGAAGGCGTTCGGCCGCTGGGCGGGATTCAGCAGCGGATGGGTATATTGGTCCTCCGAGACGCTTATCGTCGGCAGCCAATTGTCTGCCCTTGCTCTTTTCTCGCGTTTCTGGTTCCCGCAAGTGCCGATGTGGTGCTTCGCCATCGGGTTCGGAGCGCTTGGCCTATTGATCATCGTGCTTGGAACGAAGGGCTTCGAACGGATGGAGAATCTATTCGCCGTCATGAAGGCGTCCGCGATCGTCTTGTTCATTATTCTGGCTGCGCTTGCCTTGTTCGGCGTATTCAAGACCGCAGCCCACGGTCCGAAGGTTCCGAGGGAATGGCTGCCCGCAGGCTGGACCGGATTATGGGCCGGGTTCATCTTCGCTTTCTACGCTTATGGCGGCTTGGAAGTTATGGGACTCATGGCGACCCGACTGCAGGATCCTAGACAAGCTCCGAAGGCAGGCAGAGTGATGCTCTTCCTGCTGGGCTCGGTATATATCCTGTCTCTCGGACTCTCCCTCATCCTTGAGCCATGGGAGTCTTTTCACGCGCGCCGAAGCCCTTTCGTCATGGCGCTGTCCGATTACGGGCTGGCTTTCGTTCCCCATCTGTTCAATGGCGTGCTGATTATCGCAGGCTTCTCGACGATGACGGCTTCGTTATTCGCGGTCACGACGATTCTCATCACGTTGGCCAAAGATCGAGACGCTCCTCCCCTATTCTCTAAGATGAGCGGCACGAAGAAGAAACCGTGGGCGGCGATCGGTCTTACGACCGCCGGCCTCTCCGGTTCCGTCTTGTTTGCGTTATGGCTGCCCGGCAGGGTATACGAATACATGACGACCGCCGCAGGCCTGATGCTCATTTATAACTGGCTTTTTATATTAGTCACTTCGGGGCGCTTGTTGGAGCGGACGACTTGGACTAGAACGAAACGGTATATCGGAATCGGGTTGGTTATGTTGGCTATTACCGGGACTTGGTTTCACGCGAAGAGTCGCCCCGGATTTTACATCAGCCTTGGATTCGTCGTCGTGATCGCCCTCGTAACGTTCTTGGTGAGCAGCTATCGGAAGCGGTCACAGGAACAACGTACGGTACGCTTCCCATCCAAAGTAAAGGCCGAATCCGATCAAAGACAAGCCGGATACGACCGAAATAGCGGCAAGCAGCCTGCTCGTTAACCATCGGCGAAAGGCGCTGGCCGTCAGCGCCATGAAGACGTCCCATACCAAGATTCCGCACATGACGGACGAGCTGTATAGGAACACTTCGAGAGCTTCGTATTTGGCGATCATCTCGGCCAGTACCGAACCGTATACGCCTAACCAGAACAGAATAGACAGCGGGTTCGAGATCGACATGAGAAAGCCGGTCATAAGCGTCTTGAGCAGCGATTCATCGGCGCTTTGATGCCTTACCTCTTGCTTTCCGGCGCCTATCAAGCTTTCCACCCCAATGTAGGTGAGCACGAAAAATCCGAATAGCCACAGGAACGTCTGCATGAACGAATGATCTAAGAAGTGGATGACGCCGAAGTAGACGAGCGCCATGAATACGCTGTAAGCCAGCATGGCGCCGAAGCCGATTAGCCAAGCATGCATAAAACCGTTGCGGATTCCGCGATCGATCTGCGCCGCGTTAATCGGACCGATAGGCGCGGCAAGCGAGAGACCGAGGAAAAAGTGACTAAAGAGCACGTTCACGGATCGAACCTCCCTACCTGTACTTGTACATGTTATGAAGGAAGGCATGCTTGTACGACATAGAAAAGAAGCACGCCGTGGAGTATTCCAGGCGTGCTTCTGTATTCCTCTATTAATGTCCTGAAGGAGCAGCAAGCCCCGCTTGTTCGATCAGATGCTTGCTCTCGTCATTAAGGCCGATGATCGTGACCTTCTTCTCTAGCTGCTCGTATTTAGCAAGCGTCTTGGAAATAGCCGTCACCGCCGAATGATCCCATACATGCGAAGCGCTGAAATCGATGATGACGGAATCGGGATCGTTCCTGGAATCGAATAGCTCCACGAAATGCGTCATCGTTCCGAAGAACAGCTGGCCGGTGACGCGATATACCTTCGTTCCGTTCTCTTGGATCGTGGCATGGGCTTTGATCGAGGCCAGTCGCCATCCGAAGTTCAGCGCGCTCAGGATGACGCCCGTAACGACGCCGATCGCCAGGTCCGAGGTCGTCACGACGACGGCCACGGTTACGACCATAATGATGGCGTCACTACGTGGAATCTTTGCAATCGTTCGAACGGAATTCCAATCGAACGTGCCGATCGACACCATGAACATGACGCCGACAAGCGCGGCCATCGGAATTTGTTTGACGACGCTTCCTAGCACTAAGATTAAGAATAGAAGAAACACGCCAGCTACGAACGTGGAAAGACGCGATCTTCCTCCCGATTTGACGTTAATGACAGTCTGCCCGATCATGGCGCAGCCCGCCATTCCACCGAACAATCCGGAGACGACGTTCGCGATGCCCTGCCCTCTGACTTCCTTGTTCTTGTCGCTCTTCGTTTCCGTCATCTCGTCCACTATCGTTGCGGTCATGAGCGACTCTGTTAGTCCTACGACGGCAAGCGCAAGCGAGATCGGCAGGATGCTCCAGAATGCGTCAAGCGTTACCGACACGTCAGGAATGTGGAAGAACGGAAGCTGCTGCGTAATCTCCCCCATGTCTCCAACCGTTCGTAAATCTAGCTTCATCGTAATCGATACAATCGTCATCACGATGATCGCAATAAGCGCCGAAGGAACTGCTTTGGTAAGCAAGGGTAACAAATAAATGATGGCAAGCGTTGCCGCAACCATAGCGTACATGATCCAGTTTTCGCCTTCGAAGTTCGGGAACTGCGCCATAAAGATAATGATGGCCAGCGCATTGACGAATCCGGTTACGACGGAATGAGGAATGAACGTAATAAATTTGCCAAATTTCATTAACCCCATTAAATACTGAATAATACCGGTAAGAATAGAGGCTGCGAATAAATACTCGACCCCGTGCTTGGCGACTAAAGGCCCCATTAAGGAAGCCATCGCTCCGGTAGCCGCAGAGATCATCCCCATACGACCGCCTACGAAGGAGATCGTCACCGCAATACAGAACGAAGCATAAAGACCGACCATCGGATCCACTCCGGCAAGAATGGAGAATGCGATCGCCTCCGGAATGAGCGCTAGCGCAACGGTGATCCCCGACAGGATATCCTTCCTGGTGTTGAACAACCACGCGTTTTTCAGTTTTTGAACGAACAAAATCGTTTTCCACTCCCCTATCTCTATGTTAACGACCTTAAAGTATCAGTAAAATCAGATCCGAGCACAACGTTTTTTATTATACATACCCTGCGACTATTTCTCTACCATATCGGGAATTAAAAATGCCTCCATCCCGATAGAGGATAGAGGCTAAGCGATTCAGTCGGTCGGTTTATTTTATTTTACAATCAACACAGGAACCTTCGATTGCTGAACGACGTGATGGCTAACGCTGCCGAGCATCCATTCCTTGATCGGGCCGAGTCCTCTGCTGCCCATGACGATCAGATCGCAATGATGCTTATCCGCATACTCCAGCAGCGCAGCGGCCGGAATACCGGTGAGTACTACCGTCGATGCATACGGGATATGCGCCGTCTTCTCGGCGGCTTGAGCAAGCATATTCTCCTCGTACTGACGAAGCCGTTCCTCATAGTCGTTCGGTACAACCCAGGCAATCCCTTCGACCGATACTCTTGGACGGTTGCGCACGTAAACGACCGTCAGTCTGTTCCCCGTCTTATCGCCCGCAAGATGAACCGCGTGTTTGAGCGCCTTCTCGGAAGCATCCGATCCGTCGTAAGCCACAAGGATATGATGATAGTTCATGGTCATCCGCTCCTTCTCCTGAAGTTACCTTTAATATATCAATACGAAGCGGATTTCGCTGTGATATCCTTCACAACCTAATTAGGCTTTGTTCTTGCCCCTTTATCGGAATTTTCCATAACTCTTGATTTTGACCGTTACATCGAATAGAACGCGCGCGTTAGGATATAGCTCGTCTTTCCAGTTGCGGCTTTTCCACTCTTTATAGGACATCGAATTGCGAACATGCGTGCCGATGCCTAGACTATCAACCTTGTGTCGTTGCATCATTGCGACCATTTCATCGCTTTTATCCGCAATATACGAAGCGATCTGATGCTCCAGCTTCTTCCTATCCGAGTCGTTGCTGAGATTGTAGGGGCCGATGTACTCCAGAATCGAGCCTTGAATATGAATGATGAATCTCACGGTCGTATGGCCGTTACGACCGAGGTTGACCTTCACTTCCCTCGTGCTCATTAATCCGCTTAACATGGCGATTTGTTTGTCCGAGCGAGCTTCCCGTGCGAGATCGATGCTGAGCTCGCCCTGCTTGAATCTCCCCCGCTGGAACGCGAATATTAAGGCATCCTCAGGCTTGATCTTCGTGATGTACCGGTCATCCCTGAATAATCCGATTCCGTCGATCGAAATATGCTCGCCGACGTCCTTGATGATCGGTGCAACCGGGTCGATCCCGTCATCGTAATAATCGCGGGCGAACTGATACAACGTCACTTTGGGCACGGTCTGCCCTTCTGCTTCTTTCGTGAGCAGCTTATCGATATATTTGCCTGTCCTCGGTTGTTGTTTGTAATCCTTCCGAAGCAATTCGCCGGCATTGCCGTTCACAACCGTAACTTTGACTTGGGGAGAAATCGAGGGATCGCGGATTAAGGTGTCGATGTGATTCCATATCCCCGCTTTGGCTAGCGACAGGCCGAAGATCGAATTCCGCAGCTGGCCGCTGACCAATTGAAGATGGGTCTGCATGGCCATCTTAATGCGGGATTCCTTGCTGCTATCGGACGTTGTTCTCAGAATCATGCGTTTGGTCTTCGCTTCGGGATCAGCCTGCGGGATCGAAAGCGTTATATCGAGCTTCCCGTTGGGAAGCAGGTCGTAGCTGGTCGTCTGAGTAAAACCGAGCTCCTCTAGAATCCGCTTATCTCCGCAGCCTGTGAGCAGGATCGCGATCAAAGTAAGAATGAGCAGCCGCTGGAAAATTCTCATGTTACTCTCCCCTCCTAGTTGCTTTGCGAAGGAAGATAAGCGTTAGAACGAATAGAGGCAACCTGAAAGCAATGCCGAGTTCGATCTTGCCGAGTATATCGAGCCAGCTTTTCACTTCGTTAAGCGTGTCCGGAATAAACGAAACCGCAAACTGCAGCGAGACGAGACCGAACGATAGAAATTTGGAATCCATTCGAGGAAAATAACGTTTCCCTGTCTCCGTTGCCGCCCATAAATACATTGCTGCCGTAACGATAATGGAGAACAGGAAGATCCCGTAGAAAAAATTTTCGAGCCGCTCTACGAATGGAAACACAATGTAAGCCATCAAGTCGAGCAGCGGGAACAGCATCACCTTCAATTGAGGAAAGCTGAAGAAGCCGAACGCAATGATGCTTAGCGATAGATAGCTGAACGTGAGCAACCCGTTACCCGTGACGGCGGCGCGTATCACCTTTGTTTGCCGATTCGTATAAGGGAACAACAGCATGCACAATTCGTATCCAAGGAACGCTGTCATCATCGCGATAAAGCCTTGCTTCAAGCTTTCCCCGTCCTGAAACACGAAGGTCGTCAGCCGACTCCATTCAAAGTCCCCGATGAAGAATAGCAACAGCAGCAGCATCCATATGATGAGCCAATAGAAGGCGCTTGCTGCCTTTCCGATGTTATATATGCCTTTGGTGACCAGATATAAAATCAATAGATCTACGATTAGCGTCAGCAGCATCGGATGAGTCGTAGGGAAAGCCATCATTTGAAAAATAAGCACATATTCCTTCACAACCATAAGCCCGAGCATAGACCATACGCAGATCAAGCCTCCATATAGCGGTGTCAACGCCCACTTAGGCAAAGCTTGTTCCATGCTTTCGAAGATGGACTTCCCCTTGCCTACGCGGTAAAGAAGTCCGATGACGAATAGATTCATCGTTACGATGGCGGAGCAGATAATGACGGAGATCCAACCGTTCGTGCCGAAATATTGCGCTTCGATCTGAGGTAGGCTGAACACGATAACGCCCGTCTGTGTCATGTACATCAGAATGACGACATGAGCAAAGGATAGAGCCTCTTTAATCGTACTCATACTCTACTTCCTGTTCTTCGTTTTAATCGGGTTGGGCGTCTGGCTTTGCGACGGTCTGTACTTGATTGCCGATAGAGGCGCCCGAATAAAGACGTCCAGCCAATCCTGGGGCTTTAATGGCGCTATCGGCGTGATATAGGAAGATCCGAGGCTTGTCAATCCGCTCAGATGGATGACGAGACCAGACATGCCGACGAACATGCCGAATATTCCCCACCACCCCGCCAAGATCAGCAATCCGAAGCGGATCAGTCGAATCGAAGCGCTCATCACATAACTCGGGATAACGAAGGATGAAATGGCAGACGAGGCTACCGCAATAATGAGAATGTTACTGGTGAGTCCCGCTTGCACCGCGGCTTGGCCGATGACGATACCGCCCACGATGCCGATGGTCTGACCGATTTTGGTAGGAAGTCGCGCCCCGGCTTCCCTAAGAAGCTCGATCATGACCTCCATGACCAATGCTTCGTATACAGGCGGGAACGGCACCCTGCTTCTGGACTCCGCAAGAGTGAGCAGCAGATTCTCCGGGATCATCTCGTAATGATAAGTCGTCACCGCTACATAAAGCGCGGTAAAGCTGACCGTAATCGCGAAAGCGAGGAATCGCAGCAATCGCGTCGCCGTACCTAGAATCCAACGTTGGTAATAATCGTCGGAAGAGGAGAAAAACTCGAAGAAAGAAGTCGGCGCGCTTAATACGGCTGGACTGCCGTCTACGATACCGACGATTCTTCCGGATACGAGCTTGGACGCAGTTGCATCGGGTCGCTCAGAGGTTATGAACTGCGGGAAGATAGAAGTACTCGAATCATCGATATACTCAATCAGCATATGGATATCGAAGATCGAATCCGTCTCGATTCGGCGGATGCGATCGATCGCCTCTTGGACATAAGGCTCATGGGCCAAATCCTTAATATACAGGAGGAATACGTCCGTCTTCGTTACTTCTCCGACAGAGAGCTTAATAACCTTCAGATGCGAGCTTTTGATCCTTTTCCGCAGCAATGCTAATTTAACCCCGGCATTCTCGGTAAAGGCATCGTGCGGCCCTACGATTACGGTCTCTGTCTCCGATTGCCCGACAGATCTTGAAGGCGGGCCGGCAACGTCGATCATATACGATGTTGAGCCCTTGAAGATGGCTACCATGCCGCCTAGAATGCCTTTGATTAATTCCTTCGAGTCCGTAACGAGCTGGAATGGCGAATGCTCCAGCAATCGCTGGATTTCTTTATGGCTTGCCTGCAGGAGCGGCTGTATCATGTCGCGATGCAGTTTGTCCTGATCGACCATGTGGCTGAAATAGACGAGATCGATATCGATTTCTTGGAAACGGCGATGCGTCAAATCCATGCAATCCTGGAATTGACTAATCGTGTGCTGCAGAGTCGGCGCTAGGTTGGCTTCAGGCTTAGCAGTGGGCACGGTAGAGGCTTTATTCGTACGGGTAACACGTTGGATCAAAAATGTGAAGAGGTTCATGGGATCACCGCTGTCGGAATGTCGTGAGGTTGCGCATGCTCCTTTCCATTGTTTCACAGCGTCGCCAAGTTCAAACCTTGTATCGCTTGGCAGCCGTATGCCGTGAAAGTTTAACAACCCCTCCCACAGGAAACAATAGGTTCGACTATCATCTACGGGAAGTGAACATCCATGGAGCTGTTGGAGCAATTGAGGAGTAGACAGAGGCAAGATTCCGATATGTTTATCCATCGTTTCAGCCTTGTCCATTACCCTGTCACGCTCGTCGGGGCGGCTTCGCTTATCGATTTGCCGCAGACGATGAAACTGTTACAGCTTCAGGCACAGAATATCGTCACGTCCGAGCAGCCCTTATTGGCGTTATCCGGCGGAATCGGCGAATTCATTAGTCAAGATGATATACCGCAAGTGATCGAGGCCATATCCGAAGGAAAATTAATTATCGTTCCGGACAACGCCGATCCTTGCGTTAAGCTGACCCCAATATCCCGTACGCTATCCCGTTCGATCGAAGCTCCGATCACGGAAAACGTGCTTCGCGGAGGAATCAGCGCTTTCATCGAAGATCTTGACACCAACATTGGCATTTTGAAAAAACAAACAATATCGGATCGGTTGCGCGTCCACACCTACTGGTTAGGCAGCAAGCAGCGAAGAAAAGCGACGTTGCTCTATATTGACGGAGTCGTTAATGGCTCCTTCCTGCAACGGTTACAGCGCGCCATCGAATCCCATCAGACGAAAGACGTTCCCGATTTGCAAGCGTTGAACGCCATGCTTGGATTCACGAAGTGGGCTTTGGTCACGCGATTCAACACGACGGAATTACCGGATTCCGCATCATATGCGCTCGGTCAAGGCAAAGTGGTCATGTTCCTCGATCGTCTGCCGTTCGCGCTCATTCTGCCGAGCGTGGTCGTGGATATGTTCGCTTCGGACAACGATCGCAGCTATCCGTCCTTCTTCATGTACGCCATTCGGCTCCTTCGTATCATCGGCTTACTGACCAATATGTTAATGCCAGGGTTATACGTTGCGCTCGTATCGGTGAATCCCGACGTGCTTCGAATTGAGATCGCCATGTCCATTGCGGGAAGCCGAGTCGGCGTCCCCTATCCGGCTATGGTTGAAACCATATTGCTTCTCGTCATCCTCGAGCTCATCCTCGAGGCGAGTATACGTCTTCCGAAGTCGATAGGCCCTACGATTACGATGGTGGGCGGAATCATTCTCGGAGAGGCGGTCGTGGAAGCCAGGCTAGTCAGCAACGTTCTGATTATCATACTGGCAGCGACGACCATCGCAAGCTTCACCGTGATCGGGTTCCACAATGCGATCTCCATCCGAATATCCAAATACCTCATCCTTATATTGTCTTCTATATTCGGCGTTCTGGGTCTGTTCGCCGGCATGGTCGTTATTAGCGCGTATTTAGCCAGCATTACTTCTTTTGGAATTCCCTATTTGTCTAGTTCGAGAGTAAAGGAACAATCCGATGGATAAAAGCTTGCAAGTAATCGTGGTCTACCTCTTGACCCATGTCGGACTCATTTTTTTCATGTATCCGACCGACATTATCGAGACTCTCGAAGCCGGTCACTGGATCGCGGTATTGCTCGGATTCGCCATTCATATCGCCTTACTGACCGTTTATTTGAGAGGACTGAAGTATGGCGCGCCGAATAACATCATCGACATCTTTAAGGACGTTGGCAGATGGTTCGCCATGGTGATTCTATTCCCCGTCGCTCTCTACTTTACGATGATGATCATCATCACGGTACGCGCCTATTCGGAAATCGTAACGCTTATTTTCTTGGATAGCACGCCGTTATGGGCAATTATGGCGTTAATCCTGTTCGTTTCATCTCTGATGGCCATGTACGGCGTAGAATCGATATTCAGAACCGGCTTACTTGTCGCATTGCTCTTCTCCCCCGCTCTGTTGCTTGTGTTCAGTCTGGCCTTTCAGAATGTGGAATTTCTATATTGGTTTCCGATGATCGACGAACGGTCGGCTACCTTCTCCTATGTATTCAGTAAACCATACTTGCTCAGCTTCTTCGCTTTCACGGGAGGCTTCTTATTCCTCGGATTTATCCCCTCTTATATTCCTTATAAACCGCGCAAGGTGTTGATCGCCAGCACCGCGCTTCTCCCTTTGTTCCTGATCTCCGTCTACGTCCCGTTGTTAACGTTCGGGCCAAGTGCGGCTTCCGCTCTACAATTCCCGTTTATTTCGGCTGTCGATACGGTGAATGTGAGCTGGCTGATGTTCGATCGGGTCACGCTTTTTTTCCTTCTTAGCCTGGTCGGGTTTTCGATGATTTTTCTTTCGTTAGTCATTTGGAAGACGAGTTTGTTAGTAAGAAGCGCGTTTAAGTTTATGTCCCATATCGTTACGGTTCTAGCGATCACCGCGGTCATATTCCTGATCTGCTTGTATATTCCGGACTGGCAATCGGTCGAACGCTTGCTATGGTGGAATACCATTCTGCGTTTGTACGTGATGTTCGTCATACCGATTACTACCCTTGCCGTTGGCTTGCTACGTCATCGTAAAGGAGCGAATCTCACCTAATGAACAAGACGTCTACCTTATACCTGGCGAGGATGCTGCTAGCCTCGGGAATGCTGGCGGTATTATGCGGATGTTGGAACATCAAAGACATCAATCACCGTGCGCTGCCGATCGCCATGGGTTTAGAGGAGACGGGCGACGAGCTTCAAATCTATCTGCTGATTCCGTTTAACGATAAAAACAAGCAAAACACGGTCATCGTCAGCGAAAGCGGAAATACGATCAATGAAATCATCGATAGAATCAATAAAAATATAGAAATGCAAATCGACCTGCTCCATTTGAAGATCATCGTATTTGAACGGTCGATCGCGGAGCAAGGCTTGAACGACAGCATTGCGAGCTTCATGCGAGCCGGAGACGTATCCGCTAAGACTATCGTTACCATTACGGATCAGAATTTGAAGCTCCTGTTTGAGCGTATGAAGTCGTCCACGATGGAAGAAGGAATCGGCATCTATAACTTCTTCGAGAAAAACGCGGGTTGGTCGCCCCATCTTGCGCAGACGCGAATATGGCACGTATTCCGGAGCGCTCATTCACATACGAAAGACGTGCCCGTTCCTTTGATTAATCCCGGTCATACAACCGCTCTGGCCAGTACCGGATCAGCCGTGCTTAGACACGGCAAGATGGTCGGCAAGATTACTTCGGACGAGACATTGATGTTTAACGCGTTCGCCGGAGCCGGATCGCAGGGAAAAATCGAAGTCATGGACCATGCAGCCGTGCTGATCGTAGGCGATACGCTGACACACCGCGCTTCCTTCGAAGGCAATACGCCGGTGCTGAACAGCAAGCTTACGCTGAAAGTAACGATTATCGAAACGAAAGGATCGCCGACGGCGACCCTTATCAAACAAGAATTAGAAGAGCTATGGACGTATAGATATCAACAAATGTTCAGAAAAATACAGTCGGTTCACGCCGATATTCTAGGACTTGGTCAACTGTTCCGCTCCAAGCTGTCCATGGATCGTCTCGACCGCTGGAGGGATGAGTATTATCCGCGTTTGAAGTTTAACCTGAAAGTCAAAGCGGTCATCCAGAACGAAGGATTGCTCAAGATGAAAGAATAAGCTCCTTTACGCGAATGAATAACATATCCCAATAGAGCAGCGGCGGCATCTCGACGGCAAGCGTCAACCCGCGAGGCGTTCTCTCGATTCGGTATTGCGGAACCGATGCCTTGCCAGTATGATCATCGGGACTGGCCACCCATACCGAATCGATCTCTCCGTCGATCGCTATCCTGACATGCCTAGTTTCGATAAGAATTGGCGTCTCTTTGGACTCGTTCCAGTAATCGCTGGCGGCGGAAACCAGATTAACGAAGTGAATCCGCTTCATCGTCTCGCTCTCTCCGATGATCGTCCACACTTTCCCCGCCTCGCCGTACGTGCTATAGGGAAACCCTGTAAAAGCGTATTCCAGATTATCACCGTCCGCGTGCGTCATGGTGACGTCCCGTAGCCTTCCGTCATAGTGGATGGCTCCGTAACGAACGCCGAAATCCGCATAATCGCGGACGGTACGCATAAAACCGGGACGAAGCATGGAATGATCGACGTAATACCCCTGCGTCAATACGCCGCCGGCTTCCCCGTGCAGCAGATGATATCCGCCATGTGCCGTAATGACGGCGTTCAACAGCCGATATGCATGCTCGGCACCTTCGGCTCCGAGCGGACCCGGTTCTCGGAACGGCTTCAAATAAGCGGCTAGAATGACCGGTTTGCCGTTGCTCGATTCTCTTGCGCGATGAATGATGTCTCTCAGGTGAAAGTAGCGTTCGTACGGATTCCATACTTCAACGTATATGCACTCCTGGTTGGATGAGGCGACCGAATCTACCGGCCAATTGCCCACGTTGTTGAAGATTAGGCCGATATCGTCCTTCGCGTGCGACAGTTCATCCCGGGTTGCATCGATCAGAAGCGGGAATTGCGCCTCCAAGCGTTCTAGGCGACTGCTGCCGCCTTGCTTCGACCAGCCTGTCTTGGGAAAGCCGTAAGTATCCAAGTGAATGCCGTCAAAGTCCATTAGCTCGACGGCTCTCCTGAATTGCTTCACGATATGAGCCCGCCATGGGCTGTCCGGAGCGATATTCATAATGCTGATAATACCGATAAAATCGTACGGATCCCCGGCGCTCGTGTATAATCGCCAGTCAGGATGGTCTTCGGCGAAAGCGAAACTCGCCGCGTAAACCGCTCCGTAGGCGAAGGCTTTCATGCCGTACTCATGGCATAGGCGGATTTTCTCCTCTACGACGATACGGCTGACTTCGCGCCCCATCAGATCCACGTAGGTGTCGTTGTCGCTGACCAAATCCTCGTGACGATACATCCAATCATAGAATTGGACGACGTTGAGATGAAGCTTGTTCATCCACAGCACATCCTCCCGATCGCCGCTCTCGGCCGGACCGAAGCCGCTTAGGAAACCATAGCGTGGAGCAACCCGCCAATCCGACACTACGTCGAATGCGGTCGATAACGTGCCTGTATGCTCGCCATCCGCGACTAATTCGACTTCGGCGCCGAATCCGCCGAAAGCCGTATGATAAGGACCGACTTCGAAACTGATCTTCAGTCGATCATCTGACGGAAGCGTGATGACCTCCCGTGACCAAACCTCCACCTGCATCTCCTGCTCCCATATCGTGCATCGAATCGAACAGACTCGCTCTTGCGAACTGCCGTTATCGATCTCAATCGCTAACGCTATCTTCTCCCCGCTTCTGAATTGCGCTTTCAGCGGGTATACATCCAACAGCCTCAAGCTATTCCGCTCCACGAATATTCATCCTTTCAACGCGCCTGCCGTAATCCCCTTAATGAAATAACGCTGGAACGCGATAAATACGAGCGCTGCCGGGGCTAAGCCGATTAAGGCGGCAGCCGCCATTAAGTTCCACTTCGCGCCGTAGGTCTGGAAGTACATCCCTACCGCGAGCGGAATCGTCCGCATCTCCTGGCTTTGCAGGAAAAACACCGCTTGCCCGTAGTTGTTCCATATGCCGAGTCCGGTTAAGATGACGACGGCCGAAGTGACGGGACGAAGAAAGTGGAACGTCACCCGATAGTACGCGGTGAAATACGTGCATCCGTCGATGACGGCGGACTCCTCTACCTCCTTGGGCAACGTACGGATAAAGCTAGAATACAGGAAGACGGATAGCGGCAATGCATTCGTAGCCGTCAGCAAAATCATCGCCCAATGCGTGTTGATTCCGTCTATCGATTTCATCAGAGTATATAACGGAACGGTAATGATAATTGCCGGAATCATCATGCAAGCGAGCAGCGTGTTCAGGATCGTGACGTTCAGCCTGCTCCGGTGTCGCGCGATCGAATAACCTGCGGCGCTTGCGACTAGCACGATCAACGCGACGGCAGAGAACGTGATGATCGTTGAATTGACCATTGCATTCCCGAGCTTGGAGCCTTTCCAAGCGTCAGCGAAATTGCCAAAGTCGAAGTCCGGCACCAGCCATATGCCTTCGAACAATTTCGCGGCCGGGGTGTTCAATGCCAAATATAGAAGCACATAGAACGGAATGATGGATACGAGAACCATCATTCCGCCGATTGCGTATTTCCATGCCGTACCGGTAGTAGGTTTCATCCGCAGTTCCCTCTCAAAGCTCATATTCGGCCTTTCTCGTGAATCGCAGGAAGAGCGCGACGGGAACAAGGATCATGAGGAACAGGATGAGAGCGACCGCAGTAGAATATCCCGTAAAGCTCCCGTATAGCATGCGAAGGATATAGATGCTCAGCGATTCCGTCGCGTAACCTGGCCCTCCGTCCGTCATCGCGACGATGATCTCGAATACGGACAGAGAGCCGATGATGTTGGTCACGACGTTAATCTTCACCGCGGGATACAGCAAGGGGAGCGTCACGTAGCGCAACGCTGCTCCCTTGCCCGCGCCGTCGATCTTGGCGGCTTCGTATAGATCCGCGGGAATGCCCTGAAGACCCGCCAAATAGACGATCATCGTCATCCCCATATACTGCCAGACGTTCACGATGATAAGCACGGCTAACGCCGAAGAGCTATTCCCTAGCCAGTTGCCGTCCAGGAATCCAAGTCCCAGCTCGCGCAGCACGTGCGACATATAACCTCTTTCAGGCTGAAGAATAAAGTACCAAATATATCCCATAATGAGCGGGCTGATGACGGCCGGCATATAGACGACGGCGCGTATGAACCCTTTGCCCGGCAGCTTGCGGTCAAGAAGCAATGCATACAGCAGGCCGAACAAGTTCAGTAAAGGCGCGCTTCCAAGCGCGAAGTAGAACGTAATCATCACGTCGTGGCGAGCGCGGTCGTCGCTGAAGAAATCGACGAAATTCCTCAGTCCGACGTAGTTCGGCGCCGTGACCCCGTTCGAATCCGTAAGACTGATTCCAACGCCTTGCGCGAGCGGATACAAGAAGAACAATCCGAATAGAACGATCGCGGGAAGCGCCATGTAATGGTGCAGGTTAGCGTTGACCTTCCGAATCCAGACGCGCATGGTCTCTCTCCCTGTCGACATCCGTTACTTGTTGGTCGCGTTCCAGGCTTTATCCCACGCTTCCTTGTACGCGGAGGCGAAAGCGCTGGAGCTTGAATATTTGCCTGCCAGCAGCTCTTGTACCATACGCCCGGCATCGTCGCCCGAGAAGCCCGAAGGCGTGTCGGTGAACGCGATGTTCACGCCTGCCTGCAGCGCTGCCGCGGCTTGATCTTTAAGCGGTCCCCAGTCCGCGCTTACGTCCGTGAACGCCGGCGGGGATTTCAGGAACTCGCTGTACGTCTTCAGGTTTTCCGGTCGGAACAAGAACTCCAGGAACAGCTTCGCTTCTTCCGGGTGCTTGGATTCCGACGTGATCGCGTATACGGAATCCTCCGCGGAGAGCGTAACGGGCTGCGTTCCGTCGACGATCGCAGGGAACGGCGAGAATCCGATATGGCGGGCGAAGTCCGGATTGAGGTTGATCAGATCACCCAGCACCCACATGCCTTGGCTGAACAACGCGGATTGACCGTTGACGAACGCTTCCTTCTGGTTGTCGTATGTCGCCGTCAAGGCATCTTTGTTAATGAGTCCCGCTTTCTTCAGCTCCAACAGCCTTCCCGCGAACGCTTCGATTCCGCCCCCTGCCGCATCGAACTGCAGCTTGTCGGATTCGTTGTTGATGAACGCTTTGCGCGCATCCGCCACGCCGTACTTCTGCTTAATGACGCCGTGCGCCATAAACTCGATCAGATGTCCCAGCGTCCAAGAATCTTTGCCGGCCAAGAACATCGGCGTAACGTCCGGTTTCTTGTCCTTGATCGCCTGGAGGTTGGATTTGAACTCCGCCCAAGTCTTCGCTTCCTTGAGTCCGAGCTCTTCGAATATTTGCTTGTTATAGAAAATGCCCGCCATCGTCACGTTCGTGGCTGCCCGGAATTGCTTGCCTGTCTTCATGTCGGTGTTCAGCTCTTTGATAGCCGGCAGGACGCGCGACCAGAACGCTTCGTTCGACAAATCCAAGTACTTGCCTTGATCGACGTAATCTTGAGCGTACACCGTCGTAATGTCCGGTACGTCTCCCGATGCGAATTTCACCTTGATGATGCTGCTGGCGTCCTTCTGGTATTCCTGCTCGACCTTGATGTTCGGATTCTCCGCTTCGAATTTCTTGATTAGATCGTTCATCAGATCGACCGTTTCGACCTTGCCCGTGAAAAACTTCAGCGTTACTTTCTCCTTAGGCTTGTCGCTTTCCGCCGGCTGCGTCGACTCGGACGGGCTCGGGCTCGGCTCTGCGCTCTTAGCCGGCTCGCTTGCCGAGCTGCTCGCTTTGTCGTTGTCGTTGTTCGAGCTGCAGGCCGCGGTCGCGACCAGCATGACGATCATGACAACACTCATGCACCAAGATATCAGGCGTCGGTTCACTCTATTTCCTCCCTGGCATGGTTGATCTTACAACTCCAGCTTAAAGGCATTCTTCGCTCGCTTAAACACCTGATAATCACGATCGAGGTACGTTTTTTTTGGATGCGCTTTACATCGTTGAGGCGATCTCCTATACAATAAATGTATCTAGAACAAGACAATAATGGTAAGGGGGGGAATCTATGAAAACGCGGTTTGGGATGAAGGGCTATCGAGAATGGGGCGTCATGACCCGATTGATCGCGATCGCAAGCTTGCTGCTGTTCCTATCGGTATTCTTCGAATCCTACCTCTCTTACACGCAGTACACTCGGGATTTTCAGCGGCAATCGTCCGACAAAGTACAGAAGATCATCGATCAAGTATCGCTTAACATCGACACGTACCTGAACGATCTGTACCGTTTGACCCTCTTCCCCTACCGCAATTCGGAAATCATGAAGGCGCTTGAGGAGCAGCCCGCCGACACCGAGCTTGCACAGCTCGAGAAACGCAGACTGATCGAGAACTACTTGGAAGAGATATTGATTTACCCAAGGGAAGACATCTTGCGCGTATCGATCGTTACCGATCAAATCTATTCTAGCGCCAGATTGCCTACCAAACTCGTTCCCGACGAGAAAATAGAAGCTTACGATTGGTATAAGAAGGCGCTGGCGTCGCAGGAATATATATTCGTCCCGGCACGGGACAACGAGTTTCTCCGCAGCAGCGGCAAAGTCGAAGTGTTCTCCGTCGTCAAGCAGCTCCGAAGCATCAGCAATACGCAGAATATACTCGGCGTCATCAAAGCCGACGCCAATTATAAGGCGATCGTCGACATCGTCGAGCGAGCGGATATGGGTTCGGGCGGCGGCTTGTATATCGTCGACGAGTACGACGATTTCATCTATGCGACGAGCGACGTGCACAAGGATAAGGCGCTATCGGCGCTGAAGACCGGACGGTCCGTCATCGATCATTATTTGCTGAATACGTCGGACGTTCCTAGGGTCAATTGGAAGATTGTCGCGGTAAACTCCGTGCGCGAGATGAACCGCGAAGCGATCCATACGAGGAATCGCGCCCTCCTGTTCTCCATCGGCAGCGCTCTTCTCTTTATTTTCCTGCTTATCGTGTTCGTGCGAAATCTATTGAATCCTCTATTATCTATCGTGAAGCTTATCCGGGAAGTCGAGATGGGCAAGCTTAACGTCGAATTCAAGAGCGATCGTCGGGACGAGATCGGTTACCTAGGCGCTGCGTTCAACAGACTTGTCGGGCGAATCGGCGGTATGATTAAAGAGAATACCGATCTCGTCAAAGAGGTTTACGAGTCGAAGGTTCTTCAACAGGAGGCTCAGATCAACGCGTTATATAGCCAAATCCAGCCTCACTTTATATTTAACACCCTTAATTTAATTAGCCTATCGATGCAATCCGGCATGCAGGACAAGGCGATTCAGCATATTAACGGGCTAAGCGGCATCCTTCGCAGCATGTCGCAGTGGCATAAAGAAATCCCGCTAGGTAAGGAGCTGGAGCTGCTGCATGCTTATCTAAGCATTCAGAGCAGCAGATACGAAGGCCGATTGTCGTACCGAATCGATATTCCCCCGGAGCTTCATCCTTGCCCTGTCCCCGCGTTGCTCCTTCAACCGCTCGCCGAGAACGCGGTGCTGCACGGTTGCGAGGTCAAGAGAGAGCATACGACGATTACGATTCTCTCTCGCTTGGACGCCGGCCGATTGGAGATCGAAGTGAACGACGACGGTCCGGGCATGGATGTCGAGACGCTGCAGCTTCTTAGACGCAGGCTTGAAGGAAGCGATGACGGCGTCGTTACCGATGCGCGATATAAAGGTATCGGGCTCGTTAACGTCAACAACCGCATCAAGGTTCGGTACGGTCAGGAATTCGGTCTTCGAATTGACAGTAGGTTACATGTAGGGACGACCGTCGTTCTATCGATTCCATATATCGCGCCTCGGGAGGCTGACTATGTATAAATTGTTGATCGTAGACGATGAACCGCTGACACGCCGTTATTTCAGACAGAACGTACATCTGATACATCCGGAATGGACCTGCACAGCGGAGGCCGGCGACGGTGCGGAAGCCTTAATGCTGCTGGAACAGGGCGAAGTCTTCGATCTCATCGTGACCGATATTCGAATGCCGGGCATGTCCGGATTAGAGTTGGCACAGCAATTAGCTGCTCGCGCCAGCAAGCCGCGGGTCGTTATTCTGTCCGGATACGACGAGTTTTCGCTTGCGAAGGAAGCGATGCATTACGGGGTGTACGACTATTTGCTTAAACCGATCGTCAAGGAAGAAATGGCCGCGGTGCTAGGCGTCGTAGCCGATCAGATTAAGGCTGATCGCGCGGAGGAAGCCGCTTATCGGACGTTGCTCTCTCTGTCGTCGGAATCCAGGCATCAAGTTACCCGCAACTTCCTTCGTGCGGTTGTCTCCGATAACGACATGGAAATAAAGGTGCTGTACCCCCTGCTCTTCCGGTTGAAAATCAATTTATTGGAGGCCGAGGGCGCGATTATGGTCGTCGATTTGGCCGAGAACCAACTATTTGAAACAGACATCCCTCATCGGCATTTAGCTTTGTACCGGTATATCGTGCATCAGACTGCGGCCGAAATAGCGGCAACGAACACTGGCATTTACCCTTTTATCGATAACGAAGAGCGCACGGTGCTTCTCGTGACCGGCGACGGCGCCGAGGACGTCTACTCGCGCTGCGCAACATTGTACGACGATCTCTCTCGAGCAGTCTGGGACATGACGAAGATGCGCCTGTGGGGCGGCGTCGGGTCCTCGGTACTGGACGTCCTGCAACTGGATGTGTCGTACCGAACCGCTTCGTCGGCATTGAAGCATCGGCTGCTCGCCGATCCGGGTCGCCCCATCACGCTGTTCGTTGCGGACGCGGAGACAGATGCTGCTGTGAAGCGGCTGGATAAGGCGATCTCCTCCCTCCGTGCTGCCCTTGCCATTAACGATGCCATGCAGGTACATGCGGAGCTCCAAGAGATCGTCAATAAGGCTGCGCCGATCGACCGGCAGAAGCTGCTCGAACTGGGTATCTATATGCTTAAGGGGCTTTACGAGGACAATGATGGAGTGAATAAACAGGCAATCATCGATGATGCCTTCAGAAGGACGAGACAGCACGTGCAGCCGGACATCGCTTGGTATAGCACAGAAGCTGCCGTCGCTTTCTATTATCGAATGCTTGAGAGCTTAAGATCCGCGGAGATCCGCGATTCTCATTCGGAGGCTCACCATGCGAATGAGCACGAGATCGTGACGAAAGTGAAGGCTTACATCCAGGCGAAATTCGCCGAGCCGCTCAGCCTCGCCCATATTGCGGAATTAATGGGCGTAACGCCGAGCTACTTGAGCAGTCTGTTCCATCAGAACACGAACGAGTCCTATATTAAATATTTGACGCGCATACGAATGGAGCATGCGGCTGCTCTCCTGCAGAGCAAACCCGCAGCAAAAGTATACGACGTCGCCGAGAAAGTCGGTTATTTGAGCGTGAAACACTTCTCCCACGTCTTTAAACAGCATTTCGGTATCCCGCCCGGGGAGTATCAAGAGAAGCAGCTTCGTTGAATGGAGTTCTTCTTCAAAGCTCCTCCCACTTAGCCCACATTTCCACCGGATTCAGCTCATACACTTCCTTCTCGCGGTACATGTAATGCTGCATGATAAATTCACGTCGAATCGTAGCGAAGTCCTCGTGATAGGCTTTAATAAACTCGTTGATCTCTTTCTCCGAATACTTCCTTCCTCTCTCCAGCTTGGCCGCGAGCTGTTCGAGAACGATAAGCTTTTTCTTGTATTGGCTAGGGATGCTTCTCAGCTTCCCGTCTTCGGTATAGAAAGCGTTCAGCACCGATTGTCTCAGCTTCTCGTTCTTCTTCGTCTGCTCTTCGTCTTTATCGCCGCTCGACTCTTTGAAGATCAGATCCGTTGCCGCTTTGGCGTTCTGCTTCAGAAAGTATTCGTTAAGGGAGAAATAGATCGTGTTCTTGTCCCTGCGTTCGTTGATCAGGCTCGCCTCGCGCAGCTTCGCCGCATGATGGGTTACCGTCGGCGGCGAGATGCCCAGCTTCTCCGCAAGCGCTTGCCCGTGCAGTTCGCCTCCCGCAAGCAGGACGAGAATCCGGAGCCTTGTCGGATCGGCTAACGCTTTGTGATAATTAACGATTTTATCGAGTTGGATACGTATCCCTCCAATCAGCTCAGGCTAGCCCAGTCCTTCCATTCTTCGCGGGCGTTCACTTCGTAGATTTCGCGATCGCGGTTCACGAAGCGGTGAATGAACAATTCTCTGCGGATCGTTGCGTAGTCTTCGTGGAAAGTCTGGATGAACGCATTCATCTCCGCTTCCGAGTATCGCTTGCCGGTTTCTAATCGCTCCGTTAGATACTCGAGGACGATCAGCTTCTTCTTTAATTGCGCAGGCAGGCTCTTCAACCGGCCTTGCTCCGTGAAGAAATTCCGTAACACGGACTGCTGCATCTCTATTTCCTCCGATAACTATTTTTATATTCATCTAATTAGATACTATTCAAATTACATACATCTGTCAATCCCATGAAAAAAAGCCCGATCCCTCGAGCTTTCTTCCATCCGTAGATTTACTTGTCATCTATCCCTTTGCCGTTCAGGATGTGCGGGATATATTTCTCGATTCTCGACTCCCGGGTTTTGGATTGCTTAGCCCCGGAGAAGTAATACAGGTACCCTTTTTGCCGTCCAGGCGTCAAAGCCTCGAATGCCGTCTTCAAGTCAGGTAATTCTACGAACTTATTCTCGAGCTCTTCGGGAACCTCGTAATCCGACGTTTTCTTGAACTCTACTTGCAGCCCTGCCTTCTCGACCTCGATCGCCTCGTCGATATACGTCTTGATGATCAGCTGCATCTCTTCGATCTGCTCGGCGCTCGTGAACCGCAATTGACGCGCCGCTTGTACATTCTCCGTCTGCTGGATAAGGATGCCGTGAGGATCCTTCAGCAAGGCCCCTTTGTGGAACAGAAGCGCGCAGTACTCCTTGAAGCCGTGGATTAAGACGACGTTCTTGCCATCATACGTATAGCAAGGATGCATCCACTTGAAGTCCTCGGTCAGCTCGCAGTCCAGTACGATCTCTCTCAGCTTGCCGAATTCTTCCTTCCACTGCTTCGCTTTGTTGAAGAACGGATCAATCTTCGTATTTCTTACGCCAGCGGTCATCAATCGGTCTCCTCTCTGAATGACGCTCGATTATTTCCTCCAGAAGGTTGTACAATCTGCCTTGTCTTCGATGTTGAACTCAATCATTCTGGCAAGTAAATCATAGTTGACTGGAAGCTCCCAGCGGATCCGCATCAACTGATTCGTGTGATCGTATCCGGCTTTCGCGATATCGTCGGCGAAACGAGCGATCCCCGCTGCTTCGGGCGCGACGGCCAGATGCTTCTTGGCTACGCTGAAGCCAATGATGTAAGTATCGTGATCGGTGAACATGGGCTGATTCCATCCGATCTTCGGCGATAATTTCGGAAATTTCTCTATGACCCAAGCAAGCACTTCTTCCGTTCCAGCATGCTGGATCGGATCTTTAATACTCGCCAAATATTCCGCAAATACGTCCATGCTGATCCCTCATTTCCAATCGGAAATTAGCGTAGATACTTCCCGGTGATCGACTGCTCCGAGCGGACAATCTGCTCTGGCGTGCCCTCGAACACCACTTGGCCGCCCTTGCTTCCTCCGTCCGGTCCCATATCGATGATCCAATCCGCTTGGCTGATCACTTCGAGGTTGTGCTCGATAACGATGACCGTATTGCCGGTGTCCACAAGGCGGTTCATGATGCCCATCAGATGGCCGATGTCCGACATGTGCAAGCCGGTCGTCGGCTCGTCCATCACATAGATGCTGCCCTTCTTATGCAGCTCGCTGGCCAGCTTAATGCGCTGGCATTCCCCGCCGGACAGCGTGCTTAGAGGTTGGCCGAGGGTAATATAGTTCAGCCCTACGTCGCTCATCGCCTGCAGCTTGCGTACGACTTCTTTGAGCTCGAAGAACGCGAGCGCTTGCTCGACGGTCATCTCCAGCACGTCCGCGATAGATTTCCCGTTCAGCTTGTACTCGAGCACCTCGTCCTTGAACCTTCTGCCTCCGCACACTTCGCACGGAAGCTCTACGCTGTCTAAGAATGAGAGGTTAATCGATATGACGCCCTGCCCTTGGCAGTGCTCGCAAGCTCCTTTGGAATTGAAGCTGAACAAGCCTTGGTTCACTTTGTTCGCGGCGGCGAACGCTTTGCGGATATCGTCCATGATGCCCGTATAAGTGGCGGGATTCGAACGCGACGACGCGGTCACGGCGGATTGGTCGATGACGATCGCGTCCGGATGCTGGCTGAGGAATACGTCGTTGATGAGCGTGCTTTTGCCGGAACCGGCCACGCCCGTCACGACGGTCAGTATGCCGGTCGGAATGTCTACGCTCACGTTGCGCAGGTTGTGAAGTGATGCTTCTTGGACGGACAGCTTGCCCGTCGGTTTCCTGCACGCTTGCTTCAGCTGCAGCGGCCTGCTCATGTGATTGCCTGTTAACGTACCAGACTTCAATAAATCCTCGAAGCTGCCTTCGAACATAATGTTGCCGCCGCGACTGCCGGCATGCGGTCCGACGTCCACGATATGGTCGGCGACCTTGATGACGTCGGGATCATGCTCGACGACGATGACGGTATTGCCCTTGTCGCGCAGCTTAAGAAGCAATTCGTTCAGCCGATGGACATCTCGCGGATGCAAGCCGACGCTAGGCTCATCGAAGATATAGGTAACGTCTACCAAGCTGCCGCTGAGATGCTTCACCATCTTCACGCGCTGCGACTCGCCGCCGGACAACGTATCCGTCTCGCGGTCCAGCGTTAAGTAATCAAGCCCGATATCAACCAGATGCTCCAGCCGTTCCGTCAGCGACTTGACGATCGGCGCTGCCGCGGGGTCTTCAATCTCGCGAACGACTCGGATGAGCTGTCCGACCTCCATCGAAGACAAATCCGCGATATTGTAATCATTGATCTTGCAGCTAAGCGCCGCTTGACTAAGTCTCGCTCCATGGCAGCTCGAGCAGGTGCCTTCGATGATGAACGGCATCACCGTCTTCTGCGTTCGCTCGGATTTCGCTTTCAAATCCTGCTTAATGTATTTGTTCGTGAACTTCTCGATGACGCCTTCCACGGTAAGATTCATCGTCTTGCCGGCGAAGTCTACTTCTAATTTCCTAGCCTTGGCATACAGCAGCTGATCCAGTTCCTCTTGCGAATAATCGCGCAGCTTCTTATCGAGGTCGAAGATGCCAAGCTGCACGATCATATTGAATTCCCATCCGCCTACTCCATAGTCGGGGAGCATGAGCGCCCCTTCGTTAAGCGATTTGGACATATCCAGCGCTTTGTTCATGTCGACCACTAGGCTGCGGCCCATACCGTTGCACTCGGGACACATCCCTTGAGGATCGTTGAAGGAGAATCGGTTGACTGGACCGACATAGGGCTTCCCTACGCGGGAGAAGAGCAGCCGGAGAATCGGGGAAATATCGGTAATCGTGCCCATCGTAGAATGAGAACCGCCGCCCAATCTCTTCTGATCGACGATGACGGCCATGCTCAAGTTCTCGATCGCATCCGCATGCGGCTGCGGAACCTTAGGCAAGAACGTGCGCACGAACATGCTGAAGTTCTCGTTCAGAAGTCGCGTCGATTCCGCGGCAATCGTATCGAACACGATCGACGATTTGCCGGAGCCGGATACGCCGGTGAAGATCGTGATCTTGCGCTTAGGGATGCGCAGCGACACGTTGTTCAGATTGTTCTCCCTGGCACCGGTAATGACGATATATTCCTGATTCGATTCTCTCAAGCTCAAATCTCTCATCCTTCCGAACGGGTTTTATTGCTTCTATTTGGCATTATAACATTATTGGGCAAGCAGCTTCTCGAGCTCGCCGGACCAGTTCGTCCAGCCGTATTTGGCACCGCCGAGCGCCTGCTGGCTCGAGATTCCCGTCTGTTCGAGATGAAGGTTCACTCTTCCGTCCCCAAGATCCTGCAGCGTCCAGGTGACGGTGTGCTTCTCTGCTCCGGTACCCCAGGTGTACGATAAACGACCCGGCTCATCCACGACGAGAACTTCGCCCTCGACGAGTCCGTCCCAAAATTCGGTCGGCTTCTGCCGGAACTGGAATTTGTGTCCGACGACGGGCTTGAAGTCGTTCGGCAGCGTCCATTTGGCCAGCTTGTCGGAATCGGTCAAGGCGGACCACAGCTTCGCGAGCGTCGTCTTATATTGGAAATCTAAAGTTAATGTTAAACTCATTGTTCATACCTCCATGTTTGATGTTGTGAGTTAAGCGAATGGATTCGCAATATCGTCCATGAACAGCAGCAGTACCGCGACTGTAAGCACAAGCGTGAACAGAGCCGGGATCGCTTTGGCTGCAGGTTCCTTGACTCGAACGTGCGAGAGCCACGCGAATACCATCGTGATGCCGAGCCATACGCCTGCCCATGCGGCCACGCCAGGATACCAGTAACCGATGACAAGGCCGGCGCAGCCGATCAATTGGACGAGTCCGGTGACGATTCGGAACCATTGCGGCAGACGGATCGTCTCGAATAACTCGACCTGCATTTGCTGTCCTGCGAGCTTGCTAATCGCTTGGAAACCCATCCATAAGAGTAGCCAGCTTTGAATAACGATCGATACGATATGCATGAACATTCACCTCATCATGTATTATGGTTCATCTTCTTCTAATAATTGGCCTAATCGCAGCAGATTCGCGGTCCAGAACTTTGTGTAGTATGCCAACCAGTCTTGAACCTCTCTGAGCGGCTCGGCGTTCAGCCTATAACGCGTTTCTCTGCCGACTTTGCGGTCGGACACTAATCCCGCTTCCTTCAGAATCGCGAGATGCTTGGATACCGCCGTCCGGCCCATCCGGAACGGCGCTGTCAGCTCGTGCAGCGGGAGCTCTTCCGCCTGAGCTAGCAATTGAATCAGCCGTCTCCTCGTCGGATCCGCAATGGCGTCGAACACGTCTCGCATCGGTTCTTTATCGCTCACAACACCCTCTCCATCTGTCGTCGATTAGGTACTGAACGCAGGAACACCTTGAAACCTTCGTTCATTTCAATTGGACACCATTCGGTGACACTTTTATAATACGACACCATTTGGTGTCATGTCAACTCCTTCCTATACGAATGAAGGAAGCCGCGTCTACCGCGGCTTCCCCTTGTTGGCCTGTTGCGCTTCCCTATATTCGCTCGGCGTTCGTCCGGTGTGCTTCTTGAACATTTGGCCGAAGTACTTCGTGTCCTCGTAACCGACCATGGCGGCCACCTCGCTCACTTTGGCAGGCGACGAAGCGAGCAGCTCGGATGCGCGCTGCATCTTCTTGCGGGTCACGAAGTCCATGAACTTCACGCCCGTCTCTCTCTTGAACAGATCGCTGAGGTGATTCGGATGCAGATGGACGTAATCCGCGACCTGCTGCAAGCCGAGATTCAGTCCCCAATTCTCTTCGATATAAGCAATCGCTTTCTGCACGTGCGATCTTCTGCCGTCGGCGATTCGATGATGGTAGAGCTTCATGATGCCGTACAAATGCTGGAACAGTTGATCCTCGGGTATGCTGGCTGCATCCATGAGGAACGGCGCCAGCGGTTCTTCCAATGCACCGTTCTTGCCCGTCGCGTGCAATACCCTTTCCAGCCAGCGGTGGGCCGCTATGGCAGCCGATCTTACGGAAGCTTCCAGAGAACCAGGCGTAACGTCGGGGTCCTCCCGCAGCTCCCGAAGGAACCGTACGACCCAAGCTTTCAGACGAATCGGGTCGTCCTCCATCAAGATGGCGCTGAGCTCCTTCTCTTCGTCGATCGAGCACACCGTCTTGCCGCCTTTGCGATGAGCGATATCCGCATACTCCCATTGGGATTGCGAGAGCAGAAGCTTATACTGTCTGGCTTCTGCTGCCGACTCCCATGATTCGTGCAGCAAGCTCCAATCTCGGACGGCTTTCCCGCCCACCACCGTTAGCTTGCATTTGAGCAGATGCTCGATCTTGCCGTATATGGAACGCCTTTGCTGCTTGCCTACCTCATCCTTGACCGCAGGTAGAGCGACGATGATCGATTGTTGATGCACGA